>Ga0247841_10000688_pt1 | contig 85295 bp, 92 predicted proteins | sample LaCruzMarch2015__2_FD_192410 | JGI IMG/M metagenome (GOLD analysis project Ga0247841, IMG submission 192410) | Freshwater microbial communities from meromictic Lake La Cruz, Castile-La Mancha, Spain - LaCruzMarch2015_18m | ecosystem: Environmental > Aquatic > Freshwater > Lake | place: Spain... | reverse complement strand
TCATGGATCATTAAAAGGCTTAACGCCCGAAGAATTCAGGAAGGCCTGGAAAGAACAAAAACAACAACCAAAAACACCAGAAATTCAACTTACAAGCTGTACAATGTAAGGGGTAGGGTCAATAAGACAAGAAATAATAACAGCAAAGGGGAATAAATATACAGAGATATCAGTCATTGATAATGGCGAAGGACCTATTAGCAAACAAGATAAAAGATTATCGGTAAAATATATTTTAAAAAATTATGGTAATAGTTTAGGGAAACATGGCGGGTATGCGGGGATAAGCTTTTCACTAGCTACAAGGCATTACGCAGATTTATCCGTAGTTTATATACCCGAAAGCGCTACGATTGTTGAAGGTGGAGAGCCATGGGATTCTCTTAATTCCGAACCACACATTATAGCAGAAATCCCACACTCAACAAAAACCCATGGAATGACTGTAGTAGGATATTTTTATGAAAAAGGGGCAGACTCAAAAGACGTTAAACAAGATGTAGTCAGAAGGGCTGCAGAACATATAAGGTTATTTGCTGAAAAAATTTTCAGTTATGAAAAGCGGCAAACTCAGCCAGCAGCTTTTTATAGAACTTTGCAGGTAGATTTGTAGAAGTTGATTATTCCATGGCCTTAAACCTATCGCCTAGCATAGATACCTCATATTATTATCATATATGCCTGAATATTATACTAAAATATTCTATATATAAAAGGATGGTTTAAAATAGAACCTTTTTTTTGTGTCCAAATCGTGCCCATTCAATACCAAAACAACGCTAAACATTAATAAACATCCGGACATCTTAATTTCTTGACAATAAAAGAGTTAAGTTATAACATATTTATTGACGGTGAGTTAGGAAAACACGTTCAATAGACTCCTACCTCCTACCCAAATGACACGTCCTTGGACCAAAAACTATGCTAAAGATTAAAAAAGGTTATAACTCTGGCGTTATAGCAATAATAATGATTGTAATATTTTGTTTGAACAGCGAGGTTTATGGTTTAGATTTATCCGGCAAGCGTACCCTCAGAATATTTTCCATGGGGAATCATAAGAATGGCAAAGAAAGGTTAGAAAAGTTTTGACAAAGATAGCTTCAGGGCCGGATGAGCTGGCGCCGTTTATTCAAGATCTTGTCATATTATTGCCAGACGCTTCTTGGGTTAACGATGATGCCTCATATTATATCTATGAATTTGTTAGCGAGGCATGGACGCTCCTTTTGAACATCAATAATATGGACAAAGACAAATTTATGAATAACTTGAATAATTTAGAGCAGCTTTATGGCGCGCTTCTGCAGGACCTAGACGAGGATAGCTTGTATGTGTGCAAGGCGATTTTAGATAAATTGAAATTTTTTTCTGAAAATAGTAAATATATGAACCCAGATTTGCTATCGAGATTATATGAATCAATGGATGACATAACATACATTGATATTTATTATAGAAGCGGCCTGTTAACGGGCAGGTTAAAGAAAAATAAAGATATGGGTGAACATGGCGCCTTTGGCGCTTCCGGAACAATTGATATACAAAATATTGTTTCTTTATTTCTTCATGGCAGGGAAAAAGTGCTGGATTTAGGAAGCGGAAACGCTAAAGCGCTGGTTCTTTTTTCACATAAAGCTGCTAATGTAACAGGAGTGGAGATAGATGAAGGATTGTGTAAAGAGGGGCAACATTGTATTGCTGATTTGCTGAAAGCTGAGAGGATAGATAAAAATAAGATAATGCTTAAACATGGAGATTTTTTCGAAGAAGATTTTTCACAATATGATATCATTTATATCTATTGGCCTTTTGATAACAGAAAAAAAGATATTAGCGAAGAAAAAGTAAGGAATCAGCTTGAAGCAAAACTCTTGAAAGAAATGAAACTAAAGGCGCTTTTCATTGTATGCTTGCCCGGTATGGATTATAGAGATTTGTTTCCTAAATTGAGAAAAATAGACATAGATAGTAAAGTAGCCACTATGCCTTTGCTGGTATATGCGCATCCTTTAGCTGGAATAGAGTTAAATGAAGCTACGGTGGTAAGACATAAAGGAAATATTTAATTTTTATCCTAAGATGGCGACTGCCCTATTTAGAAAGGGACGGGGGCGCGTCAAAAAGGGTCAAAATCCAAAGCGAAAACACACAAAAACAATCTGAAAAAACTGTACTATTTCTTTATACCAAAGGAGCATTTTAGTCGTAACTTCTTTATTATAAAGATTTTAAAATTGGAGGGGATAGGCTCATACCGCCTCCCCCGTATATTTTTAAGTTTCCAACCTATTAAGACATAAATAGTTACAACTCTGATAAAAAAGCCTATTTACCTTGGTGCCAAAATTATACCCAAATAGAAATTTTTCCATGCCTTGAATATCCCTTATTTGTAAGGCATACTTTATATGATATAGGTTATTAAACTATAAGCCTACAAAAGGCTATTTTTTTACCCAGATTATGGAAAAGATTAAAAAAGGTTATAAAACTAAAATTGTGATTATTCCATTAGTTTTGATATTTTTATTTCAGACTACAGGATATTCTTATTTAAGAGCGCCTAATAATAAAACCACTCTCAGGCCGCCTATGATATTTTCTAAGGAAGGAAATGCGGCAAAGCAGACCGTCGTTGCTGTTACCGAAGATATTAAACTACCCTTAGAAAAACTTGCAATAGGCATTTTAGAAAAGCCTGATGTAAAGCAAAAAATTATTTCAGAAATTAGACGAAAGGTTCTGTTTAGAGAAGGCGCTACAGTAGCAGTTTTGTTTGTTGATATATTTGGCAAACCTTTAACCCAGTATCCTTATATAGCTTTAAGATACAATTCAGATGGTAAGCCTTTTATTTATATTATTCCCGATCAAGACGAGAGAGGCTGGAAAAACGTCCTAAAATTAAAACCTCCTGTATATCAAAATCTAGTTTTTAGTTTAGCTCAAAAATACTCAACTAGTTATTTTGGATTACCGGTAGCTATAAATGATCAACTAAAGGACTATGATTTAACAAGAGATGTTTTTGTTGAATTTGGCAAGTCTGATAATCCGGAAGTTGATTTTAAAGATCTTGTAGCGCATTTCGCAGAAGATTTTTTAGAAGATGTTTTAAAAAAAGAATTTGGTTTTATGGGAACATTGAAGTCTTTTCAGAAAGAATCGTTATTCCATTCGTCTTATGGTCTTTTATTCTTAGAGCATTATGCAAATATGAAAGGGGTGAGAATAACTATCTCTTTTCTTGAATTATTGGAATTTCTTGGATTTAGGGTTTATGGAGATAGAACTATTGAAAAAGCTCTAGATGCTTTAGAAAGAGGCGGGAATATAGATTCTGCAGGAACATTTAGCTCTTCACAAACGGTTGTGTTGCAAGCAGGTCATAACCGTGAGTTCCGATCAACAGGTTTAGTACACGAAGTGGCTGATAATAGTGTAATTAATTTTCATATACATCCTGCTATATTAGGCGAAGATTGGGAAGAATTATTAAATTTTGGAGATATGTATGCTTTTGCTACTCATTATTCTACATTACAAGAGCATAGGAGACAAATAACATCGTGTGAAGCAATATTTGACGAGAAATTACGCGGTAAGCTTTTTATTCCAAGAGAAGGCATTGATTGGTTATCTGTTAAAAGGGATTATCTATATAGAGGCGCTAGATTCTCTAAACAGCATATACCAGAAGAAGAAGCGCATCGTTATTTTATTATATACGATATTGATTATTCCGACGATTCTTTAGCTGTAGCAAAGAGAAAAATGAGAGAAGAGATAGAAAGCTCTGTAATAATGACGCCGGAATCTCCTGTTGGTGCTCCAGCGAATTATAATCCTGTAGCAGAAAAAAATACTTATAAACGTATCGCTGAATCTATAAAGACTTATGAAGAACAAGAAGGAGTTATAGACCCCAATCTTGATGCTGCGCATAAAGATGGCAGAGTCGAACCCCTTCATAAGTCACATCTAAGTGTAATTGAAGCAGCGCATGATTTTTTAAAAGATAATGGTTTTAGCGAAGATGAAATAGCCCTATTTACAAGTTTGCAAGAACGAGCAATTATAGAAGTTCCGGGTTGGGATAAGGGAGGATTATGGCTTGTAATTCCAAATAAAGATGAGGCTCTCCCTGATGAACATGCAAGTGATAGAGGAGGCGTGCATATAATGGCGTATCCTGATGCAGATCTTGCGCGTTCCTATGTTCATGGCATGGCGGCATATGTAGGACTTAGTCATGAACAAGCTGGGGATTTGGAAAAAGCGTTTATTGAATGGAGAAAGGGAAAGAACGCTATATCGGGAGAACTAAAAAGAGCGTTTAGCGACGCAATAGAAAAAAGAAAACATGACCCATTGCTTCTTACCCGCTTATCTGAAAAAGAAAGAGAGAATATGTATGCAAGAGATTATACCAAATACAAAGGTTATGTGTCTATAGAACGATTAAAAAGAGACGATCCAGGACTTAAGTATACAATTGAAACCTACGCAAAGATGCCAAAAGTCCAAAATTATGCTTCTCGTTCTACGCCTGCGCCTCCAATCAAGGTTTGGTATGACATATCGCGGGATAAATATACTGTGGAAGACGGATACCATAGGATTGCCGCAGCAGTTCTTAGGGGAGAAGATAGCATGGATGCGATTATTACCGAAGTGTCTGGCTCTCCTTCGTCTGTTTTTAACGCGCTCTCTATTGGTAAACTATCCGACGGTAAACCACACACTAGAAAAGAGATTGCTAACGCTTTAGAGCGCTCTGAGCAAACAGTTCAGCCTGATCTGTATTTTTTGATAAAAGCAGATTTGCTTATAAAGAAAGGAAAAGGTTCTGTCGTTACTTATGAGATTAATCAAACTCTATCAAAAGACTTAGCCTTAATAAGGAGGATCCAAGAGATATTAGATGGGGAATTCCAGTATGGAAAGATAGTCAAGAATCTCAGGGATAAGAAAGAAAGAGAAAGAATCATAGCAAATATAAAACAACAGTTAGAGGTGTTGTCTACAAGAGAGGGTGATGTTATTTCTAAAAACGATGCCGTTAAATTAACTTTAAAACAGAGATTAGCTAAAGCAGTGACAGAAATTTGGCATGAATTTCCAGATACTGATAAAAACGATGGATTAAGAATTGTTACGCTGCTCAGAGAAAGAAACCCGGCTTTATACAGAGAAGGAGAATTATACTTTGAAGGCGCTACATGGGTAGCTCAATTTGCGAGCCTTCTTGCGAAATCACCCGAGAATGTTTTATCATACACGAATCCAGAGCTTCTTATGGAATTGCTAGGGAGATTGAAAAAGGGTGACGAACGCTGGATTATTGCTATTGATGGTCAACCGGGAAATGGCAAAACTACCTTATGGTACGCTATCCAAAGAAAAGATACAGCTCTTGGGGAGTTGCATGAAGACATGGAATTTATCGAAGGAGAAAAACAATTGTGGGATTGGCATAATGATGTTATGAGAGATCAAGAATTGCCATTTGATATAGCATATGGCATAGAGAAAGACCCTGCAAAGCTTGAACATTGGATATCTAGGATGGCAGAAAAACATAGACGTCCTATGGGGCTTCATGGGGACATCAGGAAGCAAATTGGTATGATGTTTATTAACGGACAGAACGTTGATGGATTTGTCAGAGATATTTTGAGAGATATGGAAGATCGTATTATAGTTTATAATGCCAATGGAAGCCATAGGTTTGTTGATGGGGTATTAACAAAAAGTCATGAATTTCCTTTCTGCAATATTGCAAAAGTAACTGTTATTACAAATGCTGACAAGACTCGCTCTCTTTCTATTCAATATTCTACCGTAGGAGTGCCTTATCAACCATCAGATACAGAAGATAGAAAGATGAGCTTGGATCTTCCTAATTTAGCCGGAGGTTTTCAGAGTAGCTTAGACGGAAAGCAGGTTCATGTGCGTGGTATTTCTGTTGACCCCAGGATAATTAGAAATTATATAGCTGCTTTACAGAGTTATACTCAAAATGATAAAAGGGTAGTTCCTCAGGTTTATAGAGTATATGTTCCGCGCACAAGATTAGATATTAACGCTACTGTTGCTGCAAAGGAAATTATTTTGGTGGATAAAGATGAAAATAAATTACCTTATGCGACAGTCTCTCTTTTAAGAGATGCACAAAAACAGCGGCTTTTTGAAATGGTTGAACTTTGGACTACAGCAGATTATCAGCAGATGGCGCGTGATTTGGGCATAAATGAGGATGGTTTATTAAATATTTTGACGCAAAGCAATTTAGTTATTTTTATTTCTGATTGGGTTGGCCCGAATGTAGACAGTTTTCTAATGCAGCACATTGAAAATGAAGAGATTTTGAGAAATGTCGGCATTCGACTAGGCGAAACACTTTTGGCGCTGCATTCTAATAATTTGATCGCTAATGATACTCATCTTGGGCAATTTGTAGTCAAAGGCTCTGCTGAAGAAATTTTGAGAATAGACCTTGTTAATATCTATTCTTTAGATGAAGCTTCAGCTGAAAGCATTGCAATTGAATATGAAGAGGTTTATTCTCGCCTTAGCAGCTATCCATCAGCCTTAGAGGGTTTTCTGCAAGCTTATCCACAAGAAATCGCATCAAGACTTTTTTCTAAGTCAGCTATTGATGGAAACAAAAGAGCAATTAGACAAGGCATCTAAATATGCTAATTTTGGTGCTAAAATTACGCCTACCCAGATTATGATAAAGTTTAAAAAAGAGCATAATTTAAAGGTTTTGTCGGTAATATTAAGCGTAGTATTTCTATGCAATGCATGTCTTTATGCTGATCCAGTTTTAAAATATACTTTACGGTTAAAAGCCGGACAAGGAGATGATACTTATCAACGCATAATCGAGGCTCGTGGTCAAGATGAGTTCTATAGGCTTGGAGAAAACAGTACACAGGTTACCAAAAAACATATTGATGAGTTACTTGACAACGCAGATGCAAAAGGAAGAAAGAGACTTTTTGAAATATTAGATAAAGCTGTGCGCGACAAAGGATTTAACCGGCTGAATGTTCAGCAAAGATATGTATATGTCAGGTTGCTGACATATGGCGATGCCGCGTTTGTAGAAGAATTGCTGGGGTTGAATCATAAGAGCAAAGAAGGATTGCAACGCTTATTTTCGGAAAAGGCGACAGTAAGTTTTGCCGACGTTTCTAGGGCAATCCTTGCAGGAGTCATAGATGAAAATCCTGACGTTTCTTTTAATACATCCAATAGAATGTTAGATAGCCCAAAGATATTGCTCATTGGCCCGTATAAAGCAGATGCGCCGCGCATAGGGCAATTCTTAGCGCCGCCTATGGGCTTATATAGAATCGCGTCTTATCTGGATATATTTGGCATTGAAGTGGATGTCTGTGATACCGATCTTTTAGGCGAAGAGAAATTGGAAAAGATGGTTAAGAGTAATAAATATGATATTATCGGTTTCAGTCTGCTGCACCCGACTGTTAAGAACGACATAAGGTTAATGCACAGGCTTCATGAAATATCTCCTCATTCTTTACTAGTGGCCGGAGGGCAAGGTGGCGCGTTTAATCAAAAACAACTGTTTGAAAAGACTCCCGTAAGCGTTGTTGCCAGAGGGTTCGGCGAGTTCAGCATGTTAGACATGTCAGTCACTTTTGATAGAGACAGATTTGTGCCGGGAAGTTTCAAAGGCATTCCCGGACTGTATCTTAAAGGAGAGAACAACGAACCAATAGAGACTCTTTTTCCAGGCAGATATACTATGGATGATTTTCGAGTAATATCGTTTGTTTATGACTTTTCCAGAGTGCCTTATAGGGAGTATTGGCGTTACATGAGAGGCTTTTACACTGATGAACAGTTATTAATGATGAAAAATGATAAGTCTCTTTATACCATAAGAATGATTACAAGCAGTCATTGTCCTGTGGGATGTTTGTTTTGTTCGGCGACAAACTTTTTGGATGACGCCATAGGTGGCAGACAAAGGCCTTTGATTCTTTCAGCCAAAGATATAAACATACTTATGCAAAGGGCTTTGAGGGCGTATCCGGAAACAGAAGCCTTCTATTTCAATGATGACGACTTTATTATCAACAAAAATAGGATTTTTGAATTAGCTGATTTAGTTGAACAGAAATTCGGAGACAGAGGGTTGTATTTTCTGACTCTGGCTAGAGTAGACGATGTTAACCCGCAGATATTAAAGAGGATGAAAGAGACAGGATTTGGGCTTATAATTTATGGCGTGGAGTCATTTTCTGACAGGCTATTACAGGATATGCATAAAAAAGTCAGAGTTAAAAATGGAGAAAGCCCGGGAAAAATAGCCAGGCAAGCTGTAGAATGGACATTGGAAGCAGGCATTGTTCCTTTGATTAATCTGCTTATATTTTATCCTACCACAAGAGTGGATGATTTAAGAATTACGATTGATGCTACAGTCGAACTTATGCAAAAAGGGGCCATGGTAGCGGTAAACACTTACGTTATTCCATTCGCCGGTTCAAAGATAGCCGCAATGGAAGGGTATGAGCACAAGATGGAAGAATTTATTATTGAAGGGAGCGGATCGTCTTTTTCAACAGGCGTTGCTGTGTTGCCTGAAAACAAGGACATGAAAGATCTGGCAGAGGCGTCTCTGCGATTGAAGCCTTTGATTTTAAGAGAGATTCGGGAGAAATATGCTTTTCAAGAAGCGCCTCTGCCTTTGCCCATAGATACGCTTGCGCTTTTTGCCGCGATATATAGAAATTTAGGATTAGCCACTATTGAGATTGATAGAACAATAGACGATATTATGTTGAGTAAAATTAAAGGTGCTACAGATGCAGAAATCACGCCAGAATTAGCCAATGCCTCTCGCACGGGTATATAAAAAATAAAAAAGCAGATAAAATTACGCCCAAATAGAGATTCCTCATATCTTGAATGCCCCCTATTTATATGCTATACTTTATACGATATAGGTTTTTAAACCCTAAGCCTAAAAAAGGCTATTTTTTTACCTGGATTATGATAAAGATTAAAAAAGATTATAGCTTAAAATTTATATTATTATCAATAGCCTTCGCGTTTTTTCTAAATAACGCCGTATATGGCATAGATATATCAAATAATAAAACTTCCCTAAGGATCCCTATAGATAAAAGCACTTATGAGCGCATGTATTTTGTGCAGGAATCAGAAGGGATAAGACGGAAGCTTGTATCGGATCAAAGGACTGTAGAGTTTAGCAGTGGCAGGATTGATATAGAAAATCTTGGAAGGCCTGATGTGGTGTTTCCAGTAGCAAGTTTTTCGAATGCGCGCACTCTTTTTCCGGTAACTGACGCAGCGCCTGAGATAATGGAGCTCATTAGATCCTTAGGGATAAGCGATCTTTCCGTCGCTTTAGATGATCTTGTGCTTAACGCTATAGAACACCAGTATGGGCCGCCCGGAGCTGTTAATGTAAAAATTGAAATATTTAGAAACGGGAAGATTGTAAAAATTACTATTCAGCAGCCATCCAGCGGTAAAGATGCTAGAAATAGATTGGATATAAATAAAAGAGGATTTGACCTGCGGGGCCCTAATTATCTGATAGATGTGCAGGAAAGAGCGAGTTCATCCGCATTTCTCCGGCGTGGAGGGGCTTTTCGTGTTATTGGTGATTTGATTAGATTCAACTCCGCCTGTTTAATATATAAAATAGGCAGGGAAGAGCCGTTTCCAATAGAAACAAGTCTTTATGTTGCTACAAGAAAGCTATCTTTAGAAAAGCTTAAACAAGCCATTCTTTCTAAAGGTCTGCAAACAAGTTTATAACAAGAAGCGGGGACATACAAAGTATGTTAAAGATTAAAAAAGATTATAACGCTAAGGTTGTCTTATTAATCGTAGCTATATTATTTATTTTAAATAGCGCAACATATGGAGCGTATGTATCTGCTAAAGCTTCCTTAAGAGTTCCTGTAGAAAGGCGTACTTATGAACGCATAATTAGGGCTACGGAGGCTTATAGTGAAAGTAAAATAGGATTGGCAGACGTAACGCTGCAAATAAAAAAAAGAGCGCTTAATGTTAAAGTTATCGCAATTGACTTTGGAGGGACGCTTGTGCCGACAAATACTAACATTATTGCAATAGATGATTTCCTCTTAGAGTGTCTGTGGGCCATGGACTTACTTCTATTAGCAGATGATGAACTTAATATTCATATTGTTTCCGGAGGAAGAGCTACTAAAGAAAAGATAGAGCAAATTATAGAGCTTTTTCCCAGTAGTTTTCATATGCTGCGCGATAGTGGAAGATTTAAAGTTAGTGAAAGGATAACCGATAAAGGCCAGCGGCTAGAAGAAATATTACAAGAGACTAGACTACCTGAAACCTCAATAATTGCTATAGGTGATGACGAAGAAATGGATCGCCCAATGGCCCTTAGGAGAGGTTATTTTGTCAGAGTATACCCACATACACGATCTGTTAGTCCCAATGCATTAGATGTGCTAGGGCGTATTTTAGAGGTTAAGATCAACTTTGTTATAAAAAGATTGCACCCAATGTCTGATATTTACCGATCCTTGTAACACAAGAAGAAGCGGGGACATGTCAAAAAGGGACACGCCTCTTCATTTAGTTTTGAGGAGCGTCCCCAAATGACACGTTCCCTAGGGCACACAAAATTATGACAAAGATTAAAAAAGTATGGGTTATTTTAACAATAGTATGTACTATAAATTCAAATGCAGGATTTTGCGCTACGGAAAACTCCTTTTCACTTAGACCGCAAATGCTTTTTAGTGATCCTTTCAAAAAGTCGACAGAGCAAAGAGAAGCTTTAATAAGAACAATCAAGAAAGATGTTTTAGAATTAGGTTATGCTGAAGAAGTCGCTGATATTGTAGCAAATTTTTTCTTATCCATGCAATATGAAAACGGAAATTATGTTCTTTTAACTTTAAAAAGTCTCATAGACGAATATAAAAATCAACCTACAGGAGGAGAATTTAGCGAATTAGAAGTAGATTTGATTATTGATTTAGTCAATCCGATATTGCAACTTATAAAGCCAGAGGATGATAACACTAAGAATTGGGACTTGTCAGAAATTATTAAAAATAGGAAAGCAACATGTATAGGATATACACAACTTTTTTATATTTTAGCTAGTGCTATTGGTTTTGAAGTTTTACCTGCAGAGGCTCAATTAAAAACAGAAGATCCAAAAGAAATTTGGCATTATTTTTCTTTCATTAAACTGTCGGATGGGAGATATCTGATAGCAGATCTTGTTAACAGAAGACTTAGCAAGCCTTTTTTGTTCAATGAGCGATTTCAGAAAAAAGAAGATTATTGGATACCTAAAAAAACCGGTCCAGCTACCCAAGATTATAATTCTTATTATTGGATTAGGACGGGAGACAAGAGAAGTCTTTCCGCAGCTGTGTATTATCAACGAGGGCATCTTCCCGGAGATAGAAATATGAGAAGCCGTTTTTTTATGTTACAAGAAGCTTATAGGCTAGATCCGTTGTCTATAGCAGTGAATTCAAATTTAGGGGATTATTATATGGCTTCACAAGATACAAAAAAAGCAATTCAACATTTCACTTATGCAATTGAACTAATGCCAGAGTCTTGTTCCGAAATATTTTTAGCAGAACTTTTTTTAAAAAGGGGAGTATCTTATATGCTTATGGGGATCGCTAAAGAAGCTCAGGAGGATATTAAAATAGCAGAAAAACTTGACCCGAGAAACATTGGTAAAGCCGAAAGACTATTTTCACGATTAGAACAAGCTGGCTTCAGGCAATTGAGGAGAAGTTTGTAAAAGGGACGGGTACGTGAGCAAGATAAATAAAACAATTTATGCCGTTTTGGTATTTATGCTAACAGGGATATTTTTTTTAGAAGGGTTAGCTTATTCTGAAATGTCTTATAATAAATTAAGAGCGCCAATAGGTGAAGAGACTCAAAAAAGGTTCGAAGAAATATATATTAACGCTTTGGTAGGACATTCTTCGCTAGGAGGAAGCGTAACAGCCAACAAGTTAGTTTTTAATCTTATAGGGTCTGAGGTCAGAACGCCTGAAGTATCTCAGGATGAGAATCTTAGAAATCTGCGGTTAGTTTTAGTGAAATCGACTGTAGACCTGGGAAATACAGGCGAGCAGAGAGATATAGAAACAATGTTTATTATAAATACCGAGAATGGCGATGTTGTTGGTTATTATATTATTGAATTAAGCGGGTCGGATATATTTAGCTATTCAGGCAAAGTGTTTGACTCATATAGAGGAAAGGGTTATTTAGAGCGAGCAATAAAACTTTTGTTATTAAGCGGCCGGATAGAAAAGTGGAGCTCGTCTTATTCCCTGGAAAAGCCGGAAATAAAAATGTATAAAAGAATCAGAAATGACTCAAGGTTTTCAGTAGAGTTTGCTCAGCCTTCAAGGTATGTTGTAAGGCTTACTGAAGCAACGCCTCATCCTCTCATCGATTCAGATAGGCTGCAAGACAGCTCAGAAGCAGGCGCAATAAAATACGACAATGAACTATTAGAGTCTCTCCGGCAGAATACCATGATCTCTCGCTGGAATAATGTCTTTGCTGAATTCCAAAAGAGAGCTGGAAAAAGGGCCGACGCCTATAGTGCCGTAACCTTATTTTTTTACCATAGAGGGGAAGCGGCGGATGAGTATTCTATATTTATCCCAAAAGAATGCAATGAGCGTGACATGGAAAATGTTTTGAAATATATTGCCGCGATGATTAATAACCGGATGGTCAGCGCGGGAACGTCGCGTGTAGTGTTAAAAACTCAAATTCCAGGATTTTTTGAAAAATCTAGAGCATATTTTTATGAATATTATGACAAAAGCGAAGCTGCGGCAAAGGTAAAAGAAATGGCAGAAGGCTATTTTGGCATTAAACAGTTTGAAATCTTAAATTTTTACGAGAAGGGATACTTGCCTATTTCTGAAAAATCCGAAATTGAAGAAGAAAACGTTGCAGTAAAGACAGGAGATTTTATTAATGAAAAAATTTTAGTTATTAACATAGGAAAACAATATTTGAAATTTGGGATTGCGGAAATCGATGAAAATAAAAAACTATCATTTTGGAGCGAGCCAGTATCTATCCCCACTTGGGAAGAAGGAAATGACCGAGCGGACGCGCAGGCATTATTTAAAAGAATTATTCAGCACGCCAAAAATCTAATCAGGCAATCCGGATTAGCCGAGGGGCAGATTAAGGCTATAGGCTTGAGTTTAAGCGTAGTTGTTCCCAAGGAGAAAGTGCTCACGGTAGGAACCGGATTTGCAGAACATTTCACTCCCGAAGGCGTCAGGATGCTAGGTGAAATAGCGGAAATTATTTCAAGAGAGTTTAACGATGTCCCGGTTTACGCTGCAAATGACGGGGATCTGGAAGCGTTTGGGGTAGCCCGAACAGAAGGATTTACCAATACGCTGGTGCTGAAATATGGAAATGAATTAGCTGCAGGCTTTATTGATGAAGAAGGGGGTATATCGGACGGCGTTAATGAATTCACGAAAATGGTAATTGATTTTGGTGACAACGCTCCTGTTGACAACGGTACCCAAATACGGGGCACCTCCGGGCAGTTTATATCCTGGCTGGGGATTAACTATATCGCCCAGCATTTAGGGGTAGATAAAATTTTACAAGGCATGGGGTTAGGAGAGAATATCCCAAAAGTTTTAAGTGACGCTTTAAATGAAAAAGCAAATCCGCTTTATGAATATGCGAAGATAGTGTATGAAAAAGCGGGCGAATATGTTGCTGAGCTTGCCGTAGAGATGTCTAAAAGCTATCCTGTGCAAAGAGTTGTGATTTCCGGCGGGCTGGTGCATGGCAATGGAGGGGAAATTATACTGAGCGTTGTTAAAAAAAGATTAGAAGAATTGCATCAATCTGAAATTCAAGCTGTTAGAACCGATGATTTAAGGACATTGCGATACGGGGCTTTAATAGGCGCCGCATACCATGTTATTGAACAGAGCACAGCTGGGCGGTACAAAGAAGCTGAAAGTCTGGTAAAATCTGAAAAAGATCAGAGTGACCTGTTAAGCGGCCTTGATGAAAAAAGGCTAATTGAAACAGCGCAAAGATTGATTCAGTATTCTTCACAAACCAGTCATTTGTTGCAAAAGGCCAGAGCTTACGCGTTGCTTTCCGATATATTTGGCCTGTATCTACCGGAATACATACATCCTTTAAAAAAAGATGATATTGGCGCTTTTGCTGTCCGTCAAGAAAAAGACTTGTTGAATGTATTTGATTATTTGGAGCAATATCGAGAATATAAGAAATGTTATGAGTCTATATCCGAGGTATTTCTTAACGCTGTTAATAGCACGGTCCGGCAGGCTATTCAGATAGAGCCTAGGGAAGTCAAAGGCCCCTTGCGGATCCCCGATGAATTAAAAAACAAGAAAGTAACAGTGAAGTCTCCGGCTCGATTTGATTTAGGCGTGGGGCTCAGCTCTGATTTGCTGCTTGTAACCAAATTAGAAGGAGGCGCCGCATTGAATCTTGCCGCTCTTCTCGAAGGCGCATGCCCGGTTCAAGTAGAACTCAGGCCTTTAAGAGAAAATGTTATCAAGCTCAGATCTGTAGATTTGGGGGTTGAAGAAACAATTCTGAATAAAGAGGCGCTTCTAGACCTATCAGTAGGCCATAATCCTTTAAGGCTATTAAAAGCTGCGATAATTGCCAGCGGAATTGTCACTGATCAGGATTCGCGTTCACTTGAAGATATCCTGGATTCATTTGGAGGCGGATTCGAAATTGTAACGTCAGTCAGCATTGAAAAGGGGTCTGGCTTGGGCATAAGCAGCATTCTTGCAGGGGCAATTGTAAAAGCGCTGTTAACTTTTTCCGGCCAGAAGATTGATGAGAGGCAATTAACTTATCCGGTGTTATGGATTGAGCAAAGATTAGGTATTGGCGGGGGGTGGCAGGATTTAATAGGAGGCTTATTTCCAGGAGTGAAGTGGACTGTTTCTGAAAAAGGGGTTATTAGCCCAGTTTCGGAAATGCTGGAATTTGACGATGATTTTCTTCAAGAAATGGAACAACGGATTATTCTGTGGGATACCGGAATCAGAAGAGATAATGTTCAGACCGGCACTTTACCCCAAAGGAGCTTGATGGTATTAAGGCGCGATGATTCAATTATACGAGCCCGAGAAAAAGCTATTCAATATACCCGTGAAATGCGCGACGCTATTATGAGTCAGGATGTAAATAGATTAGGAAGGCTGCTAACTGCAAACGATACTGCTAAATATTCTTGTAGCGGCATTGAAAGAAATGGTTTTATAGCGCAAGCGGTAGAAACAGTGCAGGATTTGATAGAAGGAAGCAAAGAACTTGGGGCAGGCGGAGGCGGATTTTCTATATTTGTGGCTAAAAAAGGGCAAGAGCTGAAATTAATTGAGAAGTTAAATGAAATAGGCAAAGAATCTGGAGGCAGGGTATATCAATGGAACATCAGTCGTGAAGGCATGAAGGTATTCATTGAACCACTTGATGATGAGGGAATTTTAAAATCGGTCGAAACTCACAGAAGTAATATATAGCATATATGAAGGGATGTGTCAAAAAGAGACACGCCTCTTTATTTAGATTTAAGGAGCGCTCTCAAATGACACGTCCTCCCACAGAGAATATATATTTTTATTATGTAGCCTGTAATAAAAGTGGTATAATTAAAAAAATGCAGATAAAAAATCTAGCGCCGGTAAAATGAAAAATTATAAAGAGGTCTTTTATAGAGAGTGGAAAGTTTGCGCGCCGAAGGCAGTGATACTGCTTGTTCATGGACTGGGGGCGCATAGTGGAAGATGGAATTTTTTGTCGGAGTTTTTTCTCAGAAACAATATCTCTTCTTACGCTATAGAACTCAAAGGGTTCGGCGAGACAAAAGATTTAAAAGGCCATATCGGCTCCCTGAATATATATCTTAGCGATATCCGGGAGATTCGCAATGTGATTGCGCAGGAAAATCCTGGCAAGAAAATATTTATCTTGGGCGAAAGCATGGGTGGTCTTATCGCTTTTTTAATCGCAGGTCGCAAAGAGAGATTATTCGATGGGCTTATATGTGTTTCTCCGGCGTTTAAAAGCAGGATAAAATTCAGCCTGATAGAATGCATAAAGATAATAGCAAGCTTTATGTATAACCCCAGGAAACAGTTTAGGGTGAATTTTGATTCTTCTATGTGTACGCGTGACAACGAATATCTGAAAATATTAGATTCCGATCCAGGAGAACACAGGCTTGCTACATCGAAACTTTTATTGAATCTGGTTTTCGCGCAGATAAAAGCGGCTGAGTTAAAAGATAAAATCAGCTTGCCGGTTTTATTCCTTCTGGCCGGATGCGATAAATTGGTTGATCCAAAAAGCTCTGAAAGGATTTTTGATAATTTAAAATTGAAGGATAAAACTCTTATTGTGTATCCTGATATGTATCATGCTCTTTCAATAGACGTAGGCCGAGAGAAGGTGTTTAGCGACATCTTAAAGTGGATAGATAGGCTTTTTTAAGATAATATAAAGGAACAAGGCCCTCGTCGTAGCCATTACTATATTTTATGCGGTAAATAGACGACAAACGCCTATAGTTTTCACCCCTCCTTATTGCACCTCTCGGATCTATATGATATACTTTATATGGGGATAGAATGTTGATTATAAACCTTGGAAAAGGCTATTTTTTTACCCAGATTATGAAAAAGATTAAAAAAGTATTAAACGCTCAGATTATCTTGTTAGCCATAGCGGTGTTATTTATTTTTAATAGCGCAGCATATGGAATAGATCTACCCAAAAGATCCAACCTGAGAATTTCTATAGGAGAATCCGATACTTACAAACGTATAGCCGACAGTATAAAAACTTTAGAAGAACAAAGAGTGCTCATAGGTCCGAATGTTGGATTAGCGCATAAAGATGACAGGGCGGAGCTTCTTCATAAGGAATACCTGCCGGAAGGCTTTACAGCTGCTAAGGCTGCCACTACTCAGTCGCTTGATAAATTAATACTATTTAATGGCGATGAAGTGGCCGGCAAATTAGGCAGCTTTTCAGAGATGTATGCCGCTAAGAGCAAAGACGACATCTTTGTAATAGTTACTAAAGATATATCGCAAAAAGAAGCTCTTGAAAAAGTTTTGAAAGAAATCGGCTTGATTCCGGATAGCGATGATTTAAAAGTAAAAATTCTGAGAGGGCCCGCGCTCCAAGATTATGAAGCCATGCTTAGCGTCGGCGAAGCGTTTGGAGATTTCACAGTTGTAAGAGGAAGAAATATAAATGAAACTCGCGCAAATTTAAGAAATGCAGCAATGAGCATCTAAAATCCATGTTGTCTGTCTGGCGCCCAAACGCCGCCTGCCTGAAGCAAAAAAACATTAAAACAATAGTTTATAAAAAATAATAGATTAGGCCGCTTAATCATGGTATCATAATAAAATAAGGTTTCTATAATGCAGCGGTAGAATTTACTGGAGTTTTGGTTATGAAATTATTAAATAAAGGATTTACATTAGTAGAGTTGCTTCTTGGTGCCACTATCATGGCTTTCGCGCTAACAGCTTTTTTAGTTATTTTTATAAATTGTATTTTTTTAAATACGTCAAATAGCAATCTTAGTATCGCTACCGCTCATGCGCAATACGCTTTAGAAGAGATTAAAAGCTCTAATTTTACCAGTATTGCAAGCCAGACTTGGAGTAACGCTACCATAATCTCCAAAGGCCTGGCGCCTTTAAGTTCAGAATCTATTGCTATCAATGTTACAGGCGTTACTGTCCTGGACGTTGCTGTGACCGTGAGCTGGAAAGACAGGGGCATACGGAATAGAAGCTACGCCCTTGAAACCTTAATAACTGAGCCATGAGAGCTTTTACAATCATTGAACTTATAGTAGCTGTCTTGATATTCAGTCTAATCTTAGGCGGTATAATCGGCATTGTGCTTGTCGCGGATAAAAGCTGGGATTCGACTTTAGGTATGTTGGGCTTAGTGCAGGAAATTCGACTGGGGATGGATGGGATGACGCGGGAAGCAAGACAAAGCGGTTTTAGCCAGGCAACTGTAATCATTGGAGGCGAGAGGCTAGACTTTTTTACTCCTAGCTCAGGCTCTGTTGTCAGCTACTATGTTCAGAGTAATCAGCTTATTCGCGAGTATCCTGCCGGAACAACCAAGGTTTTGGCAAATCACATAAGCCAGATAAGCTTTGTTTCAACCGCGAGCATGCTGCAGATTCAAATTACAGCGAGCAAGACTACTATAGGAAACAGGGCATTGTCCATTTCTTCTGCGCAGCAGGTTAAATGGAGGAATTAAAGCAAGATATGAATAAAAAAGGTTCCGCTTTAGTCATGTGTTTTATGGTAATTACTGTTTTCTCGATAATGAGCGCGGCGATGTTTTCCAGCAGCGTTTCCGAAAACGTATTTACTAAACGTTATTCAGAATTTACCCAGGCTTTTTGGTTAGCTGAGGCAGGAGCCAATAAAGCTCTGAATGAGCTAAGAATTAGTTATGCAACTACAACCGTAGCTGATACAGCCATGGGCGCAGGAGGTTATTCAGCCAGCATAACAAATAATGCGGATGGAACCCGCACAGTTACAGCAACGGGTTTTATACCTTATCTTGCTCCGTTTCGAGTTCAAAGAGTTATTCAGGTTATTATGAACAAACTTCCGATGGTCCCGCCTAACTTTTATAATTCCGCCCTGTATTCAGCAGGCAATGTGAATATTGACGGCAATGCCTATGACATAGATGGCAATGTTATTTACGCCGGAACAATTTCTTCTAATACAGGTAATATTAATGGCACAATAACGCATGATCCTACTGTTACTCCTCTGGCGTCATTAAGCTTTAATCAATTGAGAGATATAAGCAAGGGCCAGGATAATTATCATGATTCTTCGCAGCTCAATGGCCCGTTTCCTTCTACTTTTTGGTATGACGAATCCGCGGGCATACCAAATGTTGTCTTTCTGGAAGGCAATCTGGACTTAAATGGCAAGACCTTGGTAGGAGGGTTTTTTGTAGTGGGAGGCGAAGTGATATACGATGCGGTTCTTAGCGGCAATGTTGCTGTAAAAGGATGTATATATACGCGCGGAAATTTTACAATAAATGGCGGAGGGAACGCTTTGAATATTGAAGGAGGGGTCTGGGCTGGCACAGGAGCTACTTTACATGGCCACGCTAAAATTGATTATCATAGCACATATATGCAGGCAATACAAAATTTAGGAATCGATACTGATGTCCAGACGGTATCCTGGCTTGATACGCAAAACCCTTATTAAAATTTTAAACCTGCTTTAAAGTTACCGGATTGCCCGCATAAAAATAAAATAAAACTTCCTTTTTATATGAAAATAGTTTAAAATACTATATTAGGTTTATATATAGAAGAGGTCCCTTGTCCGCCAGAAGAACTTTGGCGAGACTCGGGATTAAATGTTACTTTGCAAAATTTAGGAGGTCCTATGAAAAAAACACAGGCATTCTTAGTGATGGGTTTTATAATAGCGGCAGCTTTAGCCATAGGATTTTTCATGCAGAAGGAAGAGGAAAAAAACGCCAGGATAGAAGCCGAAAGTGTGCTTAGCTCTGTGATAAAAGACAGAGACGCTCTTGGGGCAGAGATGGACAATAAGATTCAGGAAAAAGAAAAGGTTATATCTTATTTATCAGCCAGTCTTTCCAAAGAAAAACTGATCAATTTAAAACTAGCTCAGAACTTAGACCGCTCCAGCAGAAGAATCTCCGTAGCCAGCGGCAATAAAATACCAATTGAACTGGAAAAGATTATTGTGTCTTCATTGTTAGAGGCGGAAGGCAAGATCCTTGCGATTGACAAGCAGAACGACTTGGTTGTAGTAAATCTTGGGGCTATGAATAATCTGAAAAGCGGCGACAAACTTTCTATTTATAGAGGAGATAGATTTATAGCAAACGCTGAGCTTGTAAAGGTTCAGGATAGAATTTCAGCCGCAATGGTTCTTTCAGCGGATAACGCTAAAGACATAGATATTGAAGTAAACGATATGGTAAAATAGCCTTAAATAGAGAGGGGTATTATGATGAAAATAAAGATAATCGCATTGATTAGTATTTTTATTTTTGTTCAGTTTCCGGCGCAAGCCATGGAATCCCAGGAAAAACTTACAAGGATTGCGATAGCCTCATCAGGGCCTGTTAAATACGAATCCAGATGGCTGGACAATCCCTCAAGGCTTATTGTAAAATTCAGGACCCCAAATGTATTCGGTAAATTAGTTGAAAATACCCTGTTAAATCAAGGAGTGGTAAAAAATATAACGGTGAGTTATTATCCAACCGCCCGCTTGAATCCCGACAAGAAGCAAGTAAAGTTTCTGACTTTCTGGCTTAGCCAAAAAACCTATTATAAGGTATGGAACAACGATAACAGAATCTTCATTGAATTTAAGAATCCTTCGCTTAATTCAGAAGCGAAGGAGATTGTGATTTCCAGCGTAGTAAGCGCTATAGACCTTAATTCTAAGAATAAAGCGGCGGACGCTTTGTTGGCCAGTATTGGTAAAACATATGGTATCCCGGCTTCTAATAATGCTACAAAAAATAATACGCCAAAAGCTTTAGATTTAGCATGGCTTCTTGCGTTTTCGTTGATCGCCTCCTACATACTCTGGTTTAGGCCAAAGGAGTGGAAAAACTTAATAAATAAGTTAGTAAACCCGCAGGCCGCGCTTTCTTCTAATCATGAAAAAAGAAAATGGTGGCGCCATAATCTTCTGCCATTAAAGGATAATAATATTTATATAAAGCTTGAGTCTCCTGAAGCCAAAACAGAGTTGGGCCTTATCCCAAGAGATATAGGTTACGGAGGTTTAAGTTTTGAATGCAATCGATCGGAAAGATTAAAAGGAAAATTGAATCTCAGCATATTTATGCCTGGCGCGATAACTCCTGTAGAAGTCGAGGGGAATATTGCGTGGCAGAAAAATTCCTGGAATATTTTCAGGCATCAGGTAGGAGTTTCTTTTATTAAACCTCCCGAAAAAAATTGGGCCTACATACATCGCTATATAGAAGAACAGTATGCCGCATTGAAGCAATAATAAAGTGAAACGCTGTACACCCACAAATATATTTTCCGTATTATTAATCCTGACAGTTGCAATAGCTGTTTTAATCATTATACTGTATAGGGTTCCCGCTAGATCCAGGCCTGAGGGGAAGGTCGCGTTTGTGATAGATGACTGGGGATATAGCCTGAATAATATTGATACGCTCTTTCAGATTGAGAGGCCGGTTACTCTGGCAGTATTACCGCATCTGCGTTATTCGAAAGAAATAAGCGACAGGGTAAAAAAGCAGGGCCGGGAATATGATGTGATTCTGCATCTTCCGCTGGAATCTAAAAGCGGAAAGTCAGCGGAGCGCGATACTATAAGCCGGAATATGAAGAAGGATAGGGCATTAGTCATATTAAAAGAAGACATTGAAAGCGTTCCGGGTATGATAGGAGTTTCTAATCATCAAGGCTCAAGGGCTACGGAAGATAAAGAGATTATGAAAATAATATTAGGGGAATTGAAAAAAAGAGATCTGTTTTTTTTGGATAGCCGCACTACGCCTGTATCTGTGTGTGGTAACGTTTCGGATAAAATAGGGCTGAGGCATGCTGAAAGAGGAGTGTTCTTAGATCTTGCGCAGAAAAAAGAAGAGAAACAATATAAGGCTTATGTGAGAAAGCAGATAAGAGAGCTGATAAACATAGCTAAGTCAAAGGGAAGCGCTATTGCTATAGGTCATGATAAAAAGTTTACGCTTGAGGCTATAAAGGAGAGCATCCCGGATATAGAGAAGGAAAATATAAAAATCGTGCCTTTAAAAGATCTGGTGGGAAAACATGAAAAATAAAATCTTCTTAACGGCTTTGCTGTTAACAATATGTTTGTCGGCGTGCGTAAGAGCGCCTATAAGAAGTCCTTCCACAATGCCTCCAATAGAGCGTCAGGCCGTGTCTAGTATGCCGATAGCCCCTGAAATATTCAGGCAAGATGTAGTGCACGAAGTAGGGCCCGGCGAGACAGTCTGGCGCATAAGTAAGATGTACGATATATCAATGGATGATATTGTCAGGGTTAATAATTTAAGCGACGCTACGCAGCTTGAAAAAGGCCAGCGTCTTATTATTCCGAATGCGGCCCCTATGAAATCTATCGTACCGTTGTATCCAAATGATATGTGGAAATATATAATTATTCATCATAGCGCTACAGATGTAGGAAACGCCCTGTCTTTTGACTATATGCATTCTCATAAAAGGCTCTGGAAAGGTCTGGGATATCATTTTGTAATAGATAATGGAACAGGCGATACAAAGGATGGCCATATAGAAGTATCTCCAAGATGGCTTCATCAGGAATACGGCGCGCATTGCAAGGCAGATGAGATGAATTATAAAAGTATAGGGATTTGTCTTGTAGGGAATTTTAATGAAGACAAAGTTTTAAATGAACAACTGGACTCGCTTATATACCTGGTGGACATCCTCAAAAAGTACTATAACATACCTGATTCTAATATTTTAGGCCATGGCCAGGTAAACGGCGCCAAGACAGACTGCCCCGGCAAAAACTTCCCCTGGAAAGAATTCCGCTCCCGCCAATAATCTTGACACTCTGACAATGTCACATTTGTAAAGTTCTTGCAAATTCCCGCTTGCCTATCTAATTTTATCGTAGTATTATAGTCATACAATATGAACGCGCCCATAGCTCAATTGGATAGAGTGCCAGCCTACGAAGCTGTAGGTTCCCCGTTCGAACCGGGGTGGGCGCGCCAATTTGTAATAAAAAATAAAGGCAACAGAATAATTTACATATGAACATCCAAGAAAGAATAGATACGGTATTGAATTGTTTACAACATTGTGATAAAGAATGCGCCGGTCCATCCGGAATAAAAATTTCAAAAATAAAAGAGCTTTTTTTAAAGGCATGCGATATCCTTGTCCTTGATTCCGATATTAAACTTTTATTTGAAAAAGAATATGTCGAATATTATAATTTATCCGGTATGGATGTGCGTGTTTATATTCATAGCTTTAACGGCAGTCTCAAAATCACAGCCAAAGGGTATGAATATTTAGAAGAAGGGAAGGCGGCTAAAAAAATCCCGCCTCTACTTGAGCAATTAATCAAAGACGATATGATAGATGGAAAAGAAAACGGACATGCCCGGCTATGACTTTTAGCGTGGGTCTGGGATACCTATGAGTTTTTCAATCTTTTATACGCTCTTTTTCTGGATTGCCTGGATCATCGTTGTTATGGCTATTTTAAAAATTACCCCACTCGGAGTAGAACTAATAGCCATTGTTATATGCGCTATTTTAGGAGTTGCTTTATATTTTTTTATTCCCACTATGGCAACCGAATGCCTGGGAATCCTGCGGGTAAAGAAAAATAAAGAAGATGGCGTAAAAAATGTTGCAAAAAATAAATTTTTAAATGAACAGCACCTGAAGGAAAGATACCGTTATATAAAATTAAACAAAGAAGAGAATATAATAGCCAGCGATATTGATAAAAAAGATAAAATATCCCTTCTGGAGATTATACATGGGCACGATACTGAATCTGCGCAGCGGCTGATAAAGGAGTACGAAAACAAAACGAAATAAATGAAGTTGTTTCGCCTTGCAAAAATGTTAATTTTCTTATTTTATCCTTGAATAGCGCTGTTTTATAAGGCATACTTTATATAGAAATAGGAGTGATTAATTATAAGCCTGATAATGGCTATTTTTTTACTCCAGTTATGATAAAGATTAAAAAAGTATAAATAAGTAGATTTTTTAAATTTCAGGTGAAAATATGAAAAGCTGCTGCGATAATTGTAATTTTAAGGGAGAAGATAAGCAGATAATGGGAAACGTGAAGGCGCTGTGTCTGCATTCCGATGAATGGCATAGAGCGTATTATAGCTGTGGTTACTGGAAATTACAAGATTCTACGTTATCCGGATATGAAAGACGGATATTGGTAAAAGATGTTAAAAATAAAGGCAGGGAATATGAAAAATATTTGCAATGCGTTACAAATTCCGGCCTGGTTACGCTATTAGGCAGCATTGCTATTTTCTTTTTAATATTTGTAACTATGATCGGAGCTTTTATCCTGCCGTATATATTGCAGTAGAACGCAAATCCGCCATGATCTTGTAACCCATTTAAAGTCTTATGTACAACTTTGAGCTTGCTATAATCAGGCCAAAGCAGTAACATGTGCTTATATTCCACAAAGGGGCGACGAATGACAATGGAATATTTAGTATATTTGTAATTTAAGGCAATCTTAGCGTAAGGCCGAGGTTGTTTTTTTTGTTTTTAAAGGAGGTAAAATGAAATTAGTGAAAGAAAAGAGGAAATTTAATTACTTCCTGCTCGGTTCTCTTATCTTAATGCAGCTATTGGCTGTTATGATTGTAAGAGATTATCTAGTGCTACTTGTTAAGATCTAACAGGTATGATGCCATAGCAACGAACAACTTGCGCAATTATTACGCTTTCCCACCTCCATTACCTTAAAGCAGGATTCATTTGTTTAAAACTTTAGTATTGTATGAATTTCTCAAGCCAATGGTATATTAAAAGAAATATTTGGTAAATAGGTTATTGTTAGTCTTGCAAAATTTTAATTTCCACAATTCCTGCCTTAATGGTATAATTACTTAAAACAAAATGCCGATGTAGCTCAGTTGGTAGAGCAGTGCTTTCGTAAAGAGACCCAAGCCATTTTCATAACCCGCCTAAATTATCATAATTACAAATAATCATAATAACTTATAGGAAAATTATATTTTTATCAATTACTACCAATTATTATCAATTTAGATGTGTTATAGACACCAATATGGACACCACAAAACAGTCTGGTTATTTAGAGGATTTTCTGGAGAGCCATAACATATAAGCGGAGATGGTATCAAAGCCGTTCTTTTTTGCCTGCTCTTTAATCTTTTCTTTTTCTGTCTTATCGATTCTTATATGGATATATTCTTCTTTTCTTTTTCTCATTACTTCCAAGATTATCACGATGTAATGACAATGTCAAGAAATTAGAAAATTTTATCCGAGCGTTTTTTAATAGTCATAGAATATCAGTTGTTAAAAATAAATAAGAGAGATAAAATGTATACAGCTATCAATAGTTAAACTATCTGACAAATTATTAAATAAATCGACATAAATATGGAACAGATAACCCAATCTTCGCCACGACCAGAGCCAGAAAAACAAACTCCCAAAAGTTTTCTAGACAGCCTGTTAGATTTTTTCGACTCTATCAATAAAGCAATTGAGAATATTGTAAATTCAGAGGGTTTTAAACTATTTCTAGATGTGATGGCTGAAATAGGCAAGATGATTTATGCTTATGTCACTAAAACGGCAAAAGAAGCAGATGTTATCTTAATTGATATGGGATGGTGGATTTTACCAGATTGGACTGTTACTAATATTTTTGATGTCGTTTCTTTACATAAAGAAGGAAAAAAGAAAGAAATCGAAAAACAAATCATGTCTTTTTTTAACAATAAAAAACTAAACATGATGTTAAAAGAATGGAAACAGAATCCTTTACTAAAATCAAGAATGCATATACTTAAAGACGCAATTTGGGCACATAACAAAGGGAAATATACCTTATCAGTTCCAGCACTATTACCACAATTAGAAGGCATTATGGTAGAAGGGTTAGAACTTACTGGCAGGGTTCCGTATAAAGAACTTAAAGAATCTTTTAAAGAAAAACTTAAAACACCAGAAGAGAATTTTATATCTATTACCAAGAGTTCTGGTTACAGAATTATAGAGAAATATATCAGTGAAAAATTTGAATGGGGTCAACCAACAAGCTTAAAAGCAGTAGGCAGGCATACTATATTACACGGTCATCATACAAATTATAATAGAAAGAAGACATCTCTTAAATTAATATTACTTATCGACTATGTTCAAAAAGTATTAAAAAAATAATAAGGTTTATTTGAAGTCTAATAACTTAGATAGTGGCAGATTGAACGCTTTGGCTAGTTTTTCTAGAGTTTTTAAATTAGGACAAGTAGGGTTCTTTGATTCTAAGTATTGTAAGTTTTTATAAGAAATATCAGCTTTTTCTGCCAATTCTTCTTGTGTAAAACTATGTTTCTTCCGCAATATTTTTAATCTTTTAGAAAATCTAAGAGTTATATTTTCCATATACTCTATTATAGAGGAAGGTTCTTTTATTTGACCACCAAACGCTTTGGGTGTATACTATTATATATTTAGAAATTGTTAGCACAGTAGAGAATAAAATATACTTTCTATCATTGACACTAAACTATAATGAAGCGTATAATCAAGGCATAATCTTACGAAGAGAGAAAATACAAAATGTTACAATGGTATAGCAGGATATTAAACATTAAAAGGGCTATAATATTAGTAATATATTTTGTATTTTTTATCACCATAAACAGTTTTGCCGAGACATCTAAAAAGCACACCTGGGAAATCAACACCGAAACATCTTATATAAAAAATAAAACCATGGGATTTAGTGGCATACCTGTTTTGAAATCACATAGCATGATGTATGGCGGAGGACTTTCTTATACTTACAATGGAGCGTTACCATTACTTTCTCCAAAAATTGATGGATATATGCTTAAAATAGAAGGGAAAGGAAGCCTTGGGAAAGTAGATAATAATTATGTATGGGATGATACCAAAGAGCATATATTAGAATTTAGAGGTTTAGCAGGTTATAATTTTCCTATATCAGAGAAAACTAGTGCTATACCATATGTAGGAATAGGGTATAGATTTTTAAAGACAAACAAAACAGGCGTATATCATGAAGATGAAACTGCTTATCTATATAGCCCCGTAGGATTGGAAATTAATATTGCATTAGAAAAAAAATTATCTTTTGGGGTAAAGTTAGAATATGATTATTTTTTAAAAGGGGAAATACATACGAATGATAATACCATTTCATACAGTGAATATAGACAAAAAGAAGGATATGGATTAAGAGGTTCTGTAAAACTTCAGAAAAAAACAAACAAAACAGATTTAATAATAGAACCTTTTCTAACATATTGGAATATTAAAGAATCCGAACAGGTTCCGAGTTCTACAGTAACGACTCGCACATTGAGCGGTTCTAGTATTTCTATGCATTATCCTAAAAATAATTCCACTGAAATCGGCATTAGGTTTGCAGTCAGATTTTAATAAGGTAATATTGGCGTAGACGGGGGCTGTTTTTTTAAGTTCTAACATAACAATGATAATGCTAACCTGTTTAATATAGAAAAGATGTAAGGGAGTTCTGTATGAAAAAAGGCATTATAATAATAGCCATAATGTTACTTACAATAGCAATAGGATTTTATATAATTAGAGGCACAATATATTATTCCATTTTTCAGATACAACACTCAATGAAAAATCACGATATAGCAACTTTTGAGACATATGTTGACATAGACTCTGTTTTAAATAATTTGGGAGATGATTTGCAAAGATTTAGCATAGAGTCTATGAGTAAAGAGATGGAGTCTGCAAAAAACCAAGGTGAATGGTCAGCTTTAGGTGCTACTATTGGAGCAGGAATGGTTTCAATGGCAATGCCTGCTTTAATTGAAAATGGGAAAAAGTTTTTAAGGCAGGAAATTATTAGACAAGTAGAAGATATACAAGTGATGGGAAAAAATGAAGATAAGACAGCGGATTCTTCTTTGAATGGCATTGTTAATCAAGACAAGCTTGACCTCAAAGAAATGTTTTCAAGAAAGAATATAGCGATAGATAAAAAAGGTAAAGTTGCAAAATTGACGTTATTAAGGCAGAAAAAAGAAGATAAAATAATAATAACTATGAGAAATATGCCAAGCAATTATTGGAGAGTTGTTAGATTGGAAATTCCTTATTTATTTGAATTGAAGACCGAGGAAGAAAAGATGGCAGACGATATTACAAAGAACCCCATATATATTTCTTATTATAAAGAAATTAGGCAGAAAATAGGTGATTATGCAGAGAAAATATATCTAAAGTCCAAGACCACAGAAGAAGGCGAAGTGTCTGTGAGTTTTGTAATAGCTTCTAATGGTGAACTTCTTGATGTAGATATAATCGATGAAAAATCTTCAGAAAGTGCTTTCCTGAAAAATCTAGCGTTAGAAACCATACGAACTTCAAGTCCTTTTTTGCCATTTCCAGAAGGAATGAATCAGGCTCAGGGTAATTTTAAAGCGATACTATCATTTGAACTGAGTAGATAAAAAAGATAAAAAAACAAAAGGAGAAGGGTGTATGAAAAGATGTCATTATTGTGCTGAAGAAATACAAGACGAAGCTATTAAATGCAAGCATTGTGGAGCAGATTTAGCAACTCTAAATGAAGATTGGAGAAAATGTAGAATTTGTGGCACTTGGACATTATTATCTGAGCTACGATGCAGAGGATGTAATAATAAATGGGGGTCTATTGATTCAACAGTACAAATTAAAAAAGGCAAGGAGTTATCTATAAAGGACTTAGAAATAAAAAAAGTATCTGGAACAGTTGTCAAATGTTCCAGATGTGGCTATGAAGATACGCCAGATAAATTTACAGATGCTTATAGCGATACAACTTGTTGTTGTTTAGCTTTTCTAATGATATTGCCTGCCATACTATATTATTTTTTTAGGCAAGGTAAAAAGATATGTCCGAAGTGTAATAATGTATTTTAGATGAGAGATTATTTAATCAGGCTTATACAGCTATATCAAATAAGAATATCACCTGTGATTAAACCAGCTTGTAGATTTAAACCAACTTGTTCTGAATATGCAATGCTATCATTGAGAAAATATAATTTAGCCAAAGCTATAGCTTTAATTATATTTAGGATTTTAAGATGCAACCCATTAACAAAAAAAGAGTCTATAGATTTTCCATAAATGAAGGTAACCTGAAGCAATGACTTTGGGTTACCTTTTTTATTAGAAGGAGGAGAAATGTTGATATGGTTAATTATCATCGGAACAAGCATTTGGGTATTTATTGATGCTAAGAAGATAGGTGTTAAAAAAGGTCAGTTAAAAGGTATTTTTAATATGGCACCTGGTGGATGGCTTATTGTCTGTTTAGGACTTTGGATTATAGGATTTCCAGCGTATCTTATAAAAAGACCTGAGTTAAGAAGAATAAATTCACAAACTAAACAATCGCTTTCAGCATAAGGCTTAAAAAAGGCAAGAGAAGATGAGAACTTTTTTACAAGATACACAGGATGCCTATGAACAAAAATATGGCAGAGAGATTTGTATTAATTTTAGCCTTTATGCGGAACTATGGAATAAATATATCGGTCAGCGAGAAAGCAATTCTTTAAAACACTATGAGATAAAAAATGCTTCAAAAAACTTTGAACAAAAATATGAAAACATGTGTTTTGCCCATTATGGGATTTTCTTAGATTTAGCAGATATTAGAAGGGAAATTGAGAAATTGAGACTCAATAAATACAACAGCACCGAAGAAAAACTAGAGTATTGGTTTTTAGTAAGAAATATATATTCAAAAATGGGAGATGCAATTTACAAATATTTTACATTTATAGGATATGTCGAAAAAATTCTAGATATGAAAAGAATTGGTTTTAAAGAAGTAGCTTATTTAAATGAGATTAAAAATAAAAGAGATTTTATTGTTCATTTTTCGGGACTTCCATTTACACAGGATGAAAGGGGCTTTCGAAAATTACCAAAAACAATACATAATGGTAAAAGGTCTTTTAGCATTAGCGAAATTCCATTACAGTCAGAATCCGACTGGGTGGAAGTAGAAGGAAAAATTCTAGATGACCTAAAAGAAGTCGAGGTTGCATTCAATAATTGCCATAAGAGAATATTGGAGCTTTTTGAAAAATACAAAAAATTTATCTTAATCTATCCACCATCTGTGGAAAAGATGGGCGGGTTTAGTTCAAGTGCGGTTACCACTGGATTTAGTGGTTTCAGCTCTTGCCAGAAGTAAAAGGAGAAGAGACTATGAAAAGGATTTATTATTTATTAGGTTTATTATTTTTAGTGAGTGGGTGTGCTACTATTTCAACTAAACCTAATATTTTGACTATGGAGCAAGTTATAATCTCTCCATCGCAATACTCAACCGAAAAAGGCAAGACTCTTGCTATTAAGTATTATAGAAATTTGCAGAATATTTTTGAAAATATCAGAGCTAAATACACTTCCGCAGAAATTGAGTTTGTTTCAACCAAAACTTTATCCGATGGCAGTGTGCTAGGAGGTATAGCATTTTTTAAAAGCGAACTTGATAGTGAAGATAATCGCTATTTAGGCGTAGTGATTGGAACAAGTGATATTTTTAACACACTGCAAACGGATTTTAATAAAAGAGCTTCTACTGTTGTTAGCAAATATGTCAGAGATATTCTTGAGATAATCTCCAAAGAAAAAGAAGTTCTTCTTGATGAAAAGGTAACGGGGATATATATTCATATAAGTTGGTGGGCAAGAGATTTCCTTACAAGTCGATACTATGGAGGTAAGGTTGAAGGCATATCCTTACAGTGTTCTCAAGAAGATTGCAAAAAATATCTAAAACTTGAAATTTCAAATCAGGAATTTATCGACAAAAGCAAAATCACAGGCTGGCAGGACAATATTTTATTAGGCAAAATAGAGTTAGATTTAAAGCAAATTCTTTAAAAGATAATATAAATGAATAAAAAACAGTTAATAGTTGTTTGAAAGGATTATATATATGGATAAGAAAAAGATTAAGCGAACGCTGATAAGAGAAGGAATAATCTTAGGTGTAGTTATATTAATTGCTTGGATACTTTACTCTGTTGGAACCTATTTAGACAAAACGGCAAATTTATCAGAAAAAATAATAACTGAAAATGATTACAATATAAGATTAACTTACGAGATAGTTTATACTACAGCACAAAATCAGGGCAAAAAAAGTTACTGGGTAGGAAGGATAGCTGGGAGAACGGGTTGGATTGAAAAAGGTGGCGAGCATATAATGACATTGGATGAAGCTGAGAAGGAAGAAATAAAAGAATATACCGATAAAGAAGTAGAGGCGATAAAGAAGGCGATAAAAACTCAAGAGCAAAGACAGAAGCAAATAGTTATTTTTTCATATATTCTTATTAGATTTGTTCTCTTGCTTGTTGTTAGCTATTTTATTTATTTGTTTATTTTGTTTTTTATTTGGGTAGCATATCATAAGAGCAATATTATAGCAAAAAGTAAGAAAATATTACATATAGCTATGAGCAAAGATTTTTTAATTAGAACCACTCTAATTTTAGGCATTATATTTTTAGCTGTTTCAATTTTAAAATCTTGTGGTTTTATAGAGCGGTTCTAGAAAGAATAGTTCTTCAGTATTTAGGCTGGGGATATTGGAGAAGTTATGGAGTTTTAACAAAAAGGGATAATATGCGAGCTGAAGGGATAACCTTGTTTTTAGGTTTTTGGATTATTGGAGTGCCTCTATCAATAATTTTTATATGGGGACGCCGTAAAATACGGTGTTTATTAACAGGTGAGCGATATGTAAGTGAGCAAGGAATTAAAACATTACGAGGAAAGATAGAAGGTAACGAATATATAAGCCCAGAAGATTTTGCGTTATGGAGAAAAAATGACCGACATTACTTTGTTTTTGGTGGACTTAAGGGAGAATATACATATGAAGACTATCTGCGGGAGTATAACACTCCACCAGAGAAGCGGGAAGAAAAGAGAAAAGAAATAGAGAAGATATTTAACACTCCAGAGTTTAAGAAGATATTCGATGGAGATTTCTTTATAAAGAAGAAAAAATAAATAAAAACAGTTAATAGTTGTTTAGAGGCTAATATGAAAAAATGTCATTATTGTGCAGAAGAGATACAAGATGAAGCAATTAAATGTAAGCATTGCGGAGAAATGCTTACAGGGGCAGAGAAATCAAAAGCAACAAAAACAGACTACAGAGAAGTTAAAAAAGGTATAAAACAGGTTGAGTATGATAAGATAGGATATGATTTAAAGGTTTTTGGAAGCCTTGTAGTTGGAGTGATAGTTGGTATCATAGTAGGGGCAAGCGGAGCAGGTGCAGGCTGGGGATTTTTTATTGGGTTTATTGTTACAATGATATTAGGCGTTAAAAGTGCGAGAACTTATTTTGAAATAAATAAGAAAGATAAATAAAGGGTATAAAAATGAAAAAAATAATAATATTACTAATGTGTATGTTGTTCTTGAATAGCTGTGCTTTAACTGAACCATATCAGGTTAAGACGCTAAATGATGCATTTGATGGTTATACTATAAATCAAATGACTTATAATTATCTTGTTAGTAATTCTGGCATTGTTGAATTAAATATTAAGCGTTTACAAACAAAAGATGGGAGAATCTCGTATTATTTAGTTGTCGAATACCAGAATTCAGATTGGCTGTTTATTGAAGGCGGAGAATCCCTAATTTTACTTGTAGATGGAGAACGTATAGGTTTTAAAGGAGATGGCAGTTTACAATCTAGAAATGTAGGTTCTAGTGGCTGGATAGATGAAAAGGCAGTTTATGACATAAATCCTAAAATTTTAAACCAAATTGCAAATGCAAAAGAAGTAAAAGTAAAAATAATTGGTAATCAATATTATATAGAATGCAAATTTACAGAACAGAGTTTCCAAAATTTTAAAAAATTTATTGCAGAGTATATTACAGGAACAAGTGGAGGTGGTGGAAATTTAATTGTCAATGGGCAACCATATTATTCAGGTGACAAGAAGAAGTAGGGTTAGAGAGATGATATGGCATACGGATATAATAATAGAGATTTTAAGGATGTTTCTTGTGGATTCGCAGTAGTTTTCTTTTTATCTATGGCGATTACTTGTGGATTTGCACTTCCATTTTGGATGTTGTATTTCTGGCTAAAGAAAAAATAGTATATAAAGCATATAAATAGCTATTTCCGTCAAAATATCTGGATTAATGTCTGGGTTTGATGAAAATAATAGATACTTCCACCGTAACAGGCGATTTACGGTACCGTAATTAGTCCGTTCAGGGCAAAAAAGGCTCCGTTCAAGGGGTTTTATATGTCCGTTCAAACCCTAAATGGATACCGTAGAGCTCCGTTCCTGAAGTAATTATATTTTGCTAAATTCAACCCCTCCCTATGCTATAACTAGATATAATTAAATAAGTTATGATAATTATTGTAACTATTGCTTTATGATTAACCTAAATAGTTAATCATAAGAATTTCAAAAATTATATATGATGCCTCTGAAAAAGGGTGTATAATAGCTAAAAATGAACGAAAAAACACTAAAATTAATCAAAACGGAAGAATTTATTAACAAGTTTCCCTCGCAGGTTAAAAGAATAAAACTAAATGATTACTATTCAACGCTTCTTCCTAAAATTAGCTATAGAACATTTCGTTATTATGTGACCAATCAACTGATGCCCAGACCTGTTATAGCTAACAAAAAATCAGAATATAAAGATACTTCTGAAATGTATAAGAGGCTATATTTAGTATGGTACCTGATTCATTTTAGAAGGCAATCAATACAAGAAATAAAACAGATTGTAGAGTCATATCATTCAGAATTAGAATTGGATTTTATACTTTATTTTTTGGATAGAAAAAATTTCTTAAAAAACTTATCTTCTTCTGGAGATGTGAAGAAAGCTATTCATTGTGATGCTGATAATGTATTTGAAGAGACAGAATTGACAGATTCGATATTGGAAGCATTGTTTGATTTAATAAAAACAGAAACAGCCTATTGGATTGAAACAGTATATGATGACTTAGAATCTGCGATACATTATGAAGAGGGTTATTCAGATAGAATTAAATTAGAATTTCCAAAATTAATCGATAGAAAAATAGAGAGGTGTAATTCTATAATTAAAAAGACCGAAAACTATGTAGTAAAACTTAAACGAGCTAAAAAGGATATAAAAAACCGAAAAACAACTAAAAGATTACAAAAAGAACTACAGAGAGAAAACGAAACATGGAAAGATGTTGAGCGTTCAATCCGAAGATAAGTTTTAAATAACTCTTCTTTTTTATATATCTATTTTAACCTGCCATAATAATTTTAAACAATCCTAACACACTATAAATATTGAAGTTACATTACTTGGCAACACTTGGCAATATAACGAAAACACCATGAGATGCTATATGATATAATTACAGCAGATAAACAAAATTGCTTTTTTAAAATTGGTAACAAGTGGAAGTAATTTACTCTTTGATTATCCATAGTAGACAAAAGTCTAAGGAGATAGCCCTAAAGCTTACTCATTAGCTTTAGGGTTTTTTATTTAACAAGCCATTAAAGAAGGAGAGCAAAAAATGAGCAGGAAAGTAAAAAGAGGAGCACCATTTGTAATGTTGGAAAAGGAAACCCTCAATAGTCAGCAATGGAGAGAACTGTCTCATTCGGAAATGATAGCATATCTTTATGTAAAGAAAAATTACAATGGTGGTAACGATGGAAAAATACCTCTTAAATATTCAGAGCTTAAAGGCATTATGGCTCCTGCAACTCTTTCTAAAGCATTAAAAGGGCTTATAGCTAGAGAATGGATAAAAAAGACTAGATATGGTGGTATGTTTCGTTATTACTGCCTTTATGAGCTTACGGGTAAGTATGACAGGATAAGATGAGCGTATATACTTGGCAGAATCTATATAAGAATACAGTTATTGAAGCGTCAAAAAATGGTAGTTGTGCTTGTGACTATTTAAAAAATGAAACGCCAAAGTTCACAAAACCTGTGGGGCTATTCAAAAAACGAAATGTAACGCTTCAAAAAGTGTAGTTGAGTTTGAAATGGAGATTGATTATGAGATATAAAAAGCTACTATTCGGGGTTAATTCTAAGTGTAGGCAATGTTTAAAACAATGTAAGCAATTTAAGCAGGTTATAGTTGTTTGTTGTCCTAATTTCAGGTCAATATTTTCAAACAAGAGCCTCTACGCACGAAAAAGCAATGGAATTGGCTCTGGGAGCGAAGGATTTTGAAAACGCACAGAATGGGTTGTTTTATTTAGTATATATAGCTTCTATGTATAAAAAAGTCATTTAAAGGATTTTTATGGAAAAGAGATTTATAAGCATAAAAGAACTTGCAGAATGTTTAGGCATAAAAATAGGCACTGCTTATTCGTGGGTCTATCAGAGGAAGATAGCTTATGTCAAAATAGGCAGGCTTGTGAAGTTTGATAAAATAGAACTAGATAAGTGGATAGAAATACATAAAGTGAAAGAATATGCATAAACATTATATATGTTTGACAGTGTGATGACAATGTGCTATAATATTTAAAAAGGTGGGTTATGCGTATATACGAAAAAAAACGTGGTTACTTCATGATAGATTACTATATAGAGGGTAAAAGAAAAAGAGAATATGCTGGAAAAACCAGGCAAGACGCAGAATACTTATTATCTAAAAGACGGACAGAGATTTATGAAGGTAAATTGAATCTTCAGGCTTTAAACGGAAAAACACCCTTTGATAACTTTACAGAGGGTTATTTAAGAAAAAGCAAAACCTATAAGCGTTCATATAGGAGAGAGGAAACTATAGTGAAACATTTAACAGGTTTTTTCGGCAATAAGCCCCTTGGAAAAATAACAGCTTCTGATATAGAAAATTATAGAGAGAACAGGCTGTCTTCAGTGACAAATTCATCAGTTAATAGAGAAACTATTGTTTTAAGGAATATGTTAAATACAGCAATAAAACTCGGAAAGATTATTCAAAATCCTATGAGAGATATAAAACAATATAAGATTCAAGAACGGAGTATAAGAGTGCTTTCAAGGGATGAAGAAAATAAGCTATTAGAGGCGTCTTGTGAGCATTTAAAACCCATTATAATAACAGCATTAAATACTGGATTAAGGCTTGGAGAAATACTTAATCTCAAATGGGAAAATGTAGACATGGATAGAGAAGTAATAACAGTGACTGAAACAAAGAGTAGTAAAATAAGGCATATCCCTATTAATAATCACTTGAAAGAGACACTGAAATGTGTTAAATTAACGAATGACAAGGTGTTCTGTGACAATAATGGCAGACCCATGGATTCTATAAAGACAGCTTTTAAGAATGCGATTAGGCGGTCTGGTATTAGATACTGTAGGTTTCACGATTTGAGACATACTTTTGCTTCAAGGCTTGTTGAAAAGAATGTAAATATAGTTACTGTTAAAGAATTATTAGGACATGCGGACATAAATACGACTATGCGATATGCCCACCCTGCTCCTGAGTATAAAAAGCAGGCTGTAGAGGCTCTAAATAGCTAATAATAGACACCAAAACAGACACCAAACAATATTTATAGATTTAGTAATTTTTGTAACACATTGTAAATAATACACATGCCGATGTAGCTCAGTTGGTAGAGCAGGGCTTTCGTAAAGCTCAGGTCGGTGGTTCAAATCCACTCATCGGCTCCAATAAAAATATAACTAATGGCCCATGTTCGCGAACTCTTAAAAGATAAAAATTTTTTTCTCCTCTGGTTTGCTCAGATAGTTTCAAATTTCGGAGACAGACTGAACCAGATGGCTTTGATAGGGCTTATTTATATCCGCACGCCCGGTTCTACAATAGAACTCGCAAAGCTGCTCTCTTTTACAATTCTCCCGGTATTTATTATAGGACCTATAGCAGGCATATATGTGGATAGATGGAATAGAAGAGCCACTATGATCGCTTGCGATATCATTAGAGGCTTGCTGGTACTTCTAATCCCTCTTATTATTAAATACTCCACCAGCATGGTTCCGATATACATAGTCGTATTTATAATTTTTTCTGTAACAAGATTTTTTGTGCCTTCAAAGCTATCCATAATCCCGGATATAGTACATAAAGATAAGCTGCTTTTAGCGAATTCGCTGTCATCTACAACCATGATGATCGCTACGATAGTCAGCTTTGGGTTCAGCGGAATAATAGTTGCCGTGTTCGGGCCTCAGGCGGGATTTTTTATAGATTCAGCAAGTTATTTCATATCCGCAATATTGGTATTTTTTGTAGTGGTTAAATTAAAAGAAAATATAGAATCCGGCGAAGCAAGCGCGAAGCTTGTGGGTATCTCCAGGAGAACCATTGTCGGAGATATAAAAGAAGGCATCGGGTATTTGAAAGGCCATAAAGATATAAGAATGGTTGCAAACACAATGTTTCTTATTATGGCAGGGGTCGGATCTATTTACATAGTTATAATAGTTTTTATACAGAAAGCGCTGCAATCATCCACTAAGCATCTTGGGTTGCTTGTGATGTTTTTAGGGGTAGGATTATTTCTAGGCTCTATTATATACGGGAAGTTTGGATCAAAATTTTCGAAGAGAAAGGTAATTAATTTCGGGCTGTTAACCACAGGGTTAACAATAGTGCTGTTTACTGTCTGCCTCAAATTTATGCCTTCTTTTTTTATAGCCAGCTTGTTGTCAATAGTGCTTGGGACTTTTAGCGCTCCCATAATAGTGTCTTCCAATACCCTGCTTCATGAAGTAATACATGATGAAATGAGAGGGAGGATTTTTAGTTCTCTCGAGATAGTAATGCACGTAGGGTTTCTTTTATTTATGTTTCTCGCGTCTATCGCGGCTGAAAAGATAGGCGGAGAATGGGTCCTTATAACAACTGGAATTTTATTTTCTACTATAGGTTTAATAAAATTAATAAGGCTAGGGAACGAAGAGGAAAAAGTTTAAGCGAGTAGTTATTTTTGTTTCTTTTTGGATTTGCTGGATTCGGCGCATTTTGAATAATAATTGCAGGTAGAGCAGCAGACGTCATCTTCATGCCGTTCGCCTCTGTACCACTTGGTTTCACATGTCCAATAAATCTGACAATCTGTGCAGCATTTTCCAAAATTATCAGCACCCATTTTTTTCTCCTGTAACATAAGTATACCTTAACTTAAAAAGGTTGTCAAGAAACCAACTTTTCTGTATAATTGAGGAATATGGCCAGCGTAAATTTTATACACCCCCCTGATTATAAAGATATTACAAAAAATAAGAAAATAGAAATAGCCCCGTTGCCAAAAAAGGCGACACTGCTTCTGTCTCAGCATACAGGAGTTCCTTCAGAGCCTGTAGTTAGCGTAGGAGACAGCGTTAAGGCAGGCTCTTTAATAGCCGAGGCAAAAGGGCTTATATCCAGTAATCTGCATTCAAGCGTTTCCGGAAAGATTATCGCGATTGAAGACAGCCCTCACCCGATAATAGGCTCATCCAGGGCGATTATCATAGAGTCAGACGGCCTGGATACAAAAGCGTATTTAAAGTCAGTTTCCGCCAAAGATATTCCAGCTCTGTCAAAAGAAGAGATAATGGCTTTGATAAAAGAAGCAGGCATTGTAGGCCTGGGAGGCGCCGCGTTTCCGACATTAGTAAAGCTGAGCCCCCCTCCTGCTAAAAAAATAACCTCGCTTATTATAAATGGCGCGGAATGCGAGCCTTTTCTTACCTGCGACCACCGCTTGATGCTTGAAAAATCAAAAGAGATAATCCTGGGTGTTCAATTGGTAGCGAAGGTTTTAGGGGTTAAAGATATAATCATAGGTATAGAGGAGAATAAGCTGGATGCGATAGAAAGCGTAAAAAGCGTGATATTCAGGATGACCTCCGATGATTTAAAGCCTAAAGTAGTAAGCTTAAGGACCAGGTATCCGCAGGGAGGAGAGAAGCAGCTTATAAAAACTTTATTGAACAAAGAGGTCCCTTCAGGCGGCCTGCCTCTTGATATAGGGATCGTGGTAAATAATGTGCAGACAATTTTTGCTGTTTATGAAGCGGTTTATTTAAAAAAGCCTTTGTACGAAAGAATTATAACCGTATCGGGAGGCTTTCCCAATATAGCAAAAAATATTTTAGTCAGGATAGGCACCCCTATAAAAGATATCCTGGATTATTGCGGCCTAAGCCCGAAATTTGACGTTTATAAGATTATAATGGGCGGGCCAATGACAGGAGTGGCGCAAAGTAATTTAAACGCGCCTGTCATTAAAGGAACCTCAGGCATACTTGTCCTGGATAAAAAATTCAGACTGAAAGAAGAAGAGCTTGATTGTATCAGATGTTCCAGATGCATTGAGGCGTGCCCCTCAGGTCTTATGCCCTGCATGATAGGGCTTAGCTCTAAAAAAGAAAGATTTGACGTAGCGGGTTCATACGACCCTTCTGATTGTATTGAATGCGGGTCTTGTAGTTTTGTGTGTCCGTCTAATATACCTCTTGTGCAGCTTATAAAGCTTGCAAAGAATAAGATAAAAAAACAATGAAGACTATTTTAAAATTCGCATTTATTTTATTTCTTGTAAACTTGATAGCCGCAGCTATTCTTGCGGGGACTTACAATTTTACCAAGGCTAAAATACAGAAACAAGAAAGCATGATTCAGGAGGACGCCCTTAAACAGGTGATGCCGGAAACAATAGGAAACAGGATAGAGCTTGTCAGAGAAAGCGATACGATAAAATATTGGAAAGTATTCAAGGAAGATAGCCCGGAACCGCGGGGATATATATATATCGCCAAAAAGTACGGATATTCGAGCGTGATAGAAACAATGGTAGGGATCAGAGAAGACGGAACTATTACAGGAGTGAGGGTTCTTTCGCAGAGTGAAACCCCGGGCCTTGGCGCTAAAATCGTAGAGATTGTTTCTACCAGGACATTGTTCAGCTCTTTGAGAGGAATATTTACAAAACAAAAACATTCCAAAGAAATACTGTCCCCGTACTTTACGGAACAGTTTACAAATAGGAATGTAAAAGAGCTGGAATTATCTAATGCCGGAATCCAGGCAATTACAGGAGCCACTATATCATCCAGGACCGTACTGGATTCTATAAAATCAACAGGACTGGAGATATTAAATAATCGCGATGAGTAAACTCACTGTTTCCCCAAGTCCGCACATTAAGTCAAGCCAGACCACGAAAAATATCATGTGGACTGTAGTATGGTCTCTTGTGCCTGCAGGCATAGCAGGCATATGTATATTCGGCATATCAAGTCTGAGCGTGATGGTTCTATGCATTCTTTCCTGCGTTTTCACGGAAGCCTTATTTTTAAAAATCAGAAACAGAGACCCTAAAACGGTTTTGGACGGAAGTGCTGTATTGACAGGGCTGCTTCTGGCGTATAATCTTCCGCCTGAGATACCTTTCTGGATACCTGTTATAGGAGGTGTTGTAAGCATTGCTTTGGGAAAACAGATTTTCGGAGGGTTAGGCCAGAATATATTCAACCCGGCTCTTGTGGGAAGAGCGTTTTTGCAGATCTCATGGCCTGTTTATATGACTACGTGGAAAAACCCAAGGTGGTGGCCTGACGCAGTATCCAGCGCAACGCCTTTGGCTAAAGAAGTAAACGCGCATTTTAGTTATATGGATTTATTTCTCGGGAACAGAGCCGGTTCTTTAGGCGAGGTATGTGTGATAGCGCTGGTTATAGGCGCGCTGTTTTTATTGACTACAAAAATAATTTCCCTACATATACCCCTGAGTTTCATAGGCACGGTAGGCATTATTACCTGGGTATTTGGAAAAGATGGATTTTTCAAAGGGGATTTTATTTTTAATATAATGGCCGGAGGCCTTATTCTCGGAGCTTTTTTTATGGCGACTGATTATGTAACCTCACCTCTTACGAAAAAAGGCAAGATCGTTTTCGGTATAGGCTGCGGCGTGCTTACTGCCATAATAAGGTTGAGAGGCGGTTACCCTGAAGGCGTTTGCTATGCAATATTATTTATGAACGCGGCGGTGCCTATCATAGACAGGTTTACAAAAACTCAAAAATACGGGCTTATAAGAAAATGAAGAAATTACTTAAAGAGTTCTTTAAAGGCATAGGCAGCGAAAATCCAACGTTTCGCCTTGTGCTTGGGCTTTGCCCTACGCTTGCGGTTTCTACAAGCGTTATAAACGGCCTTGGGATGGGAGTTGCCGCTACTTTTGTTTTGATAGGCTCGAATGTGATCATATCTTTAGTCAGAAAATCTATACCTGATCAGATCAGGATTCCGTGCTTTATCGTAATAATAGCTACATTTGTTACGATTGTAGAGCTTGCTATGAAGGCTTACGCGCCTGAACTTTCAAAAGCTCTTGGAATATTTGTGCCGCTTATAGTGGTAAATTGTATTGTGCTTGGGAGGGCGGAAGCGTTCGCGTGCAAGGAAAACGTTTTTAATTCAATGCTGGATGCCTTAGGTATGGGAGTTGGTTTTACATTGGCTCTTTTGCTTATCTCAGCTATAAGAGAGATGCTTGGGAACGGCACTCTTTTCGGATTTTTAATTGTAAAGAGCTATGAGCCTATTTTGTATATAGTCCTGGCTCCGGGCGCGCTTTTAGTAATAGGGTTATTGATAGGTGGCATTAATTTCCTGGCCAGGAAAAGGAGCGCTGCGTAATGGATCTCGCGATGTTTTTATCGGTTATAATAGGTGCGATTTTTATCAATAATTTTATCCTGTCCAAGTTTCTTGGGCTTTGTTCATTTATAGGTATTTCAAAAGAGACTAAGCCCGCTCTTTATATGGGAGTTTCAGTCACCTTTGTAACCACATGCGCTTCGATAATCACATGGGCCATTTATAATTTTATACTGGTCCCATACCATATAGAATACTTAAGGACGATTTCATTTATCCTGGTTATCGCTTCGTTTGTGCAGTTTGTCGAGATAGTCATAAAAAAATTCAGTCAGGCGCTTTACAGGACTCTCGGCATATATCTCCCTCTTATTACCGTCAATTGCGCGGTGCTTGGCGTAGCTGTTTTAAACAGCGAGATGTTTTTTAGGCCGGGAATCAACGTCTTAACCAGTTTTACTCTATCAGCCCTGCAGGGTTTTTGCGTGGGCCTGGGTTATATACTTGTAATGCTGTTTATGTCAGGGATAAGGGAAAGGCTTGAACTCTGCGATGTGCCAAAATCTTTTAAGGATGCGCCTATTTCTTTTATAATCGCGTCTTTGATGTCAATGGCTTTTATGGGATTCAGCGGGTTCAGGTTCTAACAGATTATTATATTATGCTTATACCTATTTTAACAATGTCAATAATGGGGCTTTTATTTGGGTTGGCCCTTGCGTACGCCGCAAAGATTTTCAGGGTGGAGATCGACCCGAAAATAGATATGGTAACGCACGCTCTTCCCGGCGCGAATTGTGGGGCTTGCGGTATGCCAGGGTGCGCTAGTTTGGCGGAAGCTATAGTAAGCGGAAAATCCGAAATCACGTCTTGCGCGCCCGGAGGCCAGGGAGTTTACGATAAAATAGCGGGGATCCTGGGCACGGGAGTAAAAATAAAAAAGAAAAAAATAGCGCGGGTAAGATGCAACGGAGGCAAAACCTCTTCGGATAAATACGAATATAGCGGGGTAAAAACATGCGCCGGAGTAAATTTATTGGCCGGGGGGAACAAGGAATGCAGGTTCGGCTGTCTTGGTTTCGGCGACTGCGTAACAGTATGCCCTTTTGGCGCTATTTTTTTAAACGAAAATAATATTCCTGTGGTTAACGGCTCCAAATGTACCGCTTGCGGCAAGTGCGTAAAAGCCTGCCCGAAAAAAATAATTATTTTAGAAGACGCTGATCATGAGATTTACGTAAAATGCCTTTCGCATGATAAAGCGGTTGTGGTAAAATCCGTATGCCCGGCTGGCTGTATTGGATGCAAGATTTGTGAAAAACTTTCCGGAGGCGCGTTTATAGTGGAAAATAACCTCTCGAAAGTAGATTATGCTAAAGCAAAATCAGATACGCCGTGGCAGACGGTTATTGAAAAATGCCCGGTTAAATGTATTGTAAAGGAGTAGGGATTCGGGATCAAATCTTGTTTCACAAAATTTTGGAGGAAACATGGCGGGAAACGTTCTGGAGTTAAGCGATGATAATTTTAAAGAGGTTGTATTAAAGTCGGATAAGCCTGTGATTGTGGATTTTTGGGCCACATGGTGCATGCCGTGCAAAATGCTGGCGCCTACAGTAGAAGAAATAGCGAACGAATATAAAGGCAAATATAAGATAGCGAAGCTTAATATAGATGACGCTATGGATGTGGCGACCAGCCTCAGCGTTATGAATATACCTACGCTTATATTTTTCAGCAAGGGTGAAGAGGTGGCAAGGATCGTGGGTGCCGCTTCTAAGAGAGATATTTTAAAGAAGATAGACGAGGTCTTTGTATGAATATAGCGATTTTTTGTTCCGGTAACGGCACAAACCTGCAGGCTATAATAAATAGCCAGAAAAAAGGCCATATAAAAGCGGAGATTAAGCTGGTTGTTTCAGATGCGCCCGACTGCTACGCTCTTACCAGGGCAAAAGACGCGGGTATAAACATGCTTGTAGTTGAAAGAAAAAATTTTAAAACAAAAAAAGATTTTGAAGCAGAAATTTTAAAAGCCCTTAAAAAAGAAAACATAGATCTTATAGTTTTGGCTGGTTACATGCGTATGCTGTCCGAGGATTTTATAGCGTCTTATGAAAATAAAATCTTAAATGTACACCCCGCGCTTTTACCGTCTTTTAAAGGCACCCAGGGGATAAAAGATGCGTTTGAATACGGCGTAAAACTTACCGGGACTACTGTGCATTTTGTTACCAAGGATATGGACTCAGGGCCTGTCATATTGCAGTCGAGCGTCAAGGTAACGGAGGACGACACGGAAGAAACTCTTCGAGAGGCTGTTCATGAAGAAGAGCACAAGATCTACCCCAGGGCGATTCAATTATTTGTAGATGAAAAATTAAAGATAGAAGGAAGAAGGGTAAGGATATTAGATTAGGCTGTCTATTTTTATTTCATTCTTTCTGAATCTTTCCAGGTCTTCTTTTGAAAGGTATACTTTTTTCTCCTCCCCGGAAGTATTTATAAACTCGACGCCTTTATATTCTTTAAATTCGTAAAGATGAAGGACCTCTCCCGCCATTTTTATTATATTGCCGAATATAATATTTTTATCGCCGGGCTGGCTGCTGCTGGAAGTTATATTGAATTTAAGTTCAAAGGCCCCGTCTTTTATATCGCCCTGGCTTGAGGCTACTATAAACTTATTTTTTAATTTGCTGTTTTCTAAAAAAAGATATCTTATTCTCTTGGAAAGCTGCTGGCTTAAAAACCATCCAAGTTCCAGGTCTCTACTTGGGAAGCCGTCTATGCCTATAACGCCAAAATCTTTATATTGTTTAAAAGTGTCTTCAAGGTTTCTTTGCCTTATTTCGTTATTTAAATAAAAATACTTTGATACAACTTCTTTTACAGGGCTTACAAGCAAAGACATGTCTATCAGAAAAAGATATTCGTTTTCGAACCCAGGTGGAAATACTGCCGCGTAAGCTTCTAAACCTGGCGCAACCTCGTATTCCTCGATAGTTTTCACATAAAGAAGAGATTCGTGGTCTGATAGTTCTTTCGACTCTATATTGATTATCTCTATCTTTTGCGATCCGGCTTTGCCTATAACATATATAGGATAGAATATCGGCTTTAAGCTTTCCGCCATAGGGGCGTTTTGGTTTAAGATATTGAATAGCTCTTTTACTTTTTGTTCTCCAGCTATAGCGGGGTTGAATCTGAATTCCCTGAGTATTCTCTGGAAATATTCGTTTCTTGATATATCGAGAAGTCTTACTCTTATAACGTCATAGACGAATCCCGTAAGGATAAATTCCGCGCCTGCTGTTCTCTTGTCTCTTGCCGTAAGGACGTAGAATTTTAAAGGCATGTCCGTGCTGGTTATTACGCGATGGATAGAAAGGGCCACGTCTTCAATTTTTTTCCCGGCTTTTTCGTCTAATTTTAAACTAGAATCTACAAGGCCTTCTACCGGGATATACACGCCTAGCGTAGAGCCGGTGAGTTTTACCTTGACGTCATCAAGCTTGTATTCGTTTTTGCAGAGTTTCAGTATGGATTCTTCTATTTTGCCTGTAGGATAGGTCGGCTTATCGCAACCGGCAAGGCTTGTCGCGAAAATTAGAAATATAGCTAAGGCCTTATATTTTGCCAGGAACTCGCTCATGCAGGTTTCTTGAAATTGTGGCCTTTTCCGTATTCATTAAATATCGCTTCTATCTCGTCGTATTCCAGTTCTTCTTTTTCAAGAAGCTCTTTTACGAAGCGCTCTACGATAGGCCATTCTTTTTTGAGAAGGGCTTCCGCGTCTTTCATGCAGCTTTGAATTATTTTATCTGTTTCAGCGTTTAGTTTTTCCTTTAATGATTCCGACAACAGGTTTTCAGGTATCGCCGTGTAATCTCCCACGTATCCCGCGTCGCTCATGCCTACTCTCCATACCATATAGTTAGCTATTTGCATGGATTTCTGGAAATCAGAAGAGACCCCGGTGCTTGTGGTGCCGAACCTTATCTTTTCCGCGACATATCCGCTGATGCTTACTTTTATGTCAGCTAGGAGCTTTTCTTTGTTGTGCGTATACAGCTCTTCTCTGGGCTGAGAGTGCACTACCCCCAGCGCTTCTTTGCGGGAGATTATCGAAGCCTTGAATACGTCATCAGTAGGATGGAGCATATACATGGTTACGAGATGTCCTGTTTCGTGGAACGCGACCATTTCTTTTTCTTCTTTTGTCATGTGCTTTCTGTGCTTTAACCCCATGTCAATGCGTTCCATGGCTTCGGAGAGCTCTTTGTGCCCTACAGTGTCTTTCTTCTTTCTGGTAGCTATTAGTGCGGCTTCTTTTATCATGTTCTCAATCTCAGCCGGAGATTTATGCACAGCCTGCCTGGAAAGCCTGCCTATATCGATATCATGGTCGTATTTTACTTTCTTGAGGTAATATTCAAACACCTTTTCTCTTTCCTGCAGATTGGGCCTGTCTATGTAGATCTTTCTGTCAAATCTTCCGGGCCTTAAAAGCGCTTCATCTAGGACGCCTTCCGCGGCGTTTGTAGCTCCTATAATGATTACGTTATAATCTTTTTCCTGAAGCCCGTCCATTTCTACAAGCAGCTGGTTCTGTGTGCTGTTAGTTTCCTGTCCACCGCCCATAAAGCTGAAAGTACGCTGCCTTCCAATAGCATCCAGTTCATCTATAAAAATGATACATGCGCCGTGGCCGTACGCCATGGTCCTAGCTTTCTTAAATAATTTTCTCACCCTGGCTGCTCCGACTCCTACGAAAATCTCTGTGAATTCGCTACCTGACATGGATATAAAAGGGATGCCTGCTTCTGTCGCAATTGCCTTGGCAAGGTATGTCTTGCCGCAGCCAGGAGGTCCTACCATCAAAAGGCCTCTCAATATTTTTCCACCTATTTTTAAAAGCTTGGTCCGGTCTTTTATTAATTCTACTACTTCAAGCGCTTCCTGTTTGGCTTCTTCCATGCCTATAACGTCTTCCCAGTGGATATTTACACTTTGGCCTTTTACCGTGGTCTGTTTTATTTTTGAAAATCCGCCTTGCAGGAATATCATGTACATAAATACGAATATGCCTGCGTTAAGGCCTGCCAGGAGGATGCTGATAGGCATCTGGGCTATTGTAAGATTGCGGTAGAATGATTCCAAAGACATCATTCCCCATATGGACAGTATTATAAGTATAACTATTATCAGCGCAACGATGATCTTAACCCAGTGCTCCATGAGGTGCATCCTGAGTTTGCGATAAGCCATAAATGCCATAAAACTCCTCTCAAATTTTGCAAAGCAAGATTTATTTTTGTGAGATAAAGTATAGCATACTAATATAGGCGTGTCAATCAGGCTTAGTTGACAAGGCCTTTCATGTGTGCTAGTATACTGCTTTAAAATCATAGGGATTGTTCCACTGGAGCTAATCGGGGAACAGTCCTTTTAACAAGGAGAATTGAATGGGCAGAAAGACTTTGATTAAGAAGATAATCGGAAGAGAAATCTTGGATTCGCGCGGAAATCCTACGGTTGAGGTGGACGTGGTCCTGGCATCAGGTGTAATCGGAAGGGCTGCTGTGCCGAGCGGCGCGTCTACGGGCGAGCATGAGGCAGTGGAGCTTAGAGACGGAGACAAATGCCGCTACCTCGGGAAGGGCGTATTAAAAGCAGTCAGCAATGTTAATAATGAGCTAAACGCTGCTTTGGCCGGCAAAGATGCTTCAAAGCAGAAGTTGATAGATAAATTAATGATAGAGTTGGACGGAACAGAAAACAAGGCCCGTTTAGGAGCAAACGCTATTCTGGGCGTTTCTATGGCAGCTGCCAAGGCAACCGCCATCCAGAAAAAAATACCGCTTTATAAATATCTGGGCGGAGAAGAAGCGAATATACTGCCTGTTCCAATGATGAATATCTTAAACGGCGGAGCTCACGCTGACAACAATGTGGATCTTCAGGAATTTATGGTAATGCCCAGAGGCGCTGCCTCGTTCAAAGAAGCGTTAAGGATGGGCGCCGAGATATTCCATAATTTAAAAAAGATTTTGCATGATAGAAAGCTTTCAACTGCCGTAGGGGACGAAGGAGGATTTGCGCCTAATTTGAGATCTAACGAAGAAGCGATAGAGGTTATTCTTCAGGCAATAGAAAAGGCGAATTACAAAGCAGGCAAAGATGTTTTTATAGCCCTGGATCCGGCGTCCAGTTCTTTTTACGAGAATGGTAAGTATATCCTGGAAGCGGAGGCTGTTAAAGAAAAAACCGCGGAAGATATGGTTAATTTTTACGCGAACTGGGTTTCAAAATACCCTATCATTTCTATTGAGGATGGATTGGCGGAAAATGACTGGGATGGATGGAAAAAAATGACAAAAACTCTCGGCGATAAGATTCAGATTGTAGGCGACGATTTATTCGTCACAAACACAAAACGCCTCAAAATAGGTATTGCCAAACATGTCGCGAATTCCATACTTATAAAAGTAAATCAGATAGGCACTCTCACGGAAACAATAGAGTCGATAAAGCTTGCCAGGAAAAAAGGCTACACCGCGGTTGTGTCGCATCGCTCGGGCGAAACGGAAGATACGACTATTTCTCATCTTGTAGTAGCGATGGGAACAGGCCAGATAAAGACCGGCTCCGCGTGCAGGACAGATAGAATTTGTAAGTACAATGAGCTGTTGAGAATAGAAGAGGACCTGGGAAATAAAGCGGTATACGGCTCTATGCCATGGCCAAGATAAGAATAAAACCGGTACATATAGTTATAGCGGCTATTATCGGGGCGATATTTCTTCCCGGGTATGTAAAGTTTATACAGCTGAAAGTAAGAAATATGCGCCTGGAAAGCGAAATTACCAGGCTTGAAAAAGAGAACCTGAAGCTTTACAAAGAAAAGAAAAAGCTGGAAGAAGACATAAATTACGTTGAAAAAGTAGCCCGCGAATCCATGGGCGTTACGAAAAAAGGCGAAATACCTATACGTATAGAAAAATAAAGTTAATATTGTTCGAGCGAACAAAGTGAGTCGAGAACAAAAGCATTGACACTCAGCGTATACAAGCCTATAATGCAAAATACAATTGAATAAAACTGCGGGGTGGAGCAGTCTGGTAGCTCGTCGGGCTCAACACGCTCTGTTAAATAATAAATATCTAACAGAGCAAATGGGCGTCCTTGTAGTAATACAAGGAAAGATTACCTGTCAAATTCGGTGAAGCCTTAACTGGTAATACCGAGCCAAGTCCTTAGGCAGTACTAAGGGAAGGTGTAGAGACTAGATGGCAGGTACCCTTTAAAATTAAAAGGGTAAAGGTATAGTCCAGACTACAAATTCGCCAAAATTCATGGCGGAGCAGCGAAAGCTGTAGTGGTAAGCATAACCCGAAGGTCTTGGGTTCAAATCCCAACCCCGCTACCAATATTAAACGGCGATTAGTGGCTATTATCATAATCGCCGTTTTTTATTTCCAATAATCTTTACAAAACCGTCATTGTCAGAGTGTCAAGTTTATTTGGGAATGAAAAAGAGCTTTAAATATGGGCGGGGTTGAATTATAATGGTTTTTACGGTTGCTTTTTAGAAATGGATAGGAAAATCGGAAGGATGGGAGAGTGGTTTAATCCAGACGTCTCGAAAGCGTCCAGGCTGAAAGGCCTCGCAGGTTCAAATCCTGCTCCTTCCGCCACCGAACTACTCACAAAAATTTTTATCAAAATTTTTGTTCGGGTTCGGTGCAAGCAGTGTATTCAAGTAGTGAGGTGTCCAGTACCCAAGCGTAGCGAGTGGTACTGGACAAATTTCCTAGTCAAAAATGATGAAAACCCACGAATACTACATGAGGGAAGCTTTGAAAGAAGCTGTAAAGGCGTTTGACGCTGATGAGGTGCCGGTAGGGGCTGTTATTGTGTATAATAACGAAATAATAGCCAAGGCGCATAATCAGATAAAGATGTTGAAAGACCCCACTGCTCATGCGGAAATAATAGCCATTACGCAGGCTGCAAATTTTTTACAGAGCGAAAGGCTGCTGGACTGTACAATGTATTCCACTCTTGAACCCTGTAGCATGTGCGCGGGGGCGATGGTTTTGAGCCGCATAAAAGATTTAATATACGCTACGAAAGACCCAAAGACGGGCGCGCATGAGTCAGTTTTTAATATCTTGAACAATAAAAAATTAAACCACAGGGTTAAGGTTAAAAACGGGATTCTGGAGTGCGAATCGGAATCTTTGATAAAAGAATTTTTTAAAATAAAGAGAAAACACGCAGCTCTGTAAATAATATACAAGGTTTTTATTATGGAACTCAGAACATATATAAGGCTTAACGCCGTATTTCCTGTGGAATTTCAGCTCCTGGATATCAAAACAGGAGCTGCGATCGGAGACATCAAGCAGGGTTTTACCAGGAATATTAGCAAGGGAGGGATATGTTTAGAATTTAACAGCGCGGAAGAAGGCTTTGAAAATATCTTAAAAGAGCGCTCCGCCAAATTAGAATTATTCCTCCATCTCCCCTCAAGCTGCAAAGAAATAAAAGCCATAGCCGGCATTGCCTGGTACGAAAAAGTAAAACATGAACGGTTTACCCAGTATTTTGTAGGGCTTACCTTTCTAGACATAGATCCGGATGATAGGAACAGGATCTATGTCCACGCCAAAAGGATGTCGTTGACGCCCAAATTTATCGCGGTTATCCTGCTATTTTTAATAATCAGCGCGTCATTTTTTTATATCTCGGATTTTAAGGCGAACGTAAAAAATAAAAAATTAATGGAAGAGATCGCCCGGCTTTCCGCCGGAAAAGCCGAGCTGGAAAAAAAGATCCTTACGTTTGACTGGGAAAAGGTGGATATCTCTGGAAAACTTTTGGAAAATCAAAGAAAGATAAAAGACTACGAATGGAGAGCGAAAGAATTAGAAAAGATAAGCGTAGAGCTCAGGAAAAAAGACGAGATGCTGGCAGGCCTTAAAAAAGAAAGAGAAGCGTCAAAGAAAATGCTGAAAGAAACCCTGCGTAAGAAGCAGAAGCTGTTTGCCAGCGCGGCAAGCTTATCCAGGGAAACCATGTCTTTAAAAGACAGGATCTTCAAGCTTTCCGGAGAAAGGGTGTCCGCGGAAAATAATCTGAAAGAAATTGCGTCTACGTTCAAAGTGCTTACGGAACTGACTGACTGGACAAGAGGAGACCGCTTTAAATTAAGCGCCGTAGCCGACAGAGAAATCTTTCTTGACCCCTCCGGCTTGCCTTTTTATTCAAAAGGGATGATCTACTCCTATGGCCCTGACCAGGGGCCCCTGAAGGAAGACCTTTCGCTTGAGCGGGTGATAGGGGATCTTACTATTATCAAGAATCATGGCTTTAACACCTTGAATTTATACGGAGATAAATTTCTAGACGAGGTGCTCACATGGTGCGATAAGAACAAGATAGCCGTATATCCGAGAGCGGACTATACGAATTTTCCCAGCGTGGGGGAATTTTCAGCCCAATACCCTGATTTTATGAACCGAAAGTTCCGAAAGCTTGCCAAGCATAGCCTGGACAGACTTTTGACTATAACCAAAAGCCATAGATGCGTTTTGGCCATTGACCTGGATCAGCGCTGGCTTTTTGACGTGGATTGGCGCGGCAGCAAGCGTTTCGGCGTTCCAAAGCTGGGGCCGAAAACCCTGGAATATTTTCCTAAATGGCTGAAAAATAAATATAAGAACATAGAAAGCCTTAATAAGGTATGGGGCAGGCAATACGCTGATTTTGAAGAATTATTAAGCGATAAAGATGTTATTGTAGACAACAATGTCCGCAACCTGAGCAGGAAGCCGTGGCGAGCTGACTTTGTGGAATACACCTTATGGACTATCAATGATTTCCTGAAGGATATCACGTCATACATCAAAACTATAGACCCTTATCACCTTATTACTTATACTAACGATCTTCCGGAGGTAATTCCTTTTCCAGTATCCACTCTGCAGAATAGCGGCATAGATTTTATTTCCCCGGTTCATTTTAACAGCGAAGAAGATTTTAACAGGGACTGGATTGGCGCGGCGGAATTTTTATATACGACCAAATGGCTGCACGATCTTTACAACATGCCGGTTTATATCAATGATACCGGTTTCAGGACCTCTTCGCTATCGCAGGACCCTCCCAATATGGCCTATGCCCTTGCCAGGGAATATGACGAGGTCCATGTCGCGGAACTTTATTTCCGCCAGATGTCGCTCATGGCCGCCTGCCCCTGGATAGTAGGCTGGGGGTATTTTATGCTGTATGACAAATTAGCTGAAGGAGATTTTGGCTATATAAGAGACGACAGGTCTTTGAAACCTATTTCTTCTTTTGGGCAGTTCTTCAATAAAAAGCTTTTTCCTAACATGGCTGCCGAGAAAAAACCTCAGCTGTGGCTTTATTATCCTGACTATGCCTTAAGCTCTCCTCTTCCGGGCTACCAGCAGTATAAATCGCTTATTATGATTTTGGAAGATGCTTTTTTTACTCAGAACGAAGCCTTGGTGCAAAAAACCATGCCGTATATTACTAACCCTACGGATAAAATTACCAAGGTAACGTTTTTACAAGAGCTTAACGATATATTCAATTCCGCCTGGGTTCCTTTTGAGTTTACTTCCAGCATTCCTTCGGATGACGCTGTTATTGTATTGGCGGGCAGGGTTTTAGAGCAGATTTCTCAAAGCGATAGGCCGGTATTATCTGCAAAAAAGACCATTACTTTTGGCCTTATCGGCATCAGAGACGAGCTGTATAAAGACACTGAGCCATTTTGTCTCAGCGTACTTGGGATACGCCTTGCTTCTCCGATAGAAGAACGCATCACCAGGAATGTGCCAATCAGCGTTTCCATGGATGGAGCCGTAGTTTCCGGAGTCACCCCGCTTATGATTTCGCTTACCAAAGAAGAGATAGGAAATTGCAGCACCATAGCGACCTTCAGCGATAACAGCCCTGCTATTATTCAAAGCCAGGACAAGAAACATACCGCGTTTTTATACGATCCTCTTACATGGAGCGGAAAGCCGGAAGAGATAAGCCGCAAGGTAAAAGAACACGCAAGGATGATAAAGAAAATAATAAGATAAAAGTCCCTGAAAGGAAAAGCAATATGAAAAAATTGCGTATTTTATCCGTGGGCGTATTGTTTTTATATCTTGCGGAGTTTAGCTTTTGTTACGCGGACAAGGTGTATTGCAAAGACGGCAGGGTGGTGTACGGCACGATATTATGCCGTACTAAAGGCTCTGTATGGGTCAAGCACGATTCAGGCGCTGTCGGAGTAAGCTTAGATAGCGTAGAAAAAATTGAAAACGAAGACGGAACTGTTTCTTTATACGATTACAGTTTTTTTTATAATATAGTGAGGGATTCCATTGCGCAGAAGAAATATAACGATGCGATGAATATGTGCAACATGCTTTTAAAAAATTTCCCAGAAAATACCAAGATACGCCATCTGAGGGCAGTGATAAGCCATAAAACAGGCAATATAGACCAGGCAGCGCAGGACTATGATTTTCTTATACAGAGCAAACTTGCAGATGCGGATGTCTTTAATAACCGCGGGGTTATTTATGCAGAGAGCGAAGAATATGGAAAGGCCAGGGAGCTGTTTCTAAAGGCGGCGGAGTTAGATGAAAAAAACGCGGAAATTCACAACAATCTGGCGGAAGCGCTGATGCAGATAAAAGATTACAAAGCCGCTATAAAAGAGTATAATAAAATAATGGAGCTGGATACCGGCAACGTCGCGGCGGCGTATAATTCAGGTGTAGCGTACATGAAAGACAATAATTATGATAAGGCAAAAGAGCAATGGGATAAAATCATTGCCGCAAACCCTGATAACGCTGATGCAAAGAGCGCTATTGAACATTTAAATGCCGCAATGAATAATAAATAAAAATCTTAATATGAGAAGAAAAAACGCTTTTACCTTAGTTGAAACATTGATAACAGTGGCGATAATAGGGATCCTTTCAAGCCTTTCTTTTTATTTTTATAAACAAGCGGTGGACAAATCAAAAGCAAGCGAAGCAACGATGAATGTAAAGACGATAAGCGACGCTGAAAAGATTAAGAAAGCGGAGATAGATAAGTATCTCTCGGCTGACAGCATAGAAGAGATTAACAGGCAGCTGGAGCTTGATATAACCCCGAAATATTATGAATATAAGGTGGTAGGCGTCACCGATGATGATTTTATAGTCATAGCCAAAAGAATAGGAGAGGATATGAAGACCAGCAAGCTTGCGTCTGAGCTGCTGGTTATCGCGATGAATAAATCTGGCGCAATGAGTTCGGGTTATGAGCAGTATATCGTAGGAAATTTAGGCGGCGGCTCTCAGGGAGGCGTTGGAATAACAGTAGGCGGAGGCTCCGGTGGCAATACAGGCGCTGGGCTTGGAAGCGGGAGCGGCGGAGGTAGCGGCGGCGGTTCCGGAGGCGGTGGTATTAGCGGAGGCGGCTCTGGCGGTGGCACAAGCGGCGGAGGTAGCAGCGGCGGAGACGCTGGCGGAGGCGAAGATACTGGGGGTGGAGGTACTACAGGCGGAGGAACCGGTACGATAGCTCCTTTATATACTTCAGACATTCAAAGGGCGTTAAATATATTAAAAGGCTCTGCAACAGGCCTTTATTTCTATGACTTAATTCAGGAAAAATCAATAGCTGTCATATTTGATGATTTTTCTCAATATCCAGGGACTGAAAGCGCAGCGGCATTCTGGTGGGGCACTACGCGGAATACTATATATATAAATCAGACAAATCAGGAGGGAGCTCCTGAGCCGGCTATCGCCGCCTTAATATGCCACGAGGCAACGCACGCTGACTATGATTATTACCCTGAGAAGTGGACAACAGCTACCCTGGCGGAGCATGCCGAGCTTACAGAAGCGGATCTTCATATAGAAGCCTATCCAGGAAACTCCATTGACCAGGAGTACGATAGTTTTACTTCCCAAATTAGTACCTGGAAGGAAACAAAAGGGACGTATACGAATTTTAATAATGACGCCTGGCAGGCAACATATGAGCAGGGCGAAGATTACATGAAAGCGGAGCTTAGAAAATATTATAATGGTTTGCCGGAATATTAATTCAAAGGAGATATTATGAGGATAAAAATAATTCACGCGTATATAATAATAGGAGCGATCTCTATGTTCAATCTATTTGGATGTTCTTCCGATATGAAATACGAAAAATATTCAAGCAAGGATTCCGAAATAAATATTTCCATGGACTACATACCGGGATGGCTTTACAGCGAGCACAGAGGTTCTTACAATAGCTACGCCCAGGTGCTTTTTTATGAAAAAGGTGATGAAAAAAAATCGTTTAAGGCGGCTATATCTGTAAATGTAAAGGATGCGTCTAAATTAAAAGAACCGCCTGCTGCAATCGAGGCAATGGCTGATGATTTGAAGTCAAAAAGGATGAAGTTCAAGGACTTTATTCTGGTTTCAGAAGCGAGTTCAAAGATTCTCGGCGAGAACGCGATAATAATGGATTTTTCATATAAGACATTGGATAAGCTGTACGACGCTACGGCAAAAGCAATACCTGTAAATGAAAAGGTAGTAATATTCAAAAAAGGCGGTAAATTATACACTATCCGCTATGAGAATACAGCCGAAGACTTCAAGAAATTCGAAAAATCCTTCAAGCATATGCTCTCCTCTCTAAAGCCCAAAACATAAGAACTTTACAAAACCGTCATTGTTAGAGTGTCAAATTTATTTTGAAAATTTTGTTGACATTTAGCCTATAGTTTGTATAATACATTTTATATATTTTTTTTACAAATATTAAACAAGTTTTATAATATGTTAAATAAGTTAGTATATTTTAAGGGGAGGCGATAAAATGAAACCAACTATTGAATATAAAATTTTAGTAGCTGACGGAGATTCCAAAACATTTCAGTGTGTAAAGAATATGTTCGGCAGCGACAGGATAGCTACTATTTTATCCGCAAGAAGCGCTGATGTGGCGGTTGAGATGGCGTGGCGCAAAAAGCCGGATCTTATTATCTCGAATACCAGGCTGGTAGATCTGACTGGCTGGGATGTACTGGGGATATTGAAGAAGAACGACCTTACGCGTTCAATCCCTTTTATTATGGTAGATAATAAAGATGGCGGCTCGGAAAACGAGATAAGGGCTTTAAGCCTGGGCGTAGACGATTATATAAACAAGCCTTTTACGCCGGAAATATTTTGTGCTAGAATACGGGCTGTTCTAACGAGATATTTTGACAAGAAAGAAAAGAAACCTGAAATAGAAGACGTTCTTCAGTCAGGAGATATAGTTATTAATACAAGCAAACACGTTGTTTACATAAAAAATAAGATAATTGATCTTACCCCGAAAGAATTTGCGCTTTTGTATCTTTTTATGAAAAAAAAGAATAGAGTTCTGAGCAAGGTATTTTTATCAAGCACCATCTGGGAGCGCGAATATTTCAATACCAGTTATACAATAGATAAGCATATAGCTAATCTTAGGAAAAAGCTTGGCAAAGAATGCAAGCGGATAGAGACCTTGCCTACTATTGGATATAAGTTTATTGATGAAGCAGATGAAGAAGTTGTAGATAATTAAGCCCTTCCGCAATAATTTAGCGTAATCTTTTCGCATACCTAGTTATATTTCAATAATATAGCGCCTATATTTTATTAAATCATATATAGATAGTATAAATATAGTTATTTTTACATCTTTATATCCGCTGGCTCTTGACATTTATAAACTGTATGGTATACTTTCAGCCCTATCTCAAAAAGAGATGGGGTATTAAAAAGAAAGGGAGGATAGGGGGCATGAGAAAATATAAAATTATATTTATAGCTATTCTTATTTTACTGGGCAGTATAGGTTATGCATATGCTGCTGAGGCTACTGCTACACAAACATCTAATGTTACATTGGGCGTTCCTGAGTCAGCCAAGCTGGAAATCACAGCTTCAAACGCTACAAAGACGCTCACGCAAGGAGTGGATACTGAAACAGCTTTTGATAATGGGTATGTAGACTTTGCTGTTGCAACGCCTACTCTTACAGTTTCTGCAAATAAAAAGTGGAAATTATATGCGCGTTCAAGCCTTTTTACAGGGCCGTATAATAAAAGCGTGTCTGATTTGACGCTTAAGGATACAGGCGCAAGCCATGTTACTAGCCCATTCAGTAATTTTACAGCCTTATCTACATCGGATCAGGAGATAGCCTCTCATTCCGGGCCGGTAAAGAAAGAAAGTCATCCTATTCAATACAGGATTATTTTAGATTGGACAAAGGATATCGCAGGAACATATAGCGCAACCGTGACCTACACTCTGGCAACGCAGGCGTAATATAAATTATGCCCTGTTTTGTGTATTACACAAAACAGGGCATTTGTATCTATGAATATCAATAAATTTTTAATATTTTTTATTATAGCTGCTATTATAATATATAGTTATAGCGTAGCTATAGCAGTAGAAGACGTAGATACGCAAACATCTATAGTGAGCCTTACTGTGCCTCCTTCATGCAGGCTATCCATATCTAGCCCGAATATTACAAAGACATTAAGCCAGGGGGGAGAGATTGAAGCGGCTTTTGACGCAGGCTATATAGATTTTAGCGCTTCTACGCCTATTCTTACAGTTTCTGCTAATAAAGGCTGGGATTTGAGCGTAAAAGCAACTAATTTTACAGGGCCTTATTCAAAGAGCGTGGCTGACCTAAAGTTAAAAGACGCAAGCGTTTCTGGACATGTAACCAAAGGGTTTAATAATTTTACGCCCCTTGCTTTAACAGATCAAGGAATAGCTTCTTATACAGGCCCAGTAAAGAATGAATCTCATCCTTTGCAGTATAGAATCATATTAGATTGGGCTAAAGATATCCCCGGAACATACACTGCCACAGTGACTTACACGCTTTCCACTAATGCTTCGTAATGCTTATCCTTGTAAAATAAGAAATCTGTGATATACTTATAAGTGAAACAAAGACAATAAAATAGAATAAGTAGCGACAAAGGCAAACCACTTGAAAAGGTGGGACGCAAAGCCGACAGGCCTAAGCCATCGCACTCAATTTATGGGTGCGGGGGATGGCGGCTGGGTTACCGAACACCATCAAAGTAATTTGCCTATTCTCTCAAAAAGAGAATGGGCTTTTATTTTGGGGGACGCATATGAGAAAAATAGCGTTTATTCTAATGTTAATAGTACCTATAATAAGCACGTCTTATAGTATATATGCAGCAGATACAGATCAACAGGTTTCCACAGTCACTCTTACCATAGTTCCAGCTTGTAAATTAGTCATAAGCGATCAGGATGTTTCAAAGGAGATTCAGATAGGCACAGAGTCAAGGGAGGATTTTGGGCAGGGTTTCGTAGAGTTTCCGTCCAATAAGCCTACCCTTGCTCTTGATGCCAACAACAACTGGAAACTCTCAGCCCGCTCCACCAGCTTCACAGGCCCATATGATAAGCCAGCCACAGACCTTATGTTAAAGGATCTAGGCGCAAAGCACGTTACAAACGGATTCACCGGCTATAAGGCTTTAACTAACAATGACCAGGAAATCGCCTCATATAATAAAGGGGTAAAGAGTGAAACACACCCCTGCCAGTATAAGGTCCTCTTAGACTGGGAAAAAGACGCCCCAGGCACATATTCAGCCACAGTCACCTATACCCTTACTACCAACGCCTCATAAGCGCCTCTAAAAAATTCACAAAAACTTCAAACCTAATTCAAATAATCTTCAAACCATAATGTTATACTTCTTTGTAGATAGAGAAACAGGAGGCGTTAAATGACGAGAAGAATATGGAGGAGAAAAGAGGATATAAAAAAGGAGGTGGTAAAAAGTTATTATATCCGCGCCAACATTAAAATCGTGAAAGTTAACCGCAGTTAAAAAAAGGAGATTAAAATGAAGAACATATGCTTAGTTTTGGCTTTGATCGGAGTAGTAGTTCTTGGTTTTGGAATTGCTTATGCAGCGGATGCTGATACGCAGAATTCTATAGTAACCTTGGTTGTTCCTCATTCAGTAAGGCTTGATATTACCAATCCAGATGCTACAAAAGAGCTTATAGGAGATGCTGATTCCGAAGTTGATTTTGAAGCAGGTGAAACTCTAATGACAGCTGGATATCCTACCTTAAAAGTAAGGGCTAACAAGAGCTGGAAACTTTTTGCAAAATCAAGTGGTTTTGGAGCAGTTGATGGCTATACTAAGGAAGTAGCAGACCTGATGTTAGTTAATACAGGCGCGAACAAATCAAATGGTTTTAATATTTTTAAAGCTTTGACTACAGCAGATCAGGAAGTTGCTACTCTTGGCGTTGGCATAAAGAATGATATTAATCCAATGCAGTATAAGATTAAATTAGACTGGACAAAAGATATACCAGGCACATACGTAGCAACAGTTACCTATACGCTTGCAACTCAGGCGTAATCCGCATTTCCTCTTCTCTCCAGTTGCCTGCGTGGGGCTGTAGCCCTGCGCAGGCAACACCTTTTTAATCAAACTATTATTATAGATTTTTCTTGGATTTTTATGGATAATGTGCATAATAATCATAATATAGCTAAATCGAGAGCTATAAAGTGTTTGTAGTAGCCTGTTCTTCCTGCCTAAAGAATGGGTTTTGCATTTAGGCCTCGGTATGAAAAGAAGTAAAAAAGTATTTGTCATAACAGTTTTATTTATCCTGGGACTTGGGTTTCCTGTAATGCAGGCAGCTCAGGATATGGATGAAGAAGTATCTACTGTTACCCTCGTTATTTCTCCCGCATGTAAACTTGATATAATAAATAGCAAGGTCTCAAAGGAAATCTCTTCTGAAAATGATGCAAAAGCTTTTTTCAGCGAAGGGTTTGTAGAGCTTGATATAAATTCACCCACCTTGATAGTAGATTCAAATAATAAATGGAAACTTAGCGCGCGAAGCAGCGATTTTACAGGCCCGTATCCCAAGGACGTGGCTGATCTTTTGCTTAAAGACTTGTCAAGTAATCATGTAGAAGCTGGTTTTACAGGCTATACGCCTTTATCTACAAAAGATCAGGATATAGCAATGCACGCTAAAGGCGTAAAAGACGAGCAGCACCCCCTGCAGTATAAGATCCTCCTGGACTGGGAAAAAGACGTCCCAGGCACTTATGAAGCTACTATCACTTATACGCTTTCTACAATAGGTTCATAACGCAAAACTCAAGAATTTCCTTGTATTTTCTGATATAAATACTTATAATTAGAGCTATGAAAAAATTAAAATCGTATTTTATATTTTTTATATTATTTTGTATGATTTTTACGTCCAGCATCTTTGCAGCTGACAATAACGATACAGCCGCTCTCACCATGGATATACCTTCTATTTGTAAGCTTACAGTAAAAAGAGCAGATCAGAGCATAAATCTTTTGCAGGACGCCTCAGGAGAAGCAGCTTACGAGGCAGGTTATGTTGATGGGGCTATTGCCAGACCGACTCTTACAGTGGATTCAAATACAAGCTGGAAGCTTAGCGTTAAAATAAGCTCAGACTGGAATAATGTGAACGGCTATCAGAAAGCAACCGGAGACCTGAAGTTTAAGGTTACCTCAAGTAGCGGCAAGCAGACAAGTTTCACTGATTTCCTTCCATTGGCATTGACTGACCAGGAAATAGCGTCCAGCAGCGATGGAATAGGCAGCAGCGTATATAACTGTCAGTACAGAATTTTGCTGGGCTGGGAAAAAGATAAGCCAGGCGCATATAATATAATTATTGTATATACCCTGGCTACCAAATAAACATAAAGCAAGGAGAGCTGAATGAGGACTAAGATAGGCATATTGATAATTTTAACAGCTTTAACTGTATTTACGCTGTGCGATGTTGCATTTGCCGCTTTTGTAGTTACCCCTATGGAATTTCATATAAATGTGGCTAACAATGAAACAGGGGCTTATTCTTTCTGGGTAAGAAATAGAGGGGAAGAGACAATAGCTCTCAAAGTTTATGCTGGAGATTTTCTGATACAGCCTGACGGACAGGAGGCTTTCCTGGACCCTGGGACAATAGAGCGCAGCTGCGCCAAATGGATTACAGCTTCTCCTGAAGAGTTTGAGCTGGCGCCTGACGAAAGCAAAGCAGTGCGCTTTGAGATAAATATTCCGGCTGATAAATCAGGGTCGTATTGGGGCATGATTTTTATCGAGCAGACAAATAAGCCTACGCTAAAGACCGCTCAAAAAGGCCAGCAGCAGTTTAATATACTTTCATTTCAGAGGGTTGGTGTGAGGGTTTATGAAGACACCCCGGGTTCTAAGCCCGGCGAAGGCAAAATCAGCCAGGTTACTATAGATGACGGCGGAAAAGATGAATTCTTAAGAGTGAATTTAAAGATGGAAAATAACGGGGATTTGCTTTTGAAGTGCAAAGGATCTATTGATATTAAAGATGATAAAGGCGAGACTGTTGAAAGCGTGGTAGTAAATGAATTTAACTGTTATCCTCAATCTTCGCGCATTGTGAGCACGCCTCTCAAAGATAAGCTTAAATCCGGCCATTACAGCGCTCTTGCAGTAGTGGATTATGGCGCAGATTTCTTGATAGCAGGCGAAATAGTATTTGATGTCAATGCATTTACAGGCCGCATAAGTTCTCCTAGCGCACCCATACAGGGTTATGGAGAGAATCAGCAACCCTCCCCCGCGCTGGTTGAGCAAAAGCCCGAAAATAAAAAAATAGAAAAACCAGCCAGCCCATCCCAGTCTCAAACCGGCCCTGAGGCCAAAAAAGAGAAATCTGAAAATAAGATGCTTAAAGCTATAGTAGATACATGGCTCAGGATCTCAAAAAGTTTTTCAGAGCTTTTCGCAGGTAAGACCAAAAAATGAAGAACGCGAAAATCTTTTTTTTGATTCAGATTATTTTTTTAATCCTAAACGCTGATTATGCGTACGCAGGAGTCTCCTCTCTAAAGCTCCAGCCAAAGTCTGTGAATATGGGCATAGTAACGGCAGATGATTATCAAGCTGGATATCAGGAAAAGATACAAGCGAACCTCCTGACTATAAGAGACAATAGCAATGACTGGAAGGTGTTGGTCAGGACAAACGACAGCAGTATGGGAGTTGTAGGGAGCTATGCGAAGCCGGTTTCTGATATGGAATGGAGAGCGCAAGGCACATACGCTACTCAGACTGCTTATATAGGTATAGCAAATTATGACATAGAAGTTGCAAGGGCCCCTAAAAACAATAATGATAGAAGTATTTTTATAGATTATAGAGTTCTTTTGTACTGGGCTAAGGATGTGCCTGGAAATTATCATATTACGCTTTTGTATACTTTAACAACACAATAAAGGGACATATTATTGCAATGGCTTTTTTCTTTCATTTTAACTATTTTTTTAATTCTGCAGCCATTAGCATTACGCGCTGAAGAGATCAGCGGTGTCACTGTAGAGCTTTCTTCCGCCCCCGAAAGATCCGTAATACCAAAAGGGCTTTTAACATCTATTTTTATTGTAAAGAATACCGGCAGATCCCAGGATATTTACGACCTCAAGGCTTTGCTCCCTCCAGGCTGGAACTTAGTAAGTTCTCTAAATCCAATACAGTTGCTTCAGGGTGAATCAAAAACAGTTACTCTGACAGTATTGACTCCTCAGACTGCTTTGACAGGCGTTCCTTTTGAAATAAGCCTTATAGCGTTGTCTCAAAAAGATCCAAACGTAACCAGTAAAGTTTCAATGAAGGTCAGCATATTCCCTCATGCGAGGATAAAGGTTTTAGGCCCGCAGGATTCAGGCCAGGAATTAAAAGGCATCCCGGGGCAGGGTATATCTTATAAATTTACAGTTATTAATCTGGGTAACGGCTTGGATAAAATTCAAATCAGCGCCATATCAGCTCATGGCGAAAAAGTGGATCTTTCCAAAGATATTCTGGACCTTGGCGTAGGCGGCCAGGAAGAAGTGACAGCTACGATACATATCCCTATGGATGTTTCGCCAGGCACAAAACATGTACTTTTTTTTAAGGCTATTTCAACGGTTTTAGAAAAAGACATATTTGGAGAGAGTAAGGTTTATACGTCCATATTAGATAGAAAAATCAAAAAAGAAGAAGGCATGTATAAGAGCCTTCCATCGCAAGTTACTTTTTATGTTTCAGGCCTAGGAGCCGGAAGGGATATTGTGCCGCAGGTAAGCTTTAATACGCGCGGGAATATCACTGATAAAAACTGGATAGACTTTAATTACGAAGGCCCGTACTATAAGAATAAAGAAAATTATAGAGGGCTTTCTGATGAAAAAATATCGCTTGATTCAGGCGGAGAACATTGGGGGGTGGGGCTTGGGGATACGAGCGTAAGCCTCAGCGAGTTGACCGTGTCATCGCTTTCTGAGCGCGGGGCAAAATTTTATGCAGAAAAAAAACCCATAGGCGTAAAAGTTTTTTCTATGGAAAAAGAAGAAACGAGCTTTAAGCAGGTTTTTCAAGGGGCGCAAATAACAGGGGATATTACAAAGAATACAGAGATAGGGTTAAATTATTTTACATACAATGAAGACAAAATAGATCTGGTCGCTGTCAGGCCTGCGGAGAAAAAAGAGATAATAAGTCTTTCAGCCGTTCAGTATATAAAAGATTTTTCTGTTCAGGGCGAATACGCTAAGAGTAAATTCGATAACGGAGACGGCGATAAAAATGACAGCGCATGGTGGGTGAACCCGAAATTTCGGGGGCAGAGGTTTGCTGCAGATATGGAATATCTTTATGCAGGCGCAAATTATCCAGGCAGGCGCAGCGACAATGAATCATACAGGGCGTATCTGAGTTACAAAATATTTAAGCCTGTATGGGTATGGGTTCACAGGCAGGAACTCAGGAATAATTTAGACAAAGACCCTGCTGAAAATATAGAAAAGAAGTATACGAATGAAGCAGGGGTGTCGCTGTCTGCAAAAAAATGGCCTTATATGTCGCTTTCTTATGAAACAGATGACTCTAAAAGCGAAAAAGACGTCCTTTTGTCCGACCTGAAAGAGAAGGCTGTTGTGTTCAGAAGCGATACAGAGTTGGGCAGATACCACCGATTGTCATTGGATTCTAAATGGGCAGACAAAAAAGATCCTATAGCCAATACAAGCACCAAGTCTTCCGAATACACGTCAAGGTTATACAGCAGATTTGAAAAATTCAATACGTGGGTTGGTTATACGTATATTATGGAGAAAGATCTGGTGCAGGCAGAAAACAGCTCTTCCAAAAGAAAAGAGCTGGGAGTGACGTATCAGCCATCTGCAAAGTTCTATTCTTCCGTGAGCTTTTCCCAGGAAGGCGCAACAGATCAAACAAACAGCAATATAATTACATTAGACTTTAGCTATTATCCGCAGGATTATGAGTCTTTTCATTTAGAAGCTGAGCAGAGAAACGACAGCGCTCTTAGCCAGGAATGGCAGGCGTGGCTTACTTATAGAAGGGATTTTGATCTGCCGTTATTTTTTATAAAAACAAAAGGTGCATTAAAGGGGAATGTTTTTATTGACAGCAATAATAACGGAATTTTAGATAAAGGGGAATCGCAGGCCAAGGATATATCATTTATATTAGGAGAAGATAATGCATCTGCAAACAAAAGCGGTATTTTCTTATTTTCATCTGTTGAACCGGGAGAATATGATTTGGATATAGATATATCTTCGCTGCCAGTAGGCCTGACCCCTAGCATAGCTATGCCTTATAAAGTTAAAATTAGAAGAGGCCGCACAGAGCAAGTTAATATACCCTTAGTCAGGGTGTGCAGGGTAAGCGGCATCATGTTCCAGGATTTAAATAAAGATGGAAAGCTAGACGCGGATGAAATCGGACTGCCGCTTATTAAAGTTACGCTTGAGAGAGAGGATTTTAAATCAAGAGATACTTTTACAGCTCAGGATGGAAAGTTTAGTTTCGCCACAGTGCCTCCGGGAGATTATATTCTTAGCGTAGATAAAGAATGGCTGCCTCCAAGATTTATTATGACTACGCCTGAAGAATGCGAGCTTCGATTAGTTCCGGCGCAGGATGTGTTGGATATTGTTTTCGGGGCGGTTGAAAAGGAAAAGCCTATAATCAAGACCTTTACTACTGTGCCGCAGCCAGAGCCTGTTAAGCCCGCAGAGCCTCAGAAACCGAAAAATCCAATCGTGGAGTTTTTGAAGAGTTTTTTAAAATAAAGAAGAAATAGATTTTAACTGTTATAGAATGCTGTATCTATTATTAAATATACAAAATTCAAACAATCTTGCTGCGCTGAAATGAGATATTGATACTATCCTTGATGTGTGATAAAATTAACCACTGAAGTAGAGGATCCCTCGTCTCTTCCGCCATCGCAAAGCGGTGGCGAGGTGGACTTGGGATCCAAATTTACTTCGTAAATTTGGAGAGGTCGCATAGTGGCCTAGTGCGTCGGTTTGCTAAACCGATATACGGTTGAAAAGCTGTATCCAGGGTTCGAATCCCTGCCTCTCCGCCACCGAACCGCTCACAAAAATTTTTATCAAAATTTTTGTTCAGGTTCGGTGCAAGTATTGTGTTCAAGTAGTGAGGTGTCCAGTACCCGAGCGTAGCGAGTGGTACTGGACAAGCGGAAAAGCATGTATTATATTTACGCTCTTTTTAGTCTTAAAGATAGAAAGCTATATATTGGATTTACTCATAATGTTGATGCGAGAGTAAAAGAACATAACTCAGGAAAAGTACCCAGCACTCAAACTAGGCGCCCTCTAAAACTTATTTATTATGAAATGCATCTTTCAAAAAAAGATGCATTGAGGCGTGAAAGATATTTTAAAACAACAAAAGGCAGAACAACTATAAAGCAAATGTTACGAAATAGTATGCCTAATGCCTAAAACAAATCTATCCTGATCATGAAAATCCGCATAAAAATACAAGGCGCTCTTATGTTTTTGGGTTTGGGAGTGGTAATTTTGCTCTCTAATTCTGTATTTCCTCACCAGCGCCAGGCGTTTCTGGATGGGGTGCTGGGCGCAGTTGGCATGGGGCTTATCTTATTTGGTTTTTTGTTCCGTATCTCAGCAAGGGGGTATAAAGAAGAAAAATCATCCAACGGCAATGCTTTGGTTAAAGACGGGCCGTACGCTATTATCAGAAACCCTATGTATTTCGGAACATTTATGATAGGCACGGGGGTTGTGATAATGCTGCTAGAGCCATGGTTTTTTTTCTTATTCGCCGCCATATCTTTATTAATTTACGCCCCTCAGATGAAAAAAGAAGAGGCGGTTCTTCTGAAAAGATTTGGCCAGGAGTACAAGGAATATTGCAAGCTTGCTCCAAAGTATTTTCCGCGGCTTGATTATTTATCAAAGCTTAATAAATACGTATCATTGAAAGATTTCTGGGTAAAAAAAGAAATAGTCCCCATGATCACTACAATTAGCGTAGTTATATTGATAGAAGTCTGGGAACATCTCAGATAAATAATATGAAAGCATTTTTTACAGGGATGATATTTTTAATATTTGTAGGAGTGATCGCAAGCCTGGGGTTTTTGCTTTTCCCGCTCCTTCTTCTAATAGCCTTTATTTTACGCCTCGTGTTAAGCGCCGCTATTATAGTATTTTTCATATGGCTACTGGGCAAGTTCATTCTTTTCCTTAGCAAAAAGTAATGCGCAGAAATAATTTTTATAAGAATCTTTTTTATGGTTTCTTTTATTCATAATCTATGATAAAATTTTAGCCTATGGGATACCTACCTTTCGCGCGTAAATGGCGGCCGCAGGACTTTGATGAGATAGTGGGGCAGGAACATATTACCACTACCCTTAAGAACGCTATTTCAATGGACAGGCTTCATCACGCCTATTTGTTTACAGGCCCAAGAGGCATAGGTAAAACCTCTACCGCTAGGATATTTTCTAAAGCTTTAAACTGCGAAAAAGGCGCCTCTGTAAAACCATGCAACACGTGCAGCACATGTAAAGAAATAACAGCTGGCTCCAGCATGGATGTAATAGAAATAGACGGCGCATCCAACCGCGGGATAGATGAAATCAGGAATTTAAGAGAGACAGTAAAATTCTCTCCTTCAAAAGGCCATTTCAAGATATATATCATAGACGAAGTCCATATGCTTACCACAGAAGCGTTCAACGCTCTTTTGAAGACCTTGGAAGAGCCGCCAATGCACGTAAAATTTATATTCGCGACAACAGAGCCGCACAAGGTTCTTCCGACTATACTTTCCAGGTGTCAGAGGTTTGATTTCAGGCGCATACAGATTAAGGATATCACCGCTAAGCTTCGCGAGGTATGTAAAGTCGAAAACTTAAATATAGATGAAGAAGCGTTTTTGTATATCGCGAAAGCGTCTGACGGCAGCATGCGCGACGCGGAGAGTATACTTGACCAGATAGCGTCTTTTAGCAAAGGGAAAGTCAATCTGAAAGATGTAATAGAGTCTCTCGGCATGATAGACCAGGAAACCCTGTTTAAAAGCGCGGAACTGATTATTAATAAAGACGCTAAAGCCGGCATTCATCTGGTAGATGGGATATTAAATTCTGGAAAAGACGCGAAACAGTTTCTCACGGAGCTTTTGGAGCATTTCAGAAATATAATGATTGTAAAATCAGGCATAGATTCAGACGAGATAATTTGCTTGCCTAAAGATTCCATAGCCAGGGTTAAAACTCAGGCAGGCCTGCTTACGCAGGGCGACATATTTTATATCATAAGCGTTATTTCTAACGGCCTGAAGATGATAAAACAGCTTCTTCCTGAAAGGATAGTCCTTGAGCTTTCTATGATAAAACTTGCCTCCAGGGATTCTATTGTATCCGTAGAAGAGATTCTCTCGAAATTACACGCTTCCTCCGGCAGGACTGTCAGCGAAGCTCCAAAGCCGGTTTCAGCTCATCCGGTTCACGAAGAAAAATCTTTCTTTAAAAAGATTTTGCCAATCGCTGAAAATAATAAAAAACCAGGAACTCTTAACTCTCCTATAACTAGCAGCGCTCAGGCATCAGTATCAATTGATATAAGCAGGGTCAAAGACGCCTGGCCGATACTTGTAAAGGCAATGGCTGTTAAAAGGATGTCTATATCTTCATATCTGGCAGAAGGAGAGCCTGATTCCGTTAAGGGGAATGTTATAATTATAGGCTTCCCTAAAGAACTTAGTTTTCACATGGAAGTGCTGGAGGAAAAAAATAATAAAGACGCTATAGAACAGGCGCTTTCACAAATAATGGACACATCTATTAAAATGAGTTTTATCCCAACCGATAGAAAACAAAAAGAAACTGTACCTGATAATAACGGGATGAAAGAAGAGCTGAAAGCCAAAGAGCCGGGAATAGATTCAGCGTTGAATATATTCGGCGGCAGGCTTTTTAAGACAACAAAAAATAACCAGATATGAGCGCTTACACAAAGTCAATGCAGGAATTAATAGAGTGTTTCAAGAAAATGCCAGGGATAGGCTCTAAAACCGCTGAAAGAATGGCTTTTTATGTGCTTAAGTCATCTGGCGACGAGATGATGAGGTTTTCTTCTGTGATACGCAAGGTTAAAGAAGATGTCAGGTTCTGTAAAATTTGCGGAAACTTAAGCGAAACGGAAACTTGTTCGATTTGCAATGACTCAAGAAGAGACAAAACTATTATATGCGTGGTAGAGGAGCCGACAGATTTGATATCGATAGAAAAATCAGGCAGGTATAGAGGGGTTTATCACGTTCTTTTCGGGGTTATATCCCTGCTTGACGGTATAGGGCCTGAAGAATTAAGGATAAAAGAACTTATAACCCGCATAAAGCTGGACAAAGTAAAGGAAATAATACTTGCTATGGACTCAAATGCAGAAGGCGAGACTACGGCATTATACCTTTCAGAGAATATTCAGCCGTTAAAGATTAAGATAAGCCGCATTGCATACGGCATTCCCGTAGGTGGTAATTTGGACTATATAGATCAGGCCACTCTGATAAGGGCCCTTGAGGGAAGACTTCCTGTATAATAGGCGAAGATCCTTAAAAACAGATTTCCTTGACAAATAAAGGTTTGGACTATACAATAGAAAGACGTTTTTATTAATAGAAAGGTGTTTTTATGTCAATGGTAGAAGTTGCGTGGCATGGAAGAGGTGGACAAGGCGCAAAGACAGCTTCCCAGTTCCTCGGAGAAGCAGCTCTTGATATAGGCAAACATATACAGGCTTTTCCTGAATACGGGCCTGAAAGAGCAGGCGCCCCTATGAAGGCGTTTACCCGCATCAGCGACGAGCCTATTTACGTCCATAGCTCTGTCAAGAACCCTAACGTGGTGATTGTTATAGACCCTACTCTTTTGACCAGCGTGGATGTAACAGAAGGCTTGGAAGATAGCGGCGTATTACTTGTGAATACGGAAAAATCTCCGGAGGACATAAGAAAGATCGTTAATTTTAAGCACGGCAAAGTAGGCACAGTGAACGCTACGAAGATCGCTTTGGAGACTTTAAAAATCCCTATGCCGAATATGCCTATGCTGGGCGCTTTTCTGAAGATAAATAACATTGTTACCATGGATGAAGTAATCGATATAGTAAAAGCGAAATTTCTCAAGAAGTTAGGCGAAGAAAAAACCAAGGCAAATATAGAAGGCATAAAAAGGGCGTATAGCGAATTAAAATTAGGATAATATATGGCTGAAAAGAAAAAAAGCTGGAAAGAAATACCAATAGGCGGATTAATACTGGAGGCGGGAAACGCCAAAGAATATAAAACAGGCGGATGGCGTACGTTCAGGCCTGAAAAAAATGATAAAAAATGCATCAACTGCCTTTTTTGCTGGATGTATTGTCCTGATTCTTCTATAAAGGTAGAAGACGGAAAAATGGCTGGTTTTGACTATGATCATTGTAAGGGCTGCGGCATTTGCGCGTCAGTCTGCCCTGTAAAATGTATTGATATGAAAAAGGAATAATATGGCACAGATGAAATCTAAAAAAATCCCTTTAACAGGCGACCAGGCAGTAGCGACTGCAATGAAGCAGATAGATCCTGATGTAGTAGCCGCTTACCCTATTACGCCTCAGACTGAAATAGTAATGTATTTTTCAAACTATGTAGCAAATGGCCAGGTTTCAACGGAGCTTATACCTGTTGAATCAGAGCATAGCGCGATGAGCGCGTGCGTTGGCGCTTCAGCGGCAGGCGCAAGGACCATGACAGCGACTTCCGCAAATGGCTTAGCGCTGATGTGGGAGATTGTTTATATCGCGGCTTCTTTAAGGCTTCCTATAGTAATGCCTGTTGTAAATAGGGCGCTTTCAGGGCCTATTAATATACATTGCGACCATTCCGATACAATGGGCGCGAGGGACTCGGGCTGGATACAGATTTATTGCGAAAGCGGCCAGGAAGCGTATGAAAACACAATACTTGCCGTCAGGATCGCGGAGCATAAGGATATTCTGCTACCTGTAATGGTGTGCCAGGACGGTTTTATAACAAGCCATGCCGTAGAAGGCGTTCAACTATTCGAAGATAAATTAGTAAAAGGCTTTGTAGGCGAGTACAAAGCGGCTCATCCGCTTCTGGATGTTGAAAATCCAGTGACTTACGGGCCATTGGATTTGCAGGACTATTATTTTGAACACAAGCGCCAGCAGTCAGAATCCATGAGGGGCGTACTAAAGATATTGCCGGAATTATTTAAAGAATTTGAAAAAACATTCGGCACAAAATATGATTTTATAGATACCTATAAATTAGAAGACGCCGAGATTGCGATAGTAGCTTTATCGTCTACTGCCGGAACAGCGAGAGGCGTTGTTGACGAATTAAGGGCTCATGGCGTAAAAGCCGGGTTATTAAGGCCAAGAGTTTTCAGGCCGTTTCCTGTGGAAAAGATTTTAGGAGCGCTTAAAAATGTAAAGGCGCTAGCTGTGCTTGACAGGGCGGAATCTTTTTCAGCGGAGGGCGGACCTCTTTATACTGAAATTAAAGCCGCGCTATACGACTCAGACATAAAGCCTTTAGTAACAAATTATATATACGGCTTGGGCGGAAGAGATATATTTCCAGACGATATAAAGAAAGTTTATACTGATCTGGGCGCGGCGTTAAAAAATAAAAAAGTTTCTAACCCCATAAATTATCTGGGTTCAAGGGAGTAGGGAAAACACTTAGGTTATAACAATAAATTCCTTAACCAATTTCGCAGAGTGCTGAAAGCAATCTGTGAAATTCGAAGGCGGTTTTGCATATGGCAAATATAAAAGAATTAGCAAAGATACCGGAACGACTTTCAGGCGGACACAGGCTTTGCGCGGGATGCGGAGCTTCAATAGTGGTGCGCCAGGTTTTGATGGGTACGAAGGATTACGTGGTAGCGGGCTCAGCAACAGGGTGCCTGGAAGTAGCCACGACGATTTATCCTTTTACCGCATGGAAGATACCTTTTATACATAACGCGTTTGAGAATTCAGCCGCCACAATGAGCGGCGTAGAGACAGCTTACAAGGCGCTTAAGAAAAAAGGCAAGATTACAAAAGAAATCAAGTTTGTAGCTTTTGGCGGAGACGGCGGCACGTATGATATAGGCCTACAGTCTCTTTCAGGAGCGCTCGAAAGAGGCCATAAATTTGTATATGTCTGTTACAACAACGAAGCCTATATGAACACAGGAATTCAGCGCTCAGGAGCTACTCCAAAAGGCGCGTCAACTACTACAGCGCCTCACGGAAAGGAAAGCCACGGCAAACATCAGTTTAAGAAAGACCTTACATCGATTGTAGCCGCTCATAGAATTCCTTATGTGGCCCAGGCATCCGCGTCTAACTGGAATGATCTTGTTACAAAGGCTGAAAAAGCGTTTGCCGCAGATGGCCCGGCGTTTTTAAATGTAATCGCTACATGTCACAGAGGATGGAGATTTCCGCAGGAAAAGTCCATAGAGATATCAAAACTGGCTGTTGAAACAGGCGTATGGCCTTTAATAGAAGTAGAAAACGGCATATGGCGTTTCACCTATAAACCCAAAGAGAGAAAGCCTGCGATAGAATGGCTCAAATCCCAGGGCCGCTTCAGCCATCTTTTCACAGAAGAAAATAAATCTGTTATAGATGAGATCCAGCAAGGCATAGATGAAAACTGGTCGCGTCTTGAAAATCTTTGCAATTCAACCTGTAAAGTAGCATAATGTAAACACACTCCCTGGTAGCTCAATGGTAGTAGCGACTGGCTGTTAACCAGTAGGTTGCTGGTTCGAGTCCAGCCCAGGGAGCCACATTAACGTAACCTATTGTAAATAATGGAGTTACATAAAAAGAGCTTGACTCAAAAAGTCAGGCTTTTTTATCTTCAAAGGTGTCAAACAGTTAGGGCATATTGTAAAATATCAAGATTTAGCCAACGTATCCCTGATTTCAAGATTTGATCAGATCCTTTTAATTTCTAATAATAATTCAAAATAACCCTTCTTTATCTTTGACAGCCAGTGTATATAAGAAGATTTATATAATGCTTTATACCCATAATTTCCGCTAATATTTGAATAGTGATTTGGCATTATATAGGAATTACCTTGGAAGAATAATCCTAAATCTCTCTGATTTGTAAAGAGAAAGTATCTTGACCAAAATTAGCTATATCTAAAAATAGTCTTGACTAATTTAAGATATGTGGTAAACTAGTCATAGCTAATTGTAGCATATCAGCATATTGGGAGGAATAAATGAAAAGAATTTACACAGCTGTTATTAGGGAACATTTCAAGCGCAATCAACAAATGATTTTTCTTATAGGGCCCAGGCAAGCCGGCAAAACCACAGTGAGCCTGATGGCAAAGGAATTCACCAGCCAGTTTTCTTATCTAAACTGGGACAATTTAGATCATAGAAAGGTTATTATTGAAGGAGTTAACAGCGTTGCCAGTTTTGCTGGATTGGGTAAGCTTACTTCAGATATACCAATTATTGTTTTTGATGAGATTCACAAATATGGCAAGTGGAAAACATTTTTGAAAGGATTTTTTGATACATACAAAGGAAAGGTAAACATTATTGTTACAGGCAGTTCCAGATTGGATGTTTATAAAAAAGGCGGGGATAGTCTAATGGGAAGATATTTTTCGTACCGCTTGCATCAGTTATCGTTAGGGGAACTGGGACGGATTGATTTATCAGAGAAAGAAATTAATGATCCTTTTCAAAGTAAAAATCAGGAATTTAACAAGTTACTTAAAAATGGAGGGTTTCCCGAACCGTTTATAAAAAACGACCCCAAGTTTTTGAATAGGTGGAAGACTCTTAGACAGGAACAACTAATCCGGGGAGATATCAGGGATTTAAGCCGTATCCAGGAGTTGGGACAAATCGAGCTTTTAGCTGAAATCCTAAAGCATCAGGCAGGGCAGTTGACTAACTACTCAAACCTTGCTAACAAAATAAATGTATCTTCTGATACCATACGTCGCTGGATTAAGACATTGCAGTCATTTTTTTATTGTTTTACTGTCCAACCATGGTCTAAGAATATTCCCAGAGCTCTTATTAAAGAACCCAAAACATATTTATGGGATTGGGTTAATGTTGATGATGAGGGTAGACGTGTGGAAAATTTTGTCGCTTCTCACTTACTAAAAGCTGTTAATTATTGGACGGATTGTGGGCTTGGTCAATATGCTCTGTGGTTTATCAGAGATAAGGAAAAGCGTGAGGTAGATTTTTTAGTGTCGCGAGATAAAAAACCATGGTTTCTGGTTGAAGTAAAATTATCGTCAAAAGGTGGGATAAGCAAGAATTTGGTTTATTTTCAGGAGAAAATTAAAGCAGAACACGCATTCCAGGTAGTATTTGATATGGAATATGTTTCTAAAGATTGTTTCAAGTATACAGGGCCTATCATTGTACCTGCTCGGACATTTTTAACCCAGTTGGTTTAAGCACTATTGGGTTGTAACCAGAGAGGAATTGGTTCGAGTCCAGCCTAGGGAGCCATTGTTGACGAACAGACGCACCAAGCTTCTGTTCGGTTACAGCCCCATTTCGGCATTGCGCCGGAGTGGGGCTTTTCTTTTTTATACCGTCGTGATTATGTTCACAATCGGTTATATCGGCTTGCAAAACTGTGTCAGGATCGCCGAGGTACATTTTAAGGTCAATTACGTCGTTATGGATCACAATGTCTTTTATTAGGGCGTGTACGAGGCTTTTCTGGGCATCTACGGGGGCTTTGTCGAGGTGTTGCATGGCAAATTGCAGGGTTTCATGGAGGTAGTCGGCTGAGTTCGCGGTCATATCATTTGCCGTCTTTTGTGTTCGTAGTTTGGTGAGCTTGTCTTCGAGGGTTATGATCTGGCTGTCAATCTCGGCCATTTTGGTTTTGTACGCAGGGCCTTGTGTTACGGTGCCGGTCATTGCCAGATCCAGCAGAGTTTTGGCTTCATGCTGGCAGTCATTCAGTTTTGTTTCGCTTTCATTGATCATGGTATCGATGCGCCCGGCCATCAGCTGGGCCTCGCGCATGGCATCGCCGATTCCTTTGGCTATAATCTCGCGGTTCTGAGATGCCTTGCGGAAATAGTTGATCAGTGCCCGGTCAAATACTTGCGCCGGGATGCTTAGTTCATCACATCCGAGTTTTTGTTTTGATCTTCCGCAGATGTAATAAGGAAAACTCTTTCCCGATCGCCCCTTGTTGGATATCGATATAAGGTGGCTTCCGCATTTCCCACACCGTAACAATCCGCTTAATAAATAATCGTATGATTTTGGTTTCCGGCTGAATCCGTGCCCGGGCAGTTTGGCAACGAGCATTTTGTTTGCCTTCTCCCAGAGCGCGGGTTCGACCAGTGCTTCGTGAATTCCTTTGTGCATTTCTTTCGCGTAGAAAATATACCCTTTATAAAATGGGTTTTTGATGATCGTTGACAATGTTTGTTTGCGCCAGTTTTTGCCGTGGCGGGTTTTAACGCCCTGTCGCGTCAGTTCCTGTCCGATTTCCATAAGAGATTTGTTTTCAGCGGCCATTTCCCAAATCATTTGCAGTCTCGGCGCGACTTCCTGATCCAGCACGACCGAGTGAGGTTGTCTGCCGTTGGGGAGGGGATCACCGTTTTTTATTAATTTATATCCGTAGGATAAGAAACCGCCGACCCATTTGCCTTGGCGCACGCGGGCGATCGCGGAGGCTTTCACGCGTTCGCCGGTCAGCTCGCGTTCAAATGCGGAGAGGAGTCCGAGGATTCCTATTACTACGCGGCCGATCGCGGTGGAGCTGTCTAAGTTTTCGCGGACGGATATGAAATCAACGTTATTGTCTCGAAAAAGGTCGATGAGGGCGTAGAGGTCGCGCGGGTTTCGCGTTATGCGGTCAAGCCTGAAAAATATTATGCCGTCAAATTTTCTTTCCTTTTCGATATTATTAAGGATCAGCTGAATTCCCGGCCGGTTCAAATCTTTTCCGGAATAGCCGTCATCGTTGATGATGCCGTTTTTCCCGAGATCCGCAAGTTCATAGCCGAACGCATCCAGCATGTTTTTACAGTGGTGCGCTTGCGCGTCCAGCGTCGTGAAATCACCTTGTGCTTGATCGTCGGTAGAACACCGGGTGTAAATCACGAATCGTTTTTTTTCTTTTGATCTAATAATTTGTGTCATCCCAGCCTTTCAATGTCGTGCTCTTAATGCGACCCAACCCTATAATGAAAGCTGTCACAAGTCAATCTATATGAAGATGTTACAGCTGTTCTGCTCGGGGATCGCTGAAACGCACTCCCTATCGCTATATACGAAGATTTCCGGCAGGGTGACGGATATTTTTTATTTTTTGAAGTTTTTTTCGTCACTTTTGCAAAAGTCTTCGTATGTAGCAATTAGAGGAGCGTTATGGGCGAAAGGCAAATATCCAATTTTGAGAAACGGTTTAATCGGGGATTCGTTGTTGTGTATCCGGAGAAACCCTTGGAGGGTACGGCCCGGAGAATGCAAAACCAGAAAATCCTTGAAGCCGTCAAAGCCGTACTAACTGGCATATTAAAAAGAGAGCCGACGCCTGATGAACTATCTGGATGCAAACCACTTACTCGAAAGAAAAAATTATAATTTGGCCTCAAGCGGGACTGATCAGCTGGATTTCTGGACACAGCCAAAAAAAGGGGTGTCCAGATTAGCCAAAACTATCGCGGATTATTTGAAGAATGGGAAATGCGCGAGGTTCGCTGTCTTGTCAGGAGCGCTCAGCGTGATTATCTCTGTTTGAAAGGCGAGGGTTTTGAGGATCTGTTGCAGGAGTGTTTGATTCATTGGTTTTTCATGAAAGATCAGTATCGACCGGAGGAAGGAGCGTCGGAGCGGACTTTTCTGAACAGGGTTACGCGCAACAAACTGGCCGATCTTATGCGTATTAAGGGGGCTAATAAACGAAAGGTCTTCTATATGAGCGAATCGCTTGACGCGATCGACGAGGACGGGGAATCAGGCGGTGCAAAGGAGAAGATATTAATGGTTGATGAACAGGTGGTGCAAAAAATAACCGCGGCGGATCTTCCGGCGGCAATGACGCGAGTAACCGACAAACTTTCTTTCAGGCAAAAGCAACTTTGCCGGTTTCTTATGGAAGGTGTGAGCATTAAAGGGGCGGGCGAAAAAATGAACATCCCGAGAACGACGCTTAATGAGGAAGTTAAACGTATTCGCGTGATATTTCAAAATGAGGGATTGGAAGAATATTTATGGTGATTAGAGAGGAGGAACAAAATGGACTTGGTTTATAAGTTTGAATTTGATGAACGGATCGACAAGCAACTCGTTCAGGAGCAGATGGAATCGGCGATGCGCGCGGCGCGGGGCGTCTTTGGAAAAGCCCGGGTCAAAATGGACGGATCATTTCTCATGTCCGGGCATAAGGTCATCATTCACGTTACTGATGAAGTCGGCGCTTTGCTCGCGAGCGTCTTCACGGAATGCGCGACCGAAAAGATTGGGGAAGAGTTTTTTATTGTTGAACGAGCCCCGAAGAGCAAAGAAAGGAGACCAGATGAAAATTAATAAGGGCTGGAAGGAAATCTACAAGGGCTTGAGCGATTATAACCGGCGCAGGATGATTGAAGCAAACCGGCCATTCGGCAAGGATCCGAAAGAGTTCAAAGAGATGGCGATGTGGATTCTCGCGGGCCTGTCGATCTTTGGGGTTGTCTTGAATGTGCATAAAGACCCGGCCGGATTTCAGGTGTGGATGTTTACAAACGCCTGCTGGGCAGTGATTGATTTCAGGAAGCGTTTATACGCCCAGTCGTTTCTGTTTGTTGTGTACTTTTTCTTGGCCTTGTGGGGCTGGATCAGCTGGGCAAGATGAATTGGTCAGGAGGTGAGAAAAATGGAGATAGATGAGCCGGTAGACAAATTTTTATCAAAAGAAGAACAGCTTTTACGCTGGTGCAGGCAGAAAAGGATTTTCTCAAAGGCCGAGGCCATATCGTTTGGCACCAAAAGTTATTATTTGCGGGCCGAGAGAACGATCAGAGATTTTGTTTTGCAAGGCATGGTGAGGAAGATCGGCAAGGATGAATGCATCCGGCGAAACCTCAAGGGCAACATGTCTTGGTATGAAGTTGTTTCTTCTTGAAAAGGTTTTTCATGGAAAATATCGATATCAGGGATTTACGCGATGGGAAGTTTCTATGGATAGATAAAGCCGCTTTGAATTTGGTCAGCGCGAAGGCTGGCAATCGCGGAGTGTCGGTCTATTCGTGGCTATGCTATTACGCGAACGCCAAAAATCAGAACTGTTACCCATCATTAAGGACGCTTGCTCAGCATTGCAATGTGAGCCGCAGGACGATCATGCGGACAGTGAAAGTCCTCGAAAAAATTCAGATCGTTTCGATCGAACGAAAAAAGGGCAAGCCGAACATCTATAAATTGCTCAATTCGCCTGTGGATAAAAGTAGTGACACCGTTGTCACCAGTGACACTCATGGCACTGGGGTAGTGCCACCGATGTCACCAGTGGTAGTGCCACCCGTGTCACCCAAACAAGAATTAGATGATCAAGAAAGAACTAACAAGACAGGTGTTTCTTTAGCAGATCTGTGGATAACTTCGGACTTGCCTTATGGTCAACCGAGCAAAGAGCAGGTAGCAGAACTGGCTTCATGGTGTGAGCGGCTTCTTGCGGAGGTCAATTTATACCGATTGATACTGGAGTACCGTAGTGATAAAGGCTACCCGCCCAAGCCGGACGTTCTTATTGGTTTGTGTAAGCAGTTTAGGCAGGAGAAGGGGCGCATCAAGAACGCTTGGGGATGGTTTAAGAAGACCGTTGATGTGCAGATGAGGCAGGCTTTCATTGACATGAACATACGAGAGCATGAACGGATCAAGAAAGAACCGGTAAGGATAGGGAAGTTGCTATCGCACATCGTTCCTCGTCGAGAGTAGGGTTTACGGGTCCTTGGAAGGGGGTGTCGGGAGCGGGTCGGGCGAGGCGCGAGCCTTCAGTGATTTCAGGTCAAAAAATCGATGTCAATGTCAATTCAAGGGGTGTTCCCTTAAGGAAAACGATAAAAGGAGGGCATGGTGGGGAAAATTAACGTTCAGCCGGAAATAGTCGAGGTCAAGGTCGCGGATTTGAATCCCGCGCCGTATAACCCGCGCGAAATATCCGAAGGCGCGTATTCCGGTCTAAAGCACAGTTTGGAAAAGTTCGGTTATGTCGGGTTGATCGTGGTCAACAAGCGCAACATGCGGATCGTTGGCGGCCATCAACGATATAAAATTTTGCAGGAGTATGACGTCGAGAGCGTGAAGGTCATCATGGTTGATTTGAATGAGATCGAAGAACAGGCCATGAATCTCACGTTAAATAATAACGAGATCGGCGGGGAATGGACAGCGTCACTTATCCCGCTTATTGAGAGATTGCGAAAAGAGGCATCGGATGACTACATAAATCTTCGACTTAAGGAGCTTCGGGAGAGTGTTGGTGACATGGGAGTCGAGAATATTGGGGACGGCAGAACTTTGCCGGATGATATTCCAGAGCCGCCTAAAGAAACGATTACAAAGAAAGGTGATTTATGGATCTTGGGTGATCACCGGCTTCTTTGCGGTGACAGCACAACCGATGAGGATGTATCGCGGCTTATGGACGGTCACAAGGCAAGTTTGTTCGCGACCGACCCGCCGTATTGCGTGGATTATACCGGAGCGAATCGCCCTAATGGCGGCCGTGATTGGTCGAATGTTTATCATGAGATCGATATTCCCGACGCGATAGATTTCATGCGCAAGTTTTTGACCGTTGGGCTTAAGCAGATTAAAGAAAAAACGGCCGTGTACATGTGGCACGCTTCCAAGCGGCGTTCGGATATCGAGGGCCTGTGTAAAGAAATCGGCGTGCTCATTCATCAGGAGATCGTTTGGGTCAAGCCGTGTGTGATTCTGACCTTTTCATTTTATTCGTGGCGGCATGAGCCGTGTCTTTTGATGTGGATCAAGGGTCAGCGGCCGGAGTATAAGCCAAAGAATAAATCTATCGGCAGTGTGTGGACTGTTGATTTCTTAAGGTCAGGCGATCCGACAACACCGGAATATCATACGGATGTATGGGAACTTGATTGGGAAGGTAAGAAGCGTAATCCGGGCATTGATCATCCGACTGTTAAGCCCACCGAGGTTTTTGCGATACCTATGCGGGTGCATACGATCCCGGGCGATATTTGCTACGAACCGTTCTCAGGTTCGGGATCGCAGATTATCGCGGGCGAGCGTTTAAACAGGCGGGTGTTCGCGATGGAAATCGAGCCGGTCTTCTGTGATGTAGCCGTGAGACGATGGGAGGAGTTTTCTGGGAAGAAAGCGGCCAGAGAATAATCGATGGATGAACGAAATCGCAACCTTACAGAGATTGCTAAAAAGAAACGTTATATCGCACTGGTTGAAAAACTCAGCCGGAGCACGCTTACTCAAAAAGAAGTTAAAGAGCTGGAGGGTTTTGAGAAGGCGAACTCGCGGCCGGAAGTTGACGTCATTGCCGGGACTGTCGACTTGCCGACAATATCAATCTTTTTGGAGAAATCGCCCCGCATGGTCAGGCGGTATATCGATCAGGGGATGCCGGTCATCCGTGATTCAGCCGGTGAGATATTTCGTTTTAAGGTGAATGATGTCTTTAAATGGCTTTACGGTTCAAAGGCAGGCGATGATGAGGGGAAAGAGTATTGGGATAATGAATACCGCAAGAACCGGGCAAAGTTAAGCGAGATCGAACTTCGGCAGAAAGAGGGCGAAATTATTTCATTCGAGGATCATGTGTCTATTGTTAAAAATCAGGTGCGGGGGGTTAAGACGGGATTTCTAAGGCTTCCGAAACATGTCGCGCCGAAGTTGTACCAGCAGGAACCCAAGGTCATTTGTGAAATGTTAGACGAGGAAATCCGTTTTATTATCAACCAATTCGCGGGAATGCGTCATGTCAATAAAGCTCGAAAAAGAAATACTTAAGACCGTTGTGCCGTACGCGGCCGCGGAGTGGGTGTTGCCGGAGAAGATCACTGTGAGCGAGTGGGCTGATCGTTACAGGCGGCTTGATGTGAAAACATCAGCTGAGCCCGGTCAGTGGTCAACGGAGCGGACACCGTATCTTAAAGGCGTCATGGACGCTTTCACGGATCCGTACGTGGATGAGATCACGGTCATGGCGGCGTCTCAGGTCGGTAAGACCGAGGGGATGTATAACATGCTCGGATATATTATTGATCAAGACCCCGGGCCGACCTTGATGGTATTGCCGCGCGCGGATGATGCGAGAAGTGTTTCGTATAACCGCGTTAAGCCCATGATCGACAGTTCACCGGTATTGAGCCAGTATTTACCGCAGAATCAGGATGAGATAACGAAGCTTGAATATCATTTCGACAGAATGATTTTATATTTCGCCGGGTCAAACAGCCCTGCCGACTTGGCGTCGCGGCCTATCCGGTATTTGTTTTTGGACGAGGTTGATAAATACCCGAGATTTTCAGGTCGTGAGGCGGATCCGATCAAGCTGGCTTCTGAACGTCAAAAAACTTTCTGGAATAAAAAGACGGTTAAGGTGTCAACGCCCACCACGCGCGAAGGATATATCTTTCGCGAGTACGACAAATCCGACCAGCGCAGATTTTATGTGCCTTGCCCGCATTGCGGTAAGAAACAGGTTTTGGTGTTCGGTCAAATTAAATGGCCGAAAGAGGAATCGTCAGCGGAGAGGATAAAAAACGAACGGCTGGCATGGTATGAATGCATTCATTGCCACAAGCGCATCGAAAATGTTCAAAAACAAAAGATGATGCTGGATGGCGAGTGGATCGCTGAAAAGAAAGAACTCAACCGCAACCGCGGTTTCTGGATCAGTTCGCTTTATTCGCCGTGGCTCACCTTTTCCGATATCGCCGCCGAGTTTTTGAAATCCAAAGATTACGTAGAACTTCTGATGAACTTCGTCAATTCGTGGCTGGCGGAGGTTTGGGAGGAGAAGATCGAGGAAACGACGGTTGATAAAATTCGCAATCTATCACGCGACTATGACGAGGGCATTATTCCTGAGGATGTGCTGGTTTTAACGGCTGGAGTCGACGTTCAGAAAGATCATTTTTACTATGTCATTCGCGGCTGGGGTTATTACGAGGAATCGTGGCTTATTCGGACGGGCAGGCTTGAATACTGGGAAGATGTGGTCGAGGTTTTATTAAAGACGGAGTATCACAGGGTTAGTTCAGCGGAGACGCTTGGTGTTTATATGACTTGTGTTGATTCGGGCTTCAGGACGGATGAGGTATATCGTTTCTGCCGCACGTGGCAGGATAAGACAAAAGCGATTAAAGGTCTGGAGGATATTACGGGCGGCCGTTTTTATCGCGCGAATAAAATTGATATCAACTCGAGGACTGGAGCGGTCATTCCGGGCGGGCTTGTATTATGGAATCTTAATGTGACGCAGTATAAAGACAAAATCAACCGGCTCGTTACTTCGCAGAATCCGGCTAAATGGAATATATTCCGCAAACCAAGCGATGATTATCTTCTTCAGTTTACTTCCGAGCATAAAGTGCTTATCCGTAACCGCACAACCGGCAAAGCAAAAGAGGTTTGGCAGAAAAAGAAAGAATCAGCGGCAAATCATTATTTGGATGCCGAGGTATACGCGCTCGCGGCCGCGGATATCATACGCGCGCTTAATATGAGGCGCGAAGACGCGCCGCGGGTTCATCAAGTTATCCAAGAAGAGAATATTCGAAAAGGGTGGCTTCGCAAACCGGAAGGATCTTGGCTTTAATGGGGAGATGGATAGAGAGAAAACCAAACTGGCTGAAAAATGTCAGCGGTGGAAACGAAGCCGCGGAGAAACCATTCGGGCGGCCGCCGAATGATTCGTCGGATTACGGCGTGCGGTTTATTCCTATCAGATGTCCGAAATGCAGAAGCAAAAACACGCGTTGTTATTCGACGCATCCCCCGATTCGATATCATAGTTGTTACAAATGCGGGCATAATTTTAAATCAGTTGAGGTTGATGAGGATAAATGACTTATTGCTACTGCGTAGTAACGACCCCATTGTCAAAAAATGCAGTTAAGGTAATATTGAAGTAGAAAACTTATAGCGGGACAGCTGATCACTGTTGCCGCGCCCAATAGCTGTAAAGAGCCATCTCCAGTCGACTGGCGGGAGATGGCTTTTTTATTGGGCAAAAATGGAGGCAGGTTTGAGCGCACCAACAAGACAGGAAATGCTCGATAACGTTGAGACCGCGATCAACGCGCGAATTACCGGCGGCGCGGTGCATTCGTATTCGATTGGCGGGCGAAATCTTCAATACATCACTTTAGACGAGTTGCGAAACTTGCGGGATCAGTTGCGCCGTGAGATAGCGGGTTCCGGTGAAAATACAACCTACGCTTCGTTCGGGAGTCCGTCATGAAAAAAACTTTTTCTGACAGATTGTCGGGTGGTTTAGACGGTCTCATTTCGTTTTTTTCTCCCCGGGCCGGTTTCAAAAGAAGCATGTTCCGGCAGGCGATCAAGTTATCGGATTCGTTTGGTTCTTATAAAGGGGCTTCCCGCGATCGGCTTCGTTCATCGTGGATCCCGGGTGGCGGATCCGCGGACTCGGACTTATTGCCTGAATTAAAAGACATCAGGGAGCGTAGCCGCGACTTAAATCGCAACGACGCGCATGCGTCAGGCATCACCTCCACCATGACCACCAATGTGGTCGGCTCAGGCATTCGTCCGCAGTCGCGGATCGATAAAGAGTCACTCGGAATGGATGAGGGCGCGGCAAGTGCGTTTCAGAAAGACGCGGAGCGTGTTTGGAAGAAATGGACGCCTTATGCTGACGCTGGCAACCGCATGGACTTTTATGAGATTCAAGAGCTTGTTGATAGGCAGATTTTAGAAAACGGCGAGGCGATCATCATTCCGATGATGCTTCAGGATCCAGACCGTCCGTATTCATTGGCGTTGCAAATTATCGAATCAGACCGGTTGGATACGCCGACCGGTATGCAGGGTGATCGGTCGATACGTTCAGGCGTGAAGATCGGCGAAAAGGGCGAACCGGTTTCATATTTCATTCAAAAGACGCACCCGGGCGATATTCGCTACACCAAGCAAGCCGAGAGAGTGTTTACCGAGATACCGGCCAAGAACGAATATGGCCGCAGGAATGTTTTTCATCTCTATTACGTCCAGCGTTCCGGGCAGACGCGGGGAGTTCCGTTTTTCGCTCCGGTTTTGACTTATTTCAAAGACCTTGGGGAATACGCGGAAGCGGAGCTGGTGGCCGCGCGGATCGCGGCGTGTTTTTCGCTTTTCATCACATCCGAAGCATCGATGGATGTATCAGCTGGCGGCGCGTATGACAGAAATCCGTCAGGTCAACTTCTCGAGAGCCTAGAGCCGGGGATGATTAAGCATTTAATGCCGGGTGAGAGTATTACCTCGTTTAATCCGCAGAGGCCGGGGGCGAGTTTTGAGCCGTTCGTAGATCGCATCTTAAAAGCAATTTCAGCGGCGTTAGGTCTGCCGTATGAACTGGTGGCTAAAGATTTCAGTAAAACAAATTATTCGAGCGCGCGGGCGGCATTACTTGAAGCGAGGCGTTATTTCAAAATGCGGCAGGAATGGCTATCACGCAAATTATGCCAGCCGGTTTGGGAGATGGTCTTAGAGGAGGCGTATCTTCGCGGTGAAATCAGCGCGGACACATTTTACGAGAACAAGCGTTATTGGACTGGCGCGTCTTGGATCGCACCGGGCTGGGAATGGGTGGATCCGTTAAAAGAAGCGCAGGCCGCGGAGGTCGGATTAAAGAACGGCATCGTCACGTTCTCGGATATTTACGCTCAGGAAGGCAAAGACTGGGAGGAGAGTTTTGAGCAACGTAAACGCGAAGAAACCAAAATAAAAGAATTGGGGTTGGAGCAAGCATTCAATGGGAACCAAGCGAACCAAAACAAAACGATCGCGGATCCAAACCAAGACGATCAACAGGCTGGTGCTGGGAAATAAAAGCCAGATGGCCATGCCGTGCGTGATCGATGTTTCTGTTGAGCGGCTAAAAGGAGCGACTGATGGCAAATAAAGATATTTATTTTCGTTCGGATATCGCCCGCGGCGGTGGTGTTCAAGTTAATCGGGAGAAAGAAGTGATCGCCGGTTTCGCGGTTGTCACCAAGGGCGTCACGCATGATGAAAGGGGGGAGTTTGATGAGGTAGCGTTGAATTCGGTGGTGGAATTTGGCAATCAGGCGAAAGCAGGTATCAAATCTCGGTTTGGTCATCCGAATATGAGCGGTACAGCTTTAGGAACGTTCTTGGGCCGGGCGAAAAACTTCAGGCGCGATGGGGATGTTGTCCGGGCGGATTTACATATTGACCCGACCGCTCACAAAACGCCGGATGGTGATTTGGCGGGTTATGTCATGAACCTTGCGCAGAGCGACCCGGATGCATTCGGTTCGTCCATGGTGATTCACTGGGAAGAAGAGTTTAAAAAGGAAACGGGTAAAGACGGCAAAGCATTGCCGCCGTATATCCGCGTAAAAAAACTTATGTCGGTGGATGTGGTTGACGATCCGGCGGCGAATGACGGTCTTTTCGGAATGCCGTTCTTCTCGGAAAGCGTGAAACCGTCCGCAGAGGTAACGGCGTTTTTAGATAAGTTTCTCAATCAGCCGGAAGCGGTTGAGAAGGTGATCTCGTTTTTGCAGAGATACGGTTTTAACAGAGATACAAACAAAGAGGAGGAAGAAATGTTTGAAGAAATCACGTTAGAGAAACTCAAGGCGGAGCGATCCGACCTTTACAACTCCATTCACGCGCTTGGGGTTGAAGAGGGAACGAAAAAAGAGCGCGAACGGGCAGGTTCGATTCTTAAGAAGTCAAAAGGGTTTAAAGACATGAATGATCTTGTTCTTGAGTCGATCGATAACGGCGCGTCGATTGAACAGGCCACGATCAAGTTTCAGGAAAAACAGCTTGAGGGCCTGCAGAAGGCGTCGGTGCCTCCGGTCGGGCCTGATACGGGAGAGGATTTGTCCAAGAAACCGGCCACGCATTTGGAGAAGGCGAAGGCTTACAAACAGGAACACGGTTGCAGTATGA
>Ga0247841_10000687_pt1 | contig 85378 bp, 66 predicted proteins | sample LaCruzMarch2015__2_FD_192410 | JGI IMG/M metagenome (GOLD analysis project Ga0247841, IMG submission 192410) | Freshwater microbial communities from meromictic Lake La Cruz, Castile-La Mancha, Spain - LaCruzMarch2015_18m | ecosystem: Environmental > Aquatic > Freshwater > Lake | place: Spain... | reverse complement strand
TACGCTTGTAAATTCCAAAGCCGAAAACAGTGAATACCTAAATCAAGCCCACAGCAACAAGGACAGCTATATGTGTTTCGATCTGGGCTGGTGCGAAAATGCATTGTACTCAAAAACCTGCTATTCATCCAACAACATAACCGACTGCTTTAATTGCCGAGATAATTGTTCATATATATATGAATGTATTGATTGCAAAAACTCCACCAATTCTACTAATTGCACAAACTGTCACGACGTCTCCAGCTGCCATTTCTGCTATCGGATCAAGTCCTGCCAAGACTGCATCCTCTGTTCGAACATGCAACACAAGCAGTATTGCATCGAAAATAAGCAATACACGAAAGAAGAGTACGAGAACAAAAAGAAGGATCTGAATCTCGATTCGCATCTCGGACGAGAAGATTTAAAAAATAAATTTGAGCAACTAAAAAAGGATAGCGTCCATAAATATGCAAACCTTTTCAAATGCGAAGACTGCTCTGGTAATAATTTAAGTGAGTGCAAAAAGCTTGAGACATCATTTGGAGCAAACAAGTCCGAAGACGGAAAGTATGTTTTTTATTCGGAAAGAATTAAGGACAGTTATGACGACAACTTCTCGGGCGGGGAATCAAACTCGGAAATGGACCTCGAGACAATCGGTTGTTATGTCCCCTATAATTGCCAATTCGTAAGCTCTTCGTGGAGCGTTCAGAATTTGCTTTATTGCGACTTCTGCCACAATTGCAAAGATTGTTTCGGTTGCGTTGGCTTAAAACAAAAGCAATATTGCATTTTAAATAAGCAATATACGAAAGAAGAATATGAAAAACTAGCCGCAACGATAATAACGAAGATGCAACAAGATGGTGAGTGGGGTGAATTCTTTCCAATTGAGCTTTCGCCATATACCTACAACATGTCTCTGGCTGGAGATTATTTTCCGTTGAGCAAAAGCGAGATTGAGTCTCATGGCTATAGATATCACGAAAAAGTTGAGACGCTTATCCCAACACCGGATTTTATAATCCCGGATAAGATCACAGATACAGATCAGTCAATTTTAGAAAAAGTCTTATCTTGCGAGGCAAGCCATAGACCATTTAAGATTCAGCCTCAGGAGCTAGCATTTTATATTAAGATGAATCTACCGATTCCGCACAAACACCCCGATCAAAGATACAAGGAAAGATTTAATTCATTAAATCCGCTAAAGTTATGGCACAGAAAGTGTATGAACAAAAATTGTCAAAATGAATTCGAAACGACCTATGCGCCTGACAGATCAGAGCGAGTATTTTGCGAAGAATGCTACCAGAAAGAGGTAGTGTGAAAAGTTTATTGCCCCGAAGGGGACTATTTGGATCGAGGATTGTTATCAAAAGGCGGTAATATGAGAAACTTAAGAATATATCTCAGGCGGCTATCCATGAAAATGAAGATGAAGGCTTTTAGCCTGATGCTTTATTTCGAGCATACGTTGAGGAAAATAAAAAATCAAAATGAATCAAAAAAATAAGTGCCACAGATGCTCTAAGGAATATCGAGTTGATGAATGGGACTTGAATTTTTTAAAGAAGATTTCCCCTAAGTTAGATAATGAAGTTCATAGTATAGACTCCCCTAAGCTTTGCTTTGATTGTCGAATGACGACATTAATGGCTTGGCGAAACGAAAGAAATTTACACCCACTTGCTTGTTCGTGTTGCGGCAAAGATATAATTTCAGTTTTTTCAAAAGAAAATAATTATAAAGTGTTATGTAGTGAATGCTTTTGGTCAGATAAAGTTGACCCTCACTTAAGCTCTACTACTTACGACAAGAAAAAATCATTTTTCGATCAATTCGATGTCTTGTTGCACAATGCAAAACTTCTAACTCTTTATGCAGCGAACAACGAAAATTGTGAGTATGTAAACCAAGAATCTGATGATAATAACTGTTACTTATGTATTGGTGGTTATGGCAATCAGGATTGTTATCATTGTACTTATTCATTAGCCAGTAGGAAGTGTATTGATTGTTTAGGAATTACTGATAGCGAAAACCTTTATGAATGTACGATGTGTTTTAGTTGTTATAATTGTCAGCATCTTTATAACTGCACGAATTGTCGAGATTGTTATTTTTGTGAAGATTGTGTCGGATGTGAAAATTGTTTTGGTTCTATAAATTTACGATATAAAAAATATTATTTCTTTAACGAACAGCTGGATAAGAAAGAGTATAAGCGCAAGGTCGCAGAGTATCTTGGTTCGCGAGAGGGCATAGTGGCAGCAAAGTCGAAGTTTGCTGAACACCGGCTAGATTTTGTTTTCAAATATTCTTTTAGGTTCTTTTGCGACGAAAGTTGCGATGGAGACATATTGATTCAGTGCAAGGATGTACAAAATACTTACTATTCAGCTGGCGCCCAGAACACTAAGAATTCGTATATAATCAATCAAATCAAAGATGTTTTAGATGGTCTTGCTGTTGGTAGGGGCGAGCTGGTTTATTATTCCGGTTCTTCTATATCGCTCTTCGGAAGTGCTTTCTGTAGTTCCTGTTATACTCTGCGGAATTCATATTATTGCTTTATGTGCTACAACAGTAACGACCTCTTTGGTTGCGTTGGTCTTAATCATAAGCAGTATTGCATTTTTAACAAGCAATATACAAAACAAGAATATGAGAAGGAAGTTGCAAGAATTATAAGCGAAATGAGGAAAAAGAGTGAGTGGGGAGAATTTTTCCCCATCGGAATGTCACCTTTTGGATATAATGAGTCAATGGCGATGGAGTATTATCCAAAAGATAGACAGGAAATAAAAAAGATTAAGGCTAATTGGCGAGAAGAGGATATCCAAAAAATTAATTCTAATATTTATAAACCAAAAGATATCTCGCAGTATCATATTGATAATAATGAAGACGCGGAATCGGAGATTGATAAATGTATTAATGGTATTTTAAAATGCGAGGAATCTGGCAGGCCGTTCAGGATAATTTCCAGAGAACTGGCGCAATACATAGAGAGGAATATTCAGCTTCCTCGGCTACATCCTAATTTACGCCACAGAGATCGTTTGGGTAAATTATGCAAAATAAAACTATATCACCGCAAATGCATGAATGAGGGTCCCTCCTTCGCAGGGACTACGGACGGCAGGTGCACAAATGAGTTTGAGACAACCTACGCACCAGAACGACCAGAAAAGGTATACTGTGAATCTTGCTACCAAAAGGAGATAATATGAAAAGCAAGATTCATCCTGTCTTCGACTCTGAGGGACGAGCCCTCAGGCTCAGACTCGAAGAGAGCGAGCAATTGCGAGTCGAATGGGTGAATCTTGCTATCAGAAATGTATTATTTAACTATTAGATATTATCGAGTTAGCGAGTTAAAACCCGATAATAAGGAACGAAAACAATGGAACACAAGAACTGCAAACAGTGTGAAAAAGAATTCATCGTAGAAGATGAAGATCTTAAATTTTACGAAAATATCTCCCCGACATTTGACGGGCAACATTTCGCGATACCTTCGCCAACTTTATGTCCCGATTGTCGTATGCGAAGACGTGTAGCGTGGAGAAATGAAAGAAATCTTTACAAAAGAAAGTGTGACCTTTGCCAAAAACAAATCGTAGCGCTTTACGAACAGGAATCACCATTTACCGTTTATTGCCAAGAATGTTTCTGGTCAGATAAGTGGGACCCGACTAAGTTTGCCCTTGAGTATGATTCATCAAAATCATTTATCGAACAAGTAAAGGAAATTCAGAAGAAAGCTCCGCGCTTGGCGCTTCTAAATTCGCTTTCCGAAAATTCGGAGTTTACCAACCATTCGGCGAGGAACAAGGATTGCTATCTCGTATTTTCTTCGTTTGAATGTGAGCGGATTATGTACTGTCAGAAAACTCGCAATTCAAAAGATGACTTGGATTGCAACATGTGTTTTTACGGCTCAGAACTCTGCTATGAGTGTTTTTTGATTGAAAATTGCTATTCGCTAAAGTATTCAGTTAGCTGTAAAGACTGCTCAAATTCCAACTTTCTTTTTGATTGTGTAGGATGCAAGAATTGCTATATGTGTTATGGGCTCAGAAATAAGCAATATTATTTTGAAAACGAACAGTTAACTAAGGAAGAGTTCGAGCAGAGAATTCCGAATTTGGGCTCAAGGGAAGTTAGAGATCGGGAAAGAGCGAAGTTTCAAGAATTTACTAAAGACGCCGTGCATAAATATGCTCGGTTTACTAACTGCGAAGATTCAACCGGAGATGATTTAATTAATTGTTCAAAATGTATCAATTGCTACAATGTTGAAAAAGCTGAAAATTGCAAAAACTTTGAGAATGGAGAATTGATAAACTGGGGCGTTGATTGCTACGGAGCTGGCAATCCGGGCGAATATCTCTATGAATGTCACGGTGTGCTTGATGGCCATAACTGCGCATTTCTTCATGCAAGTTATCATAGTACCCGTATGTTCTATTGCGACAATTGTCATAGCAGTCAAGACATTTTGGGTTGTGTGAGTATGAAGCAATCTCAATATTGTATTTTGAATAAACAATATTCGAAAGAAGAGTACGAAAAAAAGGCTGCTGAAGTTATAGAAAATATGAAAGAGTCGGGCGAGTGGGGTGAGTTTTTTCCAATGAGCATGAGCCCATTTGCATATAACGAAACCCTTGCTCAGCAGTATTTTCCGCTTGAAAAAAATCAGATTGAGGCGATCGGCGCTAATTGGCGAGAGATCAAGCATGAGCCTGCCGATGTAAACACAGTTATTCCACATGATGATATCTCCATATATATCAACTCAAAAGAAGAGGTGGATAGATTGCTGGCTTCGGCAATTAAATGCTCCGAGAGTGGAATTCCCTTTAGGATTTTACCTCAGGAGATGGTCTTTTATCTAAAAGAAAAAATTCCTATTCCTGTGCTTCACTATAACCAGCGACATCTTGCAAGAGAAAAAAATATCAATCCAAGAAAACTATATCACCGCAAATGCATGAATGAGGGTCCCTCCTTCGCAGCGACTACGGACGGCAGGTGCACAAATGAGTTTGAGACAACTTATGCTCCAGATCGCCCAGAAAAGGTATACTGTGAAGCGTGTTATCAGAAATGTATTATTTAATTATTAAATATTATAGAGTTAGCGAGTTAAAACCCGCTAATAATTAACCCGATAATAAGTTAATAAATCGAATTATGAAAACCTGTAAAAACTGCCAAGAACAATTTGAAGTATCGAAAGAAGAGAAAGATTTTCTCGAAAAGATAAGCCCTGAAATAAACGGTAAGAAGATTAGTGTCCCCGAACCAACTTTCTGTCCTGAGTGCAGACAAATGAGAAGGATGAGCTATCGCAACGAGAGAAAGCTTTATAAAAGAAAATGTGACATAACAGGCAAAGACATTTTTGCCACCTTTCCTCAAGATTCACCATTTAAGGTTTGCGACAAGGACTACTGGTGGAGCGACGAATTTGACCCGATGAAGTTTGGCAAGAGTTACGATTTGTCAAAAAGTTTTTTTGAACAATTCCACGAACTTGAGTTAAGTATGCCACTTCCAGCCCTGCGCGTTGAGAAGTCAGAAAACTCCGACTTCAATAACGACGTTGGCGATTGCTCAAATTGCTATCTCTGCTCACGAACACACAGCTGCCAAAATTGTCTCTATACTTATCGTGGCAATCACTCTCGCGACTGCGTTGATTGCATGCAAGTTGTCGACAGCGAGCTACTTTATAATTGTCTAGAATGCGTCAATTGCAACTCGTGTAAATTCTGCGAATTTTCGATCAACTGCACAAACAGTGCGTTTCTTTTTGATTGCCGAAGCTGCACCGATTGCTTTTTGTGTAGCAATTTAAGAAATAAGCAATATTATTTTTTGAATAAACAGCTGACTCGCGAGGAATATGAGAAAAAATTGGCCGAATTTGACTCTGGCTCGTATGAGCTAATTCAAAAAGGCCTAGACTTTTTCAAAGAAATAAAAAATAGAGCAATCTATAGAAATCTAACAATCGTAAACAGCGAAGGATGCACGGGCGATAATATTGTCGATTGCAAAAATTGCCAGTCTTGCTTCGGACTTAAATTTTCCGAGGACTCAATGCATCTGTGGGATGTAATGCGCTATAAAAACTCAATGGACTCCTACAGTGGCGGACGTGATAGTGAGCTAATATACGAAACGACCGCCGTAGCTGCATCGTACAACGTTAACTTTTGCTTGCGGGTGACTGAGTCAAGAAATGTTAGCTACTCTCACTTTTGTCGTTCGAGCAAAAACCTATTTGGTTGTATCGGTTTAAATCACAAAGAATTTTGCATATTAAATAAGCAATATAGTGAGCAAGAATATTACAATTTATTAGAAAAGATAATTGGGAAAATGATCATTGATGGCGAGTATGGTGAATTTTTTCCAAGCAGATTCTCGCCTTGGGCCTACAACGATACAATCGCAAACGACTTCTTCCCTCTCGCAAAAGACGAGGCCTTATCTCGCGGTTTCAGATGGCAAGAAGTCGATAAAAAAGAATATCTGCCGCAAACCTATGTGATTCCGAATAACGTAATGGATATAAGTCAAAGTGTGCTTAATGAGATCTTGGCATGCGAATGTACACAGGATTGTCTCGCACACGAAGGCAAAACTTGTGGCAAGAATTTTAAAATCAATCCACTTGAGCTGGCGTTTTATTTAAAAGAAAAATTACCACTGCCCCATCACTGCCCAGACTGCAGATACAATGCGCGACAAAAAGCTAAAAATCCAATGAAATTACAATCGACCAAGTGCAGCAACTGCCAGAAAGATATTCAGACAACAATCGCAAATAGAAAATTAAAAGTTTTTTGCGAAGAATGTTACGAGAAAGCGATATATTAGGATGAATAAAACCTGCAAGCAATGCGAAAAAGAATTTGAGGTAGCTGATTGGGACATAGAGTTCCTGAGAAAGCTCTCCCCTACTTTCGATGGTAAGCAGTTTTTGATACCCTCCCCCACTCTTTGCCCTGACTGTAGAAGACAAAGAAGGATGGTGTGGAGAAACAATCAGTTCTTGTTTAGTAGAAAATGCGATCTTTGTGCTAAAGATATTATCTCGACTTATTCTACAAGTAAGCCATTTAAAGTGTACTGTGCAGATTGTTGGTGGTCGGATAAGTGGAGCCCTATTGATTATGGCAGAGACTTTAATCCAGAAAAAAGCTTTTTTGAGCAGATGGCTGAATTAATCAAAAATGTTCCAAGAATCGCCCTTATGAACAAAAATCCGGAAAATAGCGATTATTGTAATTATGCTGGCAACAATAAAAACTGTTATTTAGCAGTCGCTGGGAGCTGGAACAATGAGAACTGTCTGTACGGCTTTAGGATGAGCCATTCCAAGGATTGTGTCGACTGTTTCTCTATCGAAAAGGGTGAGTTGTGTTATCAAATTTTTTCGTGCCACGATATTTATCACTGTTTTTATTGTAATTTCTGTTCAGATTGCTCCGAATGTTATTTTTCGGTTGATTTAAAAGGTTGTGATCACTGCATATTCTCGAATAACTTAAGAAATAAAAGTTATTATGCATTCAATAAGCCCTGTACAAAAGAAGAGTTTGAGAAGCTCGCGGCGAAGATTAGCGACACAGAGGATCTCAATCGGATGGAAGAAAAGTTCAAAGAAATTGCAAAATCTTCAATATACAGACCGATGAAATTAGATAATTGCGAAAATTGCGAAGGTGATGATTTGCTAAACTCTAAAAACGCAAAAGAAGCATATTATGCTTTTGGTCTCGAAGATGTTAAATATTTTTTGATAGGAGAAGACACCAAGGACTCAATGGATTGCTCCGCAACCGGTGTTGGCGGTTGCCAACTATTTTATGAATCTATGAGTTCAGGCGTAGAAGGTTATAATAATTTGTTTACAAATGGAAACTGGACCTGCTCAAATACATACTATTGCGAGACTATCTTTAACAGTAAGAATTGTTTTGGTTGTGTAAATTTAAGAAAAGAAGAGAACTGTATCTTAAACAAAAAATACACCAGCGAAGAATACGAAAAGAAAGTTGCTGAGATTATCGAGCAGATGCAGAGCACAGGCGAATGGGGAGAATTTTTCCCCGTAAAGCTAGGGCCGTACGGATATAACGAAACTTTTGCACAAAACTTTCACCCGCTCAGCAAAGAACAAGCATTAGAACTTGGAGCCGAGTGGCAGGAGGATGAACTCACACCAAGCTACCCTGGACCATTTTTGGAAGTCCGAAGTAATATTGATGATTACATCAATAATCCAGTCCTTGCCAATGAGGTAGTCAAAGGTGCCATTAAATGTGAAAGTACTGGTAAACCATTTAGGATAATGCCTCAGGAGATGGCTTTTTATCTAAAAACAAAAATTGCCCTACCCAAGAAACACTACAATGCCCGATTTGACGAAAGACTATCCATAGGGACACCGAGAAAGCTTTGGGAGCGTGAATGTATGTGCGAACAGCAGGGACATGGACATGACGGCAAATGTAGTAATAAATTTAAGACTAGCTTCTCACCCGATGGACCGGAAAAAGTTTATTGTGAATCCTGTTATCAAAAGGCGGTATTGTGAGCGAACAAAAATCTTGCCAACAGTGCAAAGCAAAATTTGTTATTGACGATCAGACAATCGAATTTTTAGATAAAATCTCTCCAACTTTTAATGGGAAAAAATTTGATATTCCAACGAATGAATTTTGCGAAGAATGCCGTCATATTCGCCGAATGGCCTGGAGAAATGAAACACATTTATATAAAAGAAAGTGCGCTTTATGCTCAAAGGAGATTCTTTCAATGTATCGCCCCGATAGCGAACATATTGTGTACTGCCTACAGTGCTGGTGGTCAGATAAATGGAGCGCCAAAAAATATGCCTTAGAATATAATCCAAACAGGACATTTATAGATCAATTTAATGAACTCAACTTAAAAGTCCCCCACCCCGGCCTAACGGTTACCAATTCACAAAATTGTGATTATTGCTCCAATACGGTTGATTCAAAAAACTGTTACATGTGCTTTTCGACACGGGGTGAGGACTGCATGTACGGCCGAAAGATGGTCGACTGCAGAGATACGGTTGATAGTTTATTCGCCTCTAATTGCGAGAATTGTTACGAAATGGTTTTCTCCGACAACTGCTATGGCTGTAAGTACATACACGAGTCAAGGGGCTGCCGAGATTCGAGCTTCTTGTATGATTGCGCTGATTGTCACGATTGCTTTATGTGCTCAAATTTGAGAGGAAAAGGTTTTGTCTTCCGAAACAAGCAACTTACCGAAGAAGAATATATGAAACTGCTTAAATCTGTATGGGATGGATCTAGAGAAAAAACGGATAATTTATATGAAGAGTTTGTTGAATTGATCGGGAAAAGCATTCATCGCGAGAATAGAAATCATAAGTGTGAAAATTGCACTGGAGATCACCTTACTAACTGCAAGAATTGCAAGGAGTGTTTTGAACTCTTACAGGGCGAGGATTCACTGAGGGTTTACGATTCAATGGGTGATCCCTCTGCGGATAATATCGACTGCGATCACAACCCGGGTGGACAACTCGACTATGAATGCTCCAGCTCCTACCCAATTTTCGGTTGTGCCTTTTGCCTACTCGTATATAATGGACGAAACTCATACTATTCTATAAATTGCTTTAATAATTGTGATTCGCTTTTTGGCTGTATTGGATTAAAACACGCTAAATATTCGATTCTAAACAAAGAATATACTCCCAAGGAATACGAAAAAATTGTTGCTCAAGTCATCGAGTCAATGCGGCAAGATGGTGATTGGGGAAAATTCTTTCCACCCAAAATATGTCCATACAATTACAATGAATCGGTTGCACATGATTATTGGCCAAAATCAAAGAAAATTGCCGAGTCATTTGGATTCAGCTGGCAAGAAAAAGACTTTTCCGCAAACTTTAATGGAGAGTTTTATCGTCCGAATGATAAAATTTCCGACTATGAAGATGAAAATCTCCGAAAGATATTACTGGATTCGGTTTTACAATGCAAAAGATCGAAGAAACCTTTTAAGATCTCCCCTCAGGAGCTTGCTTTCTATTTGAAAAATAATATCCCAATACCAACAATTACATATTTTGAAAGGCACAAGGAAAGAATGAAATTTAGAAACCCCAGGAAGTTATTTGATCGAAAATGCGACAATTGCACAAAAGCGATAAGAACTTCGTACTCCCCAGACCGACCAGAAAAAATATATTGTGAAAAATGCTACCAACAGGAAATAATATGAAAACATTTTTCATCCTGAGCTTGTCGAAGGGCGAGAGTTGCTATCAAAAGGCGGTTTTCGGGTGGAACGAAAACCTTATCAATAAATAAGGAAATATTTCTATGAGCTCAAATAAAAGCTGTCGAAAATGTAACGACAAATATGTAGTTACCGATCAAGAAATAAATTTTCTCAAAAAATTGGATTTGCCTGAGCCGACTATTTGTCCAGTTTGCCGAGCTAGAAAAAGATGGTCTCTGAGAAATCAGAGCAATTTATACAAAAGAAAATGTGATTTTACCGGCAAAGAAATGGTATCTCTATATGCCTCAGACTCGCCACACAAGGTTTTCGCAGAAGATGTATGGTGGTCGGATAAATGGGACCCATTGGATTACGGCAAAGATTTTGATTTTGATCGACCATTTTTTGAGCAACTAAGAGAGCTTCAGCTCGATGTGCCTAGAAGGGGCATGCATCAGGACGGAACAAACGAGAACTGCGAATACATTACATTTGGAATGGGCAATAAAAATTGCTATCTCGCATTCGCCTGCTTTAATTGCGAAAATACTTTTTTCTCATTTTTTTCGCTAATGTCTCGCGAGTCCGTCGACTGTTTGCTAGCAATAAATAGCGAGTTAGTATACGAGTGTATTCACTGCCAAAGCTGTTATAGAAGCTCTTATTTAAAAAACTGCACAAATTGCACCGACTGCTACTTGATGGAAGACTGCAGCAACTGCCAAAACTGCATAGCATGCAAAAACGTAACGGGAAAACAATATTATATTTACAACAAGCAGGCTTCCAAGGTTGAATTTGAGGATTTCAAAAAGCAACTTGATAATGGACTTTTGGTAGACGAATATGAAAAATTCAATAAATGGAAATTAACCATTCCAAACCGCTTTGCTCATATAATCGCTTCAGAGAACTGCGACGGCGACTATATTTATAATGGAAAGAATTGCCATAACTGTTTCGGAATCCTAATTCAGGGCGCAGAGGACAGTGCTAATTGCCAAATGAGCGGAGCGCAGGCAAAGGAAATGTTTGACTGTTCAATGGCCGGTCAAGGAAGTGAGCTAATATACGAAATGCAAGCAACTAGCGGCGCCTATCATAGTGCATTTGTAAACTTTTGCCGTTTTTCCAAGTTCGTTTATTATTGCGACTGTATTAGTAACTGCGAGGAGTGCTTCGGCTGCACAGGACTTAGTAATAAGAAATACTGCATCTTAAACAAACAGTATTCGAAAGATGAATACTTACTACTCAAAGACAAAATCGTCAAGCATATGAAAGAGACGAAGGAGTGGGGCGAAAATTTTCCATTAAAAAATTCCCCCTTTCCTTATAACGACACTTTAGCTCAAAACTACTATCCCCTGACAAAGGATCTGGCCAAAAAACAGGGTTTGAGCTGGAAAGAGCCAAAGGAAACAAAGATCATCAAGCAAACAATGATCGTTGACCAAAATATCGAAAAAGTTGGCAAAGAAATACTCGATGCAATACTTGTTTGCAAGGATTGTGGTAAGAACTACAAAATACTCCCCCAAGAATATAGACTTTACAAAATGATGAAGATCTCTATTCCGAAATCATGTCCATCGTGCAGATACAACAATCGAATCAATCAATTCAAAATTGGCAAATTATACGACAGAAGTTGCATGAATAAAGGCTGTTCTAATAAATTCAAAACCGCCATATCCGCCGATCAGCCCGAAACTGTTTATTGCGAGAAATGCTATCAGAAGGAAATACTATGAATGGTCAAAAACTAAACTGTGTCGAATGCAAAAAGGATTTTTTGGTTATCGCTCAAGAAGAGGCATTTTATAAGAAGAAAGAGCTGCCACTTCCAACAAGATGCCCAGATTGTCGACAAACTATCCGATTGTCGTTTAAAAATCCACGCAAACTTTACCAGACGAACTGCAGACACTGCAAACAAGAAATTCTCACAACCTACACTCCCGACTCTCCATATATAATTTATTGCCAGAAGTGCTATCGCGAACAAATGAGATGAATACAGCAATCAGCAGTCAGGAATCAGGAATCAGAAATAGCTCTCGCCCATTTTTAGTGCAATTCAAGAAATTGATTAAAGAATCGCCGCACATGAATGTGAATGCGAACAATGTCGAGAACTGTCCGTACGGCGATTACATCTACAACTGCAAGAATTGTTATCTTTGTTTTGAGCTCGGTGGCTCGCAAAACGGATTTTACTTGCAAAACTGTATGAAGACCAAAGACTGCGTCGACTGCAGCTTCGCCCGCTGGTCTGAATTGTGTTATGAATGCCTAAATATTGAGCGATGCTACGACTGCAACTGGTGTATTGATTGTGGCGACAGCCGCCACCTAACCAGATGTTTCGAATGCAATGCATGCAATGACTGTTTCGGATGCGTTGGCCTTAAACACAAAAAGTTCATGATTTACAATGAGCAATTTAGCGAAGAAGAGTACAAAAATCAAATTAAAAGTATAAAATTTGACCGTGAGAAATTTAAAGAGCTAACTCTCAAAACTCCGCGACAAAATTTGCATCATTCAAAATCAGAAGACTGTGTTGGGGATTATATTTACAACTCCAAAAATTGCATTAACTGTTACGACATTAACAATATGGAAAACTGCATTTATTATAATGCCGGAAATTTTAATTCACCTGATAAAGATTGTTGCGATATGCAGGACGCTTCCGGCTGCGAACTTTGCTTTGACAGTTTTAGTTTGGGCTACTGCTATAATTGTGATTTTCTGATCGAATCAGACCGTTGTACAGGTTGTACATTTGGTTTCGGACTTGATTCTTGCAGGGATTGTTTCGGGTGCGCATATTTAAAAAACAAACAGTACTACATTTTAAACAAGCCATACTCCAAAGAAGAGTATGAAAAAAGAATTAAGGAAATTAAAGGCGAACTTATAAAAAATAATGAATATTGTCTGGCTGCCGTTACAAACTGACAAGCTTCTTTATTTTTACCCTTATAAGGGGTATATTTAGATCGCTAAACGAAAGGCATCCGTGGAACAAAAAACCTGCGCCCACTGCAACAACGACTTTACAGTCGAAGCCGATGATTTAGAATTTTACAAAAAGATCTCCCCTACTTTTGACGGTAAGCAATTTTTAGTTCCATCCCCCAGCTTGTGTCCCGACTGTCGAGAAATTCGTAGGCTTTCTTGGAGAAATGAACGATCGCTTTACAAGAGAAAATCTGACAAATCTGGTCAGGAGATTGTCTCTATGTTTTCACCCGATAAGACCGATTTAAAAGTCTATTCAGTTGCTGAATGGTGGGCGGATGATTGGGACGCCAAAGATTTCGGACGAGACTTCGAACCATCAAAGAGTGTAATCGACCAGATCAAAAACCTTTATTACGCCGTCCCTCACTCGGCACTCATGAATGTAAAAACCGAGGAGTGTGAATTCTCTAACTTTATTTTAGATTGTAAAAATTGCTATATGTGTACGGTTTGCTATTACGAAACAGAAAATACACATTATTCTTGGGGAGCATATTACGACAAGGACTGTGTCGACATATTGCTCTGCGATCACTGTGAAAAGTGTTACCGGCTCGTAGCTTCGAATGGTTGTTATAACTGCAGTTACGCCAAAAGACTGTTAAACTGCCGCGATTGCAAGTTTTGCGTTGATCTGGTCGGCTGCTCAGACTGCTTTATGTCCTCGAATTTAGCTCATAAGCAATATTTTTTTAAAAACAAGCAGCTTACCAAAGAAGAGTACAAGGAAAAGATTAAGCGATACAATTTTGGCTCTAGAAAACAAATAGGCGAGTTAAGCGGAGAATACAAAACGCTTTGTAACAACTCGTTTGTCAAATTTGCGAAGATCGTAAATTGCGAAAACTGCCAAGGCGATGATTTGGTAAACTGCAAAAATGCTCAAAACTGCTTCAGCCAAGTCGGCTCAGAAAATGTTAAATTTTCCTATCGGGGCAGAGAAATGCATGATGCTCAAGACTTTATGGGCGGGTCGGTAGATACGGCCTATGATTCGGTGATTATTGGCTGGGGAAATAATTATCTCTTTTGCGCCGATATTGAGTATAGCTCGAATCTAGTTTACTGCATCAGCTGTTATCATAGCAAAGACTGTTTTGGTTGTGTTGGACTGCGCAATAAGCAATTTTATATTTTCAATAAGCAAATGCCATCAAAGGAAGTGTACGAAGAAAGAGTGGCTGAGATTATCGATAAAATGCAACAAGATAATGAGTGGGGCGAGTTCTTTCCGTTTGGAATGTCACCATTTGGATTTAATGAAACTCTTGGCCACTCATATTTTCCGCTGACAAAAGATGAAGCGCTTAGCTATGGCCTAAAATGGCAGGACAGTGATTTCTCGACACAATATCAAGGTGAATTTTATGAGCCAGAAGATGATATTGCTGCTTATATTAACGACGACGGAAAAAGAAGGAAGCTTCTAAGTTCACCGATAAAATGTGAGATCTCAGGCAAAGCGTTCAAAATTATGCCGCAGGAACTAGCATTTTATTTAGATCAAAAAATTCCGATTCCAGTTAAGCACTACGATATTCGTTACACTGAAAATTTAAATCAGGCAAACCCAAAAAAGCTTTGGAAGCGTGAGTGCATGTGCGAACAGAGCGGGCACAACCACGACGGCAAGTGCCAAGTTAAATTCCAGACACCTTATTCCTCGGATCGCCCAGAAAAGATCTATTGTGAACAATGTTATCAAGGGAGCATCGAATGATCTGTAAAAAATGTGACGCTGAATTTGACGTAACCGAGCAAGACAAGGCTTTTTTAAAAAAAGTTTCCCCAATCTTCGCCGACAAAACCTATGAAATCCCATCACCAAAGTATTGTCCTGATTGTCGACACCAACGACGTCTTGCATGGCGAAGCGAAAGAAAGTTCTATTCACGTAAATGCGACAAATGCTCCAAAGATTTAATCACGATTTTCTATCCCAATTCTACATATAAAGTTTACTGCAAAGAGTGCTGGTGGGGCGACGACTGGAGCGCCCTCGCAACTGGTCGTGATTTTGACTTCACCAGACCATTTTTCGAGCAGTTTGAAGACTTGATGAAAGCGACACCCCTTTTATATTCTTGGAAAATTGGCGACATTGAAAACTCTGAGTACAACAACAATGTTTCATATTTCAAGAATTGCTATTTGATGTCATCATCGAATTATGACGAGGATTGTTACTTCGGCTATTACGTCAACGACTCACAGGACTGTGTTGATTGTAGTTCGGTTAAAAAGTCGCAGATTATGTATGAGTGCTTGGAATCAATCGGTGGTTATAACCTAAAATATTGCCACAACTGCGTTGACTGCTCCAATAGCTGGTTCTTAAGAAATTGCAAAAGCTGCAAGGATTGTTTTGGATGTGCAGATATGACGCAGAAACAATATTGCTATTTCAATGAACAATTATCGAAAGAAGAATACGAACAAAAAGTTGCTCAATTTAACTCAGGCTCAAGCGAACAAACGAAGCAAATGCAAGAAAAAGTTCGTGAGCACCATTTAAAATTTCCAAATAAATATATGATTGGTGAACAAAATGAAAATGTCACCGGTAACGTAGTCTACAACAGCAAGAATTGCGACACCTGCTTCGATTGTATAAACAGCGAAAACCTCAGATACTGCCACCAGATGACTGACGCCAAGGATTGTATGGACATTATGACTTGGGCGCGACCTGCAGAACTTTTGTATGAATGCATGGCTGTTGGCGGAAATGCTTATTTGAATCGATTCAGCATCATCAGCCAAGAATGCCGAGAAAATTTCTACAGCCAATATTGCATGTTTTCAAATAATCTTTTCGGTTGCTTGGGAGTTAAGCATAGTGAATACTGCATCCTAAACAAACAATATTCTAAAGAGGAATACGAGAAATTAGTCCCCAAAATTATCGAGCAAATGCAGCTTACTGGCGAATGGGGAGAATTCTGGCCGGCTACTATGTCACCGTTTGCATACAATGAAGCAATCTCAAACGACTGGTTGCCACTTACAAAAGAAGAGGCTTTGGCGCAGGGTCAAAAATGGCGTGATCCCGATCCGAAAGAATATTTGCCACAATCGGTTCAAGTTGCTGATGATATAGCCCAAAGCAACGAGGAAATTTTGCAACAAATACTGGCTTGTAAAAAATGCGGGCAAAACTATAAGATTGTCCCAGCAGAATTCGCTTTTTATAAAAAATACACATTGCCAATTCCCGAACATTGTCCAAGCTGCCGCCACATTGATCGAATGCGTCGCCGCAATCCTCGCCACTTGTGGCATCGTCAGTGTATGAACGAGAATTGTCAAAACGAATTCGAGACAACATACGCACCAGACAGACCGGAAAAAGTTTATTGTGAAGATTGTTACAATAATAATATTAATTAATATTATGTATTAAAGGGTTGGCGAGTTAAACTCGATAATAAATAACTCGATAATAATTAATAAGGACGACAATGGCAAACTGCAAACAATGTTCAAAAGAATTTAGCATAGACGATAACGATCGAGCATATTATGCGAACATGGAAGTTCCGGAGCCTAAAAACTGTCCCGAGTGTCGCTTGAAGCGAAGATTGATGGAAAGAAATGCTCGCGTGCTGTATTACAGAAAATGCGATTTGACTGGCAAACAGATCATTTCTCAATATCATGCTGAGGTTCCGTTTCCGGTTTACGACCAGAACGATTGGCTGACAGATCAATGGGATCCAATGAGCTATGGCCAAGATCTGGATTTAGACAGATCATTCTTCGAACAATATAAAGAATTAAATGACAAAGTTCCTCATTTTTCCACTTTCGTCACTCCAAACACGCTAGAAAATAGCGACTACACGAACTGTACGGGATATCTTAAAAACTGCTACTTAATAGTTGAGAGCGATCGCGACGAAGACTGTTATTATTCAAATCTTTTAAAAAATTCAAAGGACGTGGTTGACTCTAGTATCGTGTTTGATTCCGAACTCTGTTACGAGTGCATCGACTGCACCAATTGCTACAACTTAGAATTCAGCCAAGACTGCGAAAACTGTCGTGACTCATCATTTTTGAAAAGCTGCCAAGGCTGCAACGACTGCATCGGCTGCGTAAATCAAACACAAAAGAAAAATATGATCTTCAATGAACAGTATTCTCCCGAAGATTATGCCAAAAAGAAGGCTGAGCTATTTTCCAAAAAACGATCGGATATCAACAAGCTCAAGGGAGAGGCTGAGGAATTCTTTAAAAAGCAGATTTACAAATATCGAACAGCTACAAATGTAGAAAATTGCACCGGCGATCATATCTTTAACTCGAAAAATTCACATTCGTGTTTCGACAGCAGAACGCTCGAAGACTGTAAGTATTGCGCGAAAGTTTCAAATATCGCCAAGGATTGTATGGATTACAACTCGTGGGGCGATAATGCCGAGCTTGTCTATCAATCGTCTAGCTGCGGAGACAATATCAATAACATAAAGTTTTGCACAACATGCGTCTCAAATATTAAAAATCTCGAATACTGCGATCAATGTACCAGCTGCTCAGACTGCTTTGGATGTGTCGGTCTAAAAAAGAAACAATATTGTATTTTGAACAAGCAGTACGCGGAGCAAGAATATAAAGAACTACGTGAAAAATTGATTGCAAAAATGAAAACCGACGGAGAGTGGGGAGAATTTTTCCCGCTTGAAGTTTGCCCATTTGGCTACAACGAAACAATTGCAATGGACTATTTCCCTCTCAGTAAAGAAGAAGCAATTTCTCAAGGCTACGAATGGAGAGACCCAGACCAGAAAGAATACCAACCCGCCACAAAAGAACTACCAGATTCTATCGAAGAAGTAGATGAATCAATTATGAATGAAATGTTCGCATGCGTTGAATGCAAAAGAAACTATAAAATAATTGCCCAGGAGCTTTCGTTTTACAAGAAGCAATCATTGCCCTTACCCGAATTCTGCCCGACCTGCCGTCACTTGCACAGAATAGAAAAAAGAAATCGCGCCACTTTATATGACCGCGAATGCATGTGCGATCAAGCTGATCATGGCCACCAAGGGAAGTGTAGTGAGAGATTCGAGACTACGTACTCACCTGATCGAACAGAGAAGATCTATTGCGAAAAATGTTATCAGGAGACATACAAATAATACTTATCAATACTTATCAAAATTCAATACTCATCAATTAATTAATCAAATAAAAAAATGGCTGAGAATAAAAATTGTGAACAATGCTCTGCTGAATTCATCGTCGAAGATGCTGACTTAGAGTTCTACAGAAAAATGTCGCCGACTTTTGACGACAAGGTTTTCGAAATCTCTACACCAACACTATGCCCTGACTGCCGTCGAAGACGAAGACTTTGCTGGGCGAACTATGACCATATATATCAGCGAAAGTGCGACTTTTCGGGTGATCAAATGATTTCACCCGTAGCTCCGAACTCACCTCACAAAGTATATCGTCATGATATTTGGTGGTCTGACCAGTGGGATCCGATGGAGTATGGACGAGACTTTGATTTTGATCGACCATTTTTCGAACAACTCCAAGAACTGCATCTAGCAGTACCCAAAGTTCAGGCATATACAAACTTCAACGAAGGCAGCCCATATTCAAACTGTGTCACACGAGCCAAGGACAGCTATCTAGTTCAGAGTGCCACGGATGTTGAGAACTGCTATTTCGGACAATCGATGTCTCGAAATAAAGATTGTGTAGATGTATATCGAATCTGGAATAGTGAGAAATGCTATGAATGTGTCGTTACCGAGAAGGGTTATGCCAGTCAGTATATAAAAGATACCGATACGTGCTCTGAGAGTTATTTCTTAGATAGCTGCGTTAACTGCAAAAACTGTTTCGCTTGCGCCAATATTAGACAAAAACAATATTGGGTTTATAACAAGCCGTCGACAAAAGAGGAATTCGAAAAAACTCGAGATGAATTTTTGGCGCTAACCGGCGAAGCTAGAAAAGCAAAAATAAATGAGATTAGGGAATTTCTAAAAACTTTTCCAAAACGATACGCTCACTTTATCGGCACGGACAATTGCTCTGGTGATTACGTATATCATAGCAAGGACGTTAAAAACAGTTTTATGATTGGCTTTTGCGAAAATGTTAAAAACTCTGTCAATTTGGAATATTGCAAAGACAGCTACGACCACGACTGGTGGGGCGAACATACTGAAAAGATTTTAGAATGCGATGAAGTTGGCGATGGGGCAAATAATGTAATGTTCACCCAGCATTGCTGGGAGTGCAGCAACATAGTGTATTCAATTGAAATATTTTCAGGTTGTCATGACATTTTTGGATGTGTTGGGCTAACACACAAGCAATACTGCATTTTAAACAAGCAATACACAAAAGAAGAATACGAGAAGCTGGTCGCTAGAATAATTTCGCACATGCAAAAAACTGGTGAGTGGGGAGAATTTTTTCCGATGTCGATGTCGTTTTTTGGATATAACGAATCAACTGCATATAACTTTCATCCGCTAACGCGGGACGAAGCAAGGAAGATCGGTGCTAATTGGCAAGATGAAGACTTTGGCCTAAAATTTGACGGCCCATATTATCGACCTTTACCAATTTCAGAATATAAGAGCCAGCAAAAAGCCGACGAATTACTCAAAGGAGTTTTAAAATGCGAAGTCAGTGGCCGACCCTTTAAGATTCAGTCAAAAGAGTTAGCCTTTTATATTGAAAACGATATTCAAATCCCAACTGTTCATCCAGACGAAAGACAGAGGGCAAGATTTGCGCTTAATAATCCCCTGAGGCTCTACTCGCGCGAATGTATGTGTGATGAATCAAATCATGAACACTCAGGTAAATGCAATGTAAAATTCGAGACCACATACGCGCCGGAAAGAACGGAAAAAATATATTGCGAGGATTGCTACCAAAAGGAGATCAAGTGAGTCCACAAAAAAAATGTAAGCAATGTGCAAAAGAGTTCGAAGTAACCGATTTCGATCTTAACTTCTTTAAAAAAATTTCCCCTACTTTCGACCCGCCTGCATCAGCTGGGCCTGAAGCACTGCGGGCAGGTGGAAAAACTTTTGAAGTCCCCGCCCCCACACTCTGCTATGAATGTCGTCTACAGCGAAGATTAATGCGAAGAAACGAAAGGGCATTATATAAAAGAAAGTGCGATCATTGCCAGAAAGATGTTGTATCTGTGTTTGCTGAAAATTCAGGTATCAAAGTTCATTGTAATAAATGCTGGTGGTCGGATAAATGGAATCCCCTGGATTATGGCATTGAATATGACGAGGACAAGCCTTTCTTTGAACAATTCAACGAGTTGTATAAAAAAGTTCCGCAGCTCGGCTTGATGAACGACGAAGGCACGGGAAGTGAAAATTGTGAATATTGCCAGGACTTTGCGTATGGCAAAAACTGCTACTTCATGACTGGATGCTGGAGATCAGAGAATTCTATGTATTGTCACGAATCAGATCGATCAAAATATGTAGTCGATAGCGACCTGACGATAGATTCTGAAATTTGTTATGAATGTATGAGTTCGTCAAACCTCTATAATTGTTTTTATGTAAATATGTCAGACGCATCTAGAGATTGTATTCTCTCATACGATTTAAAAGGATGCAGCAATTGTATCGAATGTTATGGGCTAAGAAACAAATCTTATTTCATAAAAAACCAGCAATCAACAAAAGAGGAATTTGAGAAGCGAAAGGCTGAAATTCTAAAAACTCGCGCAAGCATCGAAAAAGCAAGAGTTGAATTTGACGAATGGTGCAAAAACAAACCCCGACGGTTTGCCAATATGGTCAATTGCGAAAACTGTACCGGCAACGTCATGCGCAACTGCAAAAATTCATATGCATACAGCACCTATAACGCCGTTGATTGTCGATATTTTAACAACGGCGATAGTCCCATTTCCTGTTTGGACGTTTTTCAAAGCGGAAAACCACAGATGAGCTATGAGGGGGTAACACCGGATGAGTGCTATCTGGCTCTCTTTACTGTTTGGTGCTGGAAATGTAGAAACGTCCTGTACAGCGAAAATTGTCACAACTCGGACGATCTCTTTGGATGCACGGCTCTTAAACACGGCAAATACTGTATTTTAAACAAACAGTATACAAAAGAAGAATACGAACAATTAGTTGCTAAAATTATTACCAATATGCAACGAGACGGCGAATGGGGAGAATTTTTCCCAATCAGTATTAGCCCGTTTGGATACAACGAGGCAATGGCACGAGACTTTTTCCCACTTTCAAAAGAAGATGCGCTCAAACTTGGCGCCAAATGGCAGGACACTGATTACAGCTCATTTAATGGAACCTTCTATGAACCCAAAGAAACGATAGAGGAATATATCGGCAACGAAGAAGAGCAAAAGAAACTTCTGGCTGGAGCAATAAAGTGTCGCGTGACCAGCAAGCCATTTAGAATTATTCCGCAAGAACTGGCTTTCTATATGGAGCATAAATTACCGATTCCAACTATCTGCTTTGATCAAAGATTCGAGAATAGACTTGCGCGAAGATATAAATTAAAGCTTTATGCTGGCAAATGCATGAACGAAGCCCCCTCCTTCGCCGGGACTACGGACGGCAAGTGCCCTAATACATTCACGACAATCTACGGACCACAAGACAAGGAAATAGTATACTGTGCCGATTGCTACGAAAAATCAATGATATGAATATCAAAAAATCATACAAAATTTTCACCACTTTTATCGAAAACTATCTAGTATTTATCGTATTAGTTTTATTCTTTATTTGCTTCACCGGTCACAGCATGCTGACACATTACAGCTTCAACTCCCACAGCTGGGATCTGGGAATTTATGCTCAACAGACATGGCTATATAGTCAGTTCGCAGGATTTTACAATACTGTTCGCGGGACGAATCTTCTCAGTGATCACTTCGGTATAATTCTTTATTTATTTGCACCATTTTACCGACTGTTCCCGCGAGCCGAGACAATCCTCGTCATTCAAGCCCTTCTAGTTGTAGCGAGCGGATACCCATTATATCTAACAACCAAAAAATTATTGAAATCTGGCCTAGCTGGAAGCGTAATCGTTTTTGCCTATCTATCGTCATCCGGCATCAGACAGGCAATCGATTTTGATTTTCACCTCGCGACAGTCGCGGTTTTCTTTTACGCGTTCTTTTTGTATTTTTGGTCAAACAAAAAATACATCTGGTCAATTGTTTTTGCAATTCTTGCGATGCTTTGCAAAGAGGATGTTCCATTATTTATCGCATTTACTGCTCTTGGTCTTGTAGCACAAGATATCAAGAATAAGCACGATTTCAGGCAGTCGCTCGCTCTATTGGTCGGATCATTCGCGTCATTTTTGATAATTATGAAGGCTATGCTGATGATTCCAGCCACAAGTGCAAATTTTAACTACTTTTCATTTAGTTATCTAGGTAGCAGCTATGGGGATGTATTGAAAAATTTCATCAATCACCCGATCTCAATTATAAAAAAGGTTTGGGATGGATTTATCGAAAACGGCCTAAAGGTTTCTACGTTTAAGACTTATTTTGCTGGATTCTGGTATTTACCACTCCTAAGCATCGATATTATGATTTTTGCTATTCCATTCTTCATTACAAAGTTTGTTTCAGATCGTCAGCCACAGTGGGGACTTAACGGACAGTATGCTGTGATCGGTATGTATTTACTCGCTCTCGCAACTGCATACACCGTCTTTAGAATAACTAGACACTTCAAAAAATGGCAAAAGCCTTTAGTAATTGCGTGGTCGCTAGTCTTTTTTGCTTTTACATTTAATTATAATTTCTTAATGGTTGGGAGAGATTTTTGGGATTCTCTTAATAGCCAGAGATGGCAATCGACCAAACAATTTGACGGTCTCCAAAAAATAATTAAACTAATTCCCGCCAGTGCGTCAGTAGGCGCTCAAGAACAAGTAGTCTCGCACGTTGCAAGCAGGAAAGAGATATATCTCCTCAGATGCCCATATTGCTTGGTTCCAAACGAAAATGACTTTGACTATATTTTGCTCGACGAGAGATTTGGACTCGGATTCGCCGGTCCAAGCAAAGAGGATATTCAGACTGTGCTTAAAGAGCTTGTGGTACAAACCGATAGCGACACAACGCGCAACTTCCAGATTATAGCGCACGATCAATTTGAGGGCAGCAATACCTACTTACTAAAAAACTTAAAGACCAACTAATCTTATCCCCCCGATAGCTGACTACTTACGCACCAACCACAATGAAGAAAACATTTTTAAAAATTTCCTCACTTTGCGATAAATATTTAATATTTGCCCTACTTGTTTCAATCTTTGCTTTTTTTGTTGGGCGCAGCTTATTAAACCACTATATGTTCAATACCCACAGTTGGGATCTGGGTCTGTATTCTCAACAAACATGGCTATACAGTCAACTTAGCGCAACATACAATACTGTACGAGGAACCAACCTGCTCAGTGACCATTTTGGAATTACATTATTTCTCCTTGCACCCATTTACAAAATTTTTCCGCGAGCAGAAACGCTTTTGATTTTGCAAGCTATACTGGTCACTCTCAGCGCACTGCCCCTCTATCTCATCACTAAGAAAATGTTCAAGAGCGCGCTTGCTGGAAGCATTATTGTTTTTGCCTATCTATCTTCTTCTGGAATCCGAGAAGCAATTAATTTTGACTTTCACTTGGCAACAATTGCCGTCTTCTTTTATGCATTTTTTCTGTATTTTTGGCTTAATAAAAAATATGTATGGTCGATCGTCTTTGTAATACTGGCAATGCTTTGCAAAGAAGATGTGCCACTGTATGTGGCTTTTACAGCTCTTGGCTTAATCACTCAGGATCTCAAAAATAAGCGGAACTTTATGTATTCGACATGGCTTTTTATAGGCTCTTTGATGTCTTTTGTCGCAATTATGAAAATCATGTTAATGGTGCCGGCTACAAGTGCTAATTTTAACTATTTTTCATTTGGCTATCTCGGCGATAATTATGCCGATGTTCTCAAAAATCTATTTACACACCCAGTCATAATTTTGAAAAAAACGTGGGAAGGGTTTATCACCAACCCAACGAAGGTCGCAACATTTAAGACATATTTTTATGGTTTCTGGTATCTGCCCTTACTGAGCTTTGATATTATGATTTTTTCCATTCCATTTTTAATCACAAAATTTGCTTCTGATAGAATGCCACAGTGGTTATTAACTGGACAATACTCTGTTATTGGAATGTTTGTTTTAGCACTAGCAACCGCCTATTCTATCTCCAGAATTTCACGATATCTTAAATTTTCCAGAGCAATGCTCATCACAATCCTGACAATCTTTTTGATTTTTACGATCAAATATAATGTTATTACAATGGCCAAACCATACTGGAACGTTTTTAGCAAACAAAAGTGGCAGCAAACCAACCAATTTGATGGACTAAATAACTTTATGAAAAAAATTCCCGATGATGCCTCGGTCGGCACTCAGGATCAAATCGTTCCGCACTTAGCTAGTCGCAAAGACATTTATGTAGTAAGGTGCAAATACTGTATTGCACCCGAAGATATTAACTTTGACTACATTTTGTTAGATGATAGATTTGACATAGGATTTAACCCTCGCAACGAATCAGAATTCCGCGCCGTTATAGATGAAAATGTCACAGAACAGCATGACTTTGAAATTACAGACATAGATCAAGCAGAAGATCACACTACGTATTTACTAAAAAATATAAAAAAGAATCTTTAGGCGACAGACCATGAGCCAAAAAAAATCCTGCAGACAATGCGAAAAAGATTTCGTCGTTACCGATGAAGATTTGGAATTCTACAAAAAGATATCACCGACGTTTGACGGCAAAATTTTTGAGATACCTGCACCTACTTTGTGTCCGCAATGTCGTTACCAAAGAAGGATCTCATGGCGCAATGAAAGAAATTTGTATAATCGCAAATGCGATAAAACAGGTAAAAATATCGTTTCGATTTTCTCGCCCGATAAAAAATGGCCAACAGTTTATTCGTCGGAGGCATGGTGGTCTGATTCTTGGGATGCTAAAGAGTATGGGCAGGATTTTGATTTTAGTCGGCCATTTTTTGAGCAATTTCACGAATTATTCAAATCAGTTCCACAACTTACTTTAAACAATCAAAAAAGCGAGAACTCAGAATATACAAATCAGGCCCAGTTCAACAAGAATTGCTATATGTGTTTCAGCACTTCAAACAACGAGAACTGCATGTATGGCATGTGGTTTCAAAATTCAAAAGATTCTATCGACTGCCAATATCTCGAGAAAAGCGAGCTTTGTTATGAGGTTTTAAATGGCAAAAACTGTTTCGGCTGTAAATATTGCGAAGATATTGAAGATTGTTCCAATTGTTATTTCTGCTCCAGCTGTATTGGATGCAAGAATTGTTTTGGTTGCGTCAACCTGCAACACAAAGAATTTTGTTTTTGCAATGAGCAACTGACTCGTGATGAATACTTGATTAAGCTGGGAGGCCAAAATCTTGGCAAGTATTCATCAATCAAACAAATCAAGGACAAGGTTCAAGAACACCGATTAAAATATCCTCATAAATTTTATCGGGGCAAAAACAACGAAGACTCATCAGGTGATTATTTAGAAAACAACAAAAATGCCGACCTTTGCTTTAATGCTCGGGACAATGAAAATCTTAAATTTGGACAAGATGCTTGGCAAGCCAGAAATTGTGCCGATTTGACCGAGACTCTTGATAACGATTTTTGCTATCAAAGCGAAGGTGTCGGATGGGGCTCTAACCAACTATTCACATCTAAAATTGTTGAAACATCAAATGTGTATTATTCATCACATATCTTTTTTTCACATGATATATTTGGCTGTGTCGGACTTAGAAACTCCAGCTATTGCATCTTTAACAAACAATATACTAAGGAAGAATATGAAACCTTGGTCGCTAAGATTATCGAGCATATGCAAAAAACCAACGAGTGGGGCGAATGGCTACCGATCGAATACTCACCATTCGGCTATAATGAGACAGTGGCAATGGATTATTTTCCACTTACAAAAGAACAAGCCAACAAACTCGGCGCAAAGTGGCAAGGCAATAATTTTGACATAAAATACGATGGTGAATTCTACGAGCCGGAAGATGATATAGATGAATACAAAAACGAAGATAAAGCAGAAAAATTACTAGGAAGTATATTGAAATGCGAAGTTACTGGGCGACCTTTCAAAATTATCTCGCAGGAATTGTCGTTTTATTTAAAAAATAATATCCCTATTCCACACAAAAATTTTCACACTAGATTTTTAGAGCGTTTCGCCCTTCGCAATCCGCGCAAACTTTACCATCGCCAATGCATGAACGATACGTGTCAAAACGAATTCGACACAACCTATTCACCCGATAGACCAGAAAAAGTTTATTGTGAAAAATGTTATCAACAGAGCATAATATGAGAAACATTTTTCACCCTGAGCGAAGTCGAACGGGCGAAAGTTGTTATCAAAAATCGATACTATGATCAAAAAATCATGCAAACAATGCGAAAAAGATTTCGTCGTTACCGATGATGATTTAGAATTTTACAAAAAGATATCACCGACGTTTGACGGCAAAACTTTTGAGATACCTGCACCTACCCTATGCCCAGACTGCAGAAGACAAAAAAGAATTGCTTGGCGAAATATTGGAAAATTTTATCGTCGCAAAAGCGATTTATCAGGCAAGGATATAGTCTCGTGTTTTGCCCCAAACTCCAAGTTCACCATCTGGCAATTCGATGAGTGGATGAGTGATGAAATGGATCCTTATGAGTTTGGCCGAGATATTGATTTTTCAAGACCATTTTTTGACCAGCTCTTTGAGCTCGAGAAAGATGTTCCGCTTCCGCACATGAATGTCATCAATAATGAGAACAGTGAATTTGTAAACAATACCGGCGACAGCAAGAATAGCTATCTAGTTGAGAATTCTACTGGCGCAGAAGATTCATATTACAGCCTGGGACTTTTTTACTGCAAAGATTGCGTTGATTGTTTTAAGGCATACCACAGTGAAAATTGTTACGAGTGTATCAACGTTGAGAAATGTTATGGATGCTTATTTTGTAAGGATTTAATTAATTGCTCTGAGTCAATAATGTTAGAAAGTTGCACTGGATGCAAAAATTGCTTCGGATGTAGCAATTTATCAAATAAGCAATATTGGATTTTTAATGAAGCTAAAACGAAAGAAGGATTTGAAAAAATACGCAACCAATTCTTGAACGGGTCAATTGATGTGCGATCCAAACTTGTCTTGGAAGCTCAAAAGCATAATCAAAAATTACCAAAAAAATTTGCTCATGAATATTCAAATGAAAACTCGACCGGTGACTATATTTCGCATAACAAGAATGTAATACACAGCTTTTTTTCAAGCTTTTGCGAGGACTGTAGCAGATGTACTAATATAAATTACTGTAAGGATTTTGCCGATGTTGATTATTGGGGAGATTTTGCAGAGTTAGCCTATAACTCGGCGGAGGTCGGTACAAAATCTCATCAAATTATGTTTTCGAGAAAATGTCATGGTGATGTTAGAAATATTTTTTATTGCACTGATTGTTGTCTCGGCTCACATGATTTGTTCGGTTGCTGTGGTATCAAGCACGGCGAATATTCGATATTAAATAAAAAATATTCACCAGAGGAATACGATAGAACGGTTGCTAAAATAATTGAGCATATGCAAAAAAATGACGAGTGGGGTGAATTTTTCCCATACAAAATGAGCCAATTTGCTTATAACGAAACCTCGGCGATGGATTATTTTCCGCTGACTAAAGAAGAGACTTTGAAGTTAGGATCTTATTGGCAGGATCAATCATGTGATCAAAAATATAACGACGAAGGATACAGGCCACTCGAGATCGGTCAATATGTAGTTCAAAAAAAAGCAGATGAATTATTGAAGTCTGTTCTAGTCTGCGCTAAATCATCTAGGCCATATAAAATCCAGCCGCAAGAACTATCCTTCTATTTAAGAAATAACATCCAGATACCGTTATTGCATCCTGACGAAAGATACAAAAATCGTTTTAGTCAAATAAACCCACAACAAACTTGGCATCGCAAATGTATGAACGACGGATGCCAGAATGAATTCGACACCACCTATTCCCCAGACAGACCAGAAAAAGTGTATTGCGAAACCTGCCATCAGAAGTGTATAGTATAACCGAGTCAGGTATAGTGCCTGCCCCGCACAAAACGCACGACGTGATTGAATGTAATTCAATAAGTCAGTAAGTTTCTGTGCTGGGGTGAAGTGTGCTACCAAAAAGAAATTATCTAAAGGCGGGAGTATAGAATGGAAAATAAAAACTGCAAGAAGTGCCAAAAGCAATTCGAAGTGACCGATGCTGATTTAGAGTTTTACCAAAATATATCCCCCACTATTGGCTCTCAAAAACTTGATATCCCCTCTCCGACACTCTGTCCAGACTGTCGCAGACAGAGACGTCTTGCGTGGCGCAATATGAGTAAGATTTATAAAAGAAAATGCGACCTGACTGGCGCAGATATTATTTCGGGCTACGCCCCAAATTCAAAATTCAAAGTATATGAGACATCGGTATGGTGGTCCGACCAGTGGGATCCTATGCAATATGGCAAAGATGTTGACTTTAATCGTTCATTTTTAGAACAAATTCAAGAACTGAATATCGCTGTACCAAAAATGCACGCGGTTGTTGTTGATAACGAAAATAGTCCATTCACAAACAACGTAACGAGAGCGGTTAATTGCTATTTAGTTCAAAATGCCACCAACAATGAAAATTGCATGTATGGTCAAGGATTCTGGAATAACAAAGAGTGCGTAGATTGTTTGAGAATATATGACTGTGAGGGATGTTACGAATCCAGTGTCTGCGAAAAATGCTACCAATGCAATTACTGCATCAACTCAACAAATTCCCGAAATAGTTACTTTCTTGATAGTTGTGTAAGTTGTGCCGACTGTTTTGCTTGTACTAATTTAAGCAACAAGCAATATTGGGTCAATAACCAGCAATCAACCCAAGAGGAATTTGAAAAGGTTCGTGATGAGTTTTTGGCGCTTTCGGGCGAAACGAAAAACTCAAAAATCAGAGAGATCAGAAAATTCCTTTCAGAGCAGCCGAAGAAATTCGCTCAAGTTGTAGATTGTGAAGATTCAACTGGAGATCACCTCTACCACTCAAAAAACTTGAAAAATACGTTTTATGCAAATGGTGATGAAGACATAAGGTTCTGCTCGAACGTCGACAAGGTCAAAAATTGTTACGACTACGACTTCTGGGGAAATATGACCGAGAATATCGTTGATTCAATGGAAATCGGGATCAACACTCAAAACGTCTTTTATTGTCGAAGCGTTTATTCAAACTGCTCAGACATATTTTACTCGATTGGTGTTTATAACAGTTCAAAAAACTGTTTCGGCTGCGTTGGATTAAAACAAAAAGAATATTGCATCCTCAACAAGCAATATACCAAGGAAGAATACGAATCGATGGTTGCAAAAATCGTTGAAAAAATGAAACAAGATTGCGAGTGGGGAGAATTCTTCCCAATGTCGATGTCGCAATATGGCTACAACGAAACAATCGCTAACGAATACTATCCGCTAAGTCATGAAGAGGCTCAAGCAGCTGGTGCCAACTGGCAAACTGAGGATTTCGGCATCCAGTTTGACGGTCCTTTTTACGAACCCAAATCGATCGATCAATATGACCCGCAGAAAAATCAGAATGCTGAAGCCGATAGAACCGAACTACTTACTGGAATACTCAAATGCGAAATTTCGGGAAAACCATACAAGATCCAGCCCCAGGAACTTTTGTTCTACATCAAAAACAATCTTCAAATTCCAAGGCGCCACCCAGACCAGCGATACGAGGACAGAACAAAACTTCGTGACCCCATGAGTCTCTGGCACAGACAGTGTATGAATCAAGGCTGCACTAATGAATTCGAAACAACCTACTCACCAGAGCGACCAGAAAAAGTATATTGTGAATCATGCTACCAAAACATTATAAAATAGTATGCATGGTTCATCCCGAGCGAAGTCGAACGGGCGAAACCTGTTATCAAGGAATAATAAAGTAGGGATTATGTCAGAAAACAAAAAATGCACGTTCTGCTCTAAAGAATTCACAATTCCAGACGAAGATTTGGAGTTCTATAAAAAAATCTCACCGACTTATGCAGGAAAAACCTACCAAATCCCCTCGCCTGTAATGTGCCCAGAATGCAGACAAATAACTCGCCAATCGTGGAGAAATGAAACAAATGTCTACGTTCGAAAGTCAGATATGTCTGGCCGCCAAATCGTTTCGATGTTCTCGCCAGATAAAACCAATATCAAAGTTTTCGCCAATGATGAGTGGTGGTCAGACAAGTGGGATGGCTTAAACTTCGGTCGCGACTTTGATAAATCAAGATCATTTTTTGACCAATTCAAAAACCTGCTCTACGAAGTGCCAAAGTTCGCTTGCTTTAATATAAATACCGAAAACTGTATCTTTGATAATTACATTATGGACAGTAAAGACTGTTATATGTGCTTTGCAAATTATTACAACTGTGAAAACTGCTTTTATTGCTATATGAACTTTACTGGCAAGGATAGTTGCGAACTGCATAAGTGCGAAAAGTGCGAAAAGTGTTTTAGACTCAACACATGTAATGGCTGTTTTAATTGTAACTATGGAATTAGACTTGAGAATTGCGCAAACTGCTGGCTGTCCATCGACCTGACCGGCTGCAAGGATTGTATCTTGTGCTCAAATTTAAACCACAAACAATACTGCATAAATAACGAGCAACTAACCGAAGATGAATATAAAGAACAGCTCAAACAATATAATTTCGGCTCTCACGAGAAAACCCAAGATTATTTAAAGCAATTTGCCAAGCTGCGCGAGAACTCTCCTGTCAAATTTGCAAATAACAAAAACTGCGAAAACTGCGACGGAGATTTCCACCTTGACTGCAAAAATGTTCACAACGCGTTTGACCAAAGGCGTGCCGAAAATGTTAAATATTCCCCTATCGCGGTAGCTTGTATAAACTCCCAAGACATTCAGGGCGGCGATATGGAGTGGTGCTACTTAGTAATCACCGGCGGATATGCGAATAACAATCTGGCTTGTCATATCGTAGAACATTCAAATAGCATGAAATACTGCAATAACTGTTTTTACTGTAATGATTGTTTTGGCTGTGTCGGACTGAAAAATAAAAAATACTGTGTCCTAAATAAGCAGTGCGCCTCCAAAGAGGAATACGAGCAGAAAGTTTCAGAGATAATTGAAAAAATGATAGAGGATAAAGAGTGGGGAGAGTTTTTCCCGTTAGAATTTAACGTACTTGGATTTAATGAATCGTTCGGTTACACGAACTACAAAATGACCAAAGACGAGGCGCTGAAGTTCGGCTTTAAATGGCAGGATAATGATTTTGGACTTGATTTCTCAGGCAACTTTTACGAGCCTGCCGATGATATCGCAGATTATGCAAAAGACGAAAGCAAACAAAAAGAATTGCTCGCTGGAGTATTAAAATGCGAAACAACCGGCAAGGCATTTACAATTCAACCGCAAGAATTATTATTTTACGTCAAGCAGGGTTTGCCGATTCCAAAAAAACACTTTAAAGTGAGAATTGATGAAATGTTTACGTGGAGAAACCCACGTAAACTCTGGCATCGCAAATGTATGAATGAAGGCTGTAATAACGAGTTTGAGACCACATACGCACCAGATCGAAACGAGCAAGTATTTTGCGAGACCTGTTACCAGAAAGAAATTAAATGAAAAAGTATATTGCTTGCCCCGTATACAGCGCACGGCGTGACAGAATGAAATTCTGTAAGTCCAGTAAGCTGTTATACTGGGGTGAATCATGCTACCAGAAAGTAATAAAATAGAATAATGAAGTACGAATAAGGAATAATGGGACCATCTCCTAATTCATAACTCTTCATTCCAAATTCGAGACACATCGAAGAAAGGTAAAAATGTCAGAATCAAAGAAATGTAAAGTGTGCAGTAAAGACTTCGTAGTGAGCGATACCGATCTGACTTTTTTAGATAAAATTTCCCCAACATTCGCGGAAGAAAAATTTGATATCCCTGCACCGACACTTTGCCCGCATTGTAGATGGCAGAGAAGAATCGCGTGGCGAAACGAATACGCACTATACAAAAGAAAATGCGACCTAACCGGCAAGGAAATGATTTCAAAGCACCATTCCATTTCACCATTTCCCGTTTACTATATGAAAGAGTGGCAGGGTGACACATGGAACGCGCTAGATTATGGCCAAGATTTTGACCCAAATAGGCCATTCTTCGAGCAGATGGGAGAACTGATCAACAAAGTTCCAAGACAAAGCGTTCTAAACGACCACATGAACGATATAAACTCCGAGTACACAAACTGCGCCGGTAGTTCCAAAAATTGCTATATGATCTTTGAATCCGACAGAAACGAAGAGTGTTATTACTCTAGAGGAATGACTGATAACAAGGACTGCGTTGATTGCCTCCATACAAACGAATCGCAGATTTGCTATGAAGCGGTTGACACCTTTAAGTGTTATAACTGCTTCTTCGTTCGAGACTTAGAAAACTGCAATGAATGTTATTTTTCTTCGAATCTTATCGGCTGTAAATACTGCTTCGGCTGTGACGGGTTATCTCAAAAGGAATATTATCTTTACAACGAAAACGTTGGCAAAGACAAGTGGGAAGAATTTATGAGATCGGTTAAATTCACACCCGAGGACATCAAGAACTATACGGAAAAATGGGAACAGATCAGACAGTCTCGGCCAAAAAGATTCGCCAAAATATCCAAATGCGAAAATTCTCACGGCGACCATTTAAACAACTGCAAAAATGCAAACTTCTGCTTTGATTCACAAAAACTGGAAGATTGCGCTTACTGTTTTGAAGTTCAAAATGACGCCAAGGACGCATACGATTTCTCGACTTTTGGCCTTTCAACCGCGATGGTTTATGAGTGCAACTCAAGTGGATATGGAGCAAATACTTTGTTGTTTTCAAACGACACATGGAACAACGCTCAAAATTGCTACTACTGCGACAACACTCAATCGAGCAAAAACTGCTTCGGCTGCGTCGGTCTTCGCAAAGGAGAATATTGTATCTTGAACAAACAATACACACCCGAAGAATATGACAAAAAGGTAGCCGAGATCATTGCACATATGCAAAAAACCAACGAATGGGGAGAATATTTCCCACTATCGATTTCAGTTTTTGGCTACAACGAAACCCTCGCAAATGATTACTTTCCACTTAACAAAGAACAGGCGTCAGCACTCGGCGCTAAGTGGCAAGATGATGATCGAATGATTCACTTTGATGGACCATTCTATGAACCCAAAGCAGACATTGCCGAATACCAAAACAACGAACAAGAACGACAAACGCTATTAAATGGCATCTTAAAATGCGATAAGACCGGAAAGCCTTACAAAATAATCCCTCAAGAACTGCTTTTCTACGTCAAACACAAACTTCCAATCCCGACGACTAGCTTTGAGGCTCGACACAAGGCAAGAATTGCCCTTAGAAATCCGATGAACCTATGGGCTAGAGAATGCGATTGCGAACAAACCGATCACGATCATGCCGGCTCCTCCTCCGCAGGGACTACGGACGACAAGCGATGCCCAAATAAATTCGAATCATCATATTCGCCAGACCGTCCATATAAAATTTACTGTGAGAAGTGTTATCAGGAGAGTATAGGTTAAAGGATGCTATATGGATGAAAAAGAATCAATCAAACCAAACGTAGAAGTAAATAAGGCGTACTATCCATTGATTGCTAGAATTTGCGCAATTGCTGTTGGATTGGATGTTTTATTCTTTGTCGTTTATTTCATCTCTCAGCCGATCGCAACATGGACAACGGCGCTGATCGTCATCGTCTATCTTGTTAAGATTGCAGTATTTGTCTGGTTAGCATTTCTTGCTGCATATCGATGGACTTTCGTTTATTATCACATTGATGTGGATGCTGGCCTTTTAGTTAAGAACGAGGGTTTACACTTCCCCAAAAAGACATCCTACAATCTCGACAACTTGCATTCGGTCTCAATTAATGACGGCCCTATGCAAAAAGCACTAAAATATGGCGATTTGTCGCTCACGTTCACTAACGTAGAGGGCCACAAGGAAATCCTAACCATAGCCGAAGTCGTAAATCCAGCAGAATACAAACAATATTTTGATAAATACTTAAAATAGGCAAGATTATGGAAAATAAAAAATGTATATTATGCTCAATCGACTTCACTATTGAAGATGATGAGATTAAATTTTTAGATGATGTTTCCCCAGAGATCAATGGTCAGAAATTTAATATTCCAACACCAGAACTATGTCCAGCTTGCAGATCAAGAAACAGATATGCTTATCGGAATATGAGGAACCTCTCAAAAATGAAAGACCCCAACTCTGACACTCAAATGTTTACTCATTTTGACGAAACAGTTAAATTTCCAGTTTACAGCACGGAATATTGGTGGTCCGATGCTTGGGATGGACTACAATATGGCAGGGACTATGACTTTAGCAGAAAGTTCTTTGACCAGTTTAAAGATCTTTATGAAATCGCCCCTGCGCCAGGCCGTTATATCTTGAATGTTGAGGATTGCGACTATACAAACGGTAATGATAATAGTAAGCATTGTTTCTTGGCTTTTGGTATTAGTCGCTGTGAGAATTGCTTTTATGGTACAGACCTGCAGGATTCTAGAACTTGTCTTGATTGCCTGGCAATTCAAAACTGCGAACTCTGTTATGAATGCGTAAGATGTATGGATTGCTATGATACTAAATATTCAATTAGGTCAAACAACTGCCGTGAAAGCTATTTTTTATCTGACTGCCGAAGTTGCTCCAACTGCATCGGCTGTGTCAACTTAAGCAACAAACAGTACTATATTTTTAATGAACAAAAAACAAAAGAAGAATTCGAAACAAAATCCAGAGAGCTAGAAAATCATGACAATATAGAAAAGTTTAAGGAAGAATTTAACAAATTTCAGATTGGCTTTCCTAAGCGATACTATTACGGTATCAAGACAGAAAGTTGCACAGGAGACGACATATCCAACGCGAAGAATGCGAAAAATACTTTTTATGCTTCGGAGGTTGAAGATATAAAACACTGCACTTTTATGTTTCGAGCTAAGAACTGTATGGATTACGATATTTACGGAGACAATTCGCAGTGGATCTATCAAGGGCTAGCTCAAGGCGAAAATTGTTCGAGGAATATATTCTGTATGCAGACTTGGGCAAATTGCAACGACAACATGTACTGCAACTTAATCGTTGGTTGCAAAAATTGCTTCGGCTGCTCGGGTCTAAAACATAAACAATACTGTATTCTTAATAAACAATTTACCAAAGAAGAATACGAAAGCCTCGTACCCAAAATCATTGAAAAAATGAAGCAGGACAATGAATGGGGGAAATTTTATCCATTCTCGATGTCTCCGTTTGCTTTAAACGAGACTACTGCACAAGAGTACTATCCACTGACCAAAGAACAAATTAATGAACTTGGTGGTCGCTGGAAAGAACCAACCGACCTAGTACCAACAAACCTTGAAACTGTCGACTCTTCTACGCTTCCCAAAACAATCGATGAAGTATCGGAAGATATCTGCTCAAAAGTCATTAAGTGCAAAGAGTCTGGCCGACTTTACCAGATCCAAAAAGGCGAACTTGCATTTTACCAGTCAAAGAAAATCCCTCTCCCGCAACTCCACAGCGAGGTTCGACACGCCAAAAGAGTCGAACAGCGAAATCCATATCTTCTCTGGAAAAGAGACTGCTCCTGTCAAGGTGATTGTCAACAGCATCAAGGCCAGTGCCCTAACAAATTCGAAACTTCCTACTCCCCCGATCGTCCAGAAAAGGTTTTCTGCGAAACCTGCTATCAGAATGTAATAAAGTGATGCAAAATAAAAGCTGCACATCATGCTCAAAAGGATTCGTCATTGATGACGCAGACTTGGAATTTTACGACAAGATCGCGCCTGTTTTTGATGGCAAAAAATACGTTCCACTTCCCCCTGATTTATGTCCAGATTGTCGAAACATCAAGCGCTCGGCTTTTCGTAATGAGCGAAGTTTATACAAAAGAAAATGCGATAAAAGTGGCAGAGAAATTATTTCGATCTATTCACCTGATAAAGTTGATTATAAAGTTTATGACATCAAAGAATACTACAAAGACGACTGGGACGCGCTAGAGTATGGCCGCGATTTTGACTTTAGTCGCCCATTTTTTGAGCAGTTCGACGATTTATTAAAAGCCGTTCCTCGACAATCTTTATTTAACACAATGACCGAGGGGTGCGAGTACTCAAATTATATTGCCGCCTGCAAGAACTGCTATATGTCGATGATTTGCTACTACAATACAGAAAATTCTCATTTTTGTTATAGAGTTTATACTTCGAAAGATAATATGGACTTGAATTATTGTATCCAAGTCGAGAAATGCTATGAATGCGCTTATTCAAATCAATGTTATGGGTGCAGGAATTCAGTAAGATTAAACAACTGTCGCGAATGTTACATTTCAGTCGACCTGACCGGCTGTAATAATTGTATTCTTTGCTCAAATCTAAATCGAAAACAATATTGCATAAGAAATACCCAGTATTCCAAAGAGGAATTCGAAAAGCTGAAATCAGAATTCGACCTAGGATCAAGAAAAGCGGTTAACGAATATTTAGAAGAATTCGAAAAATTAAAATTAGCGTCTCCAGTAAAATATGCCAATTTGACTAAATGCGAGGATTGCGAAGGTGACAATTTAGTTGAGTGCAAAAATACAATCAATTGCTTTGATGGTTATAAACTTGAAAATGCTAAAAACTGTTTTGGCGAAGAATCAAAAAATATTATGGATGCTCGTGGTGGGACCTACGAGTGGGCGCTTGAGTGTAACCATACGGGCTTTGGGCAAAATTTTATCGGGTGCAGTAGTACCCTCAAGGCACATGACATGTATTATTGCGACAGCTGCCAAAGTGGCCACGATTGCTTTGGTTGCGTCGGACTGAGAAATAAGGAATATTGCATATTCAACAAACAATATTCTAAAGAAGAGTATGAGAAACTTGCTGGCAGAATAGCTCAAAAAATGATCGATGAGGGGGTTTGGGGGTATTTTTATCCACTTCAATTATCCTCATTTGGATACAACGAGACACTAGCTCAAGTTCTTTTTCCCAAGACCAAAGAAGAAGCTATTGCTCTTGGCGCAAAATGGCAAGACAATGACTATTCGTTAAAGTTCGACGGTAAGTTTTACGAGCCACTTGATGATATAAAAGATTACATCAAGAGTTCCAAAAATAGAGACGAGCTACTCGCTGGGATATTAAAATGCAAATCGTCCGGTAAAGCCTACAGAATCATGCCTCAGGAACTGGCGTTCTATTTAGACAATTCAATTCCAATTCCCGATGAACATTATGACGTCAGATTCGACAATAAGTTTAAGATGAGAACTTATTCGTTATACGACAGAGCATGCATGTGCCACGGAGAATGTGAAAAACACGAAGATCCATGTTTAAACAAGTTTAAATCGGCATATTCTAAAGACAGCAATTTTAAAGTCTTCTGTGAGTCATGCTACCAAAATATTATAAAATAAAGCATGACTTACCTTGAGCGAAGTCGAATGGGCGAAAGCTGCTATCAAAACGTGATCAAGTAGCCCTGCCCTCTATGAGTTGATAAAAACGAATTAACAATGTAAGTTTTTTCTATGGGATATTACAATCCACCACGACCGCAGAAATGGAATTTCACACCAAATTCCAAAGAGCCTTATCGAATGAGCCGAACAGGCTTGGAAAACTTTGTTCGCTGCCCACGCTGTTTTTACTTAGACAAACGCTGCGGTATCGGACAGCCTCCGACACCTAGCTTTACACTAAACTCAGCTGTCGATTTTTTATTAAAAAAAGAATTTGACGTCCATCGAGCCGCAGGGCAAACCCATCCACTTTTAGAAAAATATGGCGTTAAAGCTCGCCCAGTTTCGCACGACAAACTAGACGAATGGCGCGACACATTTAAAGGAATCGGATATGTCCATGAGCCGACCAACATCCACTTCTACGGCGGTATCGACGACCTATGGATCAACGATGACGAGGAGCTGATCGTAGTCGACTACAAGGCGACCAGCAAGGACGGCAAGATCACGCTCGACGACGAATGGAAGGAGTCTTATAAAAGACAACTCGAAATTTATCAGTGGCTACTTCGTCAAAACGGATTTAAAGTTTCTAAAACCGGATATTTTGTTTACTGCAACGCGCTAAAAGATAGAAAAGCTTTCGACGGTAAATTAGAATTTGATATAGAATTGATCCCATACGTTGGTGACGATAGCTGGATTGAGGCCAAACTAATCGAAGCTCATAAATGCTTAATGCAAGATGAAATTCCAGACTGGAACAAAGACTGCGACTACTGCAAATATCGAAAAATCACACAGGGTTTAGAAAAAGAAAGACCCTCCGTTACACACAGCGCTGAAGCTTCGCGAGACAAGTCTGAAGAATCGTCACAGAGTGACAAAAAATCCTTCGACGAAGGCAAATTGTTCTAAAGTACTATTAAATTATTAAATATTATCGGGTTAACGGGTTAATAAGCAGTAACAATTAATCTGAACCCGCTAATAAATAACTCGTTAATAAAATAATAGCGCCCTTGACACGTTCGTATTTTGTTCGGTATTGTAAATTTATGCAACAGCCGACGAACTACACAAACTTATTCCTCGACATGAATGCTTTCTTTGCCTCCGTCGAGCAGCAAGTCAGACCCGAGTTGCGGGGTCGGCCAATCGCTGTCGCCCCATACACCGGCAATACTGGCTGCTGTATCGCACGATCATATGAAGCTAAAAAATTTGGTGTGTCGGTCATGCGAGTTGGCGATGCCAAGCGACTTTGCCCTACTCTAACGGTTGTTGAAGCTCGGCCCGAACTATATGTTTTTTACCATCGTCAGATTTTAAAAGTTTTACAAAGTTTAAATCCATTTGTTGAAGTTAAATCGGTTGATGAATTTAATTTACGCCTGACTGGTCTGGAGCGAAATAAAGAAAATGCCATTATTCTAGGGCAAAAATTAAAGTCTGCTATTACCAAAGAGGTTGGAGATTATCTAAAATGTTCAATTGGCATTTCCTCAAGTCCGTGGCTTGCCAAGCTCGCCGGAGAATTTAAAAAACCGGACGGCCTAACCGTTTTGTCGCTTGAGAAATTAGATGATTTTTACAAACAGCTAAAACTAACTGACTTGTCAGGAATTAACCTGAGAATGCAAGCTCAGCTAAATCGGCACAACATCCGGACTACTTCTGATTTTTTTTCTTCTCCCCTTTCGGACCTATCGACATGGTTCGGCCACCCTGGTCGCGTCTGGTACCATCGCTTGCGCGGATATGAAATCGGCGAAACCGTTACCGCGACCAAGTCGGTCGGACATTCGCATGTCTTAGCCCCAACATTTCGCTCTTTCGATGGCGGCCGGCGAGTATTGAGCAAAATGGCCGAAAAATGCGCCAAACGCTTAAGACAAAAAAAACTCTGGACCAATTCAATCTCTGTTTCTATTTCCTCGTTAGGCCACGGATACAAAAGTCAGTATTTAAAAACTGATCTCATCTGCGACAGCCAGGGCATACGACAAACAGCTCTTGATTTATATGACAGCTTTCAAGTCAAGCAACCGTTGAAAATTTCAGTAACACTTTTTGACTTAAAACAGATATCCAATCGCCCAATTTCGCTTTTTTCCGATATCGAAAAGTCAAAGCGAATTTCAGAGACGCTCGATCAGATTAATGATCGCTATGGCGACGATACAATTTATTCCGCCTCACAATTTGATACCGAGGATGCCGCCCCAAATAGAATTTCCTTCGGCGACCCAGACCGTCTAAATTTTTAAATTTGACAAAGCACCAACTTGCCTTTATATTGAGTCTAATGATATGTCGCGAAAAGGTCCTTAAAAAACCAATTTGTGACACCACCATGGATAAGGCCCACAGGGGCCTTTTTTCTTAATGGTGATCCTGGGTTAGTAGCCCATTGACAAGGAGGTGAGATCAAATGACTGTCGTGGCACAGTTAGCGAGGACGGTCTACGACATCATGCTCGAAGATTGTGATGTACTGACCAACGAGCAGCTGGGAGAAGTGAGACGAGCCGACCACGTCGCGGAGAGATGGAACCTCAATAAGTTCAGAAGCTCTGGAGACACGCGATCAACCCATCTACACTCAACGGAATACGTGCTGGTAACCCTAGGCTACGCCACTAACACAACGGTTCGTGTCGGCGCCAAACTCCACGACCTTATCGAAGACTGCCCAAAAGGCTGCGAAGACCAAGTCCGCGAGATTATCGCGGAATGGTTTGGCGAGAGAGAGCTGGCGATCGTCGAAGCGCTAACAAAGAAAGATGAGGCGACCTATTTCGACCAGCTCCTCGACGCAGTGATCGCCGGACTGTGGGAAGTCGCACTCATCAAGCCAGCCGACCGACTTCACAACATCACAACAATCCACGGCTTCGCCAACTACGATCATGAGCGCGAATATTTCGCGGAAACCCTTGGTCCCTTGCTCGACTTTTTCACTAAAGCAAGGCAACATATCCCCCTCGAGCACCTCAGCGCCTACGAGGACCTCGTCCTCAGCGTCATTGATCTCACGCCAGAAATGGAGAAAAAGTCGCGCCAGCTCGAGCGCGAGCGCGACCTTGGCTACTTCCCCGTCGAACCCTGGCAGAAGCCAAAGACAACCGCCACCGGCTACTTCCCCGCCACATAGGGCCCCTGCATCTGCAGCCGGGCCCTTTCGTATTTTTAATGGCTCCACACACAACGCATAGGTCTTGACACCTGCCATTTTTTAAACTCGAATTTTAAGGTTATAATTAAGAAAAGTTTTATAAGGAGGGAGGTGAGTAAGATGAACTGGGATGAAGATGTAAAAGATGATGCAGGTGAGACGCCAGAGGTAGAGGCAGATGAAACTGCAGCTCCAGCCGATGCTGAAGAAGAAGTAGCAGCTCCAGCCGAAGATGATGAAGAAGATGCTGATGATGATGACGACGATGATGCAGCTGATGAAGGAGAAGAGGAAGAAGCAGCATAAAACAACATACGAGGGAAGGGCCCTACTGTACTTTGTACAGAATTATCAAATATCAAATTTCAAGAATCAAAGAATGACCAAAGTGCAAATTCATCTTCACTGAGCATTGAAAATGATAACTGAAAATTTCGCGCACAACGCGTTAGGCCCTTTCTTACAACATTATGATAGTTATTTTATATACTCTTGCAGGTTTACTTTTTTTACGCTCAGCTCTTTTCGCGCTCGGTAAAAAAACTGTGAGAATCGGCAAGATTGACACTCTTGAAAACCAGCAAAAATTAACCGGTATCGTTTTAATAGCCCTGTGTGTCATTAGTGCAATATACAAGTCCAGTATATTTTTCTATATCGGGGTATTCGATTTTTTGCTTACTTTTCTTTTTTATCTGCAACCGACTGCCAGAACTACCAAGTCAATCCTGAAAGTATTTTTACTGGTAAATATAGTCGCATTAGCAGTAATTATTTATAGATATTTCCGTTAAACATTTTGGTCAAACAAATTTTCTGATAGAATAATACAAAAGGAGGCGTGATGAAGAAAATATTAGTAGCGATGTGTCTTGCCGGTGTAGTATTAGTTTTTGCCGGCTGCCAGAGTCCTGAGATCAAGACAAACACTGACAACGCTGACAGTGCTACGATCAGCGACACTTCGAGCGACGCTTCGGACATCGGCAATCCGCCAGTTCCGCCAGAGCCAACTCAGCCAGCAGAATAATCTATCTTCGCAATTGCCAATGTTAAGGCCGGTAGAAATATCGGTCTTTTCATTCCATATTTGACAAACTCGGTTAAAAGACATTTAATTTCTACTAGAAAGGAAAAATATGAAACTAAAATTTAATTTCAAGTCAAAGTCAGTCGATAAGCTAACCAGCGGATCGAACTTTAAGATAATAACGAGTTCAATCTCGTTTGCGGTGATTGTTTGGGTAATCATCACGATACTGGAAACCATACTAATCTCAGGTGGGCTTTATTCAAAGGGCGCTCCATTTATCATTTTCGAAATGATTGCAATTATTGTTGCGATTTACTTCTATTCAAAGAAAATGAAGCTCGGGCAAAAAGAATTAGTTATTTCTGTCATAAGTATGATCGTTACTTATGCCATCCTCGATTTCTTGTTAGTCAATCTACTTCTTCAGAAAAATGACCTCTCAATCTACAAGTTTTGGGCTTACTACCTGAAGTTTGCCCTCGTCCTTGCGATGCCATTTATAAGGAGTAGGACACCAAAAATTCAGATGCCAAACCTGAAGATGCCCTTGACAAAGAAGAGCTGAACCTTATAATCAGATAGAAGATAATATTAGGAGGGAGGTGCGTTAAAGTGGCTTTTAGTACAAAATCAAACAAAACTGGCGAGACATACTTTCTGCACTCTAAGGAAGTAACCTTGAGAGGTGGAAGAAAGCAAGTCATCTACTACTTCGCTAGAGATGAAAGAGCAAATTCAACTGAGATTCCTGCAGGTTACGAGGTTATGGAAAACTCACGAACCGGTCTCCCAATGCTTAGAAAAGCAAAATAAGACATTAATAATAAAATGAAAAGGCCTCTCGCAAGGGAGGTTTTTTCATTAAAAGATTGAAAAAAAGTGAAAATTTTGGTAGTTTTTATCTGTTTACTTTATGAAAAAAATTGAGCAGTTCCTAACCATCGTTCAGTTACCGATTGATGCAATCATGATCTTCGTGGCTTTTGTTGTGGCCTATCAGGCACGCGCACAAGCACTTGGGTTCCCAGTCGTCTATATATGGCCATTTGAGCAATATCTCACACTAGCCCTAGAAATGCTGCCAGTATGGCTAATCGCCTACGCTCTTGCAGGACTGTATTCGGGTAGAAGAAAAACCATAAACGAGTTTGGCCAAATAATTGCCGGGGCAAGCCTTGGGGCAATGGCTGTTGTTTTATGGGTCTTTGTGTTTAGAAGCGACTTTTTTTCTAGACTAATCGTTTTTTACATCTGGATATTGGCAATCATAACTACAACTATTGGCAGAGCGATCTTGGGGCTCATCCAATCCAATCTGCACTTGTTTGGCGCCAAGAGAAAAAAGCTAATTCTGGTGGGTAAAGAAGATGAGAATATGGTTAATATAGTTGAGCAGATTAAGTTGAATAGAGCGCTTAACTATACGATAGCGGGGGTCATCAGTGACGAAAAGCTAGAAAAACTAAAAGGTGTTGAACTTTTAGGAACAACTCAGGAATTTGAAAAGATTTTAAATAAATTTCATCCAGATGAAATAATCTCGACCGATGATAATGTGAACAACGAAAAATTGTTTTACATGATGAGAACCAGCCAAGAACGCGAAATTATTTTCAAGGCAGTACCTGCAACCGCTCAGGTTGGAGCCAGAACCCTAGAATTTGACACCTTCGCGGGAATCCCAATAATCGAATTCAAGGGGACACCATTTGATAGCTGGGGATCTGTTATTAAAAGAATTGTGGACTTGGTCTTTTCCAGTTTGGCAATCATCATTCTCTCCCCCCTCATGTTAGTCATTTCAATTATCATCAAGTCCACGTCGAAAGGCCCCGTTATATACAATAACATTCGCATCGGCAACAGCGGCGAGTTTGTAACACTAAAATTTAGAACAATGTTTATCGAGAGTTGCACCGGCGCCCAATATGGTGGTTCACGCGCTGAAGAATTCGAAAAACAGCTAATTGAGACGAATAATATCAAGAAGGGGGAAGCTGTTTACAAAATCGCGAACGATCCCAGAGTTACACCTATTGGAAATTTCCTTCGCAAAACATCGCTTGACGAGCTTCCGCAATTTTTCAATGTCTTTATCGGCAACATGAGCTTGGTCGGCCCACGCCCGCATCAGCCACGAGAAGTAAAAAACTATACGCCGGAGCAGAGAAAGCTTTTAATGATCAAACCCGGAATAACAGGGCTCGCGCAGATTTCGGGTCGATCCGATCTGACATTTGAAGATGAGTCGCGTTTAGACATTTTTTACCTCGAAAACTGGTCGGTGATACTTGATATTTCAATCATCCTCAGAACATTCTCTACAGTGCTCAAAGGAAAAGGGTCGTATTAAGTATGAAACCAAAAAAAGTCGCCATCGTTGCGGAGTGGTTAACATGGAGAGGAGGAGCAGAATCTGTGGTTGACGCACTACTCGAGGTTTTCCCCGACGCTGACTTTTTCACTACCGCCTACAACGATAAAGCACTGCCAGAGTACAAGAGTCGACACCCAAAGGTTTCCTTCTTGGACAAAATTCCAATCGTTCGCAGACGCCACCAATTAGTACCCCCGCTTCTACTAAAAGCTATCGAATCACTTGATCTCTCCGGACATGATCTTATAATTTCCAGCTCATCAGCGATCGGCAAAGGGATCAGAAAGCCTGCCAATTCTATACATATTTGCTATTGCCACACACCGATGCGTTATGTGTGGCAACCCGAATTAGATAATCGCTTGGTGAAAATTCCCTTTGGACGATTTTTTATCAATTATTTAAAAAAATGGGATTTAGCAACAAACAAAAATGTCGACTATTTCATCACAAACTCAAATTTCACAAAGGCAAGAATAAAGAAACATTATGACCGCGATGTGGCAGTAATATATCCTCCGGTTAAGATTGATAAAGAATTTCAAACAACCGGCAAAAGGGATTACTATCTCTGCTTAGGTCGCCTCATCCCATATAAGAGATTTGATCTTGCAATAGAGGCTTGTAACGAGCTTGGTAAAAAGCTAATCATCGCCGGCGAAGGACCAGAGTTTCAAAAGTTAAAAGGGATGTCGAATGAAAATGTCCGATTCGTAGGCAGAGTCGACAATACTAAAAAATTTCAGCTACTAGCAAACGCAAAAGCAGTAATCTTTCCGTCAGAAGAAGATTTTGGTATCGTACCTATTGAGAGTATGTCTCAGGGAACACCGGTTATTGCATACGGTAAAGGCGGTGCGCTTGAATCAGTTATTGATAAAAAAACAGGCATACTGTTTGCGAAACAAACCATTTCCTCACTTAAGGAAGGAATGAGGCTGCTAGAGAAAACCACTTTCGATCCGAAGATAATCAGAAAACACTCGCTCAACTTTTCCCAAAAAAGATTTTTGAATCAAATAAAAGAGTTTGTTAAAAAAATATAATATTTCCAGTTGAGAATATGGAGCAGAGCCAGGTAGTAGAAATTTTACAAATGCTGACGCATTTTCATAACAGAACAACTGAATTGAGTATAGAATTTTAAATAATCGCATAAACATAAAAGTAGCGGGGGTGAAAATGGTAAAATTTTCACTACCTGGGAGGAAAAATGGAAATTAAAGAATATGTACATATCTTAAAGAGAAATATGGCTTTTCTTATCGTCATCTTAGTGGTTTTTATCGGATTTGCATGGATCAGTACAGCCATGAAAGATACTAGCTATAATGGCTCAGCGGCATTTGAAATTATCCGCGTCCCCTCTCTAAAACAATCGGAAGTAACCTACTTTCAGTACGACAACTTTTACGCCTCCGAGGTCGCGGCATCAGCTTCCGACAACATGATTGGGTGGTTGGGATCAGCTTCCACAGTAGCAGACATATACCAAAAGGCTGGTTACGAGGTACCCGACACGTCACTAAAAGAACTCGGAACGACCTTTACGGCCACCAAGAAGAAGGATAGCTCTTCGGTCATTGACATTAGCTATTCGTCACCCGACAGAGAAAGAGCTGCCAGATTAATCAAAGCAGCGACCGAAATACTAAAGTCCAAAGTAGATGACTATAATCAGGCAGATACGTCCGCTGTATTTACAACCAAGTTCTCAGACCCAGTTATCATCCCACAACCCAAAGCAACTCTGTTAAATTCTCTAATTGCGGGCTTTATTGGATTAATTATTGCACTAGGATTAATCTCAATTAAAGAAGCTCTTAAAAAGTAGTTTAGGGGTTTGTGCAATCTCCGAAGAAGTGGTAAAATGTATCCGAAGCTTAAGGAGTGATTTTTGTTTATGAAAGAAGAAATAAAAAAAACCGACTACGATGCATCTAGTATCTCGGTCCTAGAGGGACTTGAGCCTGTTAGGAAACGTCCAGGTATGTATATTGGTGGTACGGGAATCGAAGGACTACACCACCTTGTCTGGGAAGTACTTAATAACTCTATCGATGAAGCACTGGCTGGCCACGCAGACAGTGTTCTTATTGAGATCCTGCCGAATGAAACAATAAGAAACACCGACAACGGAAGAGGAATTCCGGTCGATATTCACGCTCAGACTAAAGTATCCGCACTTGAAACAGTCATGACAACCCTGCATGCCGGAGGAAAATTCGGCGGGAGTGGCTACAAAGTATCGGGCGGCCTTCACGGTGTCGGTGTGTCCGTGGTTAACGCACTTTCAAAGACAGTTATTGCCGAGGTTAAAAGAAATGGAAAACTGTATCGTCAAACTTACAAAAAAGGTATAGCGGACGGCCCAGTTGAGCCAGTTGGCAAAGCCGAAGGAACAGGCACGGTCATCACTTTCACGCCAGACCCAGAGATCTTTGAAGAGATCGCGTTTTCCTTCAAAACTATACTTGAACGTGCCAGACAACAGGCATTCCTTACTCGTGGAATAAAAATCACTGTTATCGATTCTAGAGAAGAAGAAATTCAAAAAGCAACCTTTTATTTCGAAGGTGGAATCAAAGCTTTTGTCAAACATATCAATAAAAATAAGACATCCTTCATTGATCCTCCGATCTACTCTTTTAAAGAAGATAATGGATATTCAACTGAAATCGCTCTGACCTACACCAACGACTTCAACGAACATACTTATTCCTTTGCCAACAATATCTCCACGATTGAAGGTGGAACACATTTGACAGGATTTAAAACCGCACTAACCAGAGTTATTAACGACTACGCTAAGAAAAATGACCTCATCAAGTCTATCGACGGTGGCTTAACCGGAGACGATGTTAGAGAAGGATTAACCGCAATTGTTTCGGTTAAACTTAGCAATCCACAATTTGAAGGTCAGACCAAGGGCAAGCTAGGCAACCCAGAAATGAAAGGAATTGTAGAATCAGCGGTGACATCGGGACTGGCTCAGTATTTCGAGGAACATCCAAGCGAAGCCAAAATGATCATCGAAAAAGTCTCGCTTTCAGCAAGAGCCAGAATCGCCGCTCGCGCCGCTCGCGACACCGTTATTAGAAAAGGTGCACTTGAAGGAATGACACTACCCGGAAAGTTAGCAGATTGTTCCGAAAAGGACGCCTCAAAGTCGGAAATATTCATTGTAGAGGGAGATTCTGCTGGCGGTTCAGCAAAACAAGGACGAGATCGAAGATTTCAAGCGATTTTGCCTCTTAAAGGTAAGATTTTAAATGTTGAGAGAGCACGTCTCGATAGAATGTTTGCATCTGAAGAGATTAAAGCCCTAATTGTAGCCATGGGTGCCGGCATCGGAGCAGAATTCAATCCAGAAAAGTGCAGATACCATCGCGTGATTATTATGACAGATGCTGATGTAGACGGTGCTCACATTAGAACGCTATTGCTAACTTTTTACTTTAGGCACTTTAAGGAGCTAATTGATCGTGGCTATATTTACATTGCTCAGCCACCACTTTTTATGATCACCAATGGCAAAGAAAAGAAATACGCCCACTCAGAAGAGGAACGCAATGGCTATATTAAGCAATACGAAAAGAAATCAACCAAAACATCCGTTCAGCGTTACAAGGGTTTAGGAGAAATGAACCCAGAGCAGCTTTGGGAAACAACTTTTGATCCAGAAAATCGCAAATTGTTACGCGTTAGCATAGCCGACGCCGAAAAGGCTGATGAAGCATTTTCAATGCTAATGGGCGATGAAGTTCCGCCTCGAAAACGTTTCATCCAGACTAGAGCCAAAACCGTTTCTAACTTGGATATCTAAACAAATAGGATTTTAAAGAATTATGGAAGAAGAAAAGAACGAAATAGAAGAACAAGACCCGATTGAGGAAGAAAAATCCGAAGATATTACAGATTCTTCAGGTACTACTGATTTCGATATTACCGCTGATAATTCAGATGATGAAACCGTCGACGAAGATGAAAATCTTGCAAACGAGCTGAATTTTCCACATCAGCAAAATTTCAAATACGAAAGAACCGATTTTGGAGAGGTCGCCGACCAACCCATCGTTGACGAAATCGAAAAGTCCTATCTAGACTATGCAATGAGTGTAATAGTTGCCCGAGCACTTCCAGACGCCAGAGACGGCCTCAAGCCAGTTCATCGTCGAATCATCTACGCAATGGGAGAAATGAACCTCACCTCCTCAGCTCGGTTCACCAAATCAGCCAAAATTGTAGGAGAAGTATTAGGTAAATATCACCCACATGGCGATATGGCGGTTTACGACACCATGGTTGGTATGGCGCAAGACTTTAAAATGAATCACACCCTGATAAATGGACAAGGAAACTTCGGATCAATGGACGGAGACTCAGCTGCTGCCCCTCGTTATACAGAAGCTAAAATGAATAAAATTGCCGAGGAGATGCTTGCCGATATAGACAAGGATACTGTTGATTTCGTAGCTAACTATGACAGCACCCTGAAAGAACCATCTGTATTACCGACCCGAATTCCAAACCTGCTAGTAAATGGTACCGTAGGCATTGCCGTTGGAATGGCCACAAACATTCCTCCGCACAATCTAGGCGAACTCTGTGACGCAATCAGTTGTTTAATTGAAAATCCAGAAGCCACGATCGAAGACCTGATGCAATTCGTTAAAGGACCAGACTTTCCAACAGGCGCAGTAATCCACGGAACTGAAGGAATAAAAAATGCTTTCGCAACTGGTCATGGAAAAATCGTCATTAGAGGCGAAGCGGAAATTACAGAAACAAAGAAAGGGTTTCAGATAATTATCACCTCCCTTCCATACCAGGTAAACAAAGCCGATTTAATTTCAAAAATAGCTCTGCTAGTTAAGGATAAAAAAATTGACGGAATCACTGACCTTCGCGATGAATCAGACAGAACAAACGCCGTCAGGATAGTCGTCGAACTAAAATCAACTTCATATCCAAAAAAAGTTTTAAACCGACTTTATGACCTAACCTCACTTCAAACTGCGTATCACACAAACATGCTGGCATTGGTTGATAAAATCCAGCCACGTATCCTCAACCTTAAGGGAGCTTTAAAAGAATTTATCGCTCATCGTCAAATAGTTGTTCGAAGGCGAACAGAATTTGACTTGGCCAGAGCCAAAGAACGCGCTCATATATTAGAGGGATTAAAGAAAGCACTTGACCATATCGACGAGATTATTGATTTAATCAAAAAATCAGCTAACAGAGAAGATGCCCACAAAAATTTGATTTCAAAATTTGAATTCAGTGAAATTCAAGCAAATGCAATTCTAGACATGCGCCTATCTGCGCTCGCCGCACTTGAACGACAGAGAATCGAAGATGAGCTAGCTGAAAAAATGAAACTCATCGCCGAGCTCGAAGCAATCCTAGCTGATGAAAAAAAGATTTTAGTAATTGTAAAAACTGAACTGGATGAAATTAAAACAAAATATGCCAGACCTCGCAAAACCAAGATAGTCGTATCTGAAATTGGAGGATTTTCAGCTGAAGATTTAATCCCAAATGAAACAGTATTTGTGACGCTTACAAAGGGTAACTACATAAAACGCGTTGCTACCGATTCATACAAGAAACAAGGCAGGGGCGGAAAAGGAATCATCGGAATCACCCCCAAGGAAGAAGATCAGGTGATTCAGATGGAAACCGCTAGTACACATGACTCGATTTTCTTCTTTACCAACCTCGGAAAGGTATTCAACCAAAAAGTTTATGAGATCACTCCGTCCTCCAGACAAGCTCGCGGAAACGCAGTAGTCAATCTGATTCAAATCTCTCCCGAGGAAAAAGTAACAGCAATGCTTATTATTCCCAAAGGGACAGATATTAAAGATAAATATTTCCTTATGGCTACCAAGAGCGGAATCATAAAAAAGACCGCTATCGGAGCTTATCAAAATATTAGAAAAACCGGTTTAATCGCCGTCAAACTCAAAGATAAAGACGAGCTAAGATTTATCAGAATCTCATCCGGATCAGATTATGTAGTTATGGTCTCTAAAAACGGAAAGGGTGTCCTATTCGAGGAAAAGGAAATCAGACCGATGGGCAGGAGTGCTGCTGGAGTGATTGGAATCAGATTACGCGGAACAGACGAATTGATTTCTATGAGTAGTTTCTCCGAAGAATCAAATAAAACCACGCCTTTCGAGCTTGTAACCGTACTTGAAAATGGTTTCGGTAAGAGGACCGCAATCTTGAAGAATTTCCCGATCCAGAAGCGTGGAGGCTATGGAGTTATCGCTTCCAGAAATTCCGAGAAGACCGGCAAAGTTGTTGAGGCAACAATCACAGAAAACGTAAATCAAGATTTGATCATGGCGTCCGAGAATGGCCAAATGATTAGAATTCCGATGAAATCTGCTAAACTCCTAGGACGCGACACGCAGGGCGTAAGACTTATGAGGCTTGGGTCCAAGGACAAGATTGCCTCTGTCTCGGTTGCGGGCGAAGAGGAAATCGAGGAAGAAAATAGCAGTGATTTGCCACCAGCCAACCCAAAACCTGCCAAAGTAGAAACTGAAAAAACCGATAACTTAGAGGTTAATTATTATGACGGAAGAAAAGACAGTTAAGACAGTTTCACTACCTGGAGTTGTACCGGTAAAACTATTAGCGGAAGAACTTAATGTAGCGACCACTGAAATAATCAAAAAACTGATGATGAGTGGCGTAATGGCCACAATCAACGAGAGTATTGATTTTGATACGGCAGCAATCATTGCCGATGAGTTTGGCTTTGCGGTGGAGCAAAAAGAGGACGATAGGGTTGAGGAGGCTACCGAAACTTCTAGCAAAAAACACAAAATGATGACTCGCCCACCAGTAGTTACGATAATGGGCCACGTCGATCATGGAAAAACAAAACTGCTTGATGCGATTCGCAATACCAAAATTATCGAAACCGAATCTGGAGGGATTACTCAGCATATCGGCGCCTATCAAACTGTAGTTGACATGAAAGAAGACGGAAAAAAACAGACCAGAGTCATCACATTTCTTGACACCCCTGGCCATGAAGCATTCTCTAAAATGAGAGCCTATGGTGCCAATATTACTGACGTCATTATCCTAGTTGTAGCGGCTGACGAAGGAGTAAAACCTCAAACAGTCGAGGCGATTAGCCATGCAAAAGCCGCCAAAGTTCCGATCATTGTCGCAATCAACAAGATGGACAAGCCAGAAGCCGATCCGGATAGAGTCAAACGTGATCTTTCAGAATATAACTTGATTCCCGAAGAATGGGGTGGAAAAACTCCGATGATGCCCGTCTCAGCAAAGAATGGACAAGGGATAGATGAGTTACTTGAGGTCATCGTTCTAACTGCCGATCTCGAGGATCTAAAAGCCGCGGTAGATGTGCCAGCCAAGGCGATGATAATTGAATCTAAAGTACAGAGTGGAAAAGGTGCAGTTGCAACTGTGATAATACAAGAAGGAGTCCTGAAGAATTCCGATTTCTTTGTTTATGATGAGGAGTTTGCAAAAGTTCGTTTTATGGAAGATTGGCACGGCAAAAGGATCAAAGAGGCTAAACCATCCGATCCAGTGCTTGTTGCGGGTTTCAAAAAACCGGCAAAGGTTGGCTCTATCATTAAGGTCGTAGCGGATGAGAAATCAGCAAAAGACATTACAACGGATGCTCAAAAAATCGCAATGGTTAGAACTATCAAAAAAGGATCTTCGCTTGCTGAACTTTCCAAGCTCGCAAAAGACGGCAAGATCAAAGATTTAAACTTAATTTTAAAATGCGACGTTAAAGGATCACTCGAAGCAATTAAGGGTAGCTTAGAGGAAATCTCGTCTGAGCATGTAATGGCTAACATTTTATCCGAAGGAATAGGATCAATTACCGAATCCGACGTTAACCTCGCTATTTCGTCTCATGCGGCAATTCTTGCATTTAGAGTATCTGTTCCCCCGCAGGTTTTAAAGCTTGCCGAAACTAATAATGTAAAGATTTCCAAATATGAAGTTATTTACGAACTTATTGACGATGTGACCGCTGCGCTAGAAGGAATGCTCGAACCAGAAATCATCGAGACAAGAATTGGAAAATTCGAAGTTATCAAGCAATTCAGAAAAGAAAAGGATCACGGTATTATTGGAGGAAAAGTAATTTCTGGCAAGATTACACCTGGTACAAAAATTGAAGTCATGCGTGACGAAGAAAAAATAGCCGAACTTAAAACAGACTCCGTGAGAGTAGGCGCTGAAAAACTAAATCAAGTCAACAAGGGCTTTGAAGCAGGGTTGTCCTACATTGGCGATTATAAAGCCAAAGTGGGAGATGTCTTAGAGTTTATCCTAGTAGAGGAAAAAGTTAGAACTCTCAAAAAGCGCGCCTAAACATCTAGGCGGATTGACATTTAACAGATTTAAGGTATAATCTTTTGAGTTTTATGCGATTTTTGGGTTTCGAAAAATTGTATAAAATAATAATTATGACCAATATCGACAAAAAGGCCGAGCAAAGAAGCGTTCGCCTAAACAAAATTCGCAACGGGGCAGTATCCATGACAACTTCTTGCCACGCTGTGTTTGCAAAGCTTGAAAAGCTTTTTTTAAATTTCTTCAACAAGTATCAGATAGATACTAAATTCGCACTCTATCTATCATTTTTAGTAATAATTGTATTTATGCCATGGATTTCTGAGTCATCTGCTAACCAACAGATTTATGCAGACCTTAAAAAATTTTCCGAGCCCCTTGATCCCGTTAAAGCAGGTGAAATGACCGAATCTATTTCGAAATTTACACCTGGCTTAATAGAGAGCCCGGAAGACGTTATTATTGCCAGAATGATAGAAAACGGCTCGTATACACTATCACAGCAGCTAGCAATCAACGAAGATAAGACCTTCGAGGTTCCCGAACGAGCAGATGCAACGTATACAGTGGGCGCAGGAGAAAGCATCGCTCAAATAGCTGCTAAATTCGATCTGCACGTCGCCTCTATTTTGGATGCAAACCAGATTAAACCAGAAGATTCTAAGAAAATTAGGTCAGGCGCCATACTAAAAATCCCCTCCTCAGATACTTCGACCTCTTCGGACTGGATTGTTGCAATTAACGCAGCAGATGAAGCAGAGAGACAGGCGCAAGCTAAAAAACTTGCCGATGCTCAAAAAGCTAAACAACTAGCGCTTGCAAAAACACTCTCAAAAACCTCCAAACAAGCATCATCTGCTTACAGTGGCGCGGATTCTGGTGGGCTATCTTTTCCACTTGGGTCCTCAAAGGGTGTATCCCAGTCCTTCGGCAGAGGCCACACAGGAGTTGACTTTATGTGTAATGTTGGCGCTCCCATTTATGCTGCCGCAGCTGGTAAGGTAGTTATCACCTCAACAGGATGGTCGGGAGGTTACGGTAATCAAATCGTTGTCGACCACGGCGGCTCTCGCGCAACAAGATATGCCCACCTTAGCTCTATCGCCGCATCATCAGGAACAGTAGTCGGTAGAGGTTCGCTGATAGGTTATTGCGGTAACACAGGCAGATCAACCGGACCGCATTTACATTTTGAATTGATAATTTCTGGGCGCCCCGTTGCCCCCAAATTATAATTAGGATAGAATTTTTACTAATTTACTGTTATCTTTAACGAATGTTAGTTGACGAAGCAAGAATTCATATCAAAGCAGGTAACGGCGGAGATGGAGCCGTTTCTTTTAGACGTGAAAAATTTATAGACAAAGGCGGACCAGACGGAGGAGATGGTGGGGATGGTGGAGATGTTATTTTCGAAGCATCAACAGATCTCAATAGTCTTTTTAATTACTCAAGACTCAAGTATTTCGAGGCACAGGAGGGTAAAAATGGAGCAAAAGCCAAAAGATTCGGGCATTCTGGCGAAGACCTAATCCTAAAGGTACCGGTTGGGACAGTTATTTCTGATGATCAAACCAAAGAAACGATCGACCTAAACGAAGATAAAATGAGATTTATTGCAGCTCGCGGAGGAAAGGGTGGCTTGGGCAACGACCACTTCAAGTCCTCGACCAACAGAGTGCCTAGAGAATTTAAGCCCGGTGAAGAAGGCGAAGAGAGAGATATCACGCTCGAGCTGAAATTCATTGCCGATGTTGGCCTTGTCGGAAAACCAAACGCCGGAAAATCTACCTTAATTAGTGTAATCTCAAATGCAAAGCCAAAAATTGCCGATTACCCTTTCACAACACTTGAGCCAGCACTTGGAATCGTGAGGTATAACGATCGAAGTTTTGCGGTTTGCGATATCCCAGGGCTAGTTGAAGGGGCCGCGTCCGGAAAAGGTTTAGGATTAAAATTTTTAAGACATATTTCCAGAACAAAAATCATCGTCCATCTCATAGACGCTTCAAGCAATGATCCAAAAGCCGACTATGAATCTATTCGCAAAGAACTGAAAAAATTTGATCCAGACTTACTCAAAAAAGATGAAATTGTTGCCCTATCAAAGATTGACATCGTAACCGAACTACCAAAAGACTTTAAGTACGACATCGCAATCTCTGCTGCAACCGGAAAAAATATTGAGAAACTACTCTCTATAATCGCCTCTCGTTTATGATCGCAAAGGTTTTAGTCAAGCAAAAAACATCAAAAAATGAGGTTTTTGATTATTTTGTTGGGCCAGAGATAAACGTAACGCCATTTTCTATTGTTGAAGTTCCTTTTAGAAATAAAAAAATGCTCGGAATCGTCCTTAGTGTTGATGAAAGATCTGAAAAGGCAAAGAAATCTATTTTGAGAACGCTTACAACTGGACCAGCACTAACAGCCGAGCAATACAAAATAGCTCAAAAGATTGCCGATGAATTCATAAGCTCACCATCAAAAGCATTATTTTCTTTTTTGCCAAATCTAAACATTAAAGACTTAAAGAAAATTACACCACCTATCGCGTCAGTTAAAAGGGTGAAATTTAAAAAGTGCTTTGTTAGAGGTTCATTTTGGGAACGGGTCAATTATTACATCGGATCCGACAATCGAGATAGCCAAAGCATCATTATTATTCCGGAAATCTCCACGATTAATGAAGCGGCCCGTATGTATAAAAAGATCTCTGATAAAAAAGTCTATACATGGCACTCGAGACTTAGTAGCTCCAGCAAAACCCAGATTATGAACGAATTAATGAGCGGTCGGGGAATCACAATTATTTCTACACGTCATGGAATATTTTTGCCATTCACTAATCTTGAAAATATTTTTCTTGAACAACCGACTAACTTCGCCCATTTCGAAGATCAAGAGCCATATTATAACACTTACAAAACGGCAAGATTAATTTCTCAAATTTATCGAGCGAATCTTGTTGTGGGCGACTCATTGCCCGATCTTGTGAGCTTCGCGGCGATTAAAAGCAAAAAACTTGAACTCATTGACCTCACCGGCAAACTATCAATCTCAATTTCAAATTCATTCACCAAGTTGACCGGTGACATCGCCCTCCTCAACGACTTAGACCAAAATAACGACATCTTAATAACAGGATTTTTCAAAGACTTTTATGGCTTGATATGCCTAGAATGTAAAAGCTCCGTAAAGTGCAGCAGGTGCAACCTTACGCATTTCAGTTTAGACAAAAACACCTGTATCAGTTGCCGAAGCAACGCACCATTAATCTGTCCAAATTGCCACAGTGCCCGCATTGTCAAAACCGGAGCAACGGTTTTAAAAGTACAAGAAATACTAAATAAAAGTGAACTTAGTAATAAGTTCGAGGTAAGAGACGCCCAAGAATTGATCGATCTCAAACCAAAATTTAATCTTGCCCTCATCCCCTATTTTGATTTTTACTCTAATTTTCCTTTCATATCATTTAGAGAAAAAATCTTTCGCACCATCCTTGGTCTCGTAAATCTGGGGGTCAAAAAAGTCTGGCTCTTTGGCGAAGATTTACAAAATCAAGATTTTGCAAACCAGATCAAACAGAATGGTTGGAAAAAATTTCTAGAGGAAGAACTTAAGAATAGAAAAATTAGCGACATGCCACCTTTTAAGACGGCGATTAAAATCGAGATCAAAAACTTAAATAAAATTCAAACAATCTCCACAGCCCTAAGCATGCACAGCCAAGTTATAAACGACGGCAATACCCTTTTTATTTTTGTCGATAACAACAAAGTAAAACAAATTGCACGCGCCATTAAAGATAAGCTAGGCCAAGATGCCAAAGTAAGAATAGACCCCGTAGAGTTTGCCTGATGTCCTAAACAGAGAAAGATGAACCATTTTTTGCTATCATAATGTTATATGAAAATAGCATTTGTTACTGACTCATATGTTCCAGCACCAAATGGAGCAAGTGTTTCTGTTGAAATTTTGAGAAAAAGCCTGGAAAAAGCGGGCCACGATGTTTATGTATTTGCGCCAAAGTATTCAAATAATCAACCCTCAAACAAGAAAATCGTTCTCTTGCCAGGAATTTTTTCACACGGCGAAAAATATAAGCCGAAGTTTTGGCCGACGTCTTCACCTCAGGCCAAGGTAATAAAAGAGGTAGGTTTCGACGTTGTGCATTCGCACCTGTTCTACAGCCCCTTTAATTACGCCTTGGATTTTGCCAAAAAAGCAAATATTCCCCATGTATCAACTTTTTATAAGGTATTTCCCGAATACGAGAGGCTGTTTCCATCATTCTCCTTCTCGCTATCCTCGAACTTTGAAAGATCTTTCGAACAAACAGTCAAATTTGCAAACTCGCTAAATCATATCGTGGCACTCTCTTCACCACAGAAAAAATATTTTTCCGATGCGAATGTAAATGTTCCAATTAGTGTCTTACCGGTTGGAATTTTCCCGAAGGATTATGCAAGCTTCCCACCCGAAGCTGTTAAACAAAGATTTAAAATTCCTCAGAACAGAAAGCTCCTACTGACAGTCTTGAGACTTGAAAAAGACTGTAATTTGCCACTGCTTCTGAAAGCGTTCAGGCAAGTATGGAAGAGCATCGACGACGTACATCTACTGATCGTAGGTGGTGGCTCCATGGAGAAAGAATTTATCCGAACCGTAGAGAATCAGGCATTTAAAAGCTTCGTAACATTTGCAGGCTTTTTGCCAAAAGCACAAGTTAACAAAATCTACGGAGCGGCAGATTTGTTTGTCTATCCCAAACAGTTGGACCCCGAACCGCTTTGCGTTATCGAGTCACTTGCGGCCGGAACGCCAGTCGTTGCTGTCGAAGGGCTGATGGGCAAGGACTTTATCAGTGAAAACCAAGATGGATTCATCACAAAACCGACTGTCGAAGATTTTTCGATAAAAATCGCCGAGATCCTGCGCAGAAACAAGATGCTATTAGATTTTTCCATTAGAGCACGACTTATGGCCAGAGAATTTAGATCTTCAAATTTAACACGTGATCTGTTAAGATTGTACGAATCCGTGATAGGCTCAGACAAACATAAATTTTTTTAAGGTTGTATGGAAATCGTAAAATTGCCACAACAAGTATTAAAACAGAAAACACAGAATATAACTGAGTTTAACGAGGAGCTCAGGGCTTTAAGTGCAAAAATGTTTGTTGACATGGAGAAGTCCGAGGGACTCGGTTTAGCAGCTCCACAAATTGGTATTTCAAAAAATATAGCCGTTATCGGATACACACCTACCGAAGCGAAAAAGAAAAAATACCCGGATTTGGTAGAAATTCCAAAAACTGTATTGGTCAATCCAAAAATTACATGGAAATCCAAAGAATACTCTCTCGAGAAAGAAGGCTGCTTGTCGATACCAGAGATTGAATATGACGTGCCCCGAGCCAAAAAGATACATGTCGAATATTTTGACGAAAATGGAAATCGCAAGAAACTCAAGGCAAAGGGTTTTTTGGCTCGAGTCATCCAGCATGAAATCGACCATTTAAACGGCACTACGATTTCGGATTACGCATGAAGATAGTCGCATTTTCGTCTGATAAAAGATTTGAACTATTTGCAAAAAATTTCCAAGATAATGGAACCGAGATAGTCCTATTGGTGACACAAATGCCGAAGGCTCAGGGCAGAAAACAAGAGATTAGACCCAATTTTGCGCACCAATACGCAATTGACAATAAAATACCCGTTCTTCATCCAGACAAATTGGATAACAAATTTGCAAAAACGCTGCAGGACTATGACTATGATTTAGGCTTTATTTTCGCATACGGAAAAATTATCCCCCAAGAAATCATCGATTTATTTAAAAATGGTATTTTCAATATTCATTTTTCATTGTTGCCAAGTTTGATCGGCCCATCGCCTATTCAACAAGCACTCCTTGATAACTTAAGTGAAACTGGTTACACAATCTTTAAAATAACCAGCAAGCTCGATTGTGGTGATGTCTTAATTCAAAATAAAATTATTATCGAGCCAACAGACGACTTTGACAGTCTCAGAGAGAAAATCATCGAACTGGCACTTCAAAATCTCGATCAAAGTTTCAAAGAATATCTCGATGGGAAATTGTCTCTAATTCCGATGAAAACGGAAGGGGCTTCAAATACGCATAAATTCGCCAAAGAAGACGGCAAAATTACAGAAAAGGACACCGCGCAAAGCTCCTACAATAAAATCAGAGCATTTAGCAACTGGCCTAAAACATACCTCGAAATTGAAGGATTGAGGCTAATTATTCACGAAGCTTCCCTGATAAATGATAAATTACAAATCAGTAAAATTCAGCCCGAAGGCAAGAGCATAATGAGCTTTAATGATTTTAAAAATGGCTATCACTCCTTATTGACAAAATTTCCTGATTTTGTTAACATAAGCTAGTAAAAACAGGTTAACAGAAAACCAGAAAGTAAGATTTCATGCTAGTAATCAGATTCAACCGATCGGGCAGAGCAAACAGCGCATTCTTCCGAATCGTAGTCACAGAGAATTCAAAGCCAACACAGTCAGGTTTTATAAAAACCTTGGGTTGGTATAATCCGCACACAAAAGACTCCTCAATCAATAAAGAGGAGATTTTGCGTTATCTCGATAATGGAGCGCAGGTTTCAAATTCGATGGCAAAACTCTTAACAGCGAATAAAATCTCTCACAAACTTATAAAGTTTGTCCCAGATACCCCAGGTAAGAAAAAATCCGAGCCGAAGGAAGCCGCCAAAGCTCCTGTCAGCGCAGATGGGGAAGATAGCCAAGAGAGTCCCGAAATTCAAATTGAGACACCAGAATCCGAATCACCATCCGAATCCAATGAACCAACAGTAGAAGAGATTACTGAAGAAACACCTTTAGAAGCTGCCGAGGAAACTCAAGAAGAATCCCCAGAAGCTACCGATGAGCCTGCAAATGATGACAAACCCGAAGAAGAATCAGAGAAGAAGTAAGACTAAAAAAATTAAAGGCGGAGGGGTATTTGGTAATATCAAAAGCCAATTACTCAACTAAGAAAGGACGCTAAATGGAAAAAGATCAAGCATTCGTCGAGATGGTTGTCAAACAAATCGTAGACAACCCCGACCAAGTAAAAACCGAAAGAAAAGTTGACGAAATGGGAGTTCTCATTGAGCTCACAGTTGCACCTGAAGATATGGGCAAAATCATCGGGAAAGAAGGCAAGACAGCTAAATCGGTAAGAACTCTGTTGAGAGTTTTAGGCGCCAAGGAACACGCTAGAGTTAACCTCAAAATCATTGAACCAGAAACAGGACGAGAAGTTCCTGCGGGTTCCGATGCAGCCGACAGCACCGTTTCCGAGCAACCAGTAGAGACTGTCAGCGAAGTCACACCTCAAGAAGATGACTCAGAAGACAAAGTTACCCCGCTAGAAGAGAAATCGACCGGCGTAATCTAATATTGTTATAAAGTTCATAAATCAAAAAGTTCATAAAGAGCTTCAATTGTCGCACTAGGTGCGACAATTGTTTAAAGAGCCAGCTTTAAAAACTTTACGAACATTATAAACTTTTAACTAATTGCCATGAAATTTAAAGTTGTAACACTATTCCCAGATTTTATTAAGAGCATGAAAAATTACTCTATTATTGGACGTGCTTTGAAAAATGGGAAAATATCTCTCGAGACCGTCGATATTCACGATTTCGGGATTGGACGCTACCAACAAGTCGATGACAAACCCTACGGAGGTGGCGTTGGTATGCTTCTCAAGGTAGATGTAATGGATCGGGCGATCAAAGCTGCAGCCCCAAGAAAGTCTCAAAAACGAAGGATTATACTGCTTACCCCAGAAGGAAAACGATTTGATCAGTCAAAAGCGCTGGAGTTAGCTAAGTTAGATGAGATAGTTTTTGTCTGTGGACACTACGAAGGATTTGACCGAAGAATAGATGCTTTTGTTGACGAAAAAATCTCGATCGGTGACTTTGTACTTTCAGGGGGAGAAATTGCAGCAATGTCTATCATTGACACCGTTTCTAGACACCAAAAAGATGTACTTGGCAAAGAAGAGTCAAAAGAAATTGAATCATTCAGCACAATTAATGGCAAAACCTTCCTAGAACACCCGCAATTTACTCGCCCCGATAGCTATAAAGGGATGGATGTTCCAAAAGTACTAATAAGCGGACATCACAAAAACATCGCAAAATGGCAAACAGACAATATGACTGAGGTTTGATCTACCTGTGGTGAGCGAGTATAACTATTGCATAAATCCTAACAAAAAAGTAAAATTTAGATAGATAAGGGAGGGATTCTGAGCAAGAAAGAGTCTATTTTTATGAAAAATCGATTGCTACTACCGGCAATTGTTGCTTTTGCAGTGACAGTCGGAATCTCGGCATATCTCTTTTTGAGTCCTCGGATCTCTGCAGACACCACAGCCACCACTAATTCTCTAACAATGACGATCTCTCTCACAAACTGGTGGGGTGATCCGTCAACACCATCATCAGCAAACACCAACGACCAAGCGGTATATATGCAATACGTTAAGGATCAAAAGTATCGATGTTCAACAACTCAAATCTCAATTGCTAACGCCGTGGGAAACAGCACTGACTCCGATCAAACCAAGGTTTCAAACAACAGGCAGGCCGTTTGGGCTGCCGCTTATGACATCGCACTCGCGTCTGGACTAACAACATACAACGGCACACAACAGTTTATCAATGTGACTAAGTCAATGAATAGCGGAATAACCGATCCTCAAATAGAGGCAAAACTTAAGGAATTGGTGAATATTAATTCATCGAGCTACCGCTGCCAAGGAAACGGATCTGTTGCTTATGGCAAGACCCTTGTCGTCCCCGCCAAATACCAAGTCACTACAAACACCAGTAATATTGAGGAGAAAACGGTAACAATTAAAGTGGCAGATAAAGACGGTAAACCCGCCGCAGGAGCCGAAGCAGTAACCTCAATTGCGCTCACCGGCAGATATATTGACGAACCATGTACGACTGATTCAAATGGCCAATGCGTTGTTCATATTAAAAATGATACCGGGGAGATCAAATCTTCAACAATGCTATCTTTCAATGCAATAGTTAATAACCCCACGAGATACCTCACCCCTATAGTTGAAAAATCGTGGGGCGAATTAAAGGACGGTGACATAATCAATCTCTCGGCTACAGTCGCCTCAGACGTATCTGACACAAAGTCGATAACTTTCAAAGTAAACTCATCTGCAGCGGGAGAAAATAACACAACATCAACGGCGGGCGCAGTAGTATATTCCAGAGGAACAGATCGCCTTGTCAGCTCCCCTGTCGATCAAGTTTGCAATGTTGGAGCAGACGGAACTTGTAAAATCCTAGTTTCACTGAAGAGCGCAAGCAATACTCTAGACGCTTCGATTGCAAATTTTCAATTCGAAGCAAAATTAAATGACAAAAAGAGTGCATTAGTAACAAAAAAATGGACTGATTTGAAAGACGGCGACACGGTGTCTCTTGATTTAAATCTTTCGGCTGGAACTGCAGTTACCCCACTTACAGCAGCAGATGGAACACCTAGCCCATTCGTAGCACCAACAACTAACTCGAAAACCGCGATAATTAAAGTCAGAAACGCAAGAACAAAAAGAATTTTAGGCGGAGCATCCGTTGAGATACAAGGAACGACAGTCGAGACAGACAAAGTAGCTATGATTACCACTAACCCACCCCTGCCAGAGGGAGAGCAAATTGCCGGTTTTCAAAAGGGGTCTTATTCGATTATCGTAAAGCGAACTGGTTATGAAATATTCGAAAAAACAATTAATTTGTCTGCAAATGAAAAGTATTTCAATGTTGATGTAGCTATGACCCCAATTGCCGGCTTGCCAAACCCCGATTTGCAATTTAATAACTTGGCACTTAACTCACTAAACGCGAGCAATCAGCTGGGCGCAGGCGGAACCAACAACGCTTTAATTAACGCACTACTTCAAGCGCTCGGACAGGGTACCAATGCTTCCACACTGGGTAACTTCCCCTATCAGAGCGGATTCAGCCCAAACCTGGCACAAACAGCCTCGGTTCCCCTCCAACTTGCAGTTGTGCCTCAATATCCATTCAATCAATTTAATACAACAATTAGATTTGAGGTTATTGAATCGTTAACAAACCGAAGTGTCTTATCTACCACATTTAGTCTAGGTCCTCTCAATAATAATAGCGCCACGAACCTTATTCGCACTGCATGTCTGAATCCCAATTCTCAGTATTACCTCAAAGTATCCATACCAAACAACAACTCGTTAATAATTCAGCCATATCTGTTCACCAGCGGGTCATACGGACAGGCAACAACATTAACCGTACCGATCGGTCAGAACAACATTCTAAACGGTGGGGATCTATCAAGCAGCGTCATTTACAACAACGTAGACAGATCCACACTTATAACAAACATCCAGAACTGCCCATCAACAACGCTTAGTTCGGCAATGCTTGGACAAAATACGTGGACAGGCCAAACTGTTACCGACACACAGATACGGTCTTATGTAGTAGTTGCATATACTGACGGAAGATACTACCTTGTAAATCCTCTGCTCGTTACAGATGTACGCCTTATCCAATTCGTACCATCGCAAAATTCAACAGGTGGGTTAGCATTCGTCAGCGCAGCAACTGGACTAAATATAAACTCGATGAGTCAATCAGGATGGTACATAACGACCTACACCCTAATAGACAACAAACCCGTAATCGACAAAACAAAACTTTCTAGGGTTGATATCAGCCCAGATGACTACCGAAGAACTATTAATTCAGAAATAGTAGAGAATTTTAACTAGAAGTAAAACTCTTGACATTCACGATCCAACCCTTAAAATGAATGTCAAAGGAAAATATGGATCTAATACAGCAAATTATCAATCAAGCCAGAAATGTTTTGGCTTGCCCAGTATGCTCAACGCACTATGACGCGAATCAGATAAGCTTCAGGGGATTTATCGATAATACCTATATTTTTCAAGCGTTTTGCAACAAGAGTCATGAAGCGGTTGCAATCACTTACCTCGCATCACTACACAAGATGGACAAACCAATTAGCGCATATTTCCACCCACTATCAGGAGAAAAAATTAGCCACGCAGCCGCAGACCAAGCAGAGGAAGTGCTCGAAAAGTTCGACAATCTGGTTGAAGAGCTCTGGAAGAGTTAAGCCCCATCAGAGACCGTAATATGATGTTAGTCTTTTAAAGTTTTACCCCAGCCAAAGTCTTATCTGATCAGTAAGGCAATGATTCCAGCAATCTCTAGCGGGGCAAACACTTGAAAAAGTCACATAATTAGGGTAAAATTATCCCGTTATTAATTTGGGTTAATTATGGTTGATCAAAAAAAGATATCCCTCAAAGCAGAAGTCCGCTCAATTGTTGGAAAAAAAGTTAAAACCCTCAGAAACGAAGGTTTCATTCCTGCAGTTGTTTATGGCCACAAAGAAAAGCCCGAGTCTATTTCTATAAACAAAATTGATTTTGTAAAAGCTTATGACGAAGCAGGCACTTCAACCCTTATTGATTTGACAGTTGATGATGCCAAATCGATAAAAGTACTTGCTCATGAACCCCAGCTCGATCCAGTAAGAAACGAACCTATTCATGTCGATCTGTATCGCGTTAGTATGGACGAAAAGATCAAAACAGAAATCCCACTTGAATTTATTGGCGAATCCGAAGCGGTTGCTAGCCTAGATGGAACGCTTATCACCAATAGAGATAATGTTGAAGTTGAATGTTTGCCAGCAGACTTGGTTTCATATATCGAAATCGACTTGTCTGCATTAAAAACATTTGAGGATCAGATCACTGTAGCTAAAATTAAAGTTCCACAGGGCATAGAGATATTAACCGAGCCCGAAGAAGTTATCGCGTTCGCGGAAGAACCTCGCAGCGAAGAAGAGATGGCTGAACTCGAAGAGTCTGCCGAAGATCAAGAAAAAGAAGCTATTGAGCAAATAGCTGGTGAGGAAGCTACTGACGACGAAGCAGCTAATAACGATGATTCAGGTAAGGATAAATCCAAAGAAGCTACTGAGGTTGAGAGCTAATAAGCCGCAAATACGATCTAATTTGCCATTGTTGAGTTGAAAAATAATTGAAAATTTTAAATTGAAAATTTTAAATTCAAAAAAATTTACTAATTTTTTTGTATATGTAAACGGCTGTCAACAGAATGAACACGATGGTGTCCGTATTAGCTATTTGCTTAGTCATTTAGGATTAGTCGAAACAAATGCTGCAAACGCAGATTTAATTATCGCTGTCGCATGCTCTGTAAGGCAAACGGCTGTCGATCGTATCTTTGGATTGGTCGAGAACAACCAAGGCAAGAAAATCGTTGTTACCGGATGTGTTTTAGAGTCAGATCGAAAAAAGTTTGCAAAAAAAGATGTTGCATATTGGGACATTGAAAAACCGGAAGATTTGGCAAAAATTATTGACATCTCAGATCCAAAAATAATTCAGACAGCCCTTGACGAAGGATCGAGATTATCTAGCTCAGTTCCAATTATGTTTGGATGTAACAACTTTTGCACGTATTGTGCAACAGCATACACAAGAGGCAGAGAACGTTCGCGTACGATGTTCTCTGTGATTGCAGATGTCAAATCCTTAATAAAAAATGGTGAGAAAAATATCTTACTTTTAGGGCAAACGATCGACTCCTACAAAGATCCCGATACTGGTGCGCGACTACACACCTTATTTGAGAAATTAAATGATCTAGACGGAGAATTTGAGATTTCATTTTTATCAAATCACCCCAAAGATATGACTGATGAGATCATCGATGCGGTTGCGCGATTATCAAAAATAAAAAAGGAAATCCATTTACCTCTGCAGTCCGGATCGAACAAGATTTTGAAAGCTATGAATCGGCCATATACCAAAGAGCAATATATGAAAATTATAAATAAAATAAAGTCTCAATCTCCCACCATTGAGATAACGACCGATGTCATAATTGGATTCCCTGGAGAAACCGAAAAAGATTTTCAGGAAACTGTTGAAATCATGAAAAAGGTCGGTTATAAAATGGCCTATCTAAACAAATACTCGCCGAGGGCGGGCACTGCAGCATATGCTCTGGGCGATCCGATTGCGCATAGCGAAAAACAACGTCGATGGCGAGAATTGGATAAAGTACTAAGCCAAACCAGACATTAAAGAGAGTAGTTTCTCGTGAGATACTCAACTGGCGCATGATCATCCGTAAGTTTGCTAGCCCCAGCCTCTGGTTTTTGGCTCTTAATATCTTTTAAAAAATATTGGAGTTTTGGATCCTCTAATCCGCGCCAACTCGCATCACCAAAATATGCAATAACCATGCGATTCCCTACCGCAGTGGCTGGAGCTGAAAAAGGAATTGTTTGAATGTTGGAAAATTTTTCTCCAATGGTTGCTATTTGAGAATTAAAGAATTCACTTTTTTGGCCCTCTGTCGCTGTTACCATATTGACCATCACAAAACCATTCGGCTGCAAGCTTTTACTAACGTCGCCAAAGAACTCTTTCGTAGTCAAATAATAGGGTGGGGTCGAAGCATTAAAAGCATCAAGAAAGATCACATCGTATTTTTTGAGATTATTTTTAAGATAAACTCTTGCATCTTCATTGATTATGTTAAGATTTGCACGCTCTTTTAATCCAAAATATTTAGTGGCTATTTTTGAAACTTGCGGATCAATCTCCACAACATCGATGTTTGATTCAGTGTATTTTGAGGCAAAATAATTCGGATAGGTATATGCTGCCCCACCAATCATCAAAGCAGTTTTAATATTGGGATTAATACTCCTTGACACCTCATAACTTCGCGTGTAATCAAAAACTAAGTCAGCTCGACCATCGGCATAAACCGCCGACTGAACAGCGTCGTTTGAATTTTGCATAGCAATTATGTCTGACTGCATAAATTTCATCTTCTTAACTAAAATTCTAGAATACTGAGTATCAATATCTGCAATTATGTTTAGGTGAAAAATATTGCCCTTAATCCAGTACCCTAGAATAATTACAATGGTCAATATAGCAATCTTGATGATGAGGTACCTTAATGAGGAGACAATAGACACTAGGATAAGCAATATCGCCAATATATAGGTTAGCTCTGTATTTCCCAATAGTGGAATCAGCCAAAAGCCAGCAGCAAAAGTCCCCACGATACTTCCAAGTGTTGAAATCGCATACAGTGACCCTACCGTTTTACCCGACTGCTTTAGTTCACTCATTTTTAGCTTAACCGCAAACGGCGAAACCATCCCAAGCAAAATACTTGGTATACAAAATAAGGCAATTGCCGATACCATTGATGCCCAACGGGTATCTCGAATAGACGAAGCTATCCCATAGAGTACAGGCTCTTTAAGAAACGCCATCAATCCGACAAGACATCCTGCAACCAAAATGATTAACGACAAAACAGCGTAATCATGTTTTTTATCTGCGGCCAATCCACCGAGGTAGTACCCCAAACTTAACGATCCTAAAATAACACCGATCAAGCTCGTCCATACAAATAAAGAATTGCCAAAATATGGAGCAACTATACGCGAACCAACGAGCTCGAGAATCATAACGATTGCACCGCAAACGAAAACTATTATCTCTAGCCTTCCGATAGCGGCGAGAGCTTTTTTCATTATGAATCTACTCGTTTATGCTCTCAATGAGATCGCCAAGATCGACCTGCCCCTTGTCGCCCTCGCCGTATTTCCTAACAGAAAGCTTCTTGGCTTCTTTTTCTTTTTCACCCAAAATAATCATGAATGGGATTTTTTGCATTTCAGCTTCTCTAATTTTCTTGCCTATTGATTCATTTCTCTCGTCGATCTCGACTCGAATGTCTGACTCCTTCAGCGAATTAAGAACTTCGGTTGAGTAGTCGGCAACCTTTTCAGATATAGGCAGTATGATAGCCTGAACAGGAGCAATCCAAGCGGGAAACGCTCCAGCGTAATGTTCGGTAAGAATGCCAATAAATCTCTCCAGCGCGCCGTAGACGACACGATGAACTATGACGGGGGTTTTGTCCTTACCATCCTCATCGATATATTTTAGATCAAATCTTTGCGGCAACTGAAAATCAAGCTGAATTGTTCCCATCTGCCACTCGCGCCCGAGTGAATCCTTCATCAGAATATCAATTTTCGGTCCGTAAAAAGCACCGTCCCCCTCTTCAACAAAATATTTCTTGCCGGTTTTATCCAGAAGATCTTTCAATATTTTTTCGGCCTTGTTCCACACTTTGATATCGCCCATAAAATCGTCTGGTCTTGTGCTCAGTCTAAACGAGTACTCTAAGTCAAAAACCTTGTAGAACTTCTCGACAATCTTGAGAATATCAATATACTCAGCTTCAATCTGGTCCTCTCTGATAAAGTTGTGTGAATCATCCTGTGAGAACATTCTAACCCTGAAAAGGCCATTCAAGGTGCCCGAAAGCTCATCTCTGTGAATAAGATCGACATCCGAAAACCTCAACGGTAATTCACGATAGCTTCGAGGTCTCTGGTTATAAACAATAATTGCATTTGGGCAACTCATTGCCTTGATCGCGTACGTTTCTTTTTCTTCAGTTTTTACAACAAACATGTTATCTCGATAGTGTTCCCAGTGTCCAGATTTCTCGTATAACTCCTTTTTGTTCATTATCGGCGATTTGAATTCTTGGTAGCCGTGCTTTTCATGCTCCTTGCGCCAGAACTCAATTAATGCATTATAAAGTTTTACTCCTTTTGGCAGCCAATAAGGCATACCAGGCGCTGTTTCATCGAATATAAATAAATCGAGCTCTCTTCCAAGTTTCTTGTGATCTCTCTTTTCGGCTTCGACGCGCATCTTTAAATATTCATCTAACTCAGTCTTTGACTCAAATGCCAATGCATAGATGCGCTGCAACATGATATTCTTTTCCGAACCTTTCCAGTAAGCGCCAGCAATTTTATCCAGCTTCCATCCAGACGATTGAAGGCTTCTAGTTGATCCAATATGCGGACCTTTGCATAGATCGATAAACTCTCCGGTTTTGTATAGAGAAACTGTTTTTTCACCTTCTTGCCTCAAATCTTCAACGAGCTCGCATTTATATTTTTGATCAGAAACTTTTAATTTTTTCAGAGCATCTTCGATAGAATCCTCGGCATGCTCAAATTTCAAATCCTGCGCAATCAACTTGCGCATTTTCGATTCGATCAACTTTAGATCCTCCGGAATCAGTGTTCGAGGCAATTCGAAATCATAATAAAATCCATTATCAATTGCTGGTCCAATTCCAAGTTTTGCCTCGGGAAACATATCTAAGACCGCCGCCGCTAAAATGTGCGAAAGCGAATGCCTAATTACCTCAATACCATACTTTTCCATTTCAACTCCTTTATTTTTTCAGCCCGTTAGAGATAGAAAGCTGTAGCTTTCGACTCTTCCAACAAAGCAGTAGTTTTTGAATATAATTCCTCCCCACGCCGAGACGCAACCTTTGATTTTGTCATCTCTAACGGGCTAAACAAAAAAACACGACTATTGCCGTGCAAGGGTCCCGACTGAAGCGTCGGGGCGGTTCCACCTCGCTCCCGACATTTAAAGTCGGGACTCATTTTTCGCAAACTTTCGCGTTGCGCTATCGAACGGTTTTACTGATTGAGGGCTGGGTCCTTCGACACGCTCAGGATTTCGCTTCGCTCAAGGTTCTTCCGTCAGCTCCGCAGTGGTTGCTGCCTCATCGCTTTAGATAAAAATACCAGAATCACTTTAAAAAATCAATTAGAATAATGTAGATTTTTGCGGACTTACACTTTTTCTCTTGCCGCTAGTGATTGTTTCAAAAACTTTTGCGCTGATTTCCTCTGGCTTGAGCATCTTGCCGTTTTCTGTACAATCAATCGTTCTCCACTCTTCGTTATCTTCTGCTAACGCTAGATATTCCTTTTCTACAGCCGCAAGAAACTTTTCATTTCTTTCGTGAATATCTCGTTTTTTTGTGGTGTAATTTCTCTTGCTTTTTTTATCTACCATTTTTTGGCTAATCGCATGCGGTGCATAAAGATAAATGACCAAATTCGGTCGAGGAATATTGTAAATTCCAAATTCCAGTTCCTCCAACCACTCCAAAAATTCTTTCTTCTCTTTGTCGGTTTTTAATTTCGCCGTTTGGAATCCCATATTTGACTGAGTATATCTATTGCAGATTATTATTTTACCTTTGTTCAAATCGTGTCTAATGTGCTCTGAAGCTTCAAATCTATCTCCGGCATATAAAAGCGAAATTAGATAAGGGCTTACATCGTCTACGTCTCCATAAACTCCATTTAAATAATCCCCCACCATCTTGCCAAAAAAACTTCTCTCATATTGGGGAAAATCATAAAAAACGACCTGCTTCCCTACACGTCGAAACATCTTAATCAGGATATCCGCTTGGGTCTTTTTACCCACCCCGTCAGATCCTTCAATAACAATAAATTTGCCTTTTTTAGGCATCGCGTCTTAACTCCAAAAATTTGTATTTAATACCCTCGTGTTCACCCGAACCCATTTCGGTTTTAACTTTAAAGTCCGAAAAGTCGGGGAAGAAAGTATCTGCTTTTTTTGTCGCACTGATCTGGGTCAAGTAAAGCTTATCTGCGTGAGGCAAGAATTGATTGTAGATTTGCCCTCCCCCGATTACAAACACTTCGTCTTTTTCTTGTTCGTTGGCAACCTTTAGCGCATTCTCAATTGAGTTTACAACCCTACAATCGCTTGGTCCAAAATTTACATCATCCGATAAAATGATATTAAATCGAAACGGCAAAGCTTTGCCGATTGATTCATACGTCTTCTGTCCCATAATAACAACGTGATTTTTTGTTAAATGCTTAAATCGCGCCATGTCTTCTGGTATAGACCATAAAAGACCGTTCTTATTGCCAAGCTCTCTTTTCTTACCAATCGCTGCAATCATGCTAATAGTTGGTTTATTCATATTAAACCGCAATCTCCGCTTTAATTGATGGCAATGGATCATAATCAACCAGCTCAAAATCTTCAATCTTAAAAGAAAAAATATCCTTCACATCTGGATTAATTTTCATTTTAGGCAGCTTTCTAGGAGTGCGAGTCAACTGCTCCTTCACCTGCTCAAGATGATTCTTATAAATGTGCACATCACCATTGCAGTGAATATAATCGCCAAGCTTGAGTCCAGTAACCTGCGCCATCATCATGGTAAGCAACGCATATTGAGCAATGTTAAATGGAGCCCCTAGGAATACATCATTCGATCTCATAAATAACATGCAAGAGAGTTTGCCATCGATCACATTAAACTGAAATAGAGTGTGGCAAGCTGGCGGAGCGGTCTTGACGCCCTTAATCAGCCCCTGAATATCACCAACATTCCAAGCGCTCACAATAATTCTATAAGAGCTCGGATTATTTTTGAGCAAATCGACTGCATTCTGTATTTGGTTGATCTCGTTTCCGTCCTTATCCTCCCACTTAATCCACTGCTTGCCGTAAATTGGACCAAGCTCACCATTTTCATCGGCCCACTCATCCCATATATGAACGTTGTGATCATTTAAATATTTTATATTTGTGTCGCCCCTCAAATACCAAAGCAATTCGGTTATTAAGGTTTTAATCGGCATTTTCTTGGTGGTTAAGAGCGGAAAACCTTCATTCAGATCAAATCTCATCTGATGGCCAAAGATACCGCGTCTACCAACTCCGGTGCGCTCTTCCCGATCGACTCCCTCGTCAAGAATCTTCTGCATGAGATCTAAATATTGCCTCACTTTACTCCCTTATTCCCGGTACGGGAAATTTATCTGTCATATGTTTGACTTCTTCTTTTATCTCAGCCAGTTTCGCATCATTATCGATATTTTCAGCGACGATATTAAACATTTCAGCAATTCTTTGCATCTCCTCGGCACCAAAGCCCCTAGTTGTGAGCGCTGCAGTACCAACCCGTACCCCCGAACTGACCGCTGGTGGATTCGGATCATTTGGAATAGAGTTTTTATTGACGGTAATACCCGCTTTGCCAAGCGCTGTTTCGAACTCCTTACCTGACACGTTTTTCGATCTAAGATCCACCAGAATGAGATGGTTGTCGGTGCCTCCGGTCACGAGATCGAAATCAAACGACATTAAGGTTTTGGCAAAGACCTGCATATTTTCTAGCAACTTTCCAATATAAACTTTAAACTCTGGTTTTAGCGCTTCCCCAAAAGCAACGGCTTTTCCCGCAATCACATGCTCAAGTGGTCCACCTTGAATCCCGGGGAAAATCGCTTTATTTATCTTTTTAGCTAACTCCTCATCGTTGGTCATAATAATTCCAGACCGAGGACCGCGCAAAGTCTTGTGAGTAGTAGATGTTACAATATCCGCAACGCCAATTGGCGATTCGTGATATCCGGTGGCAATTAGCCCTGCAATATGAGCGATATCAGCAATCAAGATCGCCCCGACCTTATCCGCAATTTCTCTAAATCTTTTAAAATCTAACTTTCGAGGATATGCAGAATATCCGCACATTATTACTTTTGGCTTCACCTCAATCGCAATTTTTTCAATTTCGTCATAATCCAGCAAGCCAGTCTCCGGACTCAAGCCGTACGAGTGAGACTCGTAAATTTTACCCGAAAAGGAAACCTTTGCTCCGTGAGTTAAGTGCCCGCCCGAATCCATTGACTGTCCTAGCAAAACATCGCCCGCCTCCATCACGGCAAAATACGCTGCCATATTAGCACTTGACCCGCAATGCGGTTGCACGTTTGCGAATTTACATCCAAACAGCTTTTTTAATCTTTCGATTGCCAACTTCTCCACCTTATCAACAATCTCACAGCCACCGTAATATCGATGATCAGGATAGCCCTCGGCGTATTTGTTGGTCAGTATCGAACCGGTTGCTTCTAAGACTTCGGGGGATACATAATTCTCTGAGGCAATCATCTCAAGGCCCTCGGACTGTCTAATCTTCTCTTCTTCTATATATTTAAAAAGCTCACCATCGACTCTCTTCATCTTGCCCCTCCCCTTCCTGAGCTTGGTCAGGAACTTCTTTAATTCCATCTACATCTTCTGCCAAGATCGCATCTATCTCCTCATTCTGGAGCCGCTCGAGCTCGGCCTTATCGCCACTCGAACCCAGCGTTTTTTCACCACGTTCGGATTCTGAAAGCTCGTCAGCAACTTCAAAATTTATTTTTTCTACTTTTTGGATGAGTAACTGAGCGATTTTCTCACCCTTAGAAACGACAAGCGATTCTTTAGATATATTAGCCACACCAACGAAGTACTCGCCGCGATAACCCGCATCAATAACCCCGCCAAGAGTTTTCAAACCTTTCTTAATTGAAACACCACTCTTGTCCCAGATCAAAGAAACATAGCCCTCTGGTAACTCAATCGATATTCCAGTGCCAATCTTTGCCCTAGAACCAGACGGAATCTCAACTGTTTCTGTAGCATATAAATCCATCCCTGCATCATCCGCATATGCATAATTGGGAATAATCGAATCAGAATATAGCTTTTTAATCTTGACTTTAAGACCGACCTTTGGCGATTCACTGATTAGATCGATCGGCTCTGGGCGCCATTCGACGTCTTTGTCTCCCTTGCCCTTATACTGAACCTCCTCCTCGCTCACATGCTCAAGCGCTACCCCAGCTCTCAAAAATAACCTTTCTGCCTCAGCCCCATCGTGGTATCTCTGCGCACAAACAACTCGCTTGATACCACAGTTGATGATCATTTTGGCACAGACTGGACACGGCGTCATCTTGCAATACAAGGTTGCGCCATCGACCGGCACCCCGCGTCTTGCAGCCTGACAAATCGCATTCTGCTCAGCATGCACTGTTCGGACACAGTGCTTTGATTTCGAGCCATCCTTGTTTAAACGCTCCTGAAATAAATGCCCCACTTCATCGCAATGATCTTCGCCAATGGGAGAACCAACATAGCCAGCCGCCACAATCTGCTTATCCCTAGCGATTACGCAGCCCGAACGCCCACGCTCACAAGTCCCACGCTTCGCAATTGAATCCATAATTTCGAGAAAATAGTTATCCCAGCTTGGCCTTTTGTAATTTGTCGCGCCTTCGTTAATGTTTTTTTCCATTAAAAAATCCTTTCTAGCACTTCGTCAATCTGCCCTCGTAGATCTTCAACACTCGATTCGTTTACTAGAGTAAAGTCAGCCATAGCAATTGGACCTGCCTTATTAATATTTTCTATCTCCGCCCTGTCCCTTGAAGCTGCTTCCTCTGGGGTAAAGCTCCTGTAGCGCAAATTTTTATCCTCACCGTGTTTCGCCGCTCTATTATCAAGTCTCATATATCTAGTTTGAGGTGAAGCATATGCTGCAATGACCACAAGCCTATCACCATATTTTTCCCTTAGGACCAGATACTCCTCCCACGAATATAGCCCATCACCGATCACATCGCTTTCTTTTAATAATTCGTCAAACTTTGGAATATTTAAAATTGCAAAAGCTGCCATTCCGTGTTTTTTACGAAAGCCCTCTCTGATCTCTTTTTCTAGCGCCTCGGTCGGAGGAACACCCATTTCTTTGACTTTATCGAGGGTAATTTGCCCAAAGCGAACATAACCGAACTCTTTTTTTGTTTTTAAATATTCGGCTACTTCAGATTTACCGGCCCCACACATTCCAACGAGGCAGATTAGCTTGTTCAAATTCCCTCCTTAACTTTTCTATCCCTCGATCTTTTTCAAAATATTCTCGAGGTCTTGTTCGAATTCTTCTCTTGAATCATTATTTTCCAAAATGAAATCAGCTTCTTCTTTGCATTTGGCGAGATTCATTCCACCACTCTCTCCATTCATCTGCATATTCTCATTTTCCATAAATTTTTCAAATGTCTTAGAGTCTCCGGGTCGATTCCTAAGCAATAACCTCTTGAATCTTATCTTCGGATCAGCATCTACAAAAATCAAGTAAAAATCTTTTTGTTGTTTAAGATGATCAATTTCTCCCGGCTGCCTAATACTAGAGATAACTGTATTTTTATTTGGATCAATTCTCTCAAGTGCTTTTTCTACGAGAAATTTATCGCCTTCATTCTCCTTAAGAGAGTTTCCAAACTTAGTCAGATTATCGAGAGTTATCTCCATCCCTCGTTTTTGCATTTCTTCTCGTAAGATCGCCGAAAGAGAAACGTGTTCAAATCCTTTTTCCATCAGATGATGGGCAACTGTATCTTTTCCGGCACACAAGGTTCCGGTCAACCCTATAATCATATTTTTCACCCAATTATTTCGTGGCCTTAATGTAACAAACAAGAAAACTAAAATCAAATCTCTTAATAAGTGAAGCTGAATCTGATAATATAACAGGGATGAATGTAAATATTCAAAATAAAGAAGCAAGATTCAATTATGAGATACTCGACGAATTTGAAGCGGGTCTGGTTCTGGCTGGCGACGAAATCAAGGCGATCCGATCTGGAAGAGTAAATTTGAAGGGATCATACGCCAAAATATTTTTTGAAAAAGAAAAGCCTTCTGTTTTTTTGGTAGGTGCGCATTTTCATACTCAAACAATCGATCCATATAGAACCAAAAAACTTTTGCTCCACTCCAAGGAGATTAAACACCTAGTCGGTAAAATTCAAGAAAAAGGGCTAACACTGATCCCGCTTTCTATATATATGACACGGGGAATCGCAAAAATAAAACTCGCACTCGGACGAGGTAAAAAAACTCACGACAAGAGAGCGATCTTAAGAGAAAAAGAGATAAACAGAACTATTCAAAGAGCTGTAAGGGGCAAATAATCGCGTATAACCTCTCCCGCTGAAGCGGGAATATGTAACGCGACTGATCGCGTTTTCTAATTTAAAAATCGCCCATTGGCGATTTTTAAAAAGAATATACGCGATGGTGCGTCCAAGAGGACTCGAACAATTAGTTTCGCGTTCCACCCGCGAAACGCATCGATGCCTGCCCGCACGCGCTAAAGCGCAAGCTTTTGCAGGCGGGTCAACGACCCCGGCAATAGAACGCGGCACGTTCACTGCGGGGCAAGTGCGCTCCCCGCCCGACTGAACGATTCAGTCGTTCGGGCGGGTAATCAACTGAGCTAATTTGATACATTAAAATTTTTGGGCTTGGTGGGCGATACTGGATTCAAACCAGTGACCTCATCGATGTCAACGATGCGCTCTAATCAACTGAGCTAATCGCCCAAATTTCAAATTCGCTTTTAACAGACAAAATTATACCAGTTATTTTGACCAGTTTCAATCATAAAACTCTTCTGATAATATTGAGTTGTGAAAAAAGTATTTTTGTATTTATTTTTTGCGATACTCTTTATACTGCCTGTTAAAACATTCGCCCGAACGAATGTTGATTATTGGTACATAAAAAATTTTGATTCCACCATAAATGTAAATGCTGATTCGTCGATTGATATCACAGAAGATATCACGGCCGACTGCGGCACAGCCCAAAAACATGGGATCTTTAGAGTCTTACCAACTTTCCAACAAGAGACCTCGAGTAGTAGAATCGATTCGCCGATTAGCCTGACATCTATAACCGATTTTAATAATAACCCGATAAAATATACGACCACCAACGATCGGGCAAACCATACTGTCACTTGGAAAATTGGCGATCCCGACGTGTTCGTGACTGGGGTGAATTATTATAGGATCAAATATCATGTAAAAAATGCAGTTAGGCACAATAGCGCGGACTTCGATGAGCTCTACTGGAATTTAAGCGGCAACTATTGGGATATTCCCATTGATTCATTTTCGGCAAAGGTCAATTTCCCAAACCAAATAACAGAAAATAATACGAAATTAAATGTTTATTCCGGATCTATTGGCGACAAAAATTCATTTAATATATCCGCAAATTTTTCCGGAGCGAATCAAGTTTCACTCTCCAATAACAAAACGATGGATGCCGGATCTGGTATTACTCTATCTGCAACTTTTCCAAAAAACATCATTGCGCCTTACGTACCAACCTTTTGGGAAAAGAATGGGCAGTACTTTGCAATTTTAATTCCACTTTTTATTCTCTGGCTTTGCTACACCTTATGGAAAAAATTTGGCAAAGATCCCAAGATCAATCCAACAATTGCCCCAGAATTTGAAATACCGGAAAAACTTTCGCCAATCGATATGGGAGTCATATATACCGACGGAATCCTAAAGAATAATTTTATGTCTGCCTCAATTATCAATCTTGCAGTAAAAGGCTATCTAAAAATTAAAAAAATAGATAAAAAAGGCATATTTGGCTCTGAAGATTATGAGTTTTCAAAAAGTGCAGGTAAGGACAAGATATCCGATTCAGAAAAATCATTGTACAGTGCGATCTTCGGCTCCGGAGAAACCGTTAAACTTAGCGATCTAAAAAATCAGTTTTATACCAATATTCCGACAATAACTGCGGCATCAAAGAATTACCTTGTCGGGAAAAAATGGTTAGTCAGATACTCTCGCACGGGCCAGATTCTCATGCTAATAGCCGGAATAGGAAGTTTGGCCCTGTCGTTTTTCTCATTCTCGATCAATACTACACTGGGCTTGAGTATATTAGTTTCAGCGATTATATTGATTATTTTTTCCTTTTTGATGAAAAGATGTACGCCCGAAGAAGCCGAGCTACTTAAACGAATTAAAGGGTTCAAGCTATACATGACAACAGCCGAAAAATATCGCCAGAAGTTCAATGAAAAAGAAAACATTTTTGAAACGTTCTTGCCCTATGCGATTATGTTTGGAATAACCACTGAATGGATTAAGAAAATGCGAAACATATATGGTGAAAAATACTTCGCCACATATCACCCAATTTGGTATATCGGCGGTTTTGGAAATTTCAATATCGACAACCTATCAAGCGAAATATCGCAAATGTCATCCAGCATGGCACAAACAATTACCTCAACCCCATCGAGCTCTGGCTCCGGTGGAGGAGGGTTCTCTGGTGGCGGTGGTGGCGGTGGCGGCGGTGGCGGCTGGTAATGCACCCATACAGTGAATTGTTATTTCAGAGCTCTCTGATAACAGTACGATGGTACGGGTTTTTAATTGCATTAGGCGTTTTACTGGCCTATTACTTCTCTCTTCGCGAAGTTAGGCTCCTGAAGATTTCTGAAAGTAAATTCGACTCGGTTTTTTTGCTTACTCTATTCTTTGGAATTGTAGGTGCGCGTATCGGATTTGTCGTCCAAAACACTACATACTTTTCAAGCCACATAATTGAGATGTTTAGAATCTGGGACGGCGGTCTTTCGATCCATGGCGCATTGATTCTCGGCGCGATCACATTGTTTGTCTCAGCCAGAAACTTAAAAATTAATATCATTAAGGTTGCTAACGTCATCGCACCAAATGTAATGCTGGCCGCAGCGATTGGCCGATGGGGAAATTTTTTCAACCAAGAGATTGTAGGCAAACCAACAGACTCGGCTCTTAAGCTTTTTATTGACCCCGCGAAACGACCGGTCGGATTTGAAGATGTCGCCAACTATCACCCTGTATTTCTGTACGAATCGATCCTGCTTCTTATAGGATTTATTATTTTTAGAATATTTAAAAATAGACTTGAGGGATTTGCACTGGCTTACACCCTTATTATTTACTCATCTATCCGAATTATCATTGAATTCTGGCGCATCGACTATAAACCGATCCTTATAGGCCTTGATCTAGCTCAAATAGTTAGTTGTGGTATTATAGTTATTACGCTCGTATTTTACTTTGCAGGAAAGCGATCATTGACATCAAGCGCAGCTTAATATATACTTACCTTTCCTATTTCTGATTTCTGGTTTCTGGCTTCTGGTTTCTTTTTAGATGGGGCAGTACGGATTCGACGGGAAGAACTTTGAATTAAGTGGCAAGCCGAGCTGGTACCGTTCAGCTCGTAAATCTATCGGTACACAAATTTCAATTGCCAAAACAATTGTAGAGAAAGTAAAAACCGCTTTCGCGGGTGTTGCTTTCTCACCTGCATTCGCCTAAAACTCGAGTGCTGTCTCTCTGGTTTTTTGATCTGGAGGATCACAGAGGCATAACCAATCAGATCTGCGGCCTGCAAGATCACCCTTGTAGCTGGCTTAAGTAAAACGAGGGTATTTCCTAAGCTTGTGTATCTACTTATGATGAGCCTTTTCGGACGGGAGTTCGATTCTCCCCTGCTCCACCATTTTTCATTTATTGCTTTTTGTTCCGCTTCCACCTTCGCTGAAGCTACGGCGGACAGGTCGCTCGAGCCAATGGCTCTCGCTTGCGGTGGCAAATTCGAGAGTAATTCATATTGTTTTTGAAAATTCATAATGAGTTTTCCGCCCAGTAAAATGCGGTTCGAGCCGGCGGTTTTAAGAAAATTTCTCATCTGTGGGAAATTTTTTGTTTGAACAAAATTTCCAGCTTGGTTGGCGTCAATTATCCAGTTTTTTAAGAGTTCGAGCCAATGATTTCCTTTTCGCTCAAAATCTCTTAACTTTTCTTCAAACTCGGCTTTTTGCTCAATAAGTTTGTTTTTCTTTTCTTTGTATTCGGTAAGTTCTACTGCTTGGTCTAAGTATGCGTCAGCTAAACGGTCAAGCCGAGTTTTGATAGTTTCAATTTTGTCTTTGAGATTTTGAGCGAAAACTTCCGACGAATGATCTTTTTCTTTCTCCCACTCTTGGACTTTTAGCATATACTTTTCTTTCCACTCGTCGGGCAAAGAAACTTTTTGACAAAGATCTTCAATCTGTTTTGCCAAAGCTTCTTCTCTAACAAACTTTCTCTCGGCACAAACTTTGGTTTTGCTTTTATGAGTACAGCGGTAGTAAACATATTCTCGGCCACTTGGTTTGAATTTACGCTCTGCTGTTATGGCATAATTACAATCTCCGCATTTGGCAAAACCAAGAAATTGAAGTTCTCGCTCGGTTCGTTTGTGCCGAGATTTTGAGTGATCTTGCAGCGCAACTTGTATTTTGTCAAAAGTTTCTTTGGAAATCATTGGCTTATGAGATCCTTGATAAAGTTCCCCATCATAACTTATGACGCCGTAATAAAATGACTTTGTTAACATCTTTTGTATTGATGACAAAGCCATTTTATTGCCGTCTTTACCAACCAAGCCAAGAGAAAACATTTTTGCTTGAATTGCTGTTAGCGAAAACTCGCCAGAGGCAAAAAGCTCCAGCGTTTTTTTAACCAGTGAGAATGTTTTCAAGTTTGGCTCAATAGTTCGAAGCCTCGGCTCGTTAAAGTAGCCAAGCGGAGCTTTGCAAGGAAATTCTCCTCGGCGAAGTTTTTGCCTAATTCCTCGCAAAATGTTTTCTCTTAAATTGTCGGTGTAGTATTTGGCTTGGCCAAAGGCAACGCTTAGCATGAACTTTCCTTGGGGTGTTGCTTCAAACCAGAAAGTCGGGAATTTTAATGAGGTGATTTTGCCGGTGTCTACTAAATAGATTACTCTCCCGCCATCAACGGAGTTTCGAGCTAAACGATCAGGATTCCATGCTAAAATTCCCGAAGCGTTGCCTTTTTCAAGCTCTAAAAGCATTTGGTTAAAGATCGGACGCCCAGGCTCTTTGGCAGTTCGGCTTTCGGTAAACTCACGAACAACAAACAAGTTGTTAGTTCTGGCAAAATCTCTTAGTTCTTGGAGCTGGGCTTCAATAGACAAAATTTGTCTCTCTTCATCTTCAGAAGATTTGCGGCAATAAATGAAATACTTTTCCATAATTCCCTCCTTAAATTTTGTCTATAACCGAATGCTTTTGTTCACCGACAATTTATAGAAACTTTGATTTCAAACCGCCGGCTCCAAAGAATTTCATTCTTTTCTGTGCTTCGCACAGGAACCGCATTTTGCTGGGCGGAAAACTTATTATGAATTTTCAAAAACAATATGAATTACTCTTGAATTTGCCACCGCAAGCGAGAGCCATTGGCTCGAGCGACCTGTCCGCCGTAGCTTCAGCGAAGGTGGAAGCGGAACAAAAAGCAATAAATGAAAAATGGTGGTGTGTTTTGAACGAAGCTCGGACTTTTTTCGAACAAAATAATGAATGAATTTTCGCTCCGCGGCCGTGGCATCTCGAGGGCGGAACTCGAGATCTCTCTTGTGTGGGGAGGAAACGGCCGCGTTCGCTCAATATGTTTTCAAAATGCAATTTGCTCGGCGTGCGCAGGAAGGGGTGTGGGGAGGGAATGCGCACGCTCTCGCTTTTTGGGCGGGGCGGATTTATTTCTTTCGCTTGCCCTCCCATCCCTCCGCGCGAAAGTTAGCTGAACTCCTTTTTGTTTATCATCATATATGCTAACTATAGTATGTAGAACTAAAGTTAGCAATAGCTGTATATTTAACCTGTATGAAAAAAGAAATTCTAAAAAAATTTGGCGATAAAGTCCGCGAAGAAAGACATAATAAGAAATTGTCGCAAGAGCAACTTGCTGATCTTGCCGGGGTTCACCGAACTTATATTGGTATGATCGAAAGAGGCGAGAAAAACATCACTCTTGAAAACATTGAAAAAATATCAAAAGCTCTTGCTATAGAGCTTAAAATAATTTTTAAGGATTTATAATGAAGACTATTCAAGTTAAGGCAAAAGTATTTGGGCAAGATTGTACCCTAGAGTTGATGGAATTTTCCAAATCAGACGGCAAGCAGTGGAAAGAAAAATTTGATTTATGGCGTGGACTGAAAATGGGCATGCGTGAGTACGAATCCCGAGAGCCAAATTTTCCAGAGGGGCTTTCGGAAGTTGCTTTTTGCCTCTGGTCTGGCTCGTCAAGATTTATCTCTGCCAAGGGGTTATCCAACACGTCGTTTGATACTTTTAATACTAAGAGTGGTCGCGCAGAACAAATTAAAGCTTGTAGCGTTGCAGAGGATCTAACTTCTTTTGGACCAAAGTCAAAATGGGATGATTTATATTTTTTAGATTTTTACAGCAATGGGAAAATTGATGGAAGATTTGATATCTACAAAATTCCAAATAATTTGATTTATGAAAACAAGGTAAATAAGGGACAAACCCTCCTGGATCAACAAGGTGAGAAACGAAGACCAAGGTTTTGCATTAAGAAGAGTATTATTGATCTAACAAAACTCAAACCAGTGGCTAGGTCAGTTAAAGTCTGGTAATTATTTCATTGCCTCCGACATCTGCTTAGCGACTCTTTTAATTACCGGAACGCTTACCGAGTTTCCAATCTGTTTATAAAGCGCCGAATCAGCAAGACTGGGTAATTTGAACTCATCGGGAAAACCCTGAATTCTAGCACATTCACGAGGGGTCAGTTTTCGGATTCCTTTTTTATCTTTAATAATCGGAACATTGTGCCCTCCCATTCCCATATTTGCCGTAAGTGTCGGGCAAACGCCTTTCTTATTCTCTCTTACATACTGCCTTCTCCACTGGTACACTTTGCCGTATTCGACAACATGATCTTTCAGCTTTTCATATAATGGCTTTCCATTGTAGTAATATTTTTCGTCTACTTCGTCTTCTAATATATCAGTAATTTTTTTAGTTAGTTCAAGTGGTTTTGGGAACTGAAATTTATCAGAGTAGTCCTTGTTTTTGAAGCCAACTATATAAATTCTTTCTCTATTTTGTGGAATATTGCCGTATTCCATGCTGTTCAGCACTTGCGCTTTAACATAATATCCTAAATCCTTGAGCGTCTCTTCGATAATCCTAAAAGTTTTTCCATGATCATGACTTTTGAGATTCTTTACATTCTCAAGTAGAAATCCCTCTGGTTTTTTTGCCTCAAGAATCCTTGCGATATCGAAAAATAAGTTGCCTCGATTTTTTTTGTCATTGAAGCCTTGTCTGTAGCCGGCTATCGAGAATGCCTGACATGGAAATCCGCCTAAAAGAAAATCAAATTCTGGCAAGTCATCAATACCAATTTTTCGTATATCCTCGACAATGAGTTTTGAGTCCTTGAAATTGATATCGTATGTCTGTTTGCAATTTGGTTCAAAGTCGTTAGCGAATACGGTCGAAAAGCCAGCGCCCTCGAAGCCGATTCTGATTCCACCAATACCAGCAAACAAGTCTATTGTCCTAAAGGATTTTTTAGTTGTCGAGGTAACAACATCTCCATAAACATTCCTTACGATTTGAACGACAACTCCTCTAACTTCAACCTCGTTGCGATAAAACGGCAACATCTCCTGGTTTCTTGGTTCTAGCCTGAATCTTGATTTTTCTCTGTAGAGTTTTTTAAGTGTCGCTTGGTTATCATCAATTATTGCAACTACGGTCTGGCCGTTTTCCGCCACAGATTGTTTTTTGATTACAACGATATCACCATCATATATTCCCTCATCAATCATACTATTGCCGGATACTTTTAAGGCGTAGCATTGTGAGCTCCCAATCTTTTCCCTGTCAATAGTAATTGTTTCACTCGGGTATTCTATGGCCTCGATTGGCTGACCAGCAGCTATAGTCCCGACGAGAGGCACTTCGATGGCTTCCTTTTGGGTGAATGGGATTACTGCCCTTGGTTGATTATTTTCCTTAGAAAGTAAGCCGAATTCTTGTAATTTTCTAACATGATGATGTGCTGTCGAGGCAGAAGCAAATCCAAAATTCTTTTGAATTTCTTCTAGAGAGGGAGAATACTTCTTCCTTTTTATGAAGTGATTTATAAAATCAAAAACTTCTTTTTGTTTCTTCGAGATCATAATTTCCCTCCATTTGACTTTCTAATTATTTACTATTACAATTATATTGTATAGTAAGTAAATAGAAGGTGTCAAGTATATTGAAACCTTCTAAGACCGCCCCTGCTTGCCTCTGTTAGCAGTTGACAACTCGCTTGCAAAACAGCGGGCAAGAGATCGTCGAACTTGTCTAAACATTGGAGGTCTCATGAAAAAGACTTTCCGACCTGGTCAAACCGCCATTCGTTCTGGTCAATATGAAATTATTGGTCAGAGAGGCGGAGAAACTGGTAAAGAGCGTACCGTTGTAAAAGGCGAACCACTCCCACCCACTCCAAAGGCAGGTCAAAAATATGTTTTGGTTGATAAAACCAAAAATTAGACTGGCGCAGGGGCGGCCTTAAATAGGAAATAATATGCTTTCGGTAATTAAAACAAACCTTAAAAAAACAATACTTTTTGATGCGAAGACCAAAAAAGTGTTTTCTCGTGAGAGTAGCCAGCTTGAGCTAAAAGAGTCTTTCAACTGGAACTCAAAATCGGATTATGCAAAAACAATGATCTCATTCGCAAATAATCGCGGTGGTTATATTGTCTTCGGAATATCCAACTCTCCAAGACAATTAGTAGGTATTAATTCAGACAATTTTGAAGAAAAAGATGAGTCCACGATCTCAAGTTATCTTAATAGTGTTTGTTCCCCAGAAGTAAATTTTGCAAAATTTACTATTGAGCTATCAAAATGTAAACTTGGAGTTATTTACATTTATGCTTGTGAGAGCAAGCCGGTTGTATGCTTGAAAAATGATGGAGAAGTGAAAGAAGCTGAAATTTATTACCGCTATCACGGATCTAGTTCAAAAATAAAATTCCCAGAACTTATTGAGACTCTTAACCAAATCAGAGAAACCGAAAGAGCTAATTGGATGAGGCATCTTGAAAATATTTCGAGAGTAGGAGTGGAAAATGCCGCAGTCTTAGATACTAATTCAGGAGAAATAACTGGGCAAAAAGGAACATTAATTATTGATAAAAGTCTTATTCCCAAAATAAAGTTTATCAAACAAGGCAGTTTCAAGTCATCGGGTTGGCCAACGCTTCGCCTAGTCGGAGAAGTAAAGCCAGCCATTGTAAACAAGACAGCATCCAACAATGTCAGGATAATAGACGACCCAAGCGCACAACCCGTAAGGTTGGAAGAGAGGGATATCAAAAAACAATTTCCCTTAAGTTATGGTAGTTTAACGGATGAGCTGAAGGCGCGGTACTCAAATTTCAAAATCAACCAAAAATATCATAAAATTCGGAAAATATTGAAAGAAAATAAAAATTATTGTCTCATAAGATACCTTGACCCAGACGACCAATCCGGAACAAAAAAAGAATTTTTTAGCCAGGCAATCATTACGGAATTTGATAAAAACTATAGAATAAAGACATCGAAGAAAACCTAAATCCGCCCCGCCCAAAAAAGCGAGAGCGTGCGCATTCCCTCCCCACACCCCTTCCTGCGCACGCCGAGCAAATTGCATTTTGAAAACATATTGAGCGAACGCGGCCGTTTCCT
>Ga0247841_10000686_pt1 | contig 85384 bp, 59 predicted proteins | sample LaCruzMarch2015__2_FD_192410 | JGI IMG/M metagenome (GOLD analysis project Ga0247841, IMG submission 192410) | Freshwater microbial communities from meromictic Lake La Cruz, Castile-La Mancha, Spain - LaCruzMarch2015_18m | ecosystem: Environmental > Aquatic > Freshwater > Lake | place: Spain... | reverse complement strand
TCCCCGGAAACTGGAAACCGATAGAATAGAATCCTGTCAAACCGATATCTATAATACCCCCTGGAGACCCAGTGCATCCGTGCGTAGTAACGTCAAGTGACCCTGTACCAGGCCGAATGCTTACCATGTAACGGTTACCAATGGAATGCAGTTTGCCCCTTCCGGTACAAAACTATTCAGCCATAGCCGGGGCGGCGAAGTTATTGTGATTGATTTTTTTAATAAAACCATCGTGAGGGACATCATTCACGGATGGGCAATTGAACAGGCTTTGCTAACCTTTGATGAAAAACTATTGATCACCTCCAGCCGCGATAAAACAATAAAAATTTCCGATTTCGAAACGCTTGAGGTCATTCGAACCCTGACTGATCATCGGGATGAAGTAAAATGTATCGCACTGAATAGAAAGGGAACCTTCCTTGCCAGTGGCAGCATCGATGGGGTAATCAATGTTTATGACACCAGAAATTGGAGCCTGCTTACTTCGATTGAGTTAAATAAGCGGGGATTTATGTCTAAATATCTCTGGCGCACCGGAATAGTCCAACTATTATTCGATAATTCCAACCAGATAATTTGCGGGGCCAACAATGGTGAAATATCGGTGTTTGATATTCATACGGGCTCTTTGATCCACAAGGTTCAGGCACATCCATCTCCCTCTCCCGACGTTATCAGGCTAATACCGGCAACTAACCATATTGCCAGCTCCGGAACGGATAATGTCATTAAAATCTGGAATCTGAATAACCTGTCATTGGTTCAGTCAGTGTCCGGTCATACCGAGGCAATAAATCAAATAGTTTTTGATCAGGATGGGAGATATATGATTTCTGCTGGCAGGGATAAAACAATCAGAATCTGGCGTCAAGAATAATAATTGTACAGTATAACAAATTGCACATTTGATGGAAGGAGATCTTAATATGGCAGCAACTAATTCGGTTTTCACTAATTTTTTCTCAGCAAAAGGTCGTTTGAGAAGAAGACATTTCGGGATTATTCTAATTATACTGGTTATAATCAGAATATTGCTGTATACCCCGGCTTTTATTTCTAAAAGTGCCGGGCAGGATACCTTTCAGGACTTCATCCATTTTGCTTTAATTATTATATTGCTATTGCAACTCATAAAGAGATGCCATGATATTGGAAGTTCCGGGTGGCTGAGCCTGATTGCTTTGATTCCCCTGGTAGGATTTCTTTATCTGCTATTGTATCCCGGGATTGCAGGCCCAAACCAATATGGGGATGATCCTAAAAACACTTATTACAATATAGATTGAAATGAAATTATAAACAGTACTACGATTAGAAAATTTAATAAGTTCACATCTAAAATCAAATAGTTATGGAAACTGCAAACACTGAAAGAACGACAAAATTGCTGATACATTTAACAAAAATGTTACACTTAACGCTATAGCTTTTTATAACCATAATTCTGATTAAAATTTTCAAGATTGATTATCTTGGATTTCCCGAAGAGAAGATCCCTGAATATTTAAAATGGATTAACGTTAGTAGGCTGATATTTGTTTATATAGTCTTTCTGTTTGGAAAATATGGATTGACGAGGAAAGACAGATCCGATGATTTAGGTAGTGCTGGAGTGCAGTTTGTTCAGTTATTTGAGAGGCTTTCAAGAATCTTTTTTATTCTTCTGGCTGTTCTTGTTTTAAGAACTCCTTATGAAGTGCTTATCGCTTTCATTCTTCCGGGATTTTTTGAATACAGAATGATACCCTGGGTTCTGATTTGGCTATTCATTTTTTACCTGAGCCTGCGAAAAGATAATTTTATTTCAACGGTAAAAGAATTTGTAAATAATCCGGTTGTCAAGGACTATATGTCAGGTTTTATAGCAAATACCATTTTTTTTATTCGCAATAAATGGCAGAATTCCACACTTCTTGCGAAACTGATCTTTTTCGGCGTCATCCTTTTACTTATCCGCTATTTTTTTATTAAACATATTTAATACCTTAATTTACCAACAGTTTTAATAAACTATGAAACCATGAAAGCATATCTATCTATCTCGTCAATAGTCCTGTATTTTCTATTGTTTAATGCCTGCACCAACAATAAATCCGGCAGCATCTCCGGTATCGTTACCGATTCGAAAACGGACTCTGCAATTCAGAATGTCCAGATAACCACTTTACCTCACTCTGTTTCAATTTACACGGATAAAAACGGTAATTACAACATCGATTTGCTGAAACCCGATACCAATTATACCGTATCTGCCACAAGGGATGGTTACGTTAAAAATTCCATAACGGTGCATGTTCTCAAAGACTCAAAAAATCCCGGCAATATCCCTTTGCAGAAAATAAGAAACATTGAACCTTTTAAGGAATCAGGGAGAGATGTTAGGCCAATTCATATTGCAACAGATTCAAATAAATCTGAGAAGAAAGATCAATTAACTTCTAATAATTCATCGCTAAATGAATCTGAACATTCCATCCCTAGTTCTGAAAAACAGAGTCGGGCAGCGTTAAAAAATTCATCAGAAGAATTAAATCTTTCCGGGAGATATTCAGGTAAACTCTATCAGAAAGACTATATCAATCCATCAAATGAGGCTGCGTATGATTATTCAATTGAATTAGCAAGAACTACCAATATTGAATATTCAGGAACATCTAAAATCATAATTGGCAGTGATTATGGTATTTTTCGTTTATCCGCAGTCTTAATAAATTCGATTTTGGCACTGACAGAGGAAAAAGTACTTGAACAGCGTCTAAGCAATTATCCTTATTGGTGTATTAAGCATGCAGAACTGGATGTTATTTCTAATAACGGAACAATCTTTCTATCAGGCAAATGGAGTAGTGATACATATAATTGTAATCCTGGAAGAATTGAATTGAAATATCAAGGAAAATGAATTTAAAAATTGTGATGGGAATGCTTAACGCCGTAACATATAACGCACCCGCATTAACTACTGTTCTTTTTATTCACAAATTCTTTATGAAAATATCACTATCATGAAAATAAAAACTGAAAAATTGGGAAGCCTGATTTCAATTATAGTCTCCTTCTTTATGGCAACCACAGTGTCTGCTCAAAAACCCGCCATCGAATGGGCAATCATCCCAGCAGGTACTTTCACAATGGGAAGCCCGGTAAGCGAAGTAGACAAGAGCTTATGGGATAATGAAACTCAGCATCAGATAACGTTAAGTGCCTTTAAAATGAGCAAGTACGAGGTAACCGTAAGCCAGTTCAAAACATTTGTCGATGCCACCGGATACATTACAGATGCCGACAAAGGGACGGGAGAAGTTCCTGGAAGCGGCATTTGGGCGGATACAACATTTGAGTCCAAAGCAGGAGTGAATTGGGAATGTGATGAAAAAGGAAATCTGCGACCGGAGACCGAATACGATCATCCTGTTATTCATGTCAGTTGGAGCGATGCTAAAGCTTTTGCCGATTGGATGGGCTGCCTTTTGCCCACCGAAGCGGAATGGGAATATGCCTGCCGTGCAGGAACAACCCATACATTCAATACCGGCAACAAAATCTCTACTTCTCAGGCAAATTATAATGGCAGTCATCGTTATGAGGATCAGCCAGAAGGCGAATTTAGGAGAAAAACAATGCCTGTCGGCAGTTTTGCTCCTAATGAATGGGGACTTTATGATATGCACGGCAACGTATGGGAATGGTGTTCCGATTGGTATGGTAAATATAAAAAAAAGGTACAAACTGATCCAAAAGGCAGAGCAAATGGAACGTACAAGATATACCGAGGTGGCAGCTGGTTTGACGATGCGTGGAAGTGTCGGTCTGCTTTTCGTGGTGGTGCCTTCACATGGATCCGCGACTGCTTTATTGGCTTCCGCCTCGTTTCCTCCGAGTAAGCAATGATTAATCCCATCCATCTGTTAAGATAAAGAGTTTGCTAAAGTCAGGGAGGACGGATCGAACAAAGAGCCCAAAAGTATAAATATAATGGTGAATATTTGAATTTTAATCAACAAATAACCAGCATATATGGAATGTGTTTTCTGTCAACTTATTGCGGGAGAATTGCTTTCCTATACTTTATAGGGAGGAACTTCCCTTACGACGATTTCAAATAAAATACAATCCATGATTGAATTTCACTATCTGATTATTTTAAATTGTCGGGACTAATCATTTTAGTTAGCCAGTTGCGTTTATCTATGTTCAAGACATTCTGAATATTCTTAAAAGTCAGCAGATAATTGCAAAGCGATAATAATTCATTATCATCGCTACCCCTGAAAGGGCTGACGATTATGGCATTCCCATAATTCATATGAACATTTTTGTACAGGTCTTCAACTATTAAGATCTTTTCCCTTGAGAAACCAAACTTCCTGACTTTATCAATCTTTTTTATGTAAAAATAGTCATTATAATCTATATCAAAATGAAGAGTACAATTAACCCTTGACCAGACAAATTCAAATTTTACGCCGGTTGATATTAACTTTTCAGTAATATCCTTGACATAATCTTCAGTTCCGGATGACCAGATTGCAAGGGAAAAATACAGTGAAAGATTTACTAAAACAGAGTCAAGAAAAGGTCGTTTAAATACATAGAAATCCCCAATTTTGAAATCTTCAAAACGATCCTGCAATTCTTTGGTTGAAAAGATGAGAGTTTCGTCAAGATCAAAGATGATCAGGATACTTCTCTCCAGTGATTCAAAATTTAGATCTTGATTCATACAAGCGACCTTCTAAACGACATTTATATGCAGTACTTCTAAGTTTCCCATTGTAAAATTAATAGCCTCTTTTTGCATCATTTCGTTGGCGCTATCATGGTCCGGGAATATTAAATGGATAAAATATAGAGAGTAACCCCCCGGATTTTGTTATTATCGAAACAGTCAAATTAATAGTACTAATCAGGATGATTTGAGAAAGGCATATATAATGAATCAATCTTTTTTTGTTATTTTCTAAATTTAAATTTAACAGCGCAAGATTTTCCCATATCACGCTAAATAATCCCCAATTAAAAGCATAGAGTATATAATAAATTCCCTGTGAAATTATTGCTGTCACTATGTTACACAAAATAACCAAAACGGTTGTTAATAAGGCTATACTAATCAATTCATAAAATGTATTAATGCCTGAAAAAAAATCAGAAGGTGTGGTGTCTGGATTATACATAAAAAATCCAAACCAAAAGGAAAATGTGATAAACAAAGTACCAATCACGTAAAAAAGCTTCATATTCTTTCCAAATTGGTACCGGGGATGGTCAAAGATTTTATATTCAACTTTTGCCTGTTCCAGTTTTTCAATTACAGCCAGTTTAGTATGCTTATCATAAACAATAATAGAGGTTTCTGTTTTCCATTTAAGATCCAATGGTGCGAAAGATGTGAGGGTTGCTATTCTTACTTTATCAGCATCCTCGATACCCAATATTATAAATTCGGTTACTTCCATTTTCTCAATATTAATTGATTTGATCCCAATTTATCACATTGATAAAGCTCATTGACAAGTAACCTGTAAAGCAGGCACGCAAGTTACCAGGCCGTAACGCAAGTAAATGTACAGGTTATTTTCTAAATGATAAAAGACTTGCATTTTTTAGTGTATTTTATTGTTATACAAGTATTTACCAAATGTATTTCAGTGGTTCAGTGTTTGTCTCGTTACATGTCTTTTCGTAAATTTGCCCATAACGTGTAGAGTTTTATTTAACGTTTCCCCAAAGGTATGTTAAATAAGTGATGGAAAGTAATTAATTTCTGGAATTTTAAATTGAAATGCTGTGGGGTGGAAATGGTTGTCATCAGATTCTATGCATTTATATTTTCCGATTACAAAAGCACAGCATCTCCGGAGTATCCAGAATCCATCCATACCGAAACACCTTGTCTTTACAAGACGGTAATCAACATTTTTGCATTATCATCAGAAAGTAATAGTAACCCCCATCTGACATGAGAAAATGGGAAAAAGTGAGAACCCTCCCTAAAAAAAAGGATTACGGGATTGGGGAACGAGGCTTGTCAGTGCGGGGTTTCGTGCAACAAGGCTTCATGTTAGGTCGCATCCCTCGACCACACGAAGCCTTACTTATTATATGCTGTCTTTAAAAATTTACTCATCTCTTTTCCATAAAAACATAGTTTGCAATATGAGGTCCGAATTTGCCACTAATTTCTATTGTTTTTAATTCATTTATTTCGAAATATGATTCGAAGAGTACTTTCAATTCATCCTCGGAGGAAAAATATAAAACAGTTCCCAGTGGTGTTTTTCTGAATTTTCCTGAGCCACCAAATTGTGGATCCTTCTCACTGAAACAAACAGATAGATACTTCGCCCCAGGATTGAGTAATCTAAACACATTTTGAATATATTTCTTCCTGTTCTCAGGAAATATATGATGTAATACCTCCCAGTCATATGCAAAGTCAAAAGTTTCCTTAACTTCATTCAAATCATCAAGTAGATCGGCGACAAGAAAACAACTCTTAATTCCTTTTTTCTTTGCATTTTCTTTGGCAATTTTTATAGCCGTTTGTGAAATGTCGATTCCTGTAACCTCAAATCCTATACTGGCAAGATAAAGAGCATAATTGCCAGCACCACAGCCCAAATCAATTGTTTTGCATGAATTCACTTTTCCACTTTCAATCAACTCTACTAAAACGTCTGGTGGAGCCTCAATATTCCAGGGAATCTTCTCTATAGGCATATTTCTATAAATTTCATCCATTTCATCATGGTTCATAACATTCAGCTTATAAAATTGTCAATAAAACTGTCCAGCTAAAAAATATCATGTATAAGCTTATGATTTGCATAAGATACGAATAAAAATATCAATTAAGAGAAAAAATCAAAATTTATTACATATTAAACAACATATTTATTTCTCCTCCAAGGAGACAAAAAAGAACCGTGCTCTCCAGCAAACCGAAACACCCTTTCTTTACCATGAGGTATTCAACTTTTTTGCATTGTAATCTAAAAGGAATACTAATCCCCTACCGAACAGAGATAAGGTAAAAAAGTGAGAACACTCCTGTAAAGAATAGGATGTATTGTGATTTTAGGAGCTGGAAGAATAATATCCGTTATGTAAGAAAAGCTGTGCAGTTTTAACCCGGTATTTACATTTGATTTTGCTTATTCCCATCTTTTTTAAATTATTACACTTATTTTCCGAATTTATCCGGATAAATCCGAATATAATCGTATAAATCAGGATATATCCTATCCAACCTAAGGAGAGCGGGTTGAGGAAAAAATTAACAGTGCTTATTGGACGCAATTTTTTGCATGAAAATTAAATAAAAGACCTGAGTAGTTACGTTTTTTATGATTTGAGTGTTTGCGTGAGCAATTTTCCGGTTCCTATATTTTTTTACTGAAGCTAAGCCATCTTAATTTATGTAAACTGCAGAAATTCCGAGTTCGGTCTAAATTTTGGCAACAAATTGTCACCAAAAGCTACTGCTTTATACAGTGCCGATAGGCAATCGACACCAACATCAAAAAAATGTTTGCGTTGAATCGCTGTGATAGTGACACACGATTGGAATGTTCATTTCTTTTTGATACATTTGTCTGTAAACTCCGATGGCTCTTTAAACCGCCGTCCGTTAGCAGCTACTGAAAGAGACGACAGCTTTAAAATGTCTCCGCGGAAACCGAAATGGCGTAATTGAGTAGGATTTCATTTAAATTTTATTTTTTATGAAAAAAGTTAAATTTCTATTACCATTTTTTATGGTGTTGATTTTAGGGATTTCAACAGCGAAATCACAAGATGATACGAAAGGACGAGTAACCTTGCCTACATTCTCAAAAAACTATTTGTATGCTGGAGAAAAATTAAAATCAGGTGAAAAATTATTTTCTACAAACAAAGCTTATGTGTTATTTATGCAGAGCGACGGTAATCTTTGTGTTTATAAAAGTAATAATGGAACATTGGGGGCTTTTGTTTGGGGTGCTTATCAAACAGCTCAATATTCTTTAGGTGCAGGTTATTACTCAACTATGCAAACAGATGGTAATTTGGCCATATATGACATGAACAACAGGTTTAAATGGGGTTCTTATCAAGTTAAAAATTATCCTTTGGCAGCAGATTATAGGTTAGTTTTGACTGATGGGGGTAAACTTAATATTTTAAATTCTTCAGGTGGAGTTGTTTGGGTAAATTAAATACACCTTGGATGGGGTGACCCGTCTGGCTTTGCTGCAAATGCTGGAAGACCGATACGGTAAAAAATCAATGGTTATTACTTCTCAGTTGCCAGTCGGAAATTGGTATGATTATATTGGAGAATCAACAATCGCAGATGCAATTATGGACAGATTGTCAGGTAATGCACACCGATTCGATTTAAAAGTGAATCCCTGAGAAAGAGAAATATTAAAATTTAATCTATCTTCGTCTTGCAGATCCATCATTTTAACATTTGGTTCAATTTACGCTGGAATGGTGGTTCAATATACTCCCGAATAATCACGGATACGGGGTTGGTTGTAAAAAAACCGGTAAATCATTTCTTAGGGGAAATTGACACATCCGATTCCAAACAGAAACCGCTGTAAATGAGGAGACCTGAATTATAATGGTGAGTGAGGCTATTCCTGGGGTTTTTACACAGGTAGGCGGTTTACTCGATTATGGGCTTTTTTAAAATCAACCATTTCTCACCTAACTCTTTTTTCAGAGCATTATAGGATTTAATCGAATGTTAGTAAAAATTTATTTTTTATACATCCCCCCATACTTTCTTATATTCATCGCCACCAGTTATTGTCATAAAATCTTGCCCCTGAACCACCTTAGCTCCTTTAATTGTCAGTAATGTAACCCCGCTATTAGAAAAACTCATTCCGTGCTTATTGACCAGCACCAAGTCCCATTGGGCAGAGATTACATTGCTCCCTCCCAAAGCAAAGATATTTCCAACACCTAAATGATGTAAAGTAAATTTCCTTTGCGGAAATTGGTTCTGAAAGTTCTCAAACCATTTCCGAACCTCATCTTTCCCGACAAATCGTCCACCAGCAGAAACTTCTCCGGGATATATCCAGATACAATTGTCTGCCCACGCCCTCATAAATTTGTCAATGTTACGTTCGTTTAATGCGTCAAATCCTGATTTAACGGCTTGCCTTGCAATGATTGCCCCTATCATAAATATCTATTGTTAAATTATTTTGATTGACTGTGGAATTCAAACTATCCAAAAGACTTATAACTTAGTAAAGTTATTAATAATAAACCGTTTAAAACGTAAAATCCCAATTACATTTACTTGTTTTTCAACATATTTTAGATGATTGATCACCGGAATTTCAAATCAGATTATCCAATTGAAAAGGCCTTTACTTATAAAGAATATTTTTGCCACTAAATATGAAATCTGTCCATTTCTTTTCATCGATTACAATGGCTCAGCATCTCCGGAATATAAAGCAGTGTAAAGAAAGAACTTAATTTTATACAGGTCATCCAGGGGCAGTATGTCCCGGAGAATAAATCCCTTGATGTTGCCAGACGGTAAGCGACTTTTTTGCCTTTTAATCTTTGAGTAATAGTAAACCCTATCTGAACTAAGATAATGAGAAAAAGTGGGAACCCTTCCTAAAAGAAAGGATCATTGGATTGGCTGTAAAAGACAAGGAATTCATTTCTTTTTTAAAGCTGGCCGATACATTGCCTGAGAGTAATTACAGAAAAAATCTCAATCCATCTGAAAGAAACCGCTGTTGACAGAACTCTACCTATAACGGTTTGAGACACTGCCCATGAATGTGTTTATTTAATAAAGGCAAAATAGTCAGTTAAGTAAACCAAAGTAAAAAAGATCAAACAGTGCCGTATTCACCGTACTTTATTAATAGCCTGTGCAACACCGGGTAGAGGCGGTAATGGATCGAATCCTGAAACCGGGCCAAATGCATACTCAGTTGGGCCAAGTCTTAGCTCCGATGCCATCATATAGTCCCAGGTTACCACCTTCCCCGTGATGGCAGATTCGCGCCCCATTATGCCACACATGGTTGCATTTGCAAGTTTCTGAGCCTGATTTAGGGGTTTGTTGGTACGTATAGCTGTTACAAAATTGATATGTTCCTCATCGTAAGACGATATTGCTACACTGCTTGTAGGTTTTCCATCCTTATCGAGCGGATATTTGTATTCCCATATCAGGTTGTTGTTGTTATCCCAAATCTTATTCTGGCAGTTGGTATAACCTTTGGTCCCGAAAACCTTAAACCCGTGCTTGTTGTCGCAGCCATCAATGCAGCGGGTTTTACAGTTAAATATCCTGCCGTCATCGAATTCATATTCCACACTGTAGAAATCATACACGTTTCCGGTGAGCCTGCGGGCCCTGCCACCAAAACCAAGCGCTTTCACAGGGTGCTTACCAAAATAACGGTTGACCATTTCGATCTGGTGAACGGCAATATCCACATTATCGCCACCCGAGAGCCAGTTCCAGTTCATCCAGTCCCAAAGCATGGTCTCCATATCGCTCCATCCGGGTTGCCGGTTGGTGTGCCATATTCCTCCCCGGATATCCCATGCATTGGCCGATATAAGATCACCAATGGCACCGTTTTCCACCAGATGATGGGTGCTAAGATAATCGCGCTGGTGGCTGAAGTTGGTTCCGGTAACCACAACAAGCCCTGCTTCTTCAGCCATTCTGGCGGAAGCCATAAGCTTCCTGACTCCCAACGGATCAACACCTCCAGGTTTTTCCATAAAAATGTGTTTCTTTGCCCTCACAGCTGCATCGAAATGTTGTGGCCTAAAATGCTGCGGCGTCACCAGGAGTACTATATCCACATCCGAATCTATAATCTTCTGAAAAGCATCAAAACCCACGAAACAATTTTTATCGTCGATCTCAACCCCTTTCTTTTCTTTCAAATTTGCCTTGCAACGATCAATCTGGCTCTGAAATAGATCACCCAGTGCAGTGATCTGCAGGTTTGGGCCAGCATTTAGAAAATTAAGTGCTGCGCCTGTTCCCCGACCGCCGCAGCCGATCAATCCGGCTTTCAGTAAAGGTCCATCTGGCGCTATGTCATGAAAGACTGGGGCGGGGGCTTTTGGTTTTTCTTTGGAGCAGGAGTTGAGAACAAATCCAGCGCCAACAGCGCCCATTAATCCAAGAGCGGCAGCATCGCTGAAAAATTCGCGTCTGGATTTTGATTTTTGATTATTTTCCATAATTGAATTATTTTGGTGGATAAAGAAATTCATTTTTTTGACCTTTTTCAGACACAAACCTGAACCCATTTAATTATACTCAATTATCTAATTTAATTTTTTGAATCGGATATATTCCGGTTTGCGGGCAAAATTGGGTCAATTGCGGCCAAATTAGTTTAACTCCGCATGTTGAACCTTCTGTTTGTCTTTGCCAGTAATTGAATCTGGTGTGATTGCTAATAGTTATTAAAGAAATCATTTTTTAAATTTATAGAACTCTGCACTGCAGCGATAGCAATTGCTCACGCTATCAGGTCTGCTTTCTTTTGTGATATTTATAAAATCAGCATTTAAAGCGCAACCCTCCTTCTTTAAAATGACAATTGCATCTTCCTCGCTGCAATACTTAGAAAATCCTGTATCACTTAATTTAACTTTTCCAATTTTAATGGCCACTGAATCCGATATAATTTCAGACTTTTTAATCGGAATATTACAATTTACATACGATGAACTTTTAGTATCAACGTTGTACCCAATTCTCGAAATCTGGTGTTTACAATTGATGAAAAATAGACCAATAATTAAGAAGCAGATTAACCTTTTCATCTGTCTAAGTTTAATTATTATAAATCATGTCACAAATTTACCAAAAATCTACGGGAATCTATCATGTTTGCGGGGTTTTCTGGCATTACAACCAACTCGACTATATATTCACCTCAACCCTTAAAATGGTATGCAAAGCCTGCCGGATTTTCAGTATGCTTTAACAACCTTTAATACGTTTTACGGTGAACACTATTTCTTTGTAAAGATAAGATTCTTAACATTATTTGATTTATAAATCATAAAAGGAAGATTTATATTTTGTACTATGGTACCCGAATATAAAGTCTAAACTTTCATCGAAAAGGCTTTTGCTTTTAAAGATGGTTTTTGCAAATATGCAGGAAAAGATGTGCATCGTTATCAACCGGTTACAATGGATCTGCATCTCCGAAATATCAACTTAATTTTACACCTGCCTTCCTGGGGTCAACGAGATGTTGTGCAACAAGGCTTAATGTCAGGTCTCCCCGTGGTTTAAAGTCAGGCTATCCCCCGACCACACTAAGCATTACTTATTATGTGCTGGTTTTTTGTCGCTTATTTCTTAACAAAAAATATTCTCGTTATAAATATCCCTTTACCATCATCCTTTCCAGAGTCTGATTCAACACCACTCGTGATGAATGCAACTGACCAACCTTCTTTTACAACTTCGTTCATTTTTGCAGCAATTACTGCGTCATTTGATGCAATATTGGCGAAATTTATCCCAACCATGCTATAAAAGTTTAATAACTTGGTCTCCTTCATGTTCATCCCTGCTTCCTTAACTTCGTCTCTGTCAACCTGGTTTTGTTTCGATTTATTACCTTCGCGAACCGTTGTCAGGGAATTAATATCCACTGTACCTTGTGCATCAACAATTCTTGAACGTCCTGCGCCCATTGGTACAATTGATTCGATTATAGTTACCACTTTATACTCCTGAGCAAAAACGCTCATTGTTGTCATAAAGGCAATTAGTAATACTAGTTTTCTCATTATTTCATATTTTATTTATTGACCTACTCATGTGGCTTTTCGGTGCCGCCCCGTTTTTTGAGTGGTTTCCGGTCTCCACAATTTTTCTTTCAATTTATGTCTGATATGAATTGTCCAGATATTTCATTTTCAATGTAAGTTAATCTTCTCTGTAAGCTAAATCGTTTTTATCTTGCCAATAACATATCAGCGCTTTATTTAACATTTCCCAAAGGTATGTTATAAGTGACGAAAGGCAACTAATTTCCGGTATTTAAATTAAAATACGGAGTGGAAATGGTCATTATCAGATTCTGTGCATTGTTCTTTGCCGGGGTAATACAAAGCCCTCAAATAATCAAACGAATAAAAATGTATTTTAATACAATGATTTACTGAAGGGATTTTTTTAAAACTTTCCTATATTTGATGTTGTTCTTAAATTTGTGCAGACAATGACGACTATGAATTCTGTTTTAAAATACACGGTACTATCTGTTATTCTTATATTGAACAAAAAGACAAAAATCGCCACACTTGAACCAAAGCTGGACGGTACCTATAAAAATGAACTTCCGGCAGGAAATTATATCATAGACTTTGATCCGCCACGTACCAACAGGATTGGGGGAAGTAACCTGCCTGTGGCTGTATCCATAGCTGACTTGGATACTTCTTTTGTTAATATTAATATCGACACAGGAATAAGGTAGATCTGTTCTTTTTGCTTCCTGCTAATAAACACTAAGCAAATTATTATTAACCGGATGGCAAAAACACATTTACCAGATATCTATATTCTAACCTGAAAATAAAAGAAGCTGTATCAGTATTAACTATGTATAATTTGATTTTAGGTAAAAAAAACCGGGGTTGAAATGGGGAATACAGAAGTAGTTTGCTTTGCAGGTTTTACGACAAAAGAGCTTGCCCAATAAGGCTTGACATTGCTTACCAGAAAATAATAAATGTTAGCAATACTGTCGAATGCAGCTTTCCCAGTTACATCAGCAACAAATATTATTCATTTCAGTTACAGACGGCTCCTGCAGATGTCAGAGCACCAGTCTCATTATCCATAAAAATTGTACCTATATAATGGGAGCCTTTATTTCCTGTGATATTCCATTTAATGACAGAATATTCCTGTCCTGGAATAAATTTATTATCGTTTTCCTGTACACTAAAAGTTTCACCAGTTTTTGTACTTACAGCTTAACCAAAACCCATAGCATGCGCAAATACCAAATTCCCATTTTTGCCATTTTGTGCAGAAAGCCGGGTTAATCCAATGCCCAGAAACAGGCATAAAAACAGAAACAATTTTGCTTTCATATTTCGTTAATTTAAAGGTGAATAAATGTTGATTAATGAATAAAGTTAAGGTTGCAAAAATATCCTTTAGCGATTTCCTTCCGCACTTGGTTTTGTTTTGTTAATTAATTGTATTACAGTAAAATATCTGAATCACATAGTCTAAACAGTTGAAGCGGATAAATCAAGTCTTTATTTTTTTTACTTTTTTGAAACCATCTTCAATTGTAAACGTTCTAAATAGTAAAGAGTAATTATTAATACATTTAAATATTTTTATCGATGAAAAGATTATATTATTCCCCAATGTTAATTTTGATTGCATCTTTTTTTGTAATCTCATGCTCAAAAGAGTCTGCCCTTTTAGGCACAAACTTAATTCCTGCAACCGCTGATCAATTGCCGGTAGGATCAGAAATTGGTTCCATTGTGGATTTAGGCCTAATAAACACAGATACCAGGGTTATGCAAACAATTCTGAATGTTCAGAATTTTTTACTTAACGGATCTGGTTATGGTGATATATCCGATGTGTCAGCGACTCTTTCACTTACTTATTATGTCGGTGCAGATGCCCAGATTCCTGCGGGCGTATATGCTTTTTCAAATTCTGACGCAAAATCACCTTTTACTTTTGATTCTGCAATTGTTGTTAATGCAGTCGACGCTAATGGAAATTTATTTGTATCCGAGAAAATTGTTGACGGCTCAGTAACAGTTACACAGGATGGTGGTAGCTATGAATTTCAGTTCCAGGGACATCTGGAATCTGGTGCTACATTTGCAGGAGATACAAAAGGGTCAGTGAAATACTCTGATAATAATATCTATACTGGTAATAACATGGGTAATGGCATGTGAAACACCGGCAATTCCGGTGCAAAATTTATGAATCCCTGGCCAGTGGCTGTCGCAGATCTGTTATAAAAAGGATAGAGCCGTTTGGTTCTGTCCTTTTTGATATTAAAAGGATAGATCATGTTTCCCAAAGATATTCACTAAAGCAATCGGAGGTCCGACGTCCCGATACCGGGATGGCGGACCGATCCAACTAAACCGGTTTATTTTTCAGATATAAGCGGGTAACTATTTAAAAACGGTACTGAAATAAACCGTTTTGTGGGTATCAAATCGAAAGATTTTCTTTTAAAGCAAATGCAAAAATCATGAAAACAAAAATTTTGATCTTCTTATTTTTTTCAATAGCAAATTCTGCGTTTGCAACCAATCAATTTTTGTCTCAGGAACAGGAAGATCCCTGGACACAACAACAGTTGTTAGATCCTGCCGAACTTGCTAAAGTTCTGAAAAATCCCAATTCTCCACAACCAATTATCTACAGTATTGGTATGCAGGCAATTATCAAAGGATCTATAGATATTGGTCCGGTTATGATGAAAGAGAATCTGAATACTCTGAAGCAAAAGCTTGGTAAATTACCAAAGAATGCACAGATTGTGGTTTATTGCGGGTGTTGTCCCTTTTCAAGATGCCCGAATATCCGTCCTGCAATGGCGCTTTTGAAAAATCTGCTATTCACAAATTATAAACTATTGAACCTGCCACAAAATATAAAGGTAGACTGGATTGATAAGGATTATCCATTAAATGATTAACCTGCAAATAATTATCTGATGAGAAACATAATTTTATCGGTCCTCCTTTTGTTAACCGGCAGTACTGTCACAACTGTAACTGCCCAGTCAGAAGGTCTTGAAATAGGGAATAAGTCTCCGGAGATAAAGCTTCCTACTGTAAAAGGTGATACTGTGGTATTATCTTCTTTGAAAGGCAAATTAGTGCTGATCGACTTTTGGGCGACATGGTGTGCGCCCTGTGTTGCAGAACAACAAGAATTAGCTAAGATATATCTTAAATACAAACGGGCAGCGTTTACCAATGGAAAGGGTTTTGAAATCTACGGAGTGTCATTAGACGCAAAAAAAACCAACTGGGAAAATTTCATCGTCACAAATAAAATAGACTGGATACAGCTAAGCGATCTGAAATTTTGGAGGTCTCCTGTTGCCAAAACATATAATATTCAGGGATTACCTTTTAATATATTGATTGATGGTAATGGAATTATAATAGCCAAAAACTTACATGGCATTGACCTGGAAAAGGGAATCGCCAGGTTCTTACGTAAATAATGAATATTTCGGTAATGTTCAATCCCAGACTTGATAATTGCGGCTTTGCATAGAAATTTAAGATAATCTGAAAAATGAAAGCAAATTTTGAAACGATCATTAACGATACAAAGCCTGTTATTGTTGACTTCCATGCCTTGTGGTGCGGCCCATGCAAGGCTCATTCTCCAATTTTAAAGAGGTAGCAAAATAACTTGGAGACCGTGTAAGGGTAATCAAAATTGATGTGGATCAAAATCAGGAATTGGCTAACCGGTATTCTATCCAGAGTGTTCCTACATTGATGGTTTTCAAAAACGGCAAATTGCTTTGGAAACAATCAGGAGTGGTGAGTAAAAGTCAGTTATTCAGGTTAGGGAAGTATAAAACTGAAACAGGTTAACATTAAACAAATCGCCATTTGGAGTATCGATGACACCTTTAAATTTCAAATAAAGGTCGTGTGTGCCTCTAATCTCGCCAGTTACCTGTGTTGTAAATTTTTGCCATTTTTTACTATCTCATAACTGACTTCCTGACTATGATATGATATTTACCTTTTGGTAAATTATTCAAGTAAATGTATTTCCCGTCTTTTTCACATTCCCGGATTAGTTCGTTTTGTTGAAATTTACTGTAAGTAGAATAAGTTAAAAGATTATTCACAAAAATTTCGAAGTTTTTTCCAGCATACTGAACAGGAATTCCAACACTGCAAATCGTACCATTCGGTACTGAGATTTCTTCCTCAAACTGAATGACATTATCATCAGGAATTTTCCATTTAAAAGCTATATCTCCATGTTGAGTCGGCACCTTCCCTTCCGCCCACTTTAAACCTGACGGGTGTGGAATTGCAGAAAACTTACGATAACCTGTTTCAATTGGTTTTACACCCAGAATGTACCCCGAAAACAATTGTGTACAGGCATTATCGGCATGCGACATATCGCGATATCCTTTACCGGCAGGCCAGTATGGCGGATATATGGTCGATTCCCAAATGGCATTCTGAACGCCCTGCCAATCATTCATAATCTTAATCCAGGTAGATTTGCGTATCGACTCAACAGCATCCATATCAGCCCCATATATAAAGCGCCCGGCAATGGAATGAGTTAAAAATTTTCCGCTTTTGAAACCAAATTTTTCTGCAAGCAAACCGCCAACATCCTGCACATTTGCCCCTTTTATTTCTTTAAGGGTATACGAGTAGGATAGCTTATTGTTGATTTCGGGAACGATGGTAGCTGCCTGCTGGTCCGAAACAAGACCAAGAAATAAAGCCAAACCATTGGAACAATAATGAAAGCTTCGTTCAGTGGGAGATGTGACAAAATAACCCTTTTCCTTATCCCAGAGGTTCTTGAAGATTGCCTGCTTGAGTTTCATTGCTTCCTCGCTATACTTTTTGCTATCATCCGAAAGGTTGAGCTCTGAAGCCATGTATGATGCCCTATCCAGGGCGTAATACAACAAAAGGTTCATATAGGCGAACTTTTTAGAGGCAAAACCACCAAAATCACCACCCACACCTTGTCCCCGGCTGGTTTCTGCCCTTTGATTAAACAAACCATCGGTGTCGATATACTTTAAAAGGTATTCAAGGTCCTTTTTTACTACCGGATATAACTTGCCGGCTGTTTCTAAATCGCCAGTATATAAGAGGTAATTAGCTACAGTGGGAACAAACCATGCCGAATATTCATCAGAAGGCCAGTATCCCCAATCCCCTGCCCCGGGTGAAATGGTATTTTCCGGAAAAGCGGTTGGCCAGATATAACCCTCTGGCGTCTGGTGTCTGGCAAACAATTCCAGGGTACCTTTAACGAAACGGACATCCTTGAACCCATAATAAACCTGGTAAGCAGCCCAATCCATATCTCCAATCCAGGGAAGCCTGTCTCGCAAAGAGCCATCGCAAATAAAGGGCGGTGCGTGGTGGAAATCCCATTTTGACAGATCGGTTTCAAAGTCATCGGAAAAGTGTGTATTTCCGTTTGTATCGGTAACAGCTATATTATCAACCAACGCCCAATGCTCGGTGGGCATATAAAAACCCACTTTACCGTTTTTGAAGGTTTTGTCCTTAATCGAGCACAGTTCAATGCCATCTATAAAAATCTTGAATTGACCTTTATCAAGAGCGGTTTTTGCATGATAGATCTGACCATCGGTGAGCATCAAAGGCAACGATACCATTGAAGCAAGCTTAATCTCCTGGCCATTAATTCTTTTTGATACAGACAATTTACCATCAATCGATAACAACGCCAGGTATCCATTTTCTTCATCCAGTACATTGAATGCCCAACCCACGCCTGAAGTATCCCAGGGATTCTTTCTGATTTCAAAATCAAATTCGAAGTTATAATTTTGCCATTCGCTGCCCTCTTTTGTTAAAAAAACATCTTTACTTTTCGTGAGCTTTCGGGGAGAAAGCCATCCATTTACAATATCGAGCGGGTTCGAATTATCGATGGAGGCAAACTGGGCGGTATACGTGCTGGCATACCACAGGCGGTTAAAATCATCGTCGCTGCAAAGAAAGTGGCCGTCCAAATCAGAATAGTCGTGCACATTTTTGATGTAAAAATAATCAAGCTCAACCTCTGTATCTTCTGTATCCAACTGAATACGAACCCAACGTTCCTGTCCCTGGATGAGCGGGTGCATAAACTCACCGGTGCGGGCAATGGTGTACAATTCATATCGTCCGGGATTGCCTGGCAAAACCGGCAAGTCGAAGCCCAAATAAGAATCGGTGTACATTCTCCTGAAATCGCCATTTTGTCCATGCACCGAATCAATAAGGTAAGGATACCAGCATGCGTAAGCAATCCGAAGGGTGGGATTGCCTTTCCGGGCAGTAACTTTAAAAACCGGATAACCACCAACACTGGCCGCACCCATATCGATAATGAGAAAAGGTTTTTCACCTCCTTTGGGGTAAACCAGTCTTGCTGCTTTATTATCTTCACTAAGAATGTTCCCTGCATTATCAACCCTACCTACAACGAGATGAACTCGCTCCGGAAATACCTTTTGTTTCAAAGTTAATGGTCTGTAGCGGGAATAATCACCTGATTGGGCTATAGCCACAGAAGCCAATCCAATCAGAAATAAAACACTTATAATTAACGACTTAACAGGCACTATTATCGATTGCATTTTCACAAAGTTTATTCAATGGTTTCTAATAATCCGGTTGCCTTTTCCCAAAGAAATACATTGTCCAAACCAAGTGCAATAAAAGTATAACCCTTGTTAAGATTAGCATTAATATTTTCGGGCGTAGGGTGAACAATATGCATACCGGCTGTTTTGTTATATTTTGCGCACATTTCGAGGTAATGTGCCAACGCCTGCTGCATTTCAGGACAGTCCAGATCGCCGGTTTTACCATACGAGCCACTAAGATCCAACGGACCTATAAAAACGCCATCAACACCGTCTACCTGCAATATCTCTTCAAGGTTGGTTATGGCATCCTTGTGTTCAATTTGCATAATCATAGCAATATCGTTGTTAGCTGAAGCAATATAATCTTTAAAATTAACCCCATGTCCATTGGCGCGGCTGTATCCATAACCACGCACACCGCGGGGTGGGTATTTGGCATGCTTAACTGCAAATTCTGCTTCGGCAGCCGAGTTAACCATTGGGATTATTAAAGCTTCTGCACCGGCATCTAAAACGCGGTGAATCCAAATCGGGTCGTTTAGGGGTAATCTGGTTATTGGCGTGCAATTGTATGCTTTCAGGGTACGAAAAATATTGGCAGTTGATTCCAAATCAATAGCACCATGTTCCAAATCGACACATACCCAGTTAAAGCCCGCCTGGGCTAAAATTTCGGCTACAGCAGGATGCGGTATTTGCATCCAGGTACCCATGCTTATTTCTTTGTTTAATAATGCTTTACGAATATCGCCGTTCATTCTGTAAATTTTATTTGGTTATAATATTAATTTGATATCTGCCTTGTGGCAAAATGTATGCGGTAAACAAATTCTGTTTATAAAACTCAATAATAGACTGTTGAACAGTGATTGGTTCCTTACTTTTACCGGCTAAGTCAATAATATTTACTTTGGTATCTGCATTTAACAAAAACTTCTCTGGAGGAAAAAAGTAAGCTGTGGTGTTTTCAGGCACTTCAATTTGCAGTTTCAAACTATTGCTACCACTACGTTCCCACTCCACATTTATATTGCCATGCGGTGTAGGAACCGAACCTTTTGCTATTCCCAGGTGCATTAATGATGGGAATATCTGAAATTTGTCAAACCCGGGACTTAATGGTTTTACTCCAAGAATGTTGGCACCGGCAAAGAATGGAAAGTTGGCTCCTGTTCCGTGGACAAAGCTGTTTTTTTGTATTTTTCCGTTAGCCGGAAATTTTTCCCAAAAAGTAGTTGCCCCAAAATCGAGCATGGCCTTGTAATAACGACGGTAATACGAATTAATGTAATGGTGGTATTGCTCAGGCCCTTTAAATAAACCCCTCACCAAAAAAAACGAACCAAACAAACCGGCAGCGGTAACATTAGACTTTGGCGAAGCATCGGCATTAAAAAGCGAAGGCCATATTAAATCAATTTGTTTGTCAGATGCTATTCCCGACCAAACCGCATCGCCATTAAATGCGGTTGAAATATAGTTCTTCCCGCCCCCATAACCGCCCATGTAGCAAGCGCTTTGTTCGCTCCAAAAATGTTTTTTGGTAGCATTTTCGATGCTTGTGGCACGCGTTTCATATTCGCCGACTAATGCCGGATTGCCAAATTTTTTATGCAGCGATGCTAATTGCCTGAGTACAATACTTAGGTAACAATTGTTATGTAAGTGGCTTCCATATTCGGCAGCACCCAATCTGGGTATATAACCCTCGTCAACCGGTTCAATATCAAATATCTGACGGTTTGATTTTGGGTCGTAAACACCATCTGCATTTACATATTTGAAGTACTCGGGCAACAACGCATCGGCCTTTGGTAGCACTTGTTTTAAAGTAGCGCTATCGCCCGTGTACATATAGTAATAATACAGACTTTCGATGTAATGCAATGGGTACGACTTAATATCGGGATTCCACAAATCGCTCGACGGGATAAAGCTGGGCAAATCTCCATCGGGGCGGTGTGTGCCCATAAGCAAAAACTGTTTAACCAAACTACTTTCTCCATAGAGGTAGTAATTCATATAACTTTCGAGCACCACATCCGAAATCCATTGTACCTGCTCGCGTCGCGGGCAATCGCCAAACAAATCAATCATACATAGTCGCATGGTCCATTCGCTTACGTCGTACATGTGGTTATAAAAGGCATCATCGCACCAAAAGGAACCTTTTATCTCAACAGGAAACGAAGTAGAATTAACATTAACCGCATCCAGCTCCAATTCAATAGGTTCGTTTTTCATATTGCGTATTAATATACCCATATAATTTACTACATGGATTAAGTATTGAGCCTCATAGCTTTGTTTTCCATCTTTTAGAATTAGCTGCCCGCCCAAATAGGTTCTTTCATACGAACAATTTAGGGTATCCTTACTAAGAAAATCGTCACTGTAAGTCAGTTCGACGACAGTACCTTCCACGCCTTTATTCCATACCAGCCTTGGATAACCCATTAACTGATTGCCAAAATCGATTTGTATATAGGCAGCTTTGCCTGCTGGTATAGTGATTTTGGAGGCAATACCATCCTCATAAAGCAAATTCTCGGGATTGGAAATATCAATGGTTGAAAGTGGCTTAATGGGATATTGTTTGAACCTGGCAGCAAAACATTCGGACGATCTTAAGCGATCGGCAATTTCTAACCGGGTAGCATAAGGTTCGGAAACTTCGCCTAACCGCATTATTTCCACAGGCATTCGCACAGTTTCCCTTAATTGCGGAATTAAGCGTTCATAAAATTTTAATTTGGTGCCGATAACCGAAGGTGTTTGCCAGTTGGAATCGTCAAACCCTGCAAGTTGCCAGCCATCCAATTCTTTTCGTAAGTCCTTATACTCTTGTGGGCCAGGACCCCATCCTGTTGTTTTAGATGGACCTTTGATGGCCGTTGACCATTCGGGGGAATTCTGTAAAAACGACAAGTCCTGTTTTACTTTCCAGCCTTCGGGCGAGGCTTTTATCTCGATTGTTTTATTTCCCAATTTTATCTCGCCCTCGGTAAATAGCCCTATTACATAAACCTTTTCGGTAAAGGTTTGTAAGCCTCGGTGATAAACATGCACTGCCAGTACATTTTTGCCTTGTTGCAATAAATCGGCAATATTGTATGTATCGTACTGATACCATGGTGCCGACTCCCTCACCGGACCCTTGCCGACATATTTCCCATTTACCCAAAATTTGTAATAGTTACCTGCCGATATTTTTATAAAAGCCGATTGGGGCTTGTCTGTCAACTGAATAGATTTGCGAAAATAAGTATAGGTGTTGGTATTAACAGTATCTGAAGCTGTCTTAGAGTTATACCATAGAAATGGGTATGTTTCTAAAGTAACAGTAGCATGTATAACATTCTCGGTATCGTTGGTTAATCTGTTTTGTCTTTTATCCGAACTGTTGCACGCGAAACCTAAAAAAACTATTGATATAAGTAAAACTAATCTCAGCTTTATATTCTGTAAGAAATTCGTATACATAATTTCTGTGTTTAAAAATGGTTTTTAACGATTATCTCATCTGGGCACCACCATATCCTTTAAATACTCTGATGCTATTTTCTTACCAAGCAGGAAGCATTTGGTATCCGGATACCAAAGTACATCGACTCCTTTCCGGTTTGAAAAGCTGGAGTATAAGCTCAGGGAACCACTATTCATGTCAATTATTGGTCTCTTTATCCCATCAATTCCAATACCTTCAGTGGCCATAAATTGCTTTGGCGGACTAAACCACACAGGTTGTTCAGCGTTGGGTCTGTATTCTCCAAGACTAATAAATAAGGGCTCTCTGGGATTCGCGAGATTGACGCCGCCAGCTTCTTCGCCCCCTTTGTTATTATAATAGAAAATCGCATACCGGCCATCGGACAAAGGGTACATAGGGTCGCAAGCAACTGGGTTGAGAAGGGGTTTTCCAAAATCTTTGTAGAGCAAAGGCCGAGGGGTGGTCCAGTTTTGCCCATCATCTATTGACTGGCTCCACCAGATATAACCGGAATTTGTCCGCATCACGCAAAACAACCTGTCATCTGGCAATCGGACTATACTGGGCTCTTGTGCCACCGTTAGTTCGGGAAATTGCCGATGTGGAACGCGTAAGGCTTTATCGCCCCATCCGGAATAGACCACATCAAGATTTTTGGGTTCAGGATTTTGATCGATATTAGTGAAGCGCATAAATTCAACTACCGATTCAATTTGCGGCCAGTCAATTTCCCCCTTCAATCCCGCTGCAGCTTTATTTATCCAATGTGAATAGCCAACAAAGTATCCTCCCATTAAGTCGCGCATAGGTGCTTGCCAGACAATCCATTCTGGAGGAATTCTGCCTTCCGGATCGTCATAACGGCTTTTAGGCATATCAATTTTCTGGGGCGTTGACCAGGTTTCTCCCAGATCGTCGCTGTATATACCTTCCATAATGCCGGTATGAAAGGTTATCCAGCCAGTAAGACCTATGCTTCGATTGTAAACTATATATATGCGTCCCGATTTTGAGACCATTGGGAAAGCCCAACCAGCAATTTTAGTGGTGTCTTCCGCATTTTTTGGTCCTACCAAAAGTTTGGGTGCGGCCCAGGTTATTCCTTCGTCATTCGACTTTGAAAAAACAACATGGTTCCATTTGCCATTCATAGCTTTCAACGATTGTGTCCAAACCGACATTAACGATCCATCCGGCCCATCGAAGACAAGGAAGTGCTCGTTGTGAGAACCAACAAAATTTTCATCGTAAGAATCCGGGATAAAACATGTATAATCGGGGTTAGTCAGCATAGCCCGCTTTTTCATCTTCACATTCATATCCTTGGGCCACATTGGTGTATCAATCTTCTGATTGTTACATCCAGCGAACAGGACAACAATACCAACAAGTAATAATTGCCATTTGCTTAATCTTACACTTCTAATTTTCATAATGATTTTTTTAAAGGTTAACTCTGCTGCAACCAACCTACCTTACAAAACCTTCTTGCCTGAGGTAATCAATACTTTTATCCATATTTTTAAATACTTCATCTTTATCACTATCAACTAATAGTTCAATGGATATACAATTTACATTATTGATTGCCAATGCATTAAATATATCACCAAAATCGAGTTCGCTTTTGACTAATACCTTTTGAGGTAAGTGATTTCGTGCCGACTTAAGATGGACATATTTAATTTTATTGGCGTTCGCTTTTAGGTATTCCCTAAACGTATCAACATCTAATTGAATGTTTTGGTTAGTAAAAGGGTTGGCGGTATCAAGTTGCCATGCCACATTGGGATTTACTATATTGAAAAATGCTTCAAATCCAAAAATGGAATCGTTTGAGTCAAAAAACCGCTCTCCTCCATTTTCAATTACAAGTTGCAAACCTAATTTCTGAGCTTTTAGTGCTGCTTCATTGGCTACATCAATTGTTTGAATAAACTCAGCCGAATCGAGTCCAATCTTTTCTGGATTCTCCGAAAAATTCTTACCGCTTATTAATGCCCTGTATGTTCTGGTACCATTAAAGGCAGTGGCATTCTTAATCCCTTTGTTGAAAATCTCCCAAAAATCGGGATCAAGCAAGCCGCGCTGATTTGCATAAGCCATCTCAATACCTTTTTCAGCGGCATGAGCCGAAATTTTAACACACTCATCATAATTAAGTTCAGCATTGGGATCGCGCAATTCCATAAACGAGAAGCCCTTTTCTGCGGCATAGTCTAAGAACATGATGGCATTATCGTAACTCACCGGAACACAATCGATGAAGTTTTGCGTGGTAAAACCTAGTTTTATGTCAGGGTATTTTAAGAATGTAATTTTGTCGGATTTGATGCTACAATGCAACATGTTGAACATGATTACGGTTAAAATAAATAATCTCACTATTTTGAACATTCGCATATTTGTCATCGTTACGAGTTTTACTTTTCAGGAATATCCATAACAGGTTTACTACGGAAATAATTGGCAATTGCCGAACCTGTAATATTTTGTAATGGCCCAAAAATGGTTGAAGCAAGCCCCACCGTTGCTACCTTACCCATTTCCAACGCCAAACCAGTCGCCACCCCGCCATTTTGCATCCCCACTTCAAAACCTATGGTACGACGGTCTTTCTCCGGCAAACCAAATAACCACGAAACCGTGTAACCAAGGCTGAATCCGGTAAGATTATGAATTAAACAACTAATGATAAGTAATCCGCCCACCTGTAAAAGGTTATCTCTGCCAGAGGCAGTTATTATTGTTGTATTTACTATTATGCCCAACATGGCAATAAAGGCAAGGATGCTTTCAATTAGCACTTTGTTGCCATTAAGGTAACGCCGTAGAATAATTGCCAATAACAACGGTAGGATATAGAAAAAGAACATCGAAGTAAGTAATGACGATAAAAAACCCGATAAACCAGAGTTTTGGGAAATCATTAGCAACACATTAGTTAAAACTATTACTCCGGCAAATGAAATCATTTGAATGGTTTTAGCACGTTTACTCTCTTTATTAAAATAATAGAGGTTGAAAATAAACCCGGCTACTATGGGTATAATAATCATATTCGTTATATCGACCATCATATTTAAAACATTAACTTCAATGTATTGGCCTGCAAGCAATTTCATTAGAAATGGTGTTACAAAAGGCGATAACATGGTTGAAAATGCGCCAATAGTAACCGCAAGCGCAAGATTTGCGCGAGATATATAAGACATGACATTAGATGCCATAGCACTTGATACACAACCGATAAGTATTACCCCTGCTGCAATTTCAGGAGGAAAATTAAAAACGTGTGCAAGGCTAAAACCAACCAATGGCATAACAATAAAATGACAAAAAATTCCAATTAAAACACCTTTTGGCATTTTTATCACTCCTTTAAAATCGTCGAAACTCATTTGCGAGCCCATACCAAACATGGTAATTTGTACAAATGGAACGATTAACTTTTTTAGCTGAAAATTACCCACTGTAATTAAATATTCAGGATAGAACATGGCCGCAGTTACGGCGGTAAATATCCAAATGGTATAGCTAAACTTTTTAAACGATGCTGATCCCAACAATCCCAACGCTAAGAAAGCAAAAGCCAAAACAAGTATTAAACCAATCATTGAAGTTGCTGAAGAAAAATACATAACACCAGAAGCGGCAAATAATAATACAGAGAGTATTAATAAAAAATTGAAGAGCCGTTTAATATGCATTTATATTAGATTTTAGATTAATTACTACAAACCCTGCTAAGCATTAATTTTATAATGGCTGATTTAAAAGGTTCATTTTCATATATTCTCCTTTTTCTGCCAATAAAATATTATCAAGACATTGCTGCGCCATTCTATCGCTGGCCTCAACCGTTGAACTGCCTACATGCGGGGTCATAATTATATTGGACAGCGCACGTAAGTCCTTGCCCTGTTGCAAGGGTTGGTAAGGTTCTATCTCAAATACATCAAGGGCAGCACCTTTAATTTTACCGTTTAACAAAGCATCGTATAAATCGTTCTCGTTCACAATAGTGCCTCGTGAGGTATTTATTAACCACGAATTCGGACTTATGGCTTTTAAGCTTTTGGAATTAATAAAATGTTTGGTATGTGCATTAACCGGAATGTGCAGGCTGATAAAGTCCGCATTTGCAACAGCCGCTTCAAAGGAATTTTCAATACGTTCAACACCATACTCTTTAAGCATTTGCAATGGATCCACTTCTTGCACTTCGCTGGCTATTACCTTCATTTGAAAACCAAATGCAGCCAATTGTGCAACTCGGCGGCCAATTGGACCCAAACCAATAACTGCCAAGGTTTTGCCTTTAAGTTCGCTCCCAACCACTGGTGCCCAATTTGAATTTAACATTTTACTGCCAATGGCAACGGTATGTCGGGCAGCGGCAAGAATAAGGTTAAAGGCGTGCTCGGCAACCGAATCGTCCAAAGCGCCGGGGGTGTTGGTGCAAAATAAGCCTTTTTCTGTGGCTTTTTGTTTATCAACGCCATCGTGACCTACACCAAAACGGGCTATAACACCACCTTTAGGGAGGGCATCGTAAAGAGCCTGCTCGTATTTCTCAACGCCAATCACAACGTGTTTAATACTTTCGGCTTTAACTAATTGAGCTAAACGATTCTCATCCGCAGGAGCTGAAGTAACTTTAAAATTTGGGTTTGAATCGAAAACAGCTCGCGCTTTTTTGTATTCCAGTTCAGTAACTGCAATTTTTGTCATCCTATTTTATAATTATTTCAATCCTGAATTATAATTCCCAATGGCATCTGATGTTAACAATGCACGATTGTAAATGCGTACGTTGTTAATTTGGCCGTTTACATTCTTACCAATGGTTAAAGTTTTTGCACTGTTTATGTCGTGCAAATTTGGGCTGTACCTGCCCCAACCCCATTGGCGGTAATTATCACCATCATTAAGTATTCCATCAACGATAAATGATATAATCTTTGGGCCGCCATCAACCGTAACTATCAGGTGATGCAATTTACTGGCAGTAATTTTACCGGGATCACACTCCCAGCGACTCTCGGTCCATTCATCATTTAAAATAATTTCGATGGTGCCTCGGTCGGTGGTTTGCAAGGCAAAACCTTGTCGGGTTTCGCTGCGGTTATCGAGCAGGATTTGTCCGGCTTTCAGATTGTCGAGGGTAAACCAAATGTCAAGTGAAAAGCCTGTTCGCAGATCTTTGGTTCTCACATTATCTGCAATTTCGCCTCCGGCCATTATAAATGGAGATAAGGCAGGCATGGAAGTTTCGAAAGGCAATGATTTGTTTTTCAAGGATACATCCAATACCAAGCTATCGTTAGCAAGCTTTTTATTATCGAATTGGCTCCAAAGCTTTTCGAGCATATTTTTATCTATCTCGTGCAAGCCTGCCACCATCTTTTGGGTTTCGGTAAGATAGTATTTGCCTTTATCCTCAACCAAATCGGGGTAACTCATACGCATAAACACATCGTCGTCGTAAAGTGCAATTTCGGGTTGGGACCATTGAATAATTTTTCCTTTTGGCGAATTAACCTCAATTCCCCCCGAAAGCCAGACCGGGTTACGGTAATAATAAGGATAATATTCTATTTCCTTTTCCCGCCCAGGAACAAACCGTCCGCCGTGGTTGTGAAACCAGTAAAGGTAATTGCCATTTTCGCATTTCCAGGCAAAAGTTGCAGCACGGGGGTGCTTCATCAACCTTCCGTTGGCGTATTTCTTATATTGGGGTGGTTCCCAGGTATGGCCGCCATCGCGACTATAACTCTCGACCGGATAGCCGTCGATGGTGCGGTAAACAGCATATATAGAGCCATCGCTTAACACGCTATAGCTATGCTCCTCCGCAATGGGGCCGCCGCCCGGAGGGGTTCTTAATCCTTTGTCTCCATCAGGCAGTGTAACCCATGAAATATTTTCGGGATTTTTTTCAGTTAAAATATTTTGAGATTGAAGCAGAACACCTTCGGTACGTGAAAAGAAACCTCGGCCATTCTGACATTTGTACAAGGGTACATACCCTGAATTGTTCAATGTAAACGGACGACCTACAGTCCAGAAAAATAAAATACTGCCCTGGTAGGCGTTTGTCTTATCAATTTCGAACAAACGTTGCGGTATTTCGTAACGGCTTGCCGACCATTTTTTACCATTGTCGTCGCTGTATTTAAAAACAAAATGCCCCATCGAATCAACCCTTTTGCATTTTCCGTCCGGGAATGAAGGACTTATCCCGCAATTAAACTCACGGATATTATCAGTATTGTGATTATAAAAAATATAAATACGCCCTGAGGGAACTTTAAGCATAACAGCATAGGAGGCTTCGGGGCCAGTGTGGGGTTCTATTTCAATCATATCCACCCAGGTTTTGCCCTGATCAAAGCTTCGTTGGGTTATAACAGTCTGTCCAAAATCACCCTCTTCGCCGGCACCGGTAGTAAGGCAGCATAGCCAGGCCCCATCGTTGGTTTTAACAATATAAGGTTGATCGCTGTAGCTTAAGTCAGGTATTATTAATCCTGTTCGAATGTTGCGCAGATCAATATTTTTCTGTTGTGCAATTAACGATACAACAGCAAGAAACAATGTAATAAACAAATAGGCTCTTTTCGCGTTCATATTTATAATTTTAAGTTGTTTAATTATTTATCAAATTTTTCCAAATTTCCCGGGCTTGTTGTATATCTTTAACTACCGGAATTACCAATAATCCCTTTGCAGGAAGTTCTTCAAGGATGTAATCCAAATCCTCATTGGTTAAATCACCCCAGATTATGAGTGGCTTTTTTTCAAGAATCATGGTGTGATAACTGAAAAGATCTTTGGCCATTGGGCCGCCAATATCGCGGTGTAACTCAATAGCTCCAATGTTGGTTTTTACGAGATATCCGGCCGGAATAAACTGCGAAGGATGAAGATGAATAACCGAGTTGTCGAATGCATTGATAATATTTTTTACCGATGGAAAAATAAATTCTTCGTATAAATCAGGTGATAACAATGCGGCGGCATCCTCCTGAAACCAGATTGTTTTTCCAGGCGTCCAGACAGCATAATAGAACGAACCGGTACCGCCATGAAAATCGGGTAATTGATTAAGAAAATGCGAAACAAAATCGATCCAGTATTTTTCAAGTTGATTTATTACGGATTTTACCTCTTCGGGGTCTTCGTACATGCGCATAACAAAGTTTTCGCCGCCATAAAGTGCAGAAAGCAGGTCGGAAATGCCGCGCAACAAAGTCATCCCAACCGGGAAACGCCCATTACTTAGTTGTGTTAGGGCAGGGATAAACTCCATCATTTTCTTTACCCAGCCATTTTCGGGGTCAAATGCAGGAATCGAAGGATTATCCTTAAAACTATCTGGTGGCAAGGTATGGGTCGATCCGGTCTGATGGTCGGCAAAAACCTTGCAGCCTAAGGATGCTTCGATGTAGGGCATGCCCCAAAAAGGAGCCGACGACCAAATTAAATCGCCGCCAAATTCCTCATAAGTTTGAAATATTCGCTCAAATTCAGGCAAATAGTCGCTTACCTTAATATCTTCAGGACTTAATTCGTCCGATTTAAATTTTTCGGCACAATTATAACGGTGCAAGGGGTATTGTGTATCGAGGAAAAAGCCAACAAGGGGCTTGTCGTTCTTTCGGTTAAACCAATTATTAAAACCAGTAATGCGTTGTTCTATTGTTAAGTACATATCGATAATTATTCTATTTTGTTTTTGTAATGCTCAATATATTTAACTTCTGCAGTTTCTTCAGGGGAAATAACCCCGTCAACTTAATAACCATTCCATACTAAACCGGCAAACCTTGATATTGTCTCGTGGTAGTCCTGAGTCGCCAATCTCAAAGGCACATAATATTAATCCGTTTTTTAAAACAATCATATCTGAGTAACCTGCGCCACCCTGATGTAAACATTTGGAAACAACCCATGTTTTTCCGTCATCATAACTTAACCTTATCGTCATGTTCCTTCTTGTCTTATCCATTTCCTGCTGTTTTTGACCTCCAAATACGGCAGGATTGAGAAAAAGTATTCTTCCTTGGGTATCAGCTACTTGAAAATCGTATCTGGCCAGTGAGGCATGACACCGTCCTTCAATAAGGGTTTTATCAATGCCAAATTCAGTAAATGTCTCTCCGCTGTCGTGACTGATACACCACGATCTGTAGCCCAATGTTTCAGGGTTGTGATTCCTGTTGTTCATATAGACTGATCCATCAGATAATTCAACTACACATGCCTCACCTGCAAACCCCTGGGAACTTCCGCCCCACTTCCATGTTTCACCATGGTCATCGCTGTAAATAAGTGTATTATGTGCTGTTTCACTGACAATAGAAGATGCTTCAACGCCATTAACGAGATAAACGTATCCCAGACCATCGCTGAACTGAACAATCTGATGAATATTGGGATCGAAACTACTGAAATCGGTGCCAAAATAACGGCCGGGAATAATAAGCCGTCCCTTCCGGGGGCCTCGTTGCAATTGAATTCCATGACCAATGAACCATGTTAATCCACTACCCGGATAATTATACAGTGAATCACTTAAATCTTGATCTACCCATGTATTTCCGCTGTCCTTACTACGGGAAAGAATCATTTTTCTTCCCAGTTCACGTGCTTTTTCCCAGTTCATGATAGTCCATGCCTCCGTTATTGTTGCTCCGTCGGGAGTATTGGCTGGATTGCCTTTAGCACCCACCCGAAACATCTCTCCGGTTGTCCGGTCAATTACACTTCCAACGCTTACATGTTCACTGCTGTTCCATGTTTTACCATCATTCAGGCTGCGTAAACAGTATCTTGAACTATTTCGCCCCATATCGCGCCATGAAGCTTCATCTTCAGAGCTTGAAAATTGTTTTGAGCCTTGAATGATGATTACGCCATTGGACAATTGCTCCATAAAAGGAGGTCCATTATGTTCAGATGCGCTGGTTCTGTTTACAACAATATACTCTTCGTATAAAGGAGCATCAGGTTCACGGGAGCAATTAACCAGACAAAAACCTGGTACAGTCATAGCCACAGATCTGATAAAATTTCTGCGATGAATATTCTGTCCGGAAAATTCCATCTGTTTATAATTGTACATTAATTTATGCGAAAAATACAATTTATAGCCATAACTTTGTACTGCAATTTTACCTATTGCAAATGTTATATTACCATTTTGTATTCCCATTGAATTATTTTGTCTGAATTAAATGAATCCACTAAATCTTGATCGCAAGGCAAATGAACATTTTTCATTTAAAATTTGGAAAAATTCAAGTCCTTACATTCACAATCTCTGGCACTTTCACAAAGAATTTGAAATAACTCTTATAGAAAAAGGTTCAGGAACACGGTATGTTGGAGACAGCATCCAGAAATTTGAGAATAATGATCTGGTGTTGCTTGGAAGTGATTTGCCCCATGAATGGCGGACTGACAAAGATGTAAATGTTGGTAACGATTTTAATTCTTCAAGTCTTGCTATCCATTTTAACACTGATTTTCCGGGATTTCAGATTTTTTCACTTCCCGAGGCAAAAAGTATCAACCTATTACTTGAAACGGCAAAACTCGGGATAAGGGTCACTCATCTGCCAACAGTTAAAAAAATCAGGCTTAAGATTATTTCATTGTTGCGGAGGACTGATTTCAGACGAATCATTGGATTTGCAGAAATATTGTATCTGATATCAACTTCACCGGGTAATCAGATCCTTTCTGGTAATGGGTTTGTTGAATTGTTTCTTCATTCGAAAAGCGATAGAATTGATCGTGTATATAAATACGTGATGAGAAATTTCAGAAATAAAATTTCCCTTAATGAAGTAGCTAGTTTAGTAAACCTGACCCCTAATTCATTTTGCAGATATTTTAAAACTTACACAGGAAAAACATTTATTGATTACTTAAATGAAATCCGTACTGGCTATGCCTGCAAATTATTGGTTAAAAGTAATTTATCAGTTTCTTTAATTGCATCGGAATGTGGTTATAACAACATGGCGCATTTCAATAAACAGTTTAAAATGATTGCAGGCTGCACTCCTGTTCACTATGCCAGAAAATTCAGAACAGATTAACGCATATTTTCATTTTTCACATAGGAATCAGTTATTTAATATGGAACTTTACTGTCGGAACCTACAAGGCTAAATCAGAGTAATATACTAATTATCAGTCTTTAACTGCATATATTTTCCAAAATGTAATCAATTTCCAATATTGCTTCTTCAAAAAATTTAACATCAGACGGATGGGGTTTTCCATATTCATCCTGAATTTATGGGTAATACGCTCCAAATGTTCCTTAATTGCTTTTACATCCTTTACCATGTTGGTTATTTCCTGAATAAGTTGGGGATGTGTTTGCCGAAATTGTGCTTTACTCTCTTAACTGATGGACCGGGATTTCCAGTTTAGAGCATTATTACAGAATCAGTGAAACTTCTTCCTCATCTTTCGCTTTGATCACCATTTTTGGAATCAGCCGGCAAAAAACTGGCATCGGTTCCGAAATCGATTGTGTGTAGCGGATCGTGAAAGATTCGGGCAGAATCGATCAACGTTTTAATAATCTGAAAGAGAAGCTGGTATTTGCCGAAAAGCATGATATCGAAATACTTAAAAAAATGATCTAATCTAAAGCTATTATTGAGACATCGAAATAAAAAAGGCGGTCTTCTATATTGAAAACACCAGGCCACAGGTATATTGTGAAATTACGAATTCATGCATTGCCATCAAACTAATCGCGACAAAGGCAAATATTAATCTTTTCACACTTCTCTATTTAATAGTTCAATTAACTGAATAAGAATACAAGGCATAGCTATTCTTCTCGGGCAACTCAAAAGTGATTGCTCCATCAACTCCAGCTTTGGCCGTGAAGGATTTTCCTTTCCCGATAACCACTGCACATTTTACATTTGTGCCTGGCTTCAACCAGGTTTTCATTTCACACTTCGCATCGTTGTTGGCTTCCCTGAAAATGATGAAATATCCTTTTCCTTCCTGAACGGACTGAAAGCCGGTCCAACTCCTTCCTGATGGCTCATCGCCAATGGGGAAAATGCTTCCTTTGTGCAAATCGGTCTGAATTTCACGGTACTTTTTAATGGCTGGGGCCCCAACGGTGATGGCTTCTGCTGGTAAACCGGTTCCTTCGAACCAGGCCAGGGGTTGCGCCGCCATCGTGATGGCAAACAGGTAATCGAACGAATAATTGGCCGGCGCAAATGGATCGTTCGGGTATTTGTCGGCGTTGCGCCATTTGTTCAGGAATTCGATCTGGAATTTTTCGGCAGGAACATATTTCGACAACATCCATAAGTTACGCAGGGTGGTATATGGATAATAGTTCGTCCAATCGGTGTATCGGTTTTCGAGGAAAAGGTTGCCGTACTCGTTGAAATAATTATACCCGCCTCTCCTGCCAGCAGTTACATCAAGGTTAAAAACAACGTTGCTGCCTGTTTCCTGATTCACTTTATCCAAAAATTTCCTGAAATTGAGTTCGGCAGTTTTATCAGGAAGGTTCACCCCATCAATTTTGAAGGTGCGGATACCGTATTTTTTATAAAGGCCAATCAACGCGTTGGCATCCTTTTCCCAGTTCTCGTTGCTCTTGTCCTTACTCGGGTTAAACCAAAGACAGACTTCAATACCCAACTCTTTCCCTTTTTTTACAACCGGTTCGAGCCCGTTGGGAAAACGCTCAGGATGTGGTTCCCAGAATTTCGGATTACTCCATATTGATTCAAGCGAACCTCCTTTAAATGCCGAATTGGAAGACTGTCCCAATTGCCAGCCATCGTCGAGCTGAAAATGGGTTATCCCCAGTTTGGCTCCCGCTTCGAGTTCGGCAAGTGCAAAACTTTCGCGCACCCGGGTATCTTGTCCACGGTCTCCCCAGGTATTCATCAGTACCATTTCATCGCGGCCAGGTTGGTGCAGCCTCAAATTTTTCTGATAATTGCGCAAAGCAATCAAGCCATTTTGCTCGTTGCCCGAATAAACTCCGGTAACAAAGCCGTAGGCTCGTTTCCATTCATTCGGGTCTAAATCGGCCGGAAAAATTCCAGTGCCAACTGCACGGAAAGTGCCATATTCGGTAATAAAATCGCTTCCGGGATAAGCCAGTTGTACGTTTGAAGTGGGCGCTTCTTTCAGGATAAACACCCCGTTTTCGGAAGCATTGTCGTACGCAAATAACAGGTTCCCGCGATATTGGTTGGGTCGGTACGACAAGGCCCGCACACTTTTTACCAGCGTATTAAAGCGGTCGGTAACATCAAAAAACTCAACAGCATTGAGCTGCCAATGCCGTCCGAGAAGTTCCAGTTTTTCAAGCACCGGAGTATTATTTCCGGCATTGCTGGTGGTCAGTTTTTCGATGTTCACAATATCGGCCAGGTTGGTTCCTGCCTGAATCCAAGTATTGGCCGATTCACCCCTAAAATACATGTTGCAGGCAATGGCCGGACAATTGGGGTACAAACGAAATACGCGCTTCACCTCCAGTTTACCAAGCGAATACACCATTTCGGCTTCGAGATGTGCTGGGGCAATGGAAGTTTCATCAACAATTCTGGAAGAAAACACTGCATTCTCGGCTTTTTCCGTTTCGCCGGGTAAAGCCAGGTCGGGCTTTTTACTGCTCATCTGCCAGACTTTTCCACTGGTTTTGTCGGTCAGCGAACTGGTGATGATGTTGCCTTCATTCCATTGATATGTCCGCAAAATTTTAGAGTTTTCGAGCGACAGAACTCCGTTTTCGAGTTGTGCCGAGCAGTCGAGATAGACTGTTGTGTTTTGAGCGAATGCAATCTGGCCAATTAGAACGGCCGCAATCAGCATAACTATTAAGACGAGTTTCATGTGTATTTATTTTGTTTTTCAATGGTCACATGAAATCCCCAAATATCCATTTTCTGTTGGGTTGAAGATTTTGTAATGGGAATTTCATTTCGATGATTATTAATAATGGTTACTTTTTCTTTCTATGTTCTGTAATTGACTCTGCACTATTCCTTTGGTATATATTTCTTCTATATCAAAAGAAAAGGAATATAAATCCTTGAAGGTTTATTGTTGTTTAAAAATATCCGCCTTTTTTGGTAATATCCTGAATAGACTGTCCTTCATGCACCCAACCAAAAATCTTCTTTTCATTTTCTTTAATTTCTTCAGCACGAATAAGAACATCGTAGGCAATATCGCGCGGAACGACTAACACACCATCAACATCGCCTAAAACAATGTCTCCGGGCTTTATGGTCACATCACCAATTTTAATAGGAATTTGGTAATGGGTAATCAGGCAGCGGCCCAAACTTCCATTGGAAATGCGGTATTCATAAAACACCGGGAAATCGGCCTCCAGAATTTGGTGTGTATCACGGATCCCGCCATCGATACAGGCTGCTTTAAGTTTTTTACCCTTGGCGGTGGCAGTCATTACGCCTCCCCAAAGGGTTGCCTTTTGGTCACGACTGGTATCCCAAACCACAAAAGCATCCTCAACCATCTCGTCCAACATCTGTGTGCGAAATTCCATCTCTCCCTGAATTTTCACATTCGGAGCACTTTTCACTGTAAAAGCAAAGCCAGCCACTGTACGGTATTCGCGCAAAGGTAAAATACGACCTGGTAATGCTTGTTCGAGCAAGCAAAATTCCCGCAAAACATCATTTACTGCGCCTGTATAAAGTTGCTCGAAACGACTTAGCAACTCTTTTTCAGGAATAGGAAATGTAGCATTTGAAATGCCTTCGCGCGAAGCGATTAATTTTTCGAGATTCATCATCCCGACCTCTTTTTTGTACTGATCTACACTCATTTTTTAAATTATTTATGATGGTTAATATTATCCGTAAAAAATTTGCAATCCTTTTCCAAGCGAAGGATAAGAAATAATTTCACCCTTTTCGGCTTCGGTAACTACCAGGCCAAATCTTCCACAAGGATCAAAGGCACAACTGGTTGGCCGGCTTCCTTCAGTCTCTAACCAGTCAATTATTTCTCCTTTTGTATTGTATATGTTTATCCTTTGTTCGTTAAAAACGGTCACATATAAGTTTTCATTTTCATCAAAAGCTATTCCATCAGGCCCCCATGGTCCATTTCCGGCTTTTGCAAATGGCCGCTCATCGATAAGTTCTAATTTTTCTACATCCCATTCCGCAATCCACAATTGCTGATTGTAAGTTTCGGAATAAACTAAAGTTCTCCCTCCATCCCTGAGGGCGAGACCGTTGGCAAACAGTTTATTTGATGATATTACTTTAGAGTGGTTCCTGCCTTTGGGTAATACACTGAAATTTGATATGGCCTCTTTTCTGCCATCGGCATGATCGGAAAACAGAAGATTTCCATGTTCATCAAAAATAAGGTCGTTTGGACGTTTCAGCCGCTCACCGTCGATTGTGCTGTTGCAAATTGTCTCAAAGCCCTTTTTTTCAGCGTTAAAAATCCGTATTTCGCCCCTTGCACTGTCGCAAAACCAAATCCGCCCGTTCTTATCGATAGCTGCCCCGTTAGGGGTACCTTCCACGTCGAAACGCTGCAAGGTTTTTCCATCCCACTTCGACAGGTTACCACCATGAATTTCAACAAACCAAAGGTTTCCCGAATTATCGAAGACAGGTCCTTCGGGAAAATTCAATCCGGAAATAATGGTTTTATTTTTTAATTCTTTCATTACACTTGAATTTTACCATCTTTTATAAACTTTAATATGATGGTCCATATCATAAATTGATTACTGAATTACTGTTACTCCCATTAACCCAATCACCACTTCCTGCGATAGCGCCTCGAGTGTAATACTTTCGATGGTTTGTCCGGGCAGTATATTGTACCCAAGCAAAACTGCACGGCAGTCCTTTCCCAATTGCACAATCTCAGGCATCCCTTCCCTAAGGGGCCAACGGTGTTTAATTGAGTAATAATCGTTAGGGGAATTATTGCCTCTGTACATTCCGTTTAGTGACCAGAAATTTATTGGGGGTACTATTTCTATGCTATCCTTAAGCCCATTGGCATAGTTAATACGAATAATGGCGTTGGCAATTCGGGTTTGCATAAAGTTTGTCGTGCCCGCTACCAACATCCACATTGAGCGGCCTAGTTTGTTAATAGGAACAACAACCGAATCGGGATAATTATCGTATTGCGATGTAAAAGCAATGTTTTGATTATAACTGTTCCATTTAAAAGGAATCTCCTGGGGAGTCATTATTAAGCTATCTAATCTTCCATCAGGTTTTTCAGAGGCATAAACATAATCAGATACATTATTCAAATTAATTTTAGGAGGCTGCATATTCCAATAAGGCATGGCCCAAAAGGTATAACCATCGGTACCTATCTGTACAGAAACTGTTTTTACGCGGGGACTGGTATATTTTTGTTCATAAACCTTTCGCACATCGGCATTCATCACCTTTTCGAGTGAAATATATTCCCAAATTGGTCGTTCAGGAATTTGAACCCGAGTTTTTGAGGCAAGTATTTCCTTTTGAGCAATATTAGAGGATTCTAATTTAAGTAACTGATAAAGTTTAAGGTTCCCAATTTGTACAGTTGCTATTATCAGGTGATTCCCATCGTTTTCGGATACTTTTGCCAGTAAAGCGCCATTTACAATCTTAGGCTGTTGCAAGCCCTTTGTAGGATCAGTATAGGATACAATTTTCCCGTAAGCCGGTTTAATCTCGATATTGTCGCCGGTGTTTTTTCTTAACTTAATTGATTCTAAAGCTGGTAATTTTTTACCGAAAGTAATTACAATATCTGCCTGCTTGCAAGTTTCCGTTTCAACCTTGACGATTGTATTGCCAAATCCAAGTTTGCTTTTCCAAACTATTTTGTTCCCATTAACGGTAACATTTGTAATTTTTGATGCGTTAACAGGTATGGCAAAAGAAACCGAGGCTGCTTTTTGCAATGTTAAATTCAATTGAACGCTTTTTTCATCTTTTTTAAACTGGTATGCAAAATCAACTGTTTTAATTTCGGCATTATTCCAATCGCTTGGGAATTGAGGTGCAATGGATACTTTATTAGAAGGGTAATTTGGCCGGTAGCCAAACAAGCCATCAACTGTTGCGCGGGCAAACATATTGCTAACATCGGTAAAATCGGTTGCTCCAAGCACATCGGTGGTACCTGGTACGGCCTTGTTATACATCATTTCGCGGTAGGTGCCTTTAAAAACATTCCAGCCATCATTGGCCAAACCCGTGAAAAAATAGGCCATTGCCAATGCGTAATTATCGCCTGGATATAACTCTCTTACCGACCAGATGTGGGGTACCCAATTGCTTAGCCAACAACGCTCACCGCCTAAAAATGAGGGCACACGTTCTAACCCCCACTCGGTATAATATAGCACCGAGGCAGCCTCTTCGGGGGTGAGCATACCGGCTTCTATGGGCAGAAATTCTGAATAGAGCCATGCATCATCGTGGCGACGTTTGTATTTTAAGGCTTCGCGATACTCGGCAAAGTAACCTTTTTCAGGAATCCAAAGACTTTTCATCATGTTCTTACGAATCGTATCGCACCAAGCCAAATTTTGTTTCGCTTTTTCAGTATTACCCACCCGTTGATACATTTCGGCGAGGGCTTTATGTCCAATGTAAGAATAAGCTGTTTCCTGCGTGGTCTCGCCACCGTTGTAGCCGGTATTGTCGGTTGGCCAGGTGTTAATGTAACTTTCGTAAACCCCATTCTTATCGGGGTCGAAGCACTCCTGCGAACGCTCCAAATCGAGTTCCAGAGCGGGTAAAAGCATTTTCTCCAACTCAGGGTCGCCTGTATAGCGCCACGCGTGTATCAGGCCATCGAAAAACTGCACCTGCATATTGTAACCCGAGTGCTTATCAATATACCCTTTGCCATAGTATCTGGAATTGCTCGACTGCCTTGTCATTAGGACATTATCGTCTGGAATGACTTCTGTTTTTTTGGATTCTGTTATTTGATAAGATAAATAAAATTTTGCATTTTCCTTCACATTAGCGTGCCAGCCATAAGCGGTAGCGCCATAAAGCGAACGCCATCCCAAATATGGTGTATTCCATGCCATTGCCCCATGAACATAAGTTGGTGGGTAAAAAGGTGCGTCAATAGCAGCACAAGAAGCTGATACACCAGCATCGAAGTATGGGTCTGGAGTTTTTACCACAATTTGCTGTCCTATTGACAATGATCTTTTTAAGCCAGCATTGAACTCGTTAATGGGTTCGTCAACAGGGACTGTTTTTAGCGAGTCGGTGTTATGTGTTGCAAATACCCAATAAACAGGCAGATTGCCATTTAATTTAGTTTCGCCGCAAAGCATGTTATAAATATTGGCATTGGAATTATAAAGCTCCTGTACATTTTGCCATTTAGCCGCATCGGTTAATTTATAGGATGTTAATGCATTGCAACGCCCGTTAATTAAAAAATTACGTTTGGTTTGTCTGGGAATCCCAGGGCGGGGGTAGAGGCTGAAACTATTTTCGGTTATGGATATACTATCTCCCCCGCAATCGGAATAAACGAAGCCACGCTTAGTTTCATTGGGGTTAACGATGGGGTCTGAAATCCACATCCAGTTTTGCACCCTGTTGATTGCAGCGTTACCAGCTGCCCTTGTAGCTGCTCCATAGATCCAAATTAATTTATCGCTCGCCTTGTTTTGCTCAGCCGATAATTTTACGGCATATCCTGCCTTCCCCGAAAGTGGAACTACTTCGAGCGTTAAGGCGAGGCCGGGCCACTGTTTATCGCTAATATTCCACGTTACATAATTGGCGCGGAAATTCATGGTAATATTGCTAAACTGTTGTAACCACAATGCTTTGCCATCTCTCTCGAAGGCAATCATTTGAATTCCGCAATTGTAAGGCTCGTGTAACATGCGCAGCATCGGAAGTTCGCCTGCTAAAACACAACCTGATAAATGATCCATATACAACGGACGATTAAACATATACCTGCCATTGGTTTTGGTTATTGCGCCATTATTGACGCCATAATTGGCGTACTGCATCTCGGATTGCTGGGCAAATATGGGTGAGCAATAGATCAGTAATTGTAAAACTGAAAAAGCGTATATACAAAGCTTTTTAAAACTGAAAATAGATTTCATGGTTTCGATATTAAGTTTCCATATATTTTGTTGGAAAAAAATTAGTTTCCCACAGTAACCCCATAAATTAGAGCACCACTTTGCCTTTGTATAGCTTTAATTTTAATTTCTTTTAATATACCACTGGCACCTGGCAAGGTTAATACATCACCGTGGAGCATCATCATAAATTTCCTTTTTAAACCGTCATGATAATAGCAATGGGTACTAAGATACTTAGGTTCTAATTCATCAAGTGTTTCGGCGGTGCCAAACCAACCAATTGCTATTGGTTCGCAAACCGAGAAATGTTGAGAAATTATATCAAAATGATCAGGTGTTTTTAAATGGTAAACTAAATTATTGCCTCCTTCGTACAACAAAGTGACCTCAAGTTGATTTAACATATATGACATTGGAGAACAAAAACCCGAAAATAACAGATTCACTTCTTTTGCCGGCTTGTTAACCTCAATATTCACGTTATCTGTTAATTCAATTTGGGGCAGCATATTTTTTGAACTCCATGTGGCAGTTTCGTAGGAAAATCTGCAACCTAATATGTGTTCCTTATTAATTTTAAATGGAACACCCTTATTACTTTCAATTCCAGTTATATCGTTTTCGAAATTTTCGTTATAAAAGCAACTATAAGGCTTACCAACCGCTTGTATTTGCCACAAAATAGACCATATAAATTCTCCGGGGAATAATCCATGCGCTAAAGAGAAATCAAAACCTTTTTTAGCGGTTAAATTAACTGCTTCATACTTCAACTTTTGATCTTTTGCAATTGTTGTAACCTTACCTTGTACCGGAATAATATCGGCTGAACGTGTTGTTTTAACATTTGTCAAATTGTTTTGAATTACTGTTGACTTTACGGGAAGGTATTCAATTATTATATTGTGAACTTTATCAGGTTTAGTATTAAAATTAACAACCATTTGATTTTCGGCCTCAAGCACGGTAAATTTAACATCTTCATTATTAATCGATACCCTTTTAACTTTACCATTAACCGGTATTGATGCTTCGAGTTTTAAGGATTGCTTCAAATTAAGCAGGTAATTTAACGTTTCAGTTTTACCTTGTTTATTCTTTTTGAATTGATATACAGGAACATCAGGTAAGGTTAGTTCTGCGTTGTTCCAATCAGCAGGAAAATTGGGCTTAAAGCTTATAAATCCCCGGGGCATATTCATATCTATACCATACAAGCCTTCGACCACCGCGCGTAAAAAGAGAGAGATTCCATCTCCAAAGTCCACATCCATTGTTGTAATGTCTCCTTTACTATTGGATAAACAAGCAATTGAACCCGGAACTAACGTATTTTGCCATGTTCCGTTTATAACACCTTTTAACATTTTATACCCGGTTTCGGAACGTCTTAGTTTATATGCTGCGACAGCACCGTTTGCTGTTTCGAGGGGAGAATAAATGTGGTGCGACCAGGTGATAGGATACCAATTATTAACACGCAATATACCAGTAGGAGACATTAAGTTAACCTCCATCCAGTTAAACATACGGGTTGACTGTTCAACTGTAGGGAAGCCAAATTCGATGGGGTGATATATTGCAGGGGCAATAGGTATGGGTACTTTATCAACATCATTGGCATATGAATCGTAGAAATAGCCACCCTGCTCGTTCCAAAAATGGGAATAAATTGTATTTTTTATCTCGTCGGCCCGTTTTTTATATTTAATGTCATCTTCGCCATTTATTGCAGCTATCCAACTACGAATCTGGTATGCCCGCCAAATAAAAACACTTTTAACCGTGCTGCCTTCTTCGTAGCTAAATGCATCCGAGGCCCAAAAACTAAGTTTATCTTTATAAAGGCCTCTTTTATCCATAAAAACACTATCCTCGTAAGCGAGAACTTTGTCAATTACGGGAGCATACTTTCGTAGCAATTCCTTGTCGTTAGTCCATAAGTAATGATGCCAAAGCATATCTATAACACTCCCGTAACTTTGATACCAGGCAGCCTTGGGTTCGTCCTGAGGAGAAGATAGATGCCCCCACATTCTACCATCGGGGCCGTTACCGGCCATGAGATGGTACATCGAGGCAACCCTTTCGTGGTCGCCAATAGAGGTAATGCCATAAATATTCCGAAAGAAATTTATTATGGCACTCCAAACATAAGGTGTATGAACAATTCCAGGTGGATGCCACATCGCATCAGCGGCTACAACAGTAAAGCCAAAGATTGTATTGAGCGTATCATTGGGCGTTTTAATACTTCGTGTTTCTATTCTATTAGTGAAATAGGCTTTACCTTCTTCTACTTTTTCGGTTAAGGAGTTAACAGCCCACTTCATTTGAAATACAGGATCGTTGTCGCGGCCCCAATCAAGAACGAGGGTGGCAGTTTGTTTTTCTCCAATTTGAACAGGCTGAATTTTGCCCACAACTACAGGCGCCTTAGTTGTTGTGGTTTTATATAAATCAAGCGGAGCATTATCGATTCGCGAAGTTCCTTCAACAATCATTACCTCATTAGATACAGGTTTGCTCGCTACCGCAACCCAATTACGGAAATCGAACTTATCTTTAAAAATAGCTGTGCCCTTATGCAGCATAATGGTGTCGCCTTCCGCATAAGCAGGTTGATCCAATGAAAAATCACGGGGCTGAAAATTTTTCATTATTGCTGGCCCAAAGGGTTTATAATCAATAAAACCATGCGACCATATAATATCACAGGACTTTCCTTCAATAACTATATTGATATAAATTGCCCCGGACTGATGAGGCACTACGTTTATCTTCACAATAGAGCCCTTAAAACCGTCGTCCTTAAGTTCGTATTCTACCCAACCCGGGTGGAAAGTGGTATGGCAATAGGAAAAGTTATGGAGCCATTTTGATTGTTGACGATTAGAAATGCCTATAAAACAATGACCCAATAAATCAGCTATGCCCCAATTTTTTGCTTTTTCTGTTCGAAAATACTGGTTGTTAGTCCAGAGTAAAAAGGCCGGGCGGTCGCCTGCATTTATTATAGTGCGAAGTTCGGGGGTATGCAAGGGGCGGTTGTAGTAATTTGGTCCATTGGTAATTTTAAGGTTACCGCCTTTAATGTCATAATTTAACCTAAAAGCCTTGCCAGAGATAGGCAAATCGGGTATCTTTTGTACTTTTAACTCTTCTGCCGTATTATTGAAGCCATAATAAAAATCTGAGGTACTATAAGGTACTTCAATTATTTTTTTGGGTTGTGCAAAAAGCAATGAGGGTATCAACAAACACCCAACTAATGTTTTTATATTAACTTGTCTGATCATGATTGGTATAGATTAATTAATAAGAAGAATGGCCTTTATGGCTAGATCCTTTTCTACATCTGGCAATTTCACTTCGACTTTTGTTCCTAAACTCTTCACATTTTCAGTTTTCTCTATTTTGCCGCTACGGGTGTTCCAATATTCAATCAGGTAATTTCCCGATTTATATACGGGAATTTGCACAATGGCTTTGATTATAGCGGGAACTTCCTTTTTGAGATAACCTGCATTATACCACGTATAATTAGCATTATCAAGCCAAACCAGAGTTTTAGTATCCGATATTAATCCAAAAGCCCTCAACATCTTATCGGTACTTTCCGGGGTAACCATTTCCCAGCTTACCCTGGTCAATGATTCATTTTTAATATACTCACTAAAGGCTTTGGCGTGGTACCACTGATTATCCCTATCGAAAACATTACAGAGCCATTCGGTACCACCCGCAGCGCTTTTCTTAAAAAAACTAAACCACAAATGTTGGTGAAATGGGATCATCTCCTTAAAGTCCCACTTTTCGCCGCTGATATAATAATTGTTATTCCATTCGCACAGTCCGCCTTCGGTATTAAGCAACGGAGCATTTACCTCTCCGGCCTCGTGCAGCAAACATTCATTCTCAGCGACAATATCATATTGATTTTTGAACTCACACTGTCCGTTTGGATTGTCCTTGTCAGTGATATACCAACCGCCAAGAAAAATGGCGTCGCCTCCGTTTTTGAGCGACTCCGTTCCCTCTCCAATGGCTTGCGGGTGATGGTATACATCTATATTCCTGATATAATTCTGAATATCAATAATCCATGTGCGTACCAAGTTCTTCGACTCCTGGTCACCTGGCTGTAATTCATCTCCGCAATTCCAAACCCAAATGGCAGGACTGTCGCTTAGCCGGCTTACAAAATAGCGAAGTTGATCCTTCTGCATCCTCATCACTTTTTCGTTGAAATACAACTCCATAAGGTCATTGGCCGATCCACCCTGTTTTACATTATAAGGCATTTTCCGGAAGCCATCGGAATATGCAAAATCATTATACCTGCGAATATCATCGTGAAAAACAGCCCAGTATATTCCCAGCTCTTCCATCTTTCTGACGGTATGGTCAAGTTTCCACATAACATGCTGATCAATGAATCCATTGCCGGTTAATATTTTGCCATAATGGAAAGTGGCCAGGTATTCATAACTGGAGTTATTAGCCGCTTTGCGCTCGTAATACTTATCCATAAGACTGGTACTGACCCATCGTGGATTGCCACCAAAAATATATTTAGGTCCCCGGTACCAGCCACTCGGACCAATTCCAAAAAATGAATCCCCGTTATCAAACTCGAAATACTTAGGATCTTTTTTACTGACATGCAAAAACCCCTTCGCATCCGATGGGTTAACCTGGAATTCATTCTTCTTCAGAATTTTTATTCCGCTCTTGTCCTGTGCCACAATTTCAATCTGGTAAGTGCCAACCTCGCGTGGCCGGTAATTTATGATCCACGGATTGCACTTCTTTGGTAAGAGTATTTCCTCCTCATCGTTTAAAACCACCCGGTCAAAATCCTGAAAGAAATATCCCGGCACTTTCTCTGCAACATTTGAAGGTGTTAAAATAATAGCCTGCAAATTAACCTGATCGGGGGCGAAAGGATTGGTGTAGCTTGCTTTTAAATCCACATCCCATTTCATTAAACTATATTGGGCAGCCGATTTTGGCATATTTGGCACAGAAATATCGAGTAACCTATTATCGATAACGGGGTTTACATTTTCGAGATCGACCCGATACTTGTAATCTTTTGGATCGATAAGGTTTGCCTTGGTCAAAATAATAGCCTCATCGTTGCGAAGAATGTATGATGGGAGAGGGGTAGAAGTAAGTTCGTACGAAGAAAAAGATGTTTGAGTTCCCCGGCTTAAAAGAGCATCTCCTGCATTTAATACAACTGAATAATTGGCTGCAACATTTTTCTCGGGTTTGAGCCCACCATTCCCGGTTCGGGAAAATGGCAGTGTGGAATACAACATCACGGTACCCAATATGCCTCCCGTCCTAATTGTATTGTCGTAATCGATAACCTGAATTACCAGCGTGTTTTCTTTCCCATATTCTATATTGGGGCTCAGGTCGATATCGGTATATGTAGCCACTATATGCCACTTATATTTTACCTGTGCGGTATATTTGCCATTTACATAAAAATTCCCCTCATCGTCGATGGCAGTGGCAAAGAATCTCATCTGCTTATTCTCCAGCTCCTTGGGAACAAAGAATTTTATTTTTATCCAGACTGCCTTGTGATTAAGTTCCGGATGGCCTTGAAGCTCCCATCTGCTGCCCACATTTATCTTTCCCCACTTCTTCTGGCCCATTGCATCCATGTAGCCAGCTTCTCTATCCAATGGAAATGCTACATACTCCCAATCCACTTTTGTGAGGTCAATAATTGGCTTATCCGTTTCAACTTGAACTACAGGGCTTGCCATTAAAAATTGACTGGCTAAACAAAATAATAAGAACATCAATTTTCTCATTTTATCGAATTTATTAAATAAATATTCATGGTTTTAATAGTCTCCCCTATACTTATTTCCTTCCTCAAAAAAGCTTGAAGTAGCCTCCCTGTATGCGTCTGGAAATGATGAAAACCGCTGTAACGAGGCCTGACAAAGGCATTTTCTAAAGTACAGATTGTATTCCGGTAAAAATTATTTGAAAGACTGTTTAGCAAATCATCATTCCATGCCTTGATGTTGGCGGGCTGACCACCGCCCAACGAATAAATCGTTGATTGACATAGAGAACCGGTGACCCACTTCGCATAATCCAAAGCAATATCAAGGTTTTTGCAATACTTTGACAGGGCGATACCAACGCCACCCAGAGTTGCACCGCCAGGAATGCCATTAATATTCAACGGTATATCGAGAAATGTAAGGCACTCTGCCGCATATCCTTTTGTCGAATAGTTGACGTAACCATAACTTAAAGGCACATACCAGATTTCGTCGGATGTTGCCATTATGTTGAAGATATATGGAGGATAGACATCGAGACACCATGAGGGCATCGTCTCGAATAACTCCAACATTTGATTCAGCACTTTTTGGGCTGCTACCTTGCCTACGACCTCTCCTTCTTCACTCTTAAAAGGCTCTTCACCATGCGCATTACATAAGGTAAAAAATATTCCAAGGATTGCCATGGGAGATAATGGCATCGCCACTTTAGTGGTATTTTTTGAAAGTTCCAGCACTTCGTCCCAGGTTTTGGGTATAGAACAGCCTGCCGCAGACATTAAGTCTGACCGGGCTGCAGAAACCTGAGCTGCGGCATCGATTGGAAGTGCCCATTGATGACCATTGTAATTATAACTTTTATAGGACGCTCCCACACTTTCGCTCGCAAGCAGTTGCAAATCTTCGGCAGCGTAATGTTTGTCTAAGGGAACAAAAAGTTCACTTTCTGCCACAACGCCCATAAATGGGTGATCGACAAGTAAAAAATCATATTTCTGAACCAAATCGGTTAGTTTGCCTTCGCCAAAATCGTGCAGTGAACGAATATCCCAATTAATTTCAACATCTGTGTGGAAATCGCTGTACACCTGAGATGTAACTTGTAATGGTGCTAATCCTCTTGTATGTGCCCAGGTTATGCCACGTAATAACTTCTTCATCGTATATCTTTATAATAAACATCAGGATAAGCAGCCAAAATTAAGCCTTTCATAAATCCAATGGTATAGGCCCGTGCGCGGTGGCCTCCCATCGGATGGGTATAATCGGCATTTGCTTTTAAGGTGTTCTCATCTCTCCATTCATCGTCCCCTTCCATCTGGGGCACATGACCCGGAATCATCACGCCATCGAAGTTGACTGATTTCAGCGCCTTCACCACTTCAAACGGATTATAATCCGCCTGATCGATAAAATTTTCGGCAAAGTATGGAACAACTCCATTTGAAGATTGGAAATGGACATAGTCAATTTTATCCTGCCTGCCATAGTATTTTACAATTTCTACAATATTTTCGCCCATAGCGCTCCAACCACCAAGGCAAAGGGTTAATTTGTGGTGATTGCTTGGGATCATATTTAAGGCCTTATCGAAATTAGCTTTGCTTCGAAACAACTGGGGCATACCACCCACCTTATCTGCCAGAGGAGGATCGTTCGGATGAATTGAAATTACAACATTGGCTTCCTCTGCAAATGGCAATACCCGCTCCAGCCAGTATTGGTAGTAGTCCCAGCACTCTTCTTCGCTATACTCCCGTCCGAAACTTAATGGTTCGTTTTGTATCGATTTTTGGTCGAATAAAATACCCCTGGCTCCGCCTCTCAACGGATTGGAATAAGATGTTCTCCAAACACCTGTTGGCATCCAGTTGTAACCCAATCTTCTTATCCCGGCTTGTCCCAAATTTGAAATGATCTGCTGATAATTAGCAATTTGCTCATCTCTCCCTTCCTGACCAACCATTACTTTGTTATAAAATTTTGAAGGGAGTGTTTCGAAAGCAAATATTTTCAATCCGGCATCTTCAACCCTTTGACGAAGTGAGAGAATATTCGAAACTGAGAGTTCTTTTATATCCTGATAGGTAGTTGCCCAAACAATAATTTCATCTATACCCAATTGTTTGATAAATCTTAAACGTTCATCGGCTACAGGATAAAATGTAGCAAGACATGTTCTGATCATATTGAATTAGGATTATAAGTTGTATTTATAAGGAATTGCATAGCCGTTCTTAATTAACCATCCCCCGTCAATCGTTATGGTACTTCCCGTCATATAGGTACCGGTTGTAAGAAGTGCAGCCACCACCCTGGCAACCTCTTCCGGTTTGCCCAGCCTGCTTAAAGGTATTCCGGCTTCAACCCGTTTCAGAAAATCCTGATCTTTAATTACCGCGGCTGTCATATCTGTTTCAATTGCGCCAACAGCAAGCGTATTGATATTGATGTGATGAGGCGACAGGTCGAGCGCCATACCTTTCATCAACGTTTCCAAAGCCCCTTTCGTTGCACCATAAAGCGTTTTCCCAACACCTGGCAGTATTCCGTTAATGGAAGTGATTGTATAAATGCTTCCCTCAATTTGCTCACCGACCATTTTTCGGGCAATGAATTGCGATAGCAGGAAAGTACCACGGAAGTTGACATTATTCAACGATTGAAAATCTTCGAGGGTGCAGTCGAGGATGTGTTTGGTAAGTGAAATGCCTGCATTATTAATCAGGTAATCAATCCTGCCAAAGGTGTTCCAGGCCCCTTCGCCCAACCTTAACACTTCGTCAACTTTGCCCATATCTGCCTGTATGGCAGAAGCTCTTCGGCCCATTTGAGTCAATTCATTGACAACAATCTCTGCATCCTCCTTATTTCGAACGTAATTAACGATTACGTCAATCCCTTTATCACCCAATTCGAGGGCAATCGCTTTTCCAATGCCACGGGAGCCTCCGGTAACCAAAGCTATTTTTTTCATATTTCACTATTTGTATTATTCCTAATTTTTTTTAATCTGATTCAAACAATTTGTGATTCGTTGTAATAATCTTTCTGAAAGAAAAACTTTACTCCGACACCTATTAATATTGAACCTAAAACATAGAATGCCGAAAGGCTTGAAAAACTTGCGGCAAGACCAAGGGTTGGCTTTAATATTCCAAGAATAAGCGGTGCAAAAGCGCCCATCAAAAAAGCGAACATCAGCATAAAACCTGTTGCTGAAGAACGGATTGCGGGTTTTACCACTTCAAAGAGCGAGGCAAAAATATTGGAATCATAAACACCACGCATAAATCCAAAGATTGCCAATGCTGAATAGGTTACAGACTGATTGTTTGAGAACCCCATCAAGAAAATAAATGGCGCTCCGCACAACAAGGCAACCGACTGAATTACCAGCCTTTTTTTAGGATTATTTTTTGCTAACCGGTCTGCCAGACGTGAGCCAAACATGACTCCAATAAACGCTCCCAAATGATGGTACATCAGGGATGAAAACCCGGCATAAGTGACTGACATGTTGTATTTCTCTACCAGGTAAAGTGGCATCCAGGTAAGATAGCCCACATTGACAAAAACCATGCATCCAAAAGCCAGTGTCAACATGATAACAGTAGGTTTGCGAAAAACGATCAAAGCTTCTTTCATGGAATCGAAAATTGAAACACCATGTTTAGCCATTGGCGAAGGTTTTATACGCATCAGAAAAAAAACAGAAAGCACAATACCCGCGATCCCGAAGATATTAAACGATCGCCTCCAACCAAAATGCTCGCCGATGTATCCTGCCAAAACCCCGCTTAGAATGATACCGGCATAAGCAGCAGTTTGATGAACCGACATTGCAAATGCCCGATTCTCTTTGTAACGTTCTCCGATTAAAGCATTGGCCGAAGGGGCATAAAACGCCTCTCCGCCACCTGTGGCAATCCCTAACAGCAAAATAAATGGAATTAATCCTGAAGCAAAACCCGTGAAAAAAGTAGCAATACTCCAAAAAAGGATGCAAAAGACCAATACATTCCGTCGTGGAAAAATATCCCCAAGGAACCCAGCGAACGGAACCAACAAACCATAAGTCCAGATCAACGAAGCGGCAATTAATCCGAATTCTGCATCTGACAATTTGATATCGACCCGAATGAGAGGCAGCGTAACATTAAAAATTTGCCGGTCGGCCTGATTGAGAAAAAAGGCAAACCACAAGAAGATGAGTAATTGCCACTCCGAAAATTTGAATTTCTTTAACATCGATTTTTGCTTTTATCGTAGTTTTCTATTCACATTCAATTTTTAGGGCATCCATCATTCCCTTGATGTACCCAATCCCAAACAAATTTCCACTCATCCCATAACCGGCTTGGTCGTTAGCTTCTCCAGCCATTGTAGGCACATGATCTGAACGAAGGGGGCCATTAAAACCAATATGCTGATATAATTTCAACATTTCAGGCATGTTGGTCGGACCATTGTCATGGAAAGTCTCACGGAAATGACCAGGTGTACCTTCTACATCGCGTAAATGCACAAAAAAGATTTTGCCGGCTTTTCCAAATTCTTCAATAAGCTCAGGTATATTTTCTCCCATTGTCACGTAGGTTCCCTGACAAAAAGTTAATCCATGTGATGGACTGGAGGACAATGAAAGTGCTTTACGGATCGCATCGGCATTGATCAGAATCCGGCCAATACCCTGAAGCACAGGCACCGGCGGATCGTCGGGATGCAAGGCCATTTTCACTCCGGCCTTTTCAGCTACAGGCATCACTCGCTCAATAAACCACTGGTAGTTTTCCCAGATTTTTTCAGCAGACACTTCGCCATAAGGAGTTAGCGGAAGTCTTTCTCCATCCGAAGTATCAAAACCTGTTACCAGAGCTCCTCCTCTTTCCTGAATATCTTTCGAAGTACGGAACCAACCTGTTGCCATAAAATTGTAGCACAATAGGTTGATGCCTAGTTTACCCATATTTTCGAGCATTTTCTTATACAATTCCACGTCTACTTCCCGCCCTGGCAAACCAAGCTTTATACGTATCATATCCATCTGATCGCCTTCAAGCCCTATTAAATCGAAGCCACCTTCAGCAAACCTTTCCTTTGATAATTTCAGTGATTCAAAATCCCAGGGTGGCAGTTTTCCTGTGAGTTCGGGTGCCAGTTTGGCAATTGCACAATTAATCCCCATCTGACGGCACAATTCCCATTTGCCGTCGGGCTGATCTGAAAAAAACAGAAAAGAGAGTTTCATTCTTATTTCGTTTTAATTTTTAGATAACTGAATTTTTACAGACGGTGCATTCCATGCCTTTGCCGTCAGCACAATCTTTTTATCCTGGATATTTTCCCTGAAGGATAAAGTCATATCAATCACTTTTTCTTCACCCGGCATCAGCCAGAAAAAATTGTCGCTGGCATAAAAAATGCGTTTTGTGCCTTCCACGTCAATTTTGCTCATGAAAGCCGGCAGCTTGCCTGTGTTTTGAACAGCTATTCTGATCCCGGAATTTCCATTCAACCAAGTTTTATTGCTGATCATCCTAATGCTGACTGAGGTTTTACATACAGAAACACTTGGTTTTAACCACGGTCCTTTTTCAAGCGTTACCCATGGAATAGGTTCACTCAAATATTGGTTGTAAAAAACCGGATCGTCCATCATCGACAGAACTCGCGGATAATAAACAGATCGGGAAATCATCTTGCCTGAAGCATCATTTAATTCGGCCACCATAAAAAGGTATTTGTCCTTGTATTCATCTGGGATATTATAAGAACCAAGAGTGACATCGGTTACTGATGTTCCTGCAATCACTTCTGTCGTGGTTTCTTTTTCACCAAGTGGTTTAAAATGATCGTCATAGATTTTAACTGAAATTTTTGATCCGGGATAAGCTTTGATAGCATTGGAAACTTTAGCCCTGAGTTCTATTTTTTCACCTGATTTCCAAAGCATGCGTTCCAAATCGAGTGCCACATGTGTTGGTTCGTAGGTTCTTTTCAGAAAGTAATATGGAGCTACAGGCTGACCGAACCAGTCCATCATTTGAATGGCGATAGCGGGCCAGTGGCGTTTGAATACCCAAGGCATTAAACCGGCAGTTACCGGATAATTTCCCTGCATCTTTTCTGACACAATCTGATACCATTCTCCGGCTCCAACCTGCGAAGCCTCCGAAATGGATTCAATACTTGGGTTGGCCATATTGTCGATGTGGGATGCCCGGCTCAGCATACGTGGCACCCGGCCTGGTCCATATTCAGTAAAATGATGGATAAGCTCAGGATGCGTTTTTTCAAAAGATTGATCCCACATTTTCCCAAGATCAAAAAATTCCTTATTATCAACCAGTTCATAGAATAAACTGGCATCCGGGATGCTGTGCATTCCTGTTTCCGACATCCAGGGTTCGTATTTATAGCTGCGGTTGTACCGGGTTGGATCCATGTCAGGGTAGGCATGAACACTCCCGTCGTCGGGCGTGGTGCGGACAAACAAACGGGTGTTGTCGAATATTTTCAGATTTCTTTCAATTATTCCAATAGTGGCTGCATTGCCAAACGAGTAAGGGTTAAATTCGTTCCCTCCACACCAAACCACCAGTGAAGGATGATTCCGCAACCTGAAAATATTTTGCACGACTTGCGATTCCCAAACATCCTGGGGAAAATCAGGGCAATCCTGATTCCCGATAGGGAAATCCTGCCAAACCATTATCCCCAATTCGTTGCAGATATCATAAAAACAATCTTTTTCCAAAAGGCCGCCGCCCCAAACACGGATTAATTGAACCCCCATGTTTTTTGCAGCCTCTAAAGTCCAGCGATAACGACTTTCGGGCATATCGAGCAAAACATCGATGGGTGTCCAGTTCATCCCTTTTACAAAGAACTTTTCCCCGTTTACTACGAACTGCCAATTTTCCCAACGGTCGGAAGTTCGTGGACCGGCTGTTGTCAGGCGAACAATGCTCCTTATTCCATACTCAAACTCAATTTGGTCAACTTTCTTTGAATCCCTGAAGAGTGAAAGGCGCACTTTGTACAAATTTGGCTCGCCTAAACCATTTGGATTCCAAAGTTTTGGCGATACAATAACAAAATCCTGTTCAAGCCAGTTTCTACCCTCGTACAAATTGAGTGGCAACTCTTTTGTAAAAGCCACCATCCCTTTCGATAATAATTCCATCCGCGCCGATAACTTAACATTTAGGGGGATGTAGGGTGTACCTTTTTCGTTGGGATGGTTTATCTGGGTATTGTTCCATGGGTGGAGTTGTAAGTCGAGTGAGTTTTTGTTCGCAAATATCTCAGCCGAGAGGTGTAAAACAGCTTCATTTTCCGAGGCCGACAAGGTTTTCATGAAGGGGCGTTCAATATGAAATTTGGGTACAATCTCAATTCTGGCCCCTTGCCACATTCCTACGGTAAAAAACGCCTCTGTTCCGGAACCTCCGGAAATGATCCAAGGCTTTATTATTTTACCGCTTGCACGGGGATTGTATCCGGTTCTCTTCGAATAATCGCGTTCACCTGAAGCAGTACGGGGGAGGTCGTCAAAATTGGTTGCCCTGTTTCCCCAGTTTCCTGCGCGGACTTCTATAACAATTTTATTGGTGTCACCATACTTTATCAACTTACTAATGTCGATAACCGGGCCTCCAAACATTCCCTCGTGGGTCCCCAGTAATCTCCCGTTTAACCAGACTTTCGAGAAATAATCAATGCCATCAAAACACAAAATAGCACTTTCCCCTTTTTCAGAAACGGGAATCGTAAATGATTTCTGATAATACCAGACTTTTTCCTCAATCCATCTGTAAAGAGATGAATTCAGGTTTGCGTATGGATCCGGAAGTAATCCGGCTTTGTGTAGCGTCATGTGCACCGTAGTTGGTTCTTTAACCTGAACAACCTGCTTACCGGGCAGTTTGGAAATATCTGTCAATAAAGAATCAGAGTAACTTAACTGCCAATCTGTACTTAAATCGATATGTTGATTCTGGGTCCTTGGAAAAATATAATATGGCTGATTAAGCAAATTTTCCTGCGATAACAAAGTAGTTTGCAATCCGATCAGGAAAAGAACCAGCAATGTGAATTTGAACAAGTAGTTCATAATCTTAGTCTTAAGATGGTTTTGTTATCCTTTAAATAGGTTCATTTTGTTTTACTAATTAATAATCACTGAAACGCCGTCTGGAATCACCGTGATTTTAGCTTCAGGCTTATATAATAGTTTTTCAGCCATTCTTATGGCTTTATTAATATCTGGAGCATAATGCATTCTGAAATTTTTAATCATATCTTCCGGCGCCCTGGTTACCATAATAACCTCATGTTTAAGCAATATCCGCGTTAATATCTGAGATTCCCACTGATCGACAACCGTTTGTTCTTTGCCATGTGATAGGATTTCGTTATGAATCTCAAGTACGCTTTTCCCATTGTCAAACGTATTGAAGAAGGATTGACCACCGTGCCCATCAGAACATTCGGCCACCATAATAATAACTCCACCAGTTTTGCAGGTTGCTTCTGCTGCGGTCATCCCTTTAACCGATTGGTATATATTCTGGTCGAGCGGATAGCCTCCATTGGTGGTGATTACGATATCTGCCAAAGCTTTATTGGTTCCGAACATTATTGAGACATCGCTTGCTCCTTTGCGGTGCGCCAGATCAAAATGACCGGCATAAGCGGCAATAATGCTTTTCGTATGGTCTAAAACAACGTTCACAATAAACGCCAAACCGGCTACCCTGGCCGCATACAACATATCCTCGTGAATTGGGTTACCCTCCAGAATTCCTGTCCGGCATCGGGGATGAGCAATAAACTCGGCGCAATGGTTGGCCAGAACCGATTTACGGTTAGTGATCCCAGGAAAGACACTTTTCCTTCCACCCGAAAACCCGGCAAAAAAGTGCGGTTCAATAAAGCCTTCAGAGACCAATAGGTCGGCCTCGGCAGCTATCCTGTTAATTAACAGGTCGCCACCCGAAGGTAAAATACCAATCTGAACCACTTCAGAATGAACAGCATCGTGCATAACGATACACTCCTTCCCAACAATGGCAGCACCGAATTTATCAATGAGTTCCTCCTTTGTCGAAGCCCGATGGGTACCTGTCGATATCAAAATGGTGATATTTGCCGATGGATTACCTCTTCTGATCTCTTCGAGGATGATGGGTGTGATTATCTTGCTTGGGACCGGGCGAGTATGGTCGCTTGATATAAGAACTATGTTTTGCTTCCCAATGGAGAGCTTGCTCAATCGGATACTCCCGATGGGGTTCTCGATCGCAACCCGTACGATATCAGCTTGTGAAAGACCACCACCCTTTTGTTTAAAAGCAGGGGTAAGTATTGCTTCGAGGCGATCATCGCTCAGGTTTAAATTGAGGTGAGAATGGCCAAATGGTAATTTGATATTATTCATTTGCTTATTTTTTTGGTTGCTATTTGTTTAACCATAACATTAAATACATTATTCACTCTAATATTACCTATTAAAGCATGTGTCTACTCCTAAAAGTCTGAGTTCATTAATTTTTAATACTTCCCCTTTTCAACAATGGTATCGAACATGGCCAAAACATTCTCTACGGGGGTTTCCTCAAGTATTGTGTCATGGCTTGCTCCTGCGATAAACCCTCCACCGGGTTTCATAATGTTTAAAACTTGCATTGTTTTTTCGCGGACTAAATCAATATTGCCATCAATTAGTACATGATGCGAATCGATACATCCGTTAAAAACTATTTTACCCCCGAATTCATTTTTTAGCTCTGCGAGGTTCATTCCAAGGCAACTGGGCTGAACGGCATGTACTGCGTCGAGTCCGGCTTCGATTAAGGCAGGAAGAAGTTGACGGTACCCGCCACAGCAATGCAACATTACTTTTAAGTTATAATCGTGACCCAGGCTAACGAACCTTTTTAGGTGAGGAAGAATGAAAGTACGAAAAAGGTCTTCGTCGATTAACGGGCCTGTTTGGCTTCCAAAATCGTTGCCCATAAAAAATATATCAATGCTATCGGCAGCAGCATCAAATATTCTTTTGTTTGTTTCGAAATAATACTCAACAATATGTTGGAGGGTGGCATGAACAATTTCGGGTTCGATGTACATTTTTATAAAAAGGTTTTCCATGCCAAGCAGATCAATCAGATCGTGCCAAAAGGGAGACCAGTCGCCCCCAAGAATGGCAAATTCGTTGTTATATGTCCTGGCTTCTTCGCTGATTTTTGTTACATCGTTCCAATTCGGATCCGGCCAAGTGTAAGCATGTATTACATCCAGAGTTGCATTTGCAAGCGGATGTCCGTATGGCTGCCCATAGCCTTGTCCATGTCTTTCAATGCCAAAAGGCGTGAGGTAAACCGCATCGGGCCGCGTTAATTCCGAAGGGCCGTTGTATTTTGCAAATACCCTCCGAAAATCATCATGAAACCTGATTCTAAGTCCCTCATCATCCAGTTTTAACTCATTTTTGGCTTTAATCCAGAATTCGTCTGAGGCACCACACCACATGGGCACGCGATCGGGTTCCTTGTGGTTAAAGGTAGTGAGCACTCGTTCTTTGGATGTCATTAAATGTAGCACAACAATTAAAACATTAATATTTCGGCAATTACTGGGTTCTCAACCGACTCAATAATTTCAATCCTTATTTTAGATGTCTTTATCTGAGGAAAAATAATTTCTTTCTTTTCTCCTATCCTTTCGCCTGAGTATAATTCTTTCCAAATACCTTTAGCGTCGCATCTGACAACAAATTTTCTTACATTTTCGCCTGCTTCAAATAGTATCAGTTTGGAAATATCTGTAGTTCCCCCCAAATCAAACTCAATCCAGGAATTTTTTGTGCTGCAATTCCAGTTTGTGGCAAAATCATTATCAAAGGCCCAATTATATGGGTGCCACTCACGATTTTCTTCGTTCGAAGTGGCACTTTTACCAAATAGCACCGAGTTTATTAATACACCAATTGGATCAATATCGCCTGCAGCACCATCAAGTTCGAGAACAATAATATTATCATAAGGTTTTTGCAAAATTTGCGGAACACTGATAGTAATAATATTTTGCGACTGTTTTATATCAATAGCCGTACCATCAAGCAATTTGCATGAAACAATTTTTTTTCCAACTTGAGGCAAGCTGATGGAATTGCCATTAACCAAATTTAATAGGTGAAGATATATTTTATTGTCATTATAGGTTGAAGCACCCCAAACTCCGGGTTTATAAGGTCCCCCGCGTGTTCCATAAATACTTTCACCATTTTCTTTAAGCCAGTTTCCAAGCTCTCTAAACCTTTCTACTTGCCGGGGTTCGATTCTCCCATCAGGCATTGGATTTGTATTCAGAGCCAGATTCCCATCTCCTCCTACAGCCTGAACTAGTAAAGATATAACTTGTCTTAACGATTTAAGCTCATCTTTGGGTTTCCACCCCCAGTGTGTGCCAAGTGTTACGCAAGCCTCCCAGTATTTTTCCCTGTCGAATCCTGAAAGACGGTTTTCAGGTGTTGAAAAATCACCAGAAAGAGCAGCTCGGTTATTTAAGATAATACCCGGCTGTAATTCATGAAGCATGGCAAACAATTTTTCAGTATCAAAAAACTTGGGATTTCTTATAATCATGTTACCGTCTTTATTATATCCTCCCATATCAAACCAGATACCATCAATTTTCCCATAGTTAGTGCAGATTTCTCTCAGCTGTGCATGCATAAAATCTATATATTTTTGATGAGTTACCAGATTGAAAGCATCCGGATGATACCAATCAACACTTGAAAAATAGACAACAAGTTTAATATCCATTTTATGACATGCATCGGCAATTTCTTTGAGTACATCCACTTTCCATGGAGATTCCGGCCCTGTGACGCAGTAATCTGATTGCTTGGTGTCCCATAGAGAAAAACCATCGTGGTGTTTGGCAAGAAACACAATATATTTAGCACCAGCATCTTTTGCTGTTTGCACCCACTCTTCTGCATTAAAAAGATTGGGATACCATTGTTTATATAAGTTATCAAAAATCTGGACCGGAATATCCCCCTTGCCTGCCCATGAATTCCTTTCTGCTCCGCGAGCCCAGCCCAGATCGCCACCATTGCTGCCAAGTAAACTAACGGGACCCCAGCATATAAACATACCGAAGCGGGAATCTTCCCACCATTGCATACGCTGGACATACTGTTCTTTCGTTTCTCCCTCCTTGCTACCGGGAGCCGTCCATTGCTGGGCATTTACTGAAAGCCCTTGCGTCATTAAAGCCAGTATTGCCAGCAAGGTAAAGGGTTTAAATAATCTAATACCTATTTTCTTCATTGTATTAATTTTAAGTTGTTACTACTTATTTGAAAAATCGATAAGAATTTTAATAAAAGTATGCACCAATCTCGTTCTACTATCGCCATTATAATGCATTCATTGACATCCATAAGACCCGCCGAACACTGCCAGCCGGTAGCCGGTCGGGCTTTTCGCCGTTTATGGTGAGCATCAATCGTTCTTTGGAAGTCATAATTATTAAAGTTTTTTCAGAATTTATTGCTTTTCGACCAACGTAATCCCAGTCACTCCCATAAAAGTTTCGGTTGCAATACTTCTTATTTCGAGTGATACGGCGGTTTTGGATGGGTCGCAGATAATGTCGGTCATGGTGAGGTGAGTGTCTTTTCCATATCCGAATAAGTCCCATCTACTTTCACTATAGCTATAACCGGGGATAGCTGGCAATGGAAGTGAGACTGTATTAACAGCGTGCGACTGTTCGTAACTGTCGAAATTTACAGGTGAAACCAATCTTGTTTTATTTGTACTGCCATCAGCATAATGTATGATTACCTCGGCGGCTGGAACATAACTCTTCATGGGTACCAGCTTATTAAGCGAAAGCAGGTAGATTTTGTATAGTTTCTTTTGGGGCAAGGTAATAGTGGCTTTGGTTGCGATTTCCCGCGGGGCAGTATTAGCCAGCAGAATCAGGTTCTTTTGCAGTGAGTCCCTGTTGGAATCCATTTTGCCTAATTTAAATGGCACCTCTCCCACCTTTACCTCCTCTGGTATGGCACCATTTAATACAAATACCGGCTGAGTCCAAAATGATATTCCGGGAATTTTACTTTGGTCTGAGTATACACCAGCTCCAGTATTGAAATCAGCATCGGACTCGAATGGGTGATTAAAACAGGCGTTGATGTTGTCGGTGAAGCCTTTAGAAAGATCCAGCTGTGTGAATTTGGCTCCATCGGGAATGGGGTCCAGCACGGTTCGTTTTATTGCATCCTCAGGTCTTGGGAGCATTGTGGCTATAGTTACAGGTTCAGTCCAGGCAGTTTTACCCGTCTTCCCAAGGATAAACAAACCTGCCTGCCCAGCTCCAGCGCGTTTTAATTTAAGCTTTAATTCTTTTTTATCTTGTTTGATAATTTCGAAAAAGCCAAACCTATCTTCCACTGTCCAACTATCGAAACCGGAAATCTGCAATGTAATAATTTCTCCTGGTAGTGCCATTTCCGGTGCAACGACATTCGGTTTAACAGCTTTTGTTATAACTTCTAAAGTGCCCCCGCCCAATGATGTTTCAACAACTACCAAACTGTGGCGCATGGTGGGTATTTGCTTGTAAACAACCTCTTTCCCGTTGAGGCGAACCGATTGTACTGATGCCTTTACCGGGATTTCAATGACAGTGCTGAGATTATTGCGGGTTTTAACTTTTACCATTTGAGTTTGATTTAGGCGCTTAAAATCGATCGACAAACCTTCTCTGGAGAAACTTGCATGATCCCAGCTTTCCGGGATCCTGGGACGAACGACAATGAAGCCTTTGTCAACTTCAGGACGTATCCCGAACAAGCCTTCAGTTGAGGTACGAAACATGGCGCCGAGTCCGGTAGCAGCATCAACCGTGAAACCGCCGCGGGTACCCTGTTTGCCATCTGAATCGAATCCGTAACTAATTGCAGGAGTTGTTGTTCGATAGCTCGATGCTGCCACAGTACTTAGAATTTTTGCACCTTCCCCGAAACGCCCGGTTTGCATTAATGCCCTGGCCACCATCATATAATCTCCGGATGACTGAAAGTGTTGAGACCACATGATAGGCCACCAGTCATTGTCGAACATCCAAAGGCTGCCCGATGGATCGGTGAAACTATGATTGCGCAGATACCAATCGGCAAGCATCACGGCCTGATAGTCGTCCACCAATCCTGTGCAGATGGGGATCTCAACTTCCAGCGATTGCGGGTGCAATCGTAACATTCCAAGTGGGCATTTGGGACCCAGCATGCCAAATTCATCAGACCAAAGCTCCGATTGCGCCTGTGCAAATATGGCTTCAGCTTTGGTGGCATAACGCTTTTGTTTTTCGGATTCACCAAGCAAACCTGCAAATTCAGCCATATCGGAATATGCTTTTCTAACAATGGCTGTTTGATAGGTAGAACTGGGACCACGGTTATCAGCATCGCTTTTCCATTGGTTTATCTTGTCTTTGTAGAGGTTGTCTCCATCAGGATTAAGGTCTGTTTCGATCCAACCCAAAGCCTTTTCGAAAGCCGGAAACAATTCTTTAACTGCTGTGAGATCGCCTGTCCATTTATAATAATGGTGAAAGGCATCGATGGCTGAAGCATCCCAACGGGTGAAGTGACCTGGCGATTTAAAGTCCACTTCCAACCCGCGTAGCCACCCATTCTCGGCTTGAAATGTCGCCAAAATCCGCAAATAGTCAACGGCAGCTTGCTCCAGATTCAGATTGCATGCTGCATGCACATGACGATATGCAAAAATATACTGCCATTGGAGAGCACCATCCTTGGAATTATGCACCAAACCCGGTGGTTGATATAAGCCCGGGAAATAATCGTTGGCCATCAGGTTCAGGTACGATTCCAACTTCTTGTCGGGCAACTCAAAATTTACGGGTTCGGAGCGATATCCACCAGAAGCATTTCCTTTCTTTGAAGCTTCGTAAATGGCAGCAGGTGTCTTCATAAACGAACGCATGGCCTGTTCACCACCCGCTATTATGCCGGCAAATGTATTGTATGCATCATCGGCTAAACGGGCGCGCGTTTCGGGGGCAACATTCAGATTGCGGTCGAAAAAAGCGCCATAATACTCACGTGCAGCTTTTTCATTCACACCGGGCGATGCAATTATTGTTGACAGAAAAGCAGTACTCGTGGATCCTCCGGCAAGTGAAACTGACCACCGACCAGGTTGTTGATAGACATATTTTTCGATCCCTGCCCAACCGATTAATACCTGACAATTGTGATTAAAGTAAAAACGGAAAGGCATTCCTCCGGTTATAAAATGGCGCAGTTCCTCCGGCAGTGGGGTGGCAACCGTTAACCAGGGATCAATACTTGATGTTTGTGGCACTGCTGGCGCTACGGCTTTGGGTAAATCTTCGGTGGATGGTATCACATTAACGATTTGTGATTGGGTGGAGAGGTTTTCAATTCTCACTTGTCCAAGCATACCATAAGCAGGTAGCGAGACTGGAGAAATGAGTTCCAAATTGAGGGCAATTTGTTTCGATTTGTTTACAAAACGATAGTTAACTTTTCCAGCCGCTACGGTAAAGTTTTCCCGGACGAATTCGCTTAAAGCAATTGGGGTTCCATTAATCTCCAGATTCAAACGGATTTTTACCAGCGGATAAGTCTCCATACGAAGGTCGAAACTACCATCGGCATTACACCATGCACCAGCCCTTCGGTAATGTAATTTGTAATATACATCGGGTCCAAGCAACTCAATACCACCAGGGACCGGTTTCTGTGTGTCGGAAATTACCTTTCCAAAACCAGGCAAATGAGAATCCCAATTTTGAAAAGTCAAACCGTTCAAACCAGGTAGTTTAATCCAACTTGGCGGGGCGATCTGCGATGGGATATATTCCACCTTCAAACCAGGCTGAGGTTCATGGCTCAGGGTTATCTGCGCCGGAGATTGGGCAAAAGAAGTATGCACGGCATTAAGCACTATAAATGAGATTAATAAAATATTGCTTGGTATCTTCGCTATTTTCATAACTAATAATTTTTTTGGGCGTTTTTCCCCATACATTTATAGTAGGCAACTTATGCTACATGGTTGTAATGCAGTTAATTTCCAGTTAAATTAATCTCATTTTATTAAGTGTTTAAACCCCTAACTTAATCCTATTAGTAATATTACGATGCCATTTTACGTCAGTCCAAATTCCGGGAAAATGTGGGTGAGTAAAGTTTGAAGTACAGATAAACTTAAAGCCATGCTTTACTGATAAATCAGCGCAGATATCTCCGGCTTCTTTTATAAACTGCCAGTCGAGTGCCGGGTGTTCGTTCCAGATAATAGCACCCCAGCCTTCGGTATTGCCACAGGTTAGATTATTTGCTTTAGCTACATCAGCCCTGAGTTTTAGTTCGCTGTCGGCCCACGCAATAAGTGTTTGCTTGTTTTGCTGCCAATAGGATTGCATCTCCTTATAGGTTTTTTCAAAGAGTTAGTCATTTTTCATGGCATGAATGCCCTGCCAATAATTGGTCGATTCGGAAAAACCAGGATTGCAAACAAACCAAAGGTGGGCGTCTAATACAGCAAATTCGGAAAAATCCATTACCTGCCATGGTGTACCAGAATTGAAGGTTAGAGATGCAAAAAAGTCGAGCTTAGGCCATTTGATCTTCAATCGTTTAATGGCATTTGTTATAAATGATTTGTAGAAAGTTTCCTGAGCAGGTGTGTGAAATTTTTCGTCGGTTTTAACATTATCGGCATCTGGAATATTGGCATCGCGGTTTGAATTCACCCCTACCTTTTGTTCTCCTATTCGGTTCAATTCATTCTTTAGCCATTCAAAGCCATGCCAAAGTGGATATTCGTTGAGTAAATCAACATAAAGGCTACCTTCCAACAGATTATGGTTATCAAGAAATTGTAATGTTTCGTCCCACATACGCACAAAGCCATCCAGCCCTTCAATTGTTTTGCAGCGTCCTGTTTCGTGATCCAACATCCAGGTAGATAATCCCACATGGATACCTCTTTCTTTGCATTTCGGTAAAAACTCGAGCAGTGCTTCCCGCGGGCGGGAATAGGTGGAATATTGATTCCCCCACAAGGCAGGCCGCCAATTGGCTTTGGGATGGTAAAATTCTTCCTGCACTTTGCCTTCGTTATCGGCAGCCACCAAATGCGGAAAGCAATCCATACGGATAGCATTGTAACCTCTTTCGGCCAGTTCGTCCAAAACCTTATCCCAATTTTCAAACGAACCCAACCGATGATGGCGAAGCAGCCACGAAAAATCCCACATGGCAATGGCCACGGGTTTTGAAAGTTGCGTGATGCGGGTTGGTACAACATTGTTTTTGGTATTGTAACCTACTAGCGGGACAGCGGCAAGCGCAGTTGCGGCAAGGCTTGATTGTATGAATTTACGACGTTCCATGTGTGTTTTTGTTTTTTATTAGTTCTTACCTGTTGTGCAATTAAGCAGCTAAAGCATTCTTAAGCTTATTCAAGAGCTTGCTGTCTGAAAAGTTAAAATATTGAAGCATAGTCACTGCTGTAATTTTCATTCATGATGATCGAAAACCGGCGCAATTATTGCATCCGGCCAGTCCTCGGTCAAACTGAAATCCAGAAACGATTAGTTGTATTTTAAAGCCATTTGCTAAATAATTAAAATACTTAGCTCCTTTTTTGAATCATCCTTTGCTTTTACCCATATAGTTTTGCTGATATTATCGTAATACCAGCCTTGGGTGCTGCTTTCGAATGCATTTTTTTTGAAATATTGTGCGCAGGACTTATTATTCAACAATACTGATTTTACATCAGGTACTTTGTGAATGCAGAACATAATATCTCTTTCGGGAAGTTTATAATTTCCCTGTGACATACTTTTAATAATCTGAATTGATTTGTCATCTTTAATGCAGTTAAATGCTGTGGTTGCAAAATCGCCTTTTTCAAAATTATAACTTATGCCATCGTCTTCATAAAGTTCGAAATTCGATTTTTGTGAAGGCCAGATATGTACGGTAAGAGGCGATGTAAATTCGTCCATAAACTTTTGACCACCCGGCGCCATGGGTATAATAGCACCTGCTTTAATGAAAATAGGAACTTTGCTTATCGGTGCATCATAAGTTATGGTTTTGCCACCCTCGTATGTGGTGTCGTCCCAAAAGTCATACCAGGTGCCGTGTGGCAAATATATATCGCGTTGAAAAGCAGTATCCTGCCAAAGCGGTGCCATAAGAATCTCTTTACCCATCAAATATTCGCCATAAGCCGAATATGTTTTCGGATCGTTTTGGTACTCAAGTATAAGTGACCGTATCAATGGCACACCATTTTGGGTTGTTTCTTTAACATACGAGTATATATAGGGCATCATTTGGTACCGTAGTTTGGCATAGTAACGGTAGCAACTGTCAGCAACGGGGTTTCCGGTAGCTGAAACCTCGGTTCTTTCACCTGCAACCGTCAATGTGAGATATTGCGAAAGGCGAACGTTAGACTCTTTAGGATTCATCATCCTTGAAACATTGTCAGTATAAGTTCGGAATGGAATACCGGACAAGCCTAAGTTAATACAACCCATCATCTCTCCAATAATATTATCAGCACCTTCCTGTAAATCGGAGTCTTGTGTGCCATGCATTGGATAGCGCTGCCCCCCTGCCCAAAAGGTAAGGCCAAAAACAATCGACCGTTTGTCAGGTGCATATTTCTTGTAGGCATCGTAACTGGCCTGATTGTACAGCAACGAAAGTATATTGTGGTATTCGCTGTCTTTCATTCCATTGTATGGGGAGTGTAAATCATCACTACCTAAAGTAACATGCCCGGGCATCCAGTAATCGCCGGCAACACCATCCGATCCAAAATCGATCATGAATTTATGCTTGCTGCCCCACCAATCGCGAACTTCAGGGTTCATAAAATCGGCAAGAGAGCCCTCTTTTGGACCATAGCCAAATGAGCCAACCCATGGTTTTCCGTTTTCTTCGAGCAGGTATCTTTTTTGAGCCCCATCCTTTTGCATATCACAATCGGCCATAACCCCGGGATTTTCCCAAAAAAGCGCGTGGCAATTCCAATCGTGTAATTGTTGCATCATTTGGGGCAAATCATAAAATTCGCCCCATTCGCCTGCGCCCCAGTTGGTACTTGGACTGGCGTAAAAGTTTTGGTGACAACCTAGCGAATGTATTCGGATACCATCCAATGGCCAGTCCTTAATTTCACGGCATGTTCTTACTTCAGATAACATTCCATCCTGTCCCTCCTGGCGGTAGGTCACTTTAGTATCAAATTTCTGATCCCATTTGCTTAAAAAAAAGCCAAATGCCCATTTGGGCGGAAGTGGCGACCTGCCTGTGATTTCGGTATATTGTTTTAATATGTGTTTAAATTCAGGCCCATAGATTAGATAGTAGTCCATTTCACCTCCCGGGGCTGAAAAAGTATAGGGATTCTTCGTAAAATCAAATGTTGAACGAAAAGTGTTGTGAAAGAATATACCATAACCCTCTGTTCCCATAAAAAATGGCACGGGAGTCACATGTCGGGTGGTCCAACAATCGCGCTTCTCACCCCTTAAATCAGATTTTTCGTATCGCTGGCCAAGACCGAAGAAATGATCGGTTTCGGTTAGTTGTTTACGGCAAAAAACGCTATCTCCGCTAAAACCCATGCTACCATCTTCAAAATCGCTAACTATGGTTTTGCCTTCAAGGTTGAGCAATGAGATAGCCAACGGATTTTTTGAAATTTTTAGTCTCGCTTTTAGAGTGCTAATCTCAATAATTCCATTCTTTTCGCGGATTTTAAAATCCACTTTTGGCCAGTTGTACTGAATCACCACATAATTTTCGTCGGGTGCAAAAAGGCCATCCTTCGACATGCGTATCCTGAAAATATCCTCAGCACATATTTGTACTTTTACCGTGGCATTAGTACATTTCAGGATTATTTCGTTGCCGCTTTTTTGGTACGATTTTAATTGCGTTACAAATTCTTTGCTATAGCTCACTTTGCTACCAACCATTAATACAACAGCAAGGAACAGGAGGCTTTTCACAAAAAATCTAACATTTTCTCTATCTGTTTTCATGGTACATTATTGAATTTTTAGATAAATTATTGAAAGGGATATTTTTTTATAATGCGAGTCTTGTTATCACGCCAAACTGCTAAGATAAGGTACTCGACCACCCTATAATGGCAATCCCTACCAAAAGTAAAATCAACCCCGAAAGCATAATCTGCAATGGTTTTTTACCAGAACCTTTCCATTCACCCGTGGCAATACCCAATACATTGCCACTTATAACGGCCATACTTTGAATAACCGGCCAACCAATCGATGGACCTAATTTTCCCAAATTCATAACAGCCATTCCAAACAAAGCTACTCCACCAAACCACATGGTGCCCATTATAGCGGTATGTATCCAGTTAATCGATGTGCCTTTTTGGGTAAACAGTGCAAAACTTTTATTTTTCCGATACAGATAAATAGCGTAAGCCAAAGTAACCACAAACCCACCAGAAAGAGATATAACCCAGGTGCCATTTGCAAGGTTAAGTTGTGACGCACCGTTAATCATGGCCAGTTCTTCGAGCGGCTTACCGGCAATAAGGGCAAAATTAAACATTGCGCCAAACACACCTGCCACTACACAAATAATTAACCCCCTGGCATAAGCACCTTTTTCAATCAGGCCAACAGTATCGGCTGCTTTTAGTGCTTTATCGCGTTTCCCACCTGCTATAGAACATAAAATAATGCCTGTAATCATAACTAAAACGGCTGCTGTAATTGCCATTCCTCCAGGTTTTAAAAAATCTTCGGGATGATAAAGGATAATAGGAAGTATTGAGCCGATTGCATTGTTTATCCCCAGTACAATGGCTGTTCCCATAGCCAAACCTACCATTTTTAAGCCCAATCCAAAACCCACGTTAGCGACCCCCCAACCAGCACCAAACAGAAAAACAGTTAAAATGGTCATAAAAGGTACGGTGGTATAAATGCTGCCCAAATTAGGAATGGTAAAAAGCGCCAAAGCAACAGGCAAAATAATGGTTGCCCAAAGCGAATACATGATCCAGGTGTGCTCCCATTGCCAGCTTTTAATTTTTTTCATTGGTAATGCAAAAGAACCGAGAAATGTGCCTGCAATTATAGCCAGCGTCATACCAAGTGCGATGTTTGTAGTTTCCATAAATTAATATTTGTTAATTTTATTAATATTTTACATGTAGTCGCTAATTTTTTGTTACTCGACACTAAATAGCATACCGTCATATTCCTTCTCCATTCTAACTTTAAAGCCTTTTTCAGCCAAATCTTTACCTTTCATTTGAGCAACAACTTTCCCATCGGGTGCCTGTGAAACGGTATAAATTTTGACCGGATCGAGGTATTTTACAAACACCTGCCGTTGCGGTTCTTTTGCCCCCTGCCTGAATATCCCCACAATTCCCCCGCTTTTAGTATCGGTATTAATACGCTGGAAACCATCCCAATACCCCTCTTTAGGTTCGCTAAAACCTGCGAGATCCTGCCGGTATAGCATATAGTCGTGGGTGTTTTGTTCTTTGCGCATCCAATCGGCCCATTGTTTCAATTCGGCTCTTTTTTCAATCGACAATTTACGCGGGTCGCCCAACATAATAGGCAGGCTTCCTGCAAGCGATTTTAAAAATAATACCGGATTGGGGTCATCCAACCTTGGGTTGCCAATTACCATAGAGGCTGCCGGTATTGCCGGTGAACGCCACCACGCCAGGTTTCTTACCCTCATGCTGCCGTAAGGTGTGCTTTCTTCAAAGTTCGAGATCCAGTTGCCCTCGGCATGCTCGCACATGGCATAGTCGATTAGTTGCAGGCCGCCCATGGTTTCGAAAGTACAATCGATAAATAGTTGAGGGGCTTCCTGGTGCAGTTGGTCAAACATATTGAAAAGACCCCTGAAATTCATTAATAACGATTCTTCCCGGTCCTTGTGATGATGGTTTTTGGCATAACAGCCGCTTCGTTTTATATCGGTATGGTATGGGCTTGTGACAAGTGCCAGATCGAGCTTTGCATATTCAAGTCCGTATTCGTTAATATATTTCAGAATTACATCCTTAATATATTTCGGATAATCGGATGAAAAACAGCCTGATGCATTTTTCATATCATCCTGGGTTGTGTGAAGGAACATATTACTTCCATCCTCGTGCAATGTCCAGTATTCAGGATGTTTTTGATAAACTTCGGAGTGAAGCGAGGCCTGGCCAAGGCTAATCCATAAACCTGGTTTCATCCCGAGTGATTTAATGTAATCGAAAACAGACTTTAACCCGTCGGGGAATTTTTCATCGTCAACCAACCAATCCCCGCATTCGTTAAACCAGTTGTCGTTTGGATCCTTCCAACCGGTTGCTGTTTTATACCATCCGGCATCAATAATAAACTCCTCGATACCACACTGGGATGCTGCCAATGCAACTTCTTTAATCATTTTTTCGTTGATATCTCCTCTAAAGGGATTCCACGTGTTGTAAACAAATACCGGTTTTTCTTTTATGTTAGCTAACCTAATCCCCATGTGCTTTCTTACAAAATCGTTCACATAGGTATCGATGGCAGTGTAAGGATCGTCTGTGTTATTATAAAGACAGGTAAAAACCCAGGGGCTTTCCCATGTTTCATTTGGCTTAAGCCATTCCCTGAATCCATAATCCTGTTTGGGATGTGTTAGTCCTATGGTTAATGTTGACATATCCAAACATACTGTTGTGCGTTTTAGTATGCCGGGTGCTTCGTTTCCAAGTATAAAACCCCTGCGCAGTGGTACATCGTGCGATGCAACTACAGGGTCGTTGGCTCCTCCTTCGTAAAGTCCGAGTCTTTTTTGGCGACCGTACTCTGCCGAAACCACATTATTTGGTTCCGCCCAAGGGATTGATAAACGTTCAACATCAACAGCCTCAAGTTTTAACTCATCTTTGCCAAGGTTTCTGAAACATAATTTTTTCCGAATAACAGGCAATTCAGGGTATAACATATAGGTTAATGATAATTCAAGGTTAGTAATATCCTCCCCGTCCCCCTTTAGTATAATGGTTGCCCCTGACCCTCCTTCACTATCTTCGGCTTTGAATATTTTCTGAACCTTCCAGCTGCTTTTATTCGTAAAAGGTTTATCGTTTAATAAAAAATAAAACTCTTCGGAATTTGCACCTTGTATAATACCGGCCTGGGATGAACTTCCAAAATCCGGAAAATTTTTGTCTAACACTGGCACCGCGTGGTTTACACGAACATAATTAATCGGTAAACTCTGCATAAAGAACTTTTCAGTATAAATTTCATCACCCAGAACAATTACTCTTTCAATTTTCGAGTTTTTTAAGTACAATGTATCGTTGGTCCATTTTGCAAAAGGTTGTGCATTCACAGCCATTGTTATTAAGATAAAAATGCCTGCAAATATTTGTTGTTTTACATTCATAATGAATTGTTTTAATTATTGCTGGTCTACACTAAATAAAGCACCATCATATAATTTCTCAATGCTAACATTAAAGCCTTTTTCGGCCAGATCTTTACCTGTCATTTTTGCGATTTTTTCGTTGGTTATTTCCTTTTTAACCACATATGTTTTTGCAGGATCGAGATAGCGCACAAAAACCTGCCTTTCCAATTCTTTAGCACCATGCCTAAAAACTCCAACCAGCCCACCACTTCTGGTTTCGGTATTGATGCGTTGGAAACCGTCCCAATGCCCTTCGTGCGGTTCGCCAAAGCCGGTTAAATCCTGCCGGAAAAGCATATAATTGTGTTTCGTTTGCAGGGCATGCATCCATTGGCTTATTTTTTTTATCCACGATTTTTGTTCTAAGGATAGAGAAATGATATCACCCAGAACAATTGGAAATACGCCGGCCACCGATTTAATATAAAGCTTGTAATTGGGATCGTCTAACTGCAAATTACCAATCATACAGGCCGATGCAGGAATAGCTGGGGTGCACAACCAAGCCAACTGACGAGCTTGCAACGCTCCAACCGGACCGCGCTCGTAAATGTTCGACAGCCAGTTACCATCCGCATGTTTGCACATATCGTAATCGATTAAATGCGAGGCTCCCATTGTTTCATAGGTGCAGTCGATATATAATTGTGGATAAAGTGCGTGTAAATCGTCGAACAACTGCCAAGCCCGGCGGTATATTTCGAGAAACGATTCGTGCTGGTCGCGATGGCCCGTGTGGTTGGTGGCGTAACAACCCGACCACGTGCGGTCGTACATATATGCACTGGCTACAATGGCCAAATCTAATTTAACGTAATTTAAATCGAGTGTTTTTACCTGTTCGGAAATAATGTCTTTTATGTATTTATACCAATCGGTTGTAAAGCATGCAGTTACATTTGTTGGGCTGATACCATGCACACAAACTGCCTTGCCGTTTATATCTAAAATAAACCATTCGGGATGTTCCCGATATACTTTGCTGTATTTAGATGCCATGGCAAGGCTTATCCATAACCCTCGACGCATTCCTTTTTCCTTTATATATTTATAAGAAGGAATCAAGCCGTTTGGAAATTTAACAGGATCGGGCAAGTAATCGCCGCATTTAAATGGCCAGTCAAGATTTTCTTCGTGTCCGTTTAGGGTATACCAGCCCGCATCAAGTGTTAGTTCCTCAATTCCACAATCGGCCGATGCATCGGCAAGTTTTTTAAGTAAAGGTTCGTCTACCGTGGCACGAAACGGACTCCAATGATTATATGCCAACGATGGGATGTGGTCTAACTTTACTATGCTTATGCCCATGTGCCTGCGAACGAAATCCTGGACCGGTCCTTCGATGGCATCGTAAGGAGCGTCCGTATTACGATACAAACAAATAAACGACCAAGGGCTTTCCCAGCTTTCTCCAGTTTTTAACCATTTGCGAAATGGGTATTCCTGATTGGTGTGGGTGAGGCCAATGGTAAAACGGCGACCGTCTAAAAAAGTAGTAGTCCTTTTGGTTACGCCCGGAGCCTCGTTGCCCAAAACTAAACCCCGATGTTGACCAATGTGGTGCATAATAATGGCCGGATCGTGCCATTTGCCCACAACAGGGCCTGTGTGTTTATAACGCCCGTAATCAGTCATCGAATAATAAAGACCGTCGACATCAAAATTATTTAGGTTTTCTATATCAACAGACTCGATATTCATATCTTCGTCCCCGTTATTGATAATTTCCAATTTTTTGCGAATTATTGGCAGGTTGGGGTAAAGCAGCCAACTTATTTTAAGGGTTACTTTTGGTCCTTCTGAGGGCTTCAAGGTAATAACCGCTCCATTTCCCTGAAGTTCGTCATTAGCAATTTCAATTTTAATTACTTTCCATGCTTCGCTGCCAGTTATGTGAATATTGTTACAGTCGAAAGAGAATTCGGGATTTTGTTCCTGCAAATAATTAGAATCCTTATCGCTAAAGGTTAAAAGGGTAGTGCAAATTCCAATTGTGCTATCGCCATAAGAAATCACACGCTTGACCAACCCATTATTGAGGATGAGCTGGGAATTGTTCCAATTAGCAAAGTCTTGAGCATCTGTATAAATAGTAAAAAAGTAAAAAACAATTGTAAAAACTATCAGTTTATGCTTCATGAGTTGCTTATTTATAATTACAGTATTTCTGTTGATAAAAATCACACACTAGTTCAAAATAATTCTTTTTGAGGCTTTGTATCCGTTTTGTGCAAGCTTGTTTAAAAGTTTTTTAGTCGTATTGCAAATGCGCACAAAGATTTTCTCAAAGTTTTTCAAATCATAAGATCATCGGTAAGCAAATTTATATTTGCCGGCGTAACCATTGGTATAGTCCAATTACCACTTCTCCACCCTTTTTATAATATCGGGTTGTATATCATAATCAGCTGCTATACATAAATATACACCTTTTTTATCGAATGTGCTAATAAACGCCTCGAGCTCGCTTACCTGCAAATCAATAATAATGGACTTACCGGCTTTCTGAATCTTTTTAATCAAAGGTTCCCATTGCATAATTGGTGTATCGTCGCCCATGCCCTGTACCCACTGAATGGCGTTAATTTCTTTAATTTCGAGTAACCGGTCGATATGCTTTGCAACTCCTTTACCGTCGAGGTGGTAGATGTTGTGGTCGAAATGTTTGACTTCGGCAATATGGCCGGGCAATATAAACTCATTAAACTGTTCAGGTGAAATCATTGCCGAGAAATCGCAACTGGGTATATGCATTTTACCAAACGAAGGTATGCTCATCCATGTTATGGAGGGTTGCCCGTGCTGTTTTAGCTTTTTATCAAATCGGTCGAAAATTTCGAAGAAATCGCGGTACGAAATATCAATTAATTTTTTGGCTTCATCGGGATTAAGAATCAGGTCGAGGCAAAATTCTTGCGGATCGCGCCAGGCCGCAGCGCAATCGGTACCGGGATGTAAATCGGTGTAACCCACCAGAAATTTACCTTTGCATTGTGCCAAGGCTAATTCGGTTAATTGTTCGAGCTTTAAATAGTATTCTGAATTAATGTTAAAAGTTAGTTTCTCAGCCTGAGTCCAATCTTTTATTAGAGGAGCTGAATAAGCGGTAACTTCTTGGTAAATAAGTTCCGACCCATAAAAAGCAGAATAAACCTCGGGTCCAAGATTTGGCCAATAACAGGGAAATGTCTCTGCCAAGAATTTTTGATGTTTAAGCTCGTGCAAAAACAATTCAATTTGGTATTCTGCATCGAACCATCTTTCTTTTAGCGTTGGCCAGTTGCGACCTTCTAAAATGGTAGCTGCATTATATTCGGCGTTATGGGCCGAGAAACGGATGGGAGGCCGATCAATAAGCTCCTGGTTATACCATGCATAAATACGCTCGATACATTTGCCAAAATCGGGTTTTGTCTCGAGCTCTAAATGGCTCCATGGCTTGTTATTGTTCATATTTGAATATATTAGTTTAATTAAGCTGCGTTTATTGGTGATAATGTAAAATACATTTTGAAACTTTTAAATTATTTTGATGTTATTCGCTCGAAATAAGGTAATCGCGATAATGGTACATCAATTTGAATTGTTTGGCCACCTTTGAAGATTTGCCCGGTGTCCGATTTCCATTTCCCGGTTGGTAAAGCTACAAGCCGACTTATAGCACCTTTTTCAATAACAGGAGCAACCAAATATTTATCGCCAAGCATAAACTGATCATTAATATCTGAAAATCCCTGGTTTGGGAATTCATATTCCAGGTGCCGTGCGATCGGTTCACCTGTTTGAGCGGCATAATTGGCCAATTGCAGAATATAGCTGCCAAACTTTGCATGAAGAAGCGCTGCCTGTTTGCAGAGTTCCTGATGTTCTGTATCCAACACCCGCCAGGGTGCAAGCGAAAATTGCATCATAGGAAGTAAAGCGTGAATCTGAGCCGAACGTACAATCAATTCCTGATCAATATGATCGAGATTTAAAAACGAGATGTAGTGGCCACCCCCAATCAAATCGGGGCAGGCAAATGGATAGCCAATAAGTCCTTGTGTCAACAAATCGGGAATAAGGGTTTGTAAATCTTCCCATTCAAATCTCTTGTCTTTTAATCGTTGTGCAAGGGGCTGATTGCCCATTTTCCAGCAAGCACGGTATTCATTCAATTTAAAGTTCAACCCTATTTTGGCGTACAACTCCGAATGTTCATTGGGTGAAGTGCCTTCAACATGCGAAATGTATTTGCCCATAGGGTACTGATAAAAATCGCCGGCATCGAGTTTGAAACCATCCACACCATATTTCTCCTGCAGGCCTTTGAGTTGTCCTTCAAACCATTTCACGGCATCCGGATTGGTAAAATCGAGCAGGGCGCTGTATCCATTCCACCAGGCCACCATTAGTGGCTGATCGGGGGTTTCCGCGTTTTTTAAAAAAAGCCCTTTATCCCTGAGCTGCCGGTATAAATACGAATCGGGACTAACAAAAGGACAGACCCACAACATGACCTTAAAACCCTGAGCGTGAAGCTTGTTTATTAAACCCTTGGGGTCTTTAAATGTTTCAGCCTTAAATTCCCAAACCCCGTAATCTTCCTGCCAGTTGTCATCAATCATCAATACCCCTGCAGGATATCCATTGTCTATAATCTTTTGTGCGTATGCCTCAATGTCTTTTTCATTTTGATCATAAATCAATTCAATCCATGTATTGTATTGTGGTTTTGCGAATAACAAATCATCGGGCATTTTGCCTGATGGAGGGAAATGGCTTTTCGCGGCCGACAAGCAAGCACCCTTAAGATTTGTCCCTGTTTGCACCATTTGTATTTTGCTTCCGGAAGAAAAAACCTGAAGTGTTCCCTGCTTAAATTCATACCCGATCGGATCGTCGCACCAAATGTAGCTGCCAAGGTTCGAAACTAATAATGGCTGCACCTGATTGTCATTATTATCCCCCAACTGATTAGCTCTATAACCCATTTTAAATGGAGCTTTATGACCATCGGCCACAAATCCGCCATACCATTTCTCGTTTTTCTGAATCGTTATTCTTAGTGTATCAGTTTGGCCACCGAACGCACAAAATGATATTGCACCAAGCAATAGGCTGCTGAATAAAAGTTTAATATTTCTCATGTGATATTGTCTATTTAAGTTTATTATTCGACATTATTTATTACAATTTTTCAATTAATACTTAGGTATTTATCTGATTAACTGCAAGATAACCCAACTACCATTTTTCCACCCTTTTAATAATATCGGGTTGTATGTCATAATCGGCTGCTATACAAAGATATACGCCTTTTTTATCGAATGTGCTGATAAAGGCCTCCAGCTCACTTACCTGCAAATCAATAATAATTGACTTACCGGCTTTCTGTATTTTTTTAATCAAAGGTTCCCATTGCATAATTGGTGTATCGTCGCCCATGCCCTGTACCCACTGTATGGCGTTAATTTCTTTAATTTCGAGTATCCGGTCGATGTGTTTGGCTACTCCTTTGCCATCGAGGTGGTAAATGTTGTGGTCGAAATGTTTTACTTCGGCAATATGGCCGGGCAATACAAATTCGTTAAAATCTTCGGGTGAAATCATTGCTGAGAAGTCGCAACTGGGGATGTGCATTTTGCCGAACGAAGGAATGTTCATCCATGAAATGGAGGGTTGCCCGTGCTGTTTTAGCTTTTTATCGAATCTGTCAAAAATCTCAAAGAAATCCCGATACGATATTTCAATTAATTTTTTGGCTTCATCAGGATAAAGAATCAGGTCAAGGCAAAATTGCTGGGGATCGCGCCAGGCTGCAGCGCAATCGGTCCCTGGATGCAAATCGGTGTAACCCACCAGAAATTTACCTTTACACTGCGACAAGGCGATCTCGGTTAGTTGTTCGAGTTTTAAAAGGTATTCTGAATTAACATTGAAAGTTAAATTTTCGGCTTCTGACCAATCTTTTATCAATGGTGTCGAATAAGCGGTAACTTCCTGGTAAGTAAGCTCCGAACCGTAAAAGGCAGAATAAACCTCGGGTCCAAGGTTTGGCCAGTAGCAGGGAAATGTCTCGGCCATAAACTGCTGATGTTTAAGTTCGTGCAAAAACAATTCAATTTGGTATTCGGCATCGAACCACCGGTCTTTTAGCGTAGGCCAGGTGCGGCCTTCTAAAATGGTAGCTGCATTATATTCGGCATTATGAGCCGAAAAGCGAATGGGTGGCCGGTCAATAAGCTCCTGGTTGTACCATGTGTAAATACGCTCCATACATTTATCAAAATCGGGTTTTGTTTCGAGCTCTAAATGGCTCCATGGCTTGTTATTGTTCATCTCTGAATATATTAGTTAAATTATATTTCGTTTATTGGAGATAATGTTGATTCTCTTAGGATTAATTTACAATCGAGTATTTCATGAATGGGTTCAATTGTTTTATTCTCAATCTTGTTAATAAGATAATCTATTGTCAATGACGCCATTTCAACAATAGGCAAGGCAATAGTGGTTAAAGGAGGATCGGATATTGCCGAAAGTGAAATATTGTCGAAACCAATAACGGCAACATCTTGAGGTACGTTTACCTTTGCATCTTTGAGGTACCGCAATACACCCAGGGCCATAATATCGTTTGCAGCTAAAATTGCATCGGGCCTTGGAACTAATTCCATAAGTTGTTTGGCGGCTTCGTAACCACCCATTTGGTGAAAATATCCTTCGACAATATATTCTTCATTTATTTCAAATCCCGAATCATTTAAGCAAGCCATGTATCCCTTTAGTCTGTCGGTGGTTACTGCGAATTTTTTTTCACCCCGGATATATGCAATTTTTCTTCGCCCCTGCTTAATTAAAAATTTTACAGCTTCGCAAGTACCACTATATCCATTTGAAGTAATATAATTATCATCGCTACTATATTCAGGCGTCGGATCGCAAAAGACTACAGGTATTTCTTTTGAAATTAACCTTAGCTTCTTATGTATTTCAGGCCTTAAAGCAAAACTAAAATAGATAAGCCCATCAATTCTGCGACCTAATAAATCTTTAATGGTTTTATCTTCGCTTTTCCCTTCGGGATCAGTTACACAGATATAATTCATATAACCTTTTGCACGGCTGATTTTTTCTATGGTTTTATACCATTCGGGGAAGAACGGGTTGGATAAATCGGGATAAAGTATGCCAATGGAACGGGAACGATTGGAACGCATCCCCTGAGCAAATACATTGGGAGAATAATTAAGGGTAGCCATTGCTTCTTCTATCCTTTTACGGGTAGAATGGTTGACCGGACCATTATTATTAAGAACTCTCGATACGGTGGATTTTGAAACACCTGCTTCCTTAGCTATATCGCGAATATCTGACATTTAGATGGTTGCATTATGGGAACGTTCCCATAATGCAAATATAAATAAATTACTAAATCACGAACTGACCCTCTTGCAATTTAAATTAATTCTTAATTGCAAGATTCTTTAAATGATAAAGGGTAAAGGCAACAAAAGGAGTCATCAGGAACAAAACCCTCCTGTGAATGATTACTACCGATGCAATAGCTACTTCGGTATTAACCGAAACCTCATTGTCCCGTTAAACTTAGCCCCTTCTTTAAGTTCCATCGATTGGATTTTTTCGCTATTGCCATCGGTGTAACTAATTTGACCTGATATATGATTTATTACCGTAAAACACATTTTATCCGTAGCGGGCTCCAGCACACATCGCAGATGCACCTTTCCTTCGGAATAGGTTTCGATGCCTTGGTTTTGTTTGTTTTTGAGACTTCCCGACAGAATATTATATTTTGTACTTCTGAAATCATTTGTCCCTTCGGGTTCTTCATCCAAAAACCAATCCCATGGGTGGGCTTCCTCATAATTGGTTTTTTGATAGCTGCTGTTTCTGAAAACGTTGGCTTTCCCTTCGAGGCGGCCGATATGATTTTCGGGATAAACGCTCCAAAATCCTTTTCGTTTCCAGCTTAGCGCATCAAATTCATGAGGTAACATTAAAGCAATACCAACCTCGTGGGCTTTGGTTGTATCGGCATATTTTATTTCTTTACCGCCATAACCGAGCCACTCAAAATTGTACGAAATGGTAAAGTCGGTCTCCGAATTACAAACAACTGTAAATTGACACCTGGCTTCGTCGTACGAACCATCGATGACAATAACCAAACTGTCCTTTTCTGATTTTACCTCTGCTTTTTTTAACTTCCAATTCGTGAGGAAACTGGGTGGCTTAACAACATCCTCGAAGCCACCATTAATAGTTGTACCAACAGGCGTAACAATTAACTCGGGGCCGCTTTGCAAAAGGATTTTATCTCCGTTTTTCTGCCGGGCCTGTAACTGGCCGGTTCGGCTATCCATTGACCAAAGGGTGTGTTCGCCTTTCCATTCGGTATTGTTGCCATTTTTTTCAATCGCTGGCAGGCTCTTCCATACGCTATGGTCTGCTATTGTTGACTTATCGGTCTTTGGAGACAGCTTATAGGTGTCAATTAAATATCCGGTAGCGTCATAGAAATTCAGCATAAATGGTACTGCGGTGCTAATGTTTGCCGGAATAGCGAGATCTCCTTCGCTTTGGGGAGCGATATTTGCCTGTAGTATGGTTTTTGCATCGCCTTGCAGCGCTTCAATTTTGATCTCATTTAGATTTGTAAAGTTGTGCCGGTTTTTTATGTGAATTTTAAAAGGCATATTGGCTGTAAATTCTGTCTCTTCAATTCGTATGGGCGAGTACGCTTTTTTAGTGTGCCAATATTCAGGTTTTACACGTCTCCAGCCGTCAATTATTCCCCAATCGCCATAAGGGTGTCCATCGCAAGGGAAGAAAAAATGATAATCGATACCGGCAAAAATACAACCTCCCAAGCAACTTTGGTTTGCATAAATATATTCGGCATGCTGTTTTATACGTGCTCCCCAGGTTTCCCTTAACCCGGGATTTAACAGTAAAGCGCCTTTATTGTAACTATCAAGGTGACACCATTCTGTGTAGAATAATGGTTTATCTAGAGGTAAAAAATTTATGAGTTCGTAGTGATTATTGTAAATATCTAAAACACCGGTCCCAATACCCATCTTATAAGCCTGTCCCATCATCACAGGGCGCGATTTGTCAATCTCTTTAATAGCCCGCGCCTGGGCATCGAAATTAGGCAACCAGTCCGATTCGTTACCAATTTCCCACAATAATACGGAAGGATGGGAAATGTCCCTTTCCACAACCTCAAGCTGATAGTGCACACAGCTTTCGATAAAGGGATATGGGTTTTGATAATCAATTTCATATTGGCTAATCGTGCTATTTCTGAGGAAGGTAATGTGGCAGGGTTCTGAAATAAATATGCCAAGTTCATCACAAAAATCTACCAGTTCTTCCTGAGCCGGAGGCCATATACGTACAAAATTAATATTGGCATCGTGGTATAATTGCATGTCTTTTTTTAAGGTCTCAATAGGCACAGTATAACCACTCTCAGGGTGGATAAGATGGTGATTTACACCACGTAATTTAACCGGGAAATTGTTCACGAACATCTGGTTCTGCCTTATTTCAATTTGCCAGAAGCCAATTCGCTTATAAAGGCTTTCAACCGGTATTTTATTTTGCACCAAATCGCACGTTAAATTGTATAAGTTTGGATGTTCATCATCCCATTTTTTTGGCGATTCAACTGGGATTTCAACAACCTTCGAAAAACTCTCACCTGCTTTAATAATGGGCAGGTTAATCTTATTTGGCGTAATTGAAACGTCTTTTTCCCCATCTTTCAGGTGCAATGCAACCTGGGCTTTGCTAATATCCTTATTGCTTTGGTTACGAATAGTCAATTCAACCTGCATGGTGGCATCCTTAAATTGCGCATCAAATTTTGTGGTGATATGAAACCGTGAGATATTGCATTCCGGCACTGCCATAAAACAGATATCGCGTGTGATGCCGCCTAAATCCTGCCATCGAGTCATTTTTGAAAGGCGGGACTGGCTTACTTTAATAAGAACGGTATTGGTTTCATTTAATTTTACATTTTCGGTAGCATCAATCTCAAATGCAACGAAAGGTCCATCGTGCTGGCCAAGCTTATTTCCATTAATGTAAATTTCTGCAAGCCCATCAATTCCATTACACCTTAATTTTATGCGTTTGTTGCCCCAGTTGGCAGGTAAATCGAAGCTACGGCTGTACCAAACACAAAATGGAATTGTGCGGCCAGTGCCGTACCCTTTGGTCACCGGGTGAGCCGGAACTGGCATACCAACCCAGCTTCCGGTATCCGAAACAATTGGAAAAACAACTTCTTGCGGTGCTTTGGGCAAAAACCTCCAGGTGCCATTCAGGCTTAGTATGGTCTCATCCACTCCTGCAACTTTAGTTGGTTTGGGGGTTATTTGCACCTTTGGCAGGTCAATGTGGTCTTTGTAAAGATCCCAGCCCTGTTTGTTTTGGGCCGAGAGGTTTATTACTGTCCAAAAAAGCAGAAATGAGACTGTGTATTTACTTAAGGATATTAAAGTATTTTTCATTTTAATAATTTAAACATTTTGACTTTCATTACCGGATCAGATCAAAAATCCAGGTGCTTTATTAATCCGGATGTCAGAAACAGGGGAGGCCAATTCCAAAACAATAATTGTATCCATGGGTTGGTGAAGGTACTCTGGTACGGTAATTCTGATCTCACCTTCCATACGTTTTGTCAATAAAGCCCCACCTCCTTTAATCCTGCAATCAACCAACTGATCACCAGGAATCGGAACAGAAATCGTTTCTTTTCCCATCCAGTCCAACACGTGAATATAAAGTCGTTTTCCCACACCGGTATTGGCAATCACGCATCGTGATTTTTTTGGTCTTGAACCTGCCTCCCCAAGCATGACAGGCACCTCTGAACCTTGTCTTTCCTGATCGGAGATAACCATTGCCGGCTCAAGATGGGTTCCAGAAGTACCAATAATTGTTTCACCATTTTCACGCATCCATTTCCCGATATTTTGTAGCAGCTCCACTTGTGCTGGTGGGACTTTACCGTTCGAATCAGGGGTTATATTGAGGGTGAGATTGCCCCCGCAGCCGGCTGTATCCACGAGCTGATTTACAATTTTATTTAGGGGTATCGCACTCCCATTATTATAAGACCAACCAGATTGCTGAACCGACAAATAGGTTTCAAAAAGTGCAGACCTGTTCATGCGCGATTTAAAGTTGTTATTGGATGTTATATTGGATAGTTCAGATGAACCGGGAGTTCTCACATAAGGAACAAAATGTTCAACAACCTCAAAATCACCAATGGCCCACGGCGTGTTACGACTAAAGATAGTACGGGGAGCAAGCTTACGCAACTCTTTGTAAAATTCTGTCCATGACTTGTGATTACAGGCAGGAGACCAGAAATCCATAGCAAGCATGTCGATATCTCCATAAGACGTTACCAGTTCCCTTAATTGTTCCTGCATATACCCCACGTATCCATCCCAATCGGCAGCCCTGGAAGCCGTGTGCCACCAATCTGCGGGCGAATAATAAAAACCATAACGCATCCCTGCCTTGTGACATGCTTCGGCGATTTCGGCACAATAATCTCTTTTGAAAGGCGTGTTTGTGATCTTATAATCACTCACCTTGGTATCCCACATAGCAAAACCATCGTGGTGCTTTACAACAACCAATATGTGGGCCATGCCAGCCTCCTGAGCCAATCTAACCCATTCAGCTGCGTTAAAACTGACAGGGTTAAACCGCTTTGCCAAATTTTCGTATTCTTTCATAGGCATACCGGGTTTTTTCTCAGCATACATAGCCCAACTTATTTCGGTTGGCACAAGAGAGGAATGGTTCCAATGCACAAACATACCAAGCCTGGAGCGTTCAAACCATTCTATGTATTTGGGCGCAATTGGAACAGGATAGTCGCCTGTAAGATCCAGAAAACAGTCATATATTCTATAAGGTACACCTTCCTGAGGATTATCAGGTAGATTTGCACCCATTTTGCCCAATACTATTTTGTCTTTACCCACTGCAAGGGATAATCCCGGAATCATGGAGACAGCCATTACGGCGCCACTTGATTTTACAAATTTTCTTCTGTCCATTTTATTTCTCTATTTTATTGTTCAAAACTTCCTGAATTCAGTTGTCTAAAGATACAGGCATTTTTTTACAATTTTTTTTCGTACAAAAAAGCTTTTGCGTCAACATAATAGGGATCAAGGATTAGTGCTTTTTCAAAATTCCCATTCACCTCTTTTGTATTATCCTGTAAAAGGGAAGTAAATGCTTTTAGCAAATAAACTTTGGCCTTTTTCCTGTTTTAGTTCAGTGTCAGAGACGCTTCGCCACTTCAGTCCCATTCAAACGGTCATATCCGTTTTATCAAGGCACTAAAGTGTCGATTCAAAATTTTGCATTTTCCTTACCAACTCCAAAAACTTGTCAAAACCAGTCAAACCCAGCAGACTAAAAAACCTTTTTTATCAAACCGGTAAAACCTTTCACAGCACGATTACAATTGGCTACAACACAGTTATTCCGAAGAAATCCTGTACATCCCTGCCCCATGAGGTGCAATGAGCGGGATAAATTCTTTTTGAAAACTTCCCAGTTCTTTCCCATTCCACAAGTCGCGAATTGAAACCTCACCAGTAAAACCTAAATCGGGGAGTGACACCAGTACGGGTGATTCAGCATCTTCACCTGTATTAAATACAGCCAGATATTTGTCCCCGTTTCCAGGTACATCGGCAACCCAGGCAATGTGGTTTCCTCTCCTGAACAACTGACGATTATTTACGCTGGCACGACCAACTTTTAACACTTCATCGTTGGTTAAATATTTCAGGTCGTAAGAGCGCAATTGCATTAAATCACCGCCATACATCAGGGGCGAACGGCAAATATTCCATAAGGTCATCAGGGTGGTTTTTTCATTGTCCGTAAATCTGGATTCTCTTTCATACTCGTCAGGCCCCCGACGGCTAATTCTTCCGAATGGAATCATATCAGCATCAGGCCAGTGACCAGTTCCAATTTGACCCTGCCATTTTGCAGTCAAATTAAACATATGTTTCAGGTCTTCCCACCGATCCCAAAAATCGGCAGAAATCCGCCACATGTTGGAGTTTGCCGACAACACATCCGACTTTTCAACCGGGGTTGTTGCACCATGTGAAAGGCTTATCACCATTGGCCTTCCACAGCGATCAACGGCCTTTCTGACGGCCTTAATCTCTCCCTCATGAAAGGGACTTAAAATATCATCTACTTTAATAAAATCAACATCCCAACTGGCATATAATTCCATAAGGGAATTGTAATATTCCTGGGCTCCCGGTTTATTGGTATCCACGCCATACATCTGGTTCAGCCAGCCACAGGTGCTTTCCTTGCCGGCAATCTGATCGGCGGTGTATTTGGTCCCTTTTACCGGAAGCTTTTTGGCTACCGCTTCACGGGGTATACCTCTCATCACATGGATTCCAAACTTAAGGCCTTTTGAATGGACGTAATCGGCCAAAGGTTTAAATCCTTTTCCATCGGCTGCCGATGGAAATTTTACAGACGCTGGCAATAACCTGCCATATTGATCCATTGCAAGGTTGGGAAGGAAATTTTCATCCTGGGGCGGATTGTTCAATGCTGAATTTACCGGGTAACTCCAGCAATAGTCAACCACAATGTATTCCCAACCATGTTTTAACAAAAGTGTTGCCATGACATCGGCATTTCCTTTTACCTCTGATTCCAGTACTGCAGCCCCAAAACAATCGTAACTGTTCCATCCCATTGGTGGAGTTTGAGCCAGATTTTGGCCCTTTACCTGAAAAACAAAACTGAAAAATATCAGTGCAAAACTTAATGTAATCTTTTTCATTATGTTTATATTTATTTCTGATTCAAATTCAAATATCATTTTCATAACTATCCTATTTTTTGGTTATTCGGATAACAACCGATCTTGTGAATTCCGGTAAGCGGACCTTTTCTCCTTCCAATTTCCCTTTTTGCCATTTGTTTTCCCATGGGAGGTAAAATTCAACAGTAGCGTTAGCGACGATATTCATTTTTGAAACATCGATTGTGAGATTGCTGAGTTTTTCCGCCTTTTTACCTTCCACCAGCTCCGATTGCCAGGTGGAAACTTTATCGCGGCACCAGATGAGGACCGTATTTTTTCCTTTCAAGATGTAATTTCTAAAGTTCGAATCTTCTGTAAACAGCGGTTGGAAATCTTCTGTAATCGGATTTATTCCTTTGATGGCCTGATTAAAGCGACCGAAGTGCCACCAAAGGTTATTTTTCTCGATGTAAAAATCCCAGTGCCAGCTCTGTCCGGGGGCGGCAGCACCGCTAAAGAAAGGGGCAAACAACAGGTCGTGCAGTAATACGCCCTGCTTGTCAACATCGTACAATTTTGAAGGGCCGGCGTGGTGGGCCTCAACCGCGCCAACCTCGGCGAGGATGACAGGTTTCTCTGGATTATAGGAAATGATCTGCCTTACTGCATCGGCTGCAAGGATGTCCATGGGGCCTTTACAAACTTCGAGACCTGCCCCCGGATTGAGGTAACGGTGTACTTGCGCGATGTCATTATTTTTAAATAAGGAATACTCCTTGTAAACCTTAAAATCCTTTTCGTGTTCAAATCCTCCGAGGCTCTGTAATACCAAGTGATTCGGAAAGTATTTGTGCCCCTTTATGAGCATCTCCCTGGTCCAACTGGAAATTAAGCTGTTGTTGGCATTCACTGCATTAATCTCGTTCCACAATTCCCACGCATAAACATTAGGATTATGGGCATACCTGTTCGAAAAAAATTCCAGTTTCTTAAGAAAAAGGTTTTTCCCCTTGTCGCTCCCAAAATATTCGTCCATCGTGTTCAACGGACCACCGTTGCTTACGTGGTAAATTGGTTTA
>Ga0247841_10000684_pt1 | contig 85549 bp, 103 predicted proteins | sample LaCruzMarch2015__2_FD_192410 | JGI IMG/M metagenome (GOLD analysis project Ga0247841, IMG submission 192410) | Freshwater microbial communities from meromictic Lake La Cruz, Castile-La Mancha, Spain - LaCruzMarch2015_18m | ecosystem: Environmental > Aquatic > Freshwater > Lake | place: Spain... | reverse complement strand
AACCTCATCAACAGGCTGTACAAATGGCAAACCTTCTTTCTTGCATGCGTCATAGTCGACTTCTCCGAATGCAGGAGCCATGTGAACCAATCCAGTTCCGTCTTCCTGGGTAACAAAATCCCCGCCGATTACTCTGAATGCATCCAGTTTTGAGTAGTATGGGAAAAGAGGTTCATATCTCAATCCAAGTAATTTCTCTCCTTTGACTGTTTTGACAATTTCAGGATTTTCAAAGTGGCTTCCAGAAAGTTTTTCCTCAATCACATAGACTTCTCCGGAAGGATCTTTGATGTAAACATAGTTCAGTTTAGGATTGACTGCTATTGCCAGATTTGAGGGAAGGGTCCAGGGAGTCGTTGTGAAAACAAGGAAGTATTCATTCTTCTTTCCGTCAATTTTGAATTTTACTATGACTGAATCTTCTTTTACTTTTTTGTAGCCCTGGGCAACCTCATGGCTTGAGAGAGGAGTTTCACATCTTGGGCAGAAAGGAACGACCTTGTGGGCTTCATACAAAAGCTTCTTGTCATAAAGCTGTTTCAGGGACCACCAAACACTTTCGATATAATTATTTTGAAGAGTTACGTATGGATTTTCAAGATCCACCCAATAATTCAGTCTTTCCGTGGATTTGTTCCATGCATCGATGTATTCAAACACGCTGTTCTTGCAGTCGTTTATGAATTTCGCTTCCCCATAGCCCAGAATGTCTTTCTTGCTATTGAGTTTTAGCTTTTTTTCAATCTGAACCTCGACAGGCAGGCCATGGCAGTCCCATCCGGCCTTTCTTGGAACATTGAATCCCTGCATGTATCTGAACTTGTTTATGATGTCCTTGTAGGTTCTAACTTCGAAATGATGCAGTCCCGGAGGAGCATTTGCAGTTGGCGGACCCTCCAGAAAGCTGAAGGTCTTCTTTCTTTTCTTGTCATTAAGAACTGCTTTCTTGATATCTTTCTTGCTAACAAGATTTTTTGCCGTTTCCTCGATTTCTTTGAAGTTGTACATTTTCCTAAACCTCAAAACCCAGGGGCATTTATAATCCTTGCGAAATCTTCCAAAAAACTATCAATAAGTTTAAATATCTCTCACTGTCTTTATAACCAATAGGGTTGAAAAAATGTTTTTTATTCTCAAAAAATTAATTGTAAGGAGGTTTTTGTAAATTTAACATGGCAGACGGTTTTAGATCCGGAGGAAGATCAGGTGGAGGATACGGAGGCGGAAGATCAAGCGGAGGATATGGCGGAGGAAGAGGGTCTTTCAATAGTGCTCCAAGGGCCCCAGTCAGAGAAGGGGAAGAAGTCGATGTCCTTATAGAATCGGTTGGAGAGAAGGGAGATGGAATCGCAAAGATAAAGGGATTCGTAATCTTTGTTCCAAATACCAAAGCCAACGAAGCAGTAAGAATAAAGGTCAAGAAGGTCCTCAACAAGGTCGGATTCGGAGAAGTAGTAGGAAAGTCAGTGGAAGCCAAGGTTGTTCCAGCAAAGAAGATCAAGGGAGAATCAGATGAGGTATCTGATTTGAAGTCAGATGAACCACCAGCATCCGAAGACAAACTTACCAAGGAATTCGAGAACGAAGACGATCTCGAAGAAGAGGAAGAAGAATTTTAATTATCCACCACACCTTAATTTTTTAGTGTGATTTTTCTTTTTTGTTAACAGCAAGTTTTTTCTTAATTAAAGTTCTTTTTCTAAGATAGTTTTTTCTTAATTAAAGTTCTTTTTCTAAGATAGTTTTTTCTTAATTAAAGTTCTTTTTTTCTAAAAAAGAAATTTACAATCCTGCTTCTTCTCTGCCATACTGCTCTGCCTCTTTGACAGACGCTCCCTGTTCAATTGCTTCAAACTCTTTCTTGGCCATTATTCTCACCCTTGCGGATTTTGAACTGCCTTCCTTCAATTTTGCTCTTATCTTCATGAATATCTTTTGAAGAGGGGTGTCCAAACTTAAAAATACAATGCAAACAACGCTAATTACTGCATAGATAATATTGCGCCCATAGAAGTACCATTTGACTGCTCCGGCAACAATGAACACTGCCAGCAGAAGCCTTCTAACCCACCATGGCGTGCCATAGAATATGATCATAAGAATGAACAGTCCGGCAAGGACAGCAGTATAGATTGGGGCGTAGATTGCTGTAAAGATTGACATAATGATACTGTCTGGCAATGCTCCCACTCCCGCTGCAGAGGCTATGGCAGCCAATAAAAATGAGGCCCCCGATGAATTCAACATCTTGTTGAGAATTACGGAAAGAACTATTGTCAAAACAATGAATATAAACGTTTTTTGAACAATAATGTCCCCATTGAACAAAACAAATGCGACAATCTCTTTGACAAACAACAAGGCCTGGGTGAAAAAGTTTAATAAAAAACTCAGAAAGGAACTCTGATCAACCATGTTCACACTCATCCGAAGTTAAACATATTAGTTAATACAGCAGAAAGTCCGCCAGAATTGCTTATCAAATAGACTATGTATGATGCGAATAGTATGACTGCACCCCATATCATCCATCGCCAGTTCGGATGCGCTTTCTTAACCAGTTTGTCCATATCAAATTTCTTGTTATCAATCTCTGCTTCAATTCGCGATGCGAGGCTGGTGTTGCTGGCAGCCACTGCGTTGGCATAGGCTTGCCCCAAATTGAATATCTCTGTTTCCAATCTAAGTATTGCAGATGCATACGTTCCATGCAGTATGCTTTGCACAGTAATCTTTTTCTCGTATATCAGCATGACGAGGCATATCAAAGCAGTTACCAAGTAAATATTTGCGGCCGCTCCAACTGCGGAAAGTCTGTAGAACCACATTCCTACAAATGAAACTGAGGCAAGTACCCAGGTTATCTTCTTCATCCATACATGGGTCGTGCCCATGGTTTGAGCAAAATAAAACAAAGCAAACAATGGGATCATAGAGCTTATTACTATTGCAAGAGTCCCATATGGAAGAAGTATGAGATTGACAAGCTTGTCTGTCAAGAATCTCGCACCCATCAATGCGACAAGGAATGCGACCAACATCTGAACCTTTTCATTGTTTCCACCAAGGTTTGCCATTTTGGCTGCAGGTATCAGAACAATGAATATAAGAATGAAAATCAAGATCTTTGTGAAGAATGCGCCTTCCGTAGCAGTATTGAATAAAATGTTTCCAACAACATCAAAAATAGTTCTTATGGCATCATAGATAAATGCTCCAAATGTTCCTGGCTGAAGGGCCGGAAGCTGTGGAGGTGCTCCAAGTTCCGTTGAACTTACCTGGGCAGCAACAAAGCTAGCAAGTAATATTACTGAAAGAATTGCACTAAAAATAATTACACCCTTTTTCATTTTACTAATCTAGTGAGATACTTTTGCTTTAAATACTTTATTACTCTAGAGTTTATTCAAACATCTATCTGGCCATCTGTCTTTTTGCAGAACCCTGAAGTCCGTAGCCAATTGAGATCACTCCAAGCAATATAACAATGATCTGGTAAGTCATCGTTCCGGCAACAGGCAGTCCTTGAATGCTCTGCATGAAAGCAAAACTCGAAAGAAGAGGATACAATCCCATCAAAGCAATCAACAAACCAACAATCACAAGTATTACTCTATATTTTAGCGCCATGGATTCCTCTTTTGATAATTCTTCAAGGGTTTCCTATTTTAAATATGTTTTTAATCTCTCTTCAATATAGTATATTATGAATCTAAAGGAATCTCTTAAATCTCGACTTTCCAAAAAAGAAATGGGTCAGATGCCAAGAGCATTTGACATAATTGGGAATATCGCAATCATTGAAATTCCAAGCACCCTGAAGAAAAAGGAAAAACTCATTGCCCAAACTCTTCTTAATAATAACAAGGGCGTAACGACCGTTCTGAACAAATCCAGCGGATTCAAGGGAAGGCTTAGGACGAGAAAGCTGAGGTTCATTGCAGGAATTAAAACAAAGGAGACGGAATACCGGGAGAACGGCTGCGTCTTCAGATTCAATGTTGAAACCTCATATTTCTCCCCAAGGCTTTCAAGCGACAGACTTGAAATAGCAAAGATGGTCAAGAAAGGAGAGAAAGTCCTTGTCATGTTCTCAGGAGTTTCTCCCTATCCAATTTCAATTGCCAAAAATTCTCAAGCCGGGGAAGTCTACGCAATCGAACTGAACAGAACTGCATCGAAATATGCAGTCAAAAATGTTGAAATGAACAAACTGAAGAATGTAACAATCATCCAGGGTGATGTCAGAAAGAAAATTCCGGAGTTGAAAAGAAAGAAACTAATCTTTGACAGAATAATCATGGCCAGGCCCCAGCTGAAGGATTCCTTCCTAGAGGATGCAAAGAAAGTTTCTAGAAAAGGGACAATAGTTCATTTCCACGATTTCCTCCCGGAACAGGAAATGCCCGGGGCTGCAATAGAAAAAATAAAAAAAGTTTTTCCAAAAGCAAGAATTATGGGCTGGAAAAAAATCGGAGACATTGGCATAAGAAGGTACAGAATAAGAGTTGATTTCAAAGTTCTTTAAATCATTTCAAATACATATAAGTTTTTTTCCACTGGAAGGTTGCAAATGCAATTTTCCGTCGACAAACAAAGGTATTTATACTTCATCATCCTTGGAATGACATGCCTCCAAGCACACCATTCTATCCTCCAAATTCTCCGCTGTCCACCCCTGCTGTCGAGGATTACTGTCTTCTGAAATATTCCGACCGCTATCGGTACAGGTCAAGGAGAGAGCAGGTTGAAAGTGAGCTGCTCGGAAGATTTGACAATGCCAAACCGTCGACTCTAGAGATAGCAGCCTATTCAGAATTTTTCAATAGAAATTTCAGCAATCCCTCCGAAATCAGATTTTCCGAGGACGATCTCTTCGGCTATGCCTATCGGGAAAATGGCCACAAAAAACTTATTTCAGTTTTCTATATCAACAATTTTAGAAAGAAAGCCTGACTCCGAAATCAGATTCTTTTCTTAACTTTAACAGAAGTCGGAGATTCTCCACCATGCCATGTCAGTCTTCCCCTCATTCTCATGGGATAGATCCTCTCGGAATTGTCGTCGAGGATTATGGCCGATCCCTTCAGATTTGGAAGATTGTTCATGTATCCCGTTATGCTCTCTGCAAGATAGCTCTGCATTATTGTTCCAAGGGCTTCGATGTCCGGCTTTGCCGTCACCCTATGGGAAAGGACAATGTCTGACTGGGTCCAGACATCTGTATGGACTTTTGCGGGCTGCTGCGTCGCTCCAACGAGAGACAAGCCAGGCTGTCTTCCTTCCCTGAGCAATTGAATAAGAGCGTCAGTCGCAGGGGTTTTCCCCTTTTCCGGAAGGAACTCATGCAGCTCATCAATCAGCATCCAAACGAGAGGCATTTCCCTCTTCTCTTTATAATTAAGATATTCCATTCCGTGCTGAACGGATTGAATCTCCTCAAGCTTTCTTGACATCATTCTTTCCTGAAATAATTTCTTTGTAATCAATCCAATAACCAGCGCCCTTACATTGAATGTTCCTATTGAGCTGTAGACGCTCATGTCAACTATGGAAGTTTTTCCTCCCTCAACGAGGTCCTTTATGGCAGTTCCTTTCTCATTCTTTCTTGCGAAAATTCCCCAGGTCCCTGCCGCTTCGAAAAGATTTATTGCGGCCGCCTTTGTGTCCTTGTCGGCATCAACGTCATTTTTTATGAAGAACAGAATGTCATCAAGATCGAATTCCTTTTTCTTTTCCCGAAGCTCATTTATCACTCTCTGTATCAATATTGATGGAGGAGAAAGCATTTCCAACCCAAAAGTCAGAACCCAGTCATCGGCATCCAGCTCCGAAGTCTTTATGGCGAATGAGTTTGTCACCGGAATTCCCATTTCCTCGTATTTTTTAGCATAGCCGAATGGGACAAATATCCTCACAGGCAATTTCTTTCCGCTGATTCCCCATTCCTTCAGCAGCTCAGTTTCCTTTTCATTCTCATAGGCCATGGTCCAGAATATGCCCATGGTGTCAAAAATTAAAGTGGCAATGTTTCCCGCAATATTTTCTGGAAGGTTTGCCAGTTCCTCCGCAATGACTCCAAGAGTGTAGGATTTTCCCGAACCCCTCTTTCCTGCAATCAAACAAACATGGCTTCTTGCAACATCCATCATTATTCTATTAGACAGAGAAGACGTTATTCCCATCTTGACATATCCCTTTCCTAAATAAATCAGCCCCTCATTTCCAAATTTGACCTTGTCGGCCTCATCCCTTCCTATTATTATATCATATGACATTCTATCTCCTCTTTTAACAATGGGAGAACACAATTATGCTATATAATTATTTCCTATCCCGGCATGAGAAAGTTTTAATACTTCACCGCCATCGTAATACTGTAATAAAAGAGGCAAACCATGTTTTTAATAAGAAAGATAACACCTTCCCTGAACATTGAGGGAAGAAGAAAGAACGCTGCAGTGATCTATGTTGAGTCTAAACAGAATATTCTTGAGGAAGTTTCCGACAGCATAACATTCCGAGGCGGAATGGCCCATTCAACGTCAAATGGCATGATTGCGATTTTCATTGACAGGATAGATGCCACCGACATCGTCAAATCGGCAATCGAAGTTCTCCAGAAGAGCAAGGGCCTGGGGCTGAGAGTCTGCATAGGCGTGAACTTCGGAGAACTGATAGTTCAGGAACTTCCAACGGGTTTAGTGAAATATGCTTCCCTTGGAAACACCATAAGCTTTGCCAGAAAGCTTGCAAAGGTCGAGAATTCAGTGGTTGTTTCAAATGAAGTTCAAAGTCAATTGGATAAAAGCTTCAGGTCTGAAAAACTTGAGAATGGATTCATGATCAAGGGCGCAATCATAGAGAATTGGTAAATCCCTGGCTTCTGATTTTTTCATCATATTCTTTCAGATTTGGGGCAGTTAAGTTTTGGATGGATGATAAAAGGCGCTGTGATAGAAAACTAATGACTGAAGCATCGGTGATGTTCTCTGGGGGCAAGATCTTGGCTTTTTCTATTATTTTCTCAAGACTCGCTCTCTCATGATCTTCTATCTTTGAGATTTCCTTGAACCAGAACCTTGTGTATTTCCTGGTGCTTTGGCTTTCTATTCCTCCACCGATATGGCCCTCTTTCATAAAAATATGATGCATCTCCCTAGGCAATAGGGTGCTATATGCAAGAGTGCTCTTATCTCCCTTTTCGTGCCTTAGGTAGTCGCCATCTGAGTTGGAAATTTTGAGAGTTATGCTTCCCCGGATAGGGCCGTGGCTATTGATATATATCCCTTCTATGGGGCCGTTTTGGAGAGCAGCTATCTGGTCTCTATTCAAATAATATCTTGCTCCGCCGTGTATTTTTACAGCTATCATATTTTTCTATCAAAGACGACGCTTAAAAACCTAACTGTTGTCAGAAAATTGAAGAATTTCAATCAATTGTAACCAGTTTCATACAAATCTTTTTAAATAACTGCTTTCTTATGTTTTTAGAAAAAAAAGATGGAAAACACAGATTCTAACGTCCCGCAAATGATTCCAGAATCAAAGGAAGCAAAGCTAAACGTCAATAAAATTGACTGGCTCAAGGTTTCAATTGCCGCAGTAGTGATCATAGCGATTATAATCGCAGGCTACATGATATTTGCAAAATCAGCTTCCGCATCTGTCCTGAAGAGCGGAGATTCCGCAAACATGGAATTCACATTCATAGTTGATGGAAAGACCGTAGTTTCCAATGAATCAACATTCAAGGTTGGAAGCATGGGAAGCCAATTCGGAATGGATTCTAAGAAGATTGATGACGCAGTAACAGGATTGAAGAACGGAGAATCGGTAACTGTCAAATTCAACTCATCCGAAGCCTACGGGGCCTATGATCCTTCACTCATTCAAATTCTTAACAGAACCGAAGTAATGCCAAAATTCGAAGAGATCAACAGAACAATAGAAATAACCTCTTCAGTATTCAGTCAAGCATTCAACGAAGCCCCTGTGCTAAATAAGATATACAGTCCTACCGGAGCACCATGGGATTACAAAGTCGTGTCATTCACAAATTCTTCAGTTGTCATGTCCCAGGAACCAACAGTTGGAAAGGTAATTCCTTTGAATGATTTTATGTATGTAAAAGTCGTTTCAATCACTTCGGATATGATCAAGACTGAAAGAGTGCTTAACGAAGAAAGCAAAGTCGTTGAATCCCCAACCGGAAATGTCACAATCTATTCAGATGCGGAAAACATATACTTCAAACTAACTCCAATCATTAATGAAACAATCACACTTGGAACATCAATCGGAACAGTTTTGAGCTTCACCGAAACATCCATGGTCTTTGACACAAACAATCCATACGCTGGAAAGACAGTAGAATTGGTTCTCAAGGTTCTTGACATAAAATCTTCAAAGACCGTTACTCTTGGATCGGATGCAAACGCCATAAAAGGAGCACCAACACTTGAAGTTTTCGTAATGTCCTACTGCCCATATGGTTTGCAGATGGAAAAGGGAGTTATCCCTGCCTATGAATTGCTGAAGGGAAAGGCAAATTTCAAAATCAGATTTGTTTCCTATGTCCTTCATGGACAGAAGGAAACCGATGAGAACAACAGGCAGATTTGCATAAGGGAAGAGACAAAACAATTCTGGCCATACTTGCAATGCTTCGTTGACAAGGGACAGGGTTCAGAATCACAGTGCATGAAAGATTCTGGAATTGATGAAGCCAAGATAACTGACTGCATGACAAACAGAGCAGAAGGCTATATGGCAGTTGACAAGGAACTTAACACTCAATACGGCGTCCAGGGATCCCCTACAAATGTTCTTGATGGAAAGGAAGTTCAGATCTATCCAAGAAGCCCACAGGACGTTTTGAATGCTGTCTGCAATGCCTTCACAACCAAACCAACAGAATGTTCAACTAAATTGGATACCGCAAATCCTTCAGCAGGATTCGGATTCGGAACTTCAACAGCAACTTCTGCCGCGAGTTGCGGATAAATAGATCAGTTTTTGCAAAGTAATAAAAACCAGGGACACTATTCTATTTCATGGCTTTAAACATCACAGGCATGGCCCCCGAGCAGTTGACTGATTTGATTGCCTTTGTAAAGAACGGAATAGCTGCCCTTGGAGGGCTTCTGACAGCTTATATTATCATTTCCCTATGGAGACTGTGGATGACCCGAAAGAATCAGCATATTCTTCTAAGCCTGAAACATGACATCGCTAAGATAAAGAAAAAGCTGAAAATTAAATAATCCTAATCCCTGAATGCAGAAACAGCAATCAGAGGAAATATTATTGTGGCATCTCCATGGACTTTAACATTCTCTGATTCTACTTTCACTTTGCCCCAGGAAATAGCCTCCTCAACTCTCGCTCCAGAATCCGAGCCATACTCATCCCCTTCCGTTGTTATGTAAACAGCATAGTCTGCTCCGCCTCTGAATTGGTTTGCATTGCAGATGTGATGCTTTGCTGCAGAGCTTCCGAGAGTGATTATGCCTGTTTTCTTTGAAGTTATGGAGATTTCATCAAGCTGTTTCATGTCTTCCGCCTGGTCCAGATAAAATCCCGGATTGTTATATTTGAAGAATGAAATCTGGTCTCCAAGGGCTCCGTCAGTTATTGAAGGGCAGAATGCCGGGATTTTGTTCTTCCAGCACCAATACAAAATTGAGGATTCATTGTTTATTTCCTTTCCAAGCTCCATTATCAATTCCGAAGCAGGGATTACTCTATTCTCCGCCTTCTGTCTTTCAAACATTCTTTGCAAAATTGGCTGGACAAACTTTTCAAAATCAAGATATCTTTGATTTGGAACGAAAATATTTCCTGTTCTGTTTATTCCCTTGTCTCTGAGCTTTTCTCCGCTTGCATTGAAATCTCCAAGATAGAAAGGCCCAATGCATTTGATGATGTCCTCTTCAATTCCTCCGCCCGTTGTAACAAAAACCCCTATCTTCTTTCTTTTTACAAGGTCTGCGATAATATCCCTCACTCCTGAAGAAACCATGTTGGAATTGCATCCTAAAAAGATGACTGCCCTGTCCTTCTGCATCTTTTTGACAATCTCCACAGCCCGGGCAAGATTTGTCGCCTGGAATCCGGTTGAAAGATATGCGTTCAAAAACTTGTCAAGGTCAAATTTGTCAGAAACATAGCCCTTTATCTCAAGCTTCTCCCCTTCAATCTCTTCCGATTTCTTGAAAACATGCTCTTTCGCTTTCTCAAAAAGCCCTGCTTTTTCGCTGTTTTTTACGAATGGATTAGACTTGTTCATTTTAGAAGAATAGAAGTGTCTGTATGGATCAATTAAGGTCTTGTGCAAATGCATTCAACTGACATGATTATTCAATCAAAAACCCATATTTAAATTTTTACTTTTGTTACTATTCAGAAAGGATTATAAAGCCCCAAAATTCTCTCAATCTACGATGACAGAAGCAACAAAAGAATATGAGGTAAAAACCCTTCCAAGCGGCACAAAAAGCATTTTTGAATGCACTGGAAAATGTTACAAGGTTCCCGGTTTGAAATATGAAGAAGGTTTTGATAGGGTTCAGATGATAATTCTCGATGATGCTCCTACGACCGATGATCTTGAAGCATTGCTTAGGCCTGGAAAAAAAGACACACTCATCAGCCCCTGGCCGGTGCATGTTCTCCGAGGATACAAAAATTATCTCCCTTCAACTTTCAAAAGAGTAACGGCCAACATGCCCCAGGAACTTTCAGAAAAATATTTTGGAACATCCACAAACTGGATTCCAGAATCCAAGGCAGCCCTGCTCCAGATTCAATCAGAACTCTCTTCTAAATCTGCAACAATTGATGCAGCCATCATCCATGATAGGAAGGATATCGGAACAGTCACAAGCAAGATACACAATCTTAATCGACTTTACAACATTGCAAGAATGTATGACTTTGTTCAAGAAAGGCAGTACCCTATCCTTTTTGGAGACACCTCAAACTCCAAAAATTGGGACGAGATATTATTCAAAACAAAACAGACATTTGAAGAGCTCATATGCGAGGTTCCCCTTGGAAACCGAAATTATTCTAAAAGAGTAAGATCTCCTGATTTTTCACAAAAAGAAATCCAAAGAAAATTTCCATACATAGATTATCTGAAGAACAAACTTGGAGACAATCTTTCAGGAGTACTGGTCTATGGGTCCTCCGCAAGAGAAGAAGACCCTTCCAAGTATAAGGACTATGACAATTATGTCATTGTAAAGGACCTTAGAAAAGCATTTGAAGCCATGAAAGGAACCTGCCCAAATGTGGTTAATGGAAAAGTCGTTGAAATGAGAGGAATAAGTCAAAAAGATATTTCTGCTGATGCTAAGCACATTGGAATCCATTTAATTCCAGATTCGGAGGATTATCTGTGCCGACACATGCGAATGCTTCATGATTCCAGAGAATTCCTTCTCCACACCCATGTGCTCTATGGGAACATACCTTTTGAAAAATCCGCACTGGATGAGGTTGTGCAAAGGGGACTTTCTAACGCAGCAATAAAATCCAAGATTGTCATAGGGGCATTGAATTGGGCCTATGCCTCTCCGGAAAGACTCCAGGGCAAGCCAGGACTTTTTGATTTCATCGTCAAGATTCCAAGATTCTATCTCCAGCATGTTCTCAATGCGGAAGGAAAGCCAAAGTTCAGAGATAAGCAGCAATTAAACATGATTCTCAATCAAGTATACCGGATGGATATTCCAGAGTATTCCGAAGACCTCATTGAAATCAAAGAATCCGTAAAGAAAACTGCCGCAAACATCTTCAAGCTTAAGAAAGACTTTGTGACGGTTGAAGCAGAGACTGCTCCAAATTTCTCATTCCTCACCGACAATAAAATATTTGGATGGAAGCAGGGCTCCGAAGTTGACTATTGGGGAAAATTCGACGATTAAAATCCCTATAAGTTATTTTCTAGAAAATTTTCTTGATTAAACTTCTTGCAAGAATAGTTCTTTTTTGATTAAAGTTTTTTCTTTCTAAGAATAATAGTTCTTTTTTGATTAAACTTTTTTCTTTCTAAGAAAAAAGTTTACCACTCATCTTCTTCATCATACAAATCAGAATCTTCCATCGCTTCGACTTTTCCCTCAACCTCTTGTTTGACCGATTCCTGCTTTGGAGCAGGCAGCTTGGAAATGTCTTCCTTTCCCACAACCTCAAGTTTTCCAAACTTTCCAGCGGACAACTGTATTTCGTCCCGGTATTCTTTGGCAAAACCATTTGTGATCCTTATTTTGTCTCCAACTTTAACCTTGTCGATTTCCGCATTCCAAAGGGTCAGTTTCAGCTTTCCAGAATCGTCCTGGATGATGGCATTTGCAACTCTAAGAGGTCCAGCAGCAGAATTCAAATCCCTTGGACTGTCCATCTCAACTATCACTGCCTCGATCATTATCTTTCCCTGATTTGGTTTTATGTCTGAAATTTTCATTTTATTTCTTTACTACCTCTAAAAGGAAATTCTCCTCTTCACTATTTAAATTTAATTCTTCTGAAAGAGATTCTCGATGTCCATCGCTCATGCTTCCATATATCTGTTTCAGATAGGGCATCTCTCTGAAAATCTTCCTTCTCGAGCAATGCATCGCCTTTCCAAACTTTCCAGCAGTCTCCTCCTTCAGGTCCTTGTTTGACTGCCACATCTTCAAAAGTCTCGTAATTCTTCTATAACTAACAAACTGATCATGAACCTTTCTCTTTGAGAAGCATATTCCCGCGGTTATGAAAATATTTGAGTATATGGAAAAGTGCCAGTTGTTATGTCTCGTGATTCTCTTGTAAAAAATATCTGCCCTGCTCAAATAATGATAGGCATTTTCCATCTCCCTGACATCGAATTCAACCGGAATGTTCTCATCTATCCACATCATGGTCTCATAGGCAGGCATGTCCACATTATTCAGAGCATCGGTGACTGCAAAGCTGTTGCTTCTGAATATTGTTTTCAACGCATTGAATATCCCTATCTCCTGGTCCCTCTTTGCAACGCTGATCTCTCCATCGATACCCTTGCCCATTGCCTGAAGATCATTTATTGCTGCCCTGGCATCCCCTCCGGCAAGCAAAGCCAGTTTTTTCAAGGAAGTTTCAGCAGGCACAATATTCTCACCAACGCATATTTTCTTCAGAATGTTCATGATATCCTGGTTTTCAAGTTTTTTGAAGCCCACAAGAGGATATTTCTTCCTAAGGGAGGCAATGTTCTTAGAATATGGGTCATTGGCTATGAGAAAAACCGGATAGGAAGACTGGTCGATCAGATAGGCCAATTCAATCAAGCCATTTTTCTCTCTTCCAGAAACGCTGTCAATCTCATCAATCACAATCATTTTCTTTTTATTGAAAAGGCTTCTCTGCATGACTGCTCCTCTGACAGTCTTTCTCATCTCATCCTTCCCTCTCAGATCGCTCGCATTCAGTTCAATAACCTCGAAATTCATCTCCTTGGCGATTGCACTCAGAGCAGAATTCTTTCCACAGCCTATTGGCCCATGCATCAAAATTGCCCCTGGCCTTTTAGTGTTGTGGGTTATTATCTTTAGAATGGACTGCATTGCCGCACCCTGGCCCGTGACCTCGGAGACCTTTCGTGGCCTGTATTTTTCTGAGAAAACCATTTTCCTCCTATTTGGCCTTTGCCTTGTCTCTGTAACCTGCTACGGCAAATGATGCAAGAAGGGCTTCCAACTGTATGAACTCATCGCTTCCCTCAACCAGTCTGAATTCTGTCTCTCCACATTTTTCAATAAGTCTGACTTTCAATTGATCATCTATGCCAAGACCAGGGATTGTCTTCATTACTGATTTGATTATGTCCACACCCTGCAAACTCTGTATAAGCATTATCTCCAGAAGCATTTCCTTTGCCTTTGTGAAATTTCCATTGAGAGAATGCTCGATTATGGATTTTATGTCCTCATTGTTTGAGGATTTGGTTATTTGGTTGATTAGATCAGAGGTTATTTCCTTGCTCATGACTGCCGATGCCTGAAGTATATTAATCAGTCTTCTGCAATCTCCCTCGCTTGCGGCAAACAGATGGTGGATAACGCCTTCCTCAAGTATCAATCCTTCCTTTTCAGCTATGCTCAAGACTATTTTCTCAATTGCAGGCCTGTCAAGCTGCTTGAATCGGAATACGGCGCATCTGCTCTGTATTGGGTCGATTATTTTGGATGAATAGTTGCATGAAAGAATGAATCTGCATGTCTGGGTGAACATCTCCATGGTTCTTCTCAGTGCCTGCTGGGCTTCCCTTGTCAGGGCATCGGCCTCATCCAGGAAGATTATCTTGAAATTGCTATTAAGTGATTTTGTTCTTGCAAAGTCCTTGACCTTTTGCCTAACAATGTCAATGCCTCTTTCATCGCTCGCATTCAGCTCAAGGTAATTTGATCTCCAGTCATCACCATAGAGCTTCTTGACTATGATCAGGCTAAGTGTGCTCTTTCCAGTTCCAGCCGGTCCCGTGAACATCAGATGGGGCATGTTCTTTTCCTTGACAAAGGCCTCTGCCCGGGAAACTATGTCCTCCTGTCCGTACACATCAGAGAATTCCCTTGCCCTGTATTTTTCAGTCCAAATTTCACTCATTTTTTATTTCCTCTTTGCTATATCTCAACTTTTGATTTTGAGTTTATAAGTTTTGTTGAAATGCAAAATGTAGGAAAAGCTTTATATACCAACAATTTTATCTTAAAACTATGAAACGAGGATCCAGACGATGGAAGAAGCGATGGTCTATGAGATGGAAGTGGCAAAGAAAGAATCTCAAGAGAGAAAAGCGAAAGAGAAAGGAAAGAAGAGCAAGAACTAAGTAGTTTTGATTCTATGGACGCAATATCAGATAGGGTAATGGCCAATAATCGGCCATTAGAAATATTACCTTTGTACCTATCGAATAGTAACAATCCATAAGATTTATATACCTAAAATCACCTATTACTCTCTAACTAAAATGGCAAAGAAATACTCTGCGTTATATATCCAAGGAAGAAAGATTCCAGTCGGCGCTATGCGAACGAATATTGCAGAAGAAGTTGTTAAGGATTTAAGATCAGAGCTAGGAGGATCCTATGAACTCCATCCAATATCCAAGGCAGAATATAGGCAGATTAATCGAGATATTGCCGAAGGCTATGAGGGACTTGAAAATCTAGTTAGAAGATACGGAAAATAACCATGACAAATCTGGATGATAAATTGGGGAAGAAAAGGGTGCTTATTGTAGACGATAGCCCCGGAGACAGAAATCTTGGAAAACTTGTTCTTGAGGATTCCTACGCAGTCGATCTTGCAGGAGATGGGCTTGCCGCAACCGCGATGATAAAATCAAACGAATATTCTGCAATCATAAGCGACACGAGAATGCCCCATATGAATGGCCTTGAACTCTACGGCTGGCTTGACAAACACCGACCCCATATGAAATCTAAATTCTTGCTTCTCAGCTCTACCAATCAGGAGGGAGCATCCCTGTCGGGAATAACCTTCATGAACAAGGACTCCTATTTGGATTCACTTAAAACGATGGTGGACAAGATGGTGGAGGATAATGATCCAAAATGACAGACAATCTTGAAAGCAGAGTAATCACAAAGACCGCAATTCTTGTTGTTGATGATGATGAGCATGTCAGAAAATCCTCCAAACGAATAATTGAGAGTATGCCGGAAAATTATGATATTCATTTTGCAGAAAATGGGAAAGAGGCAGTTGAAATGCTAAAAAAACATAATTATCCACTAGTCATAAGTGATCTGACCATGCCCGAGATGGATGGGCTTAAACTGTACCGCTGGATCAAGGAGAACATTTATCCAAGACCAAAATTCATGCTGGTTTCAGGTAGCCTGGATGAGGAAATAACGCAGTATCTTGACAATGAAGGGGTTCTCTATTTACCAAAACCGTTCAAGGCTAATGACTATGTGTCCTTCATTGAAAAGAGTTTTGAAAGTTCAAAGTAAGAATTGAAAATTTATAAACTTCCTTCTGATATCTTTATCATGAAAATAGGCGATCTGAAATTAAAAAATCCTTTTTTTCTTGCACCCATGCACCAGGTAAATGACATTGCCTTCAGAACCCTGTGCAAACAAAACGGCTGCGGCCTAACCTATACTTGGCTTATCAATCCATTAACAAGAGCAGAATTGGTTCTTGACGACAAACCAGCAGTTCAGCTTGCCGCCCCCTCGGAAAAGGGAATAAAAGAATTCATGAGAAAATATGAAAAACATGCTTCGCTTTTTGATTTTAATCTTGGCTGTCCTGCAGTCAGAGCAAAGGAGCAGGACTACGGAGCCTTTCTACAAAAATATCCTTCCAAGGTTGAGAAGATTCTCAAAACTATGAAAGATTCCACCGATCTTCCCGTAACTGTCAAAGTAAGAAAAAGCCCCCACATTCCAAAGCTCATGAGAATATTCGAAAAACATTGCGATGCCATCGCAATCCATCCAAGGACAGCGGAGCAGGGATATTCCGGAATTCCGGACATGGGATTCGCCGAAAAAATAAAGAGCAAAACTTCTCTTCCAGTAATCTATTCCGGAGATGTTGATGAAACCAATGCCCTGGACATTCTAAGGAAATTTGATTTTGTCATGATTGGAAGAAAGGCCATAGGAAATCCAGCAATCTTCTCAAAGCTTACGGGAACAAAAGTCAAAGGTTCCCCGAAGGGATCATTCTACGATTATCTAAAACTCGCGCAGAAATACAAAATTGGATTCAGCGATGTAAAATTCCATGCCCTCAACTTCACAAAGGGGATTGAAGGGGCCAAAAAACTCCGATTTGAAATCTCCAGGGCCAAAACTCTTGAAGATCTAAAAGTATCCTTCGACAAGCAGTAATTATTTAAATTCGAGAACACTCATTAAAACAGATGGATGTACCGGTTACTTCTCTTACGGATTTAATGGTTACGGAGCATGCAAGAATTCAGGAAATGCTTGAGGAAGTGAATATTGCGAGCTACGAAGATAAAATGAGGGCTCTCGAATCATTTAACCGATTCAAACTTAATCTTGAGAAGCATTTTATGATCGAGGAGAAGGCCATAGTTCAAATGCTGAATAACATTTCCGGAATGGAAGTCAATAACACCTTTCGACTCATGGAGGAGCACGGAAGGATCATGGCCATGATGAGAAAAGTGGAAGATGACATTTCCCAGGGAGATTATTCCAAGGTCACAGCTCTCATGTCGCTTCTAGAGGAACATTCGGATTTTGAGAACCAAACATTCTATCCCAGTCTTGACAAAAATCTTTCCGATGACCGGAAGAAAGAAATTATAGAAAAAGTAAGTGCCATGATCAAGGGCGGATAGAAAGTCTTATAAGTAATATCTTCTTATTTCAATTATGAATCTAAAAGGAAGTGGTAAATTGAGGGGCAGTGAGACTGAGAAGAATCTTCTGAAGTCATTTGCCGGAGAGAGCCAGGCAAGAAACAGATACACCTATTTTGCTTCAGTTGCAAAGAAGGCAGGATTTGAACAGATCTCGGCAATATTTCTCGAGACGGCAGAGAATGAAAAGGAACATGCAAAAATATTCTTCAAATATCTGAACGGCGGAATGGTTGAAATAACCGCAACCTATCCTGCAGGAAAGATCGGAAAAACCGAAGAGAATCTTTTGGAAGCAGCAAATGGAGAAAAAATGGAATGGGGAACCCTCTATCCCGAGTTTGCAATGGTTGCAAAGAAGGAAGGATTCCACGACATAGCAAAATCATTCACGGAAATCGCAGAGGTCGAAAAGCAGCATGAGAAAAGATACAGGATGCTTTTGGAAGATGTAAAAAAGAAAAAAGTTTTCAGGAAAGACAAAATAGTCAAATGGCACTGCAGAAACTGCGGCTATGTCCACGAAGGCAAAGATGCTCCGCATCAATGCCCTGCCTGCAAGCATCCACAGGCATACTACGAAGTTCTATCAGAAAATTACTGAGCCCTTGATTTTCTAAAATAATAAAATTTGCATTCCGAATTTTTTCCATTGCAATCCTTGCAATTTTTGTAAAGAAATGAATCGCCCCTGTTTATCACAAGATCATAATCCTTCATTTTTCGTCCATAGGCCCTTGTCTCTAGAATCAGACATCCTTTCCAGATGCATTTCTTGATTTTGTTTTCAAGCGACATTTTTAGATATAAATTTCAGAAAAGCGCAAATCTCAACTGATTTGGCAAAAGTGATTCCAGACCTATTTTCCGCGCGAATTTTCCAATTGTTCCCCTTTCAGTAATCAGCTCCCCCTTCTCCATGCAATCGGCATAAAAATCAAGACCTAATCCTACACTCTGAAGCCCATTTTGCACAGCATCTCTTCCGGAATATGCCCTTTCGATTACATAGGCATTGTTTCCATACCATTCATTGGCATTTGTCATAATTTTAACATTTGGGACCCTTGTTTTTCCCCTGCTTTCATATTTTGTTTGAGGGCTCCACAATCCTATCATTCTCCCCCTAGTATGGAGTGTCCATTCCTCCCGATCTTTAGAATCACACCCGTGCCAATAAATCAGCCTTATACCTCTAGGATGATCTTCAAAACCCCTCACAAGTTTTTCAGGGATTGCTAGAATAAATGGATGCGGGCATTCATAATCGATATTGTCAAATGCCACAACCTGTCCCGGAACTATATCCAAGTCAGATAGGCTTTTATTCTCAAAACAATTTATTGATTTTGCCATTTTATTTCTTCACCATTACTGGAATTCCCGTAACATAGGATGATGTGTCTCCGCATTTAAGCCCGTCATATTGGTAATAATCGATCACTCCAGCATAGCCCCTTTCCAAAAGATCCCGCCTAAGCGTCTCCCGTGCGTATTTGATGCTACGCAAAGAACTTTGTAGCACCTTTCTGTCTTCCGTAAATTTATATTCCAGACCCAATTTCTTTCCCCTGGATGCGTTCAGTTCTTTCAAATTTCCCCTGAACAAAAATATTTTTGATATGTCTGCCATGTTTCAATTTTCTCAGAATAAGAGTCTGAGGTCCCTAATCGCCTCCTGACCATAGTCATGATGTAAGTTAATAAATCTTTTGAAACCGCTAATCAGAAGAATTTCATTCCGTGGAACAGCTTCCAGATTATGTAGAACCAGCTTAAACACCCATGTATCAAAGTCCAGAACAATGAAGATCCCTGAACATAGGAGATTATCATTGCAAGGATTGAGCCGTATCCCCAGAATCCGACTCCATAGGACCTGTAGCATCGGCATGCAAACCCGCATCCGCAGACATTCTGCTTCCCCTTCTTTTCCTTTTCAGCATTCTTCTTCATTCTGGAAAAAAATCCCTTGAATGCTGTTTTTTTTGCCATAGTAATTATAGTGACTTTTGATTTTTAAATTCTTTCTAAAAGATTGATGAAATTATATCTGACCGGTTTCAACGAATTTCTGCATTGCCTTCTCAATCAAAACGTTTGGGGCAAGTCCCTTTCTGCTGCAGGCCTTCATGAACGCATCGTAGGTGTTCTGGTCGATGTTGTATCTCATTTCTCTTTTCTTTCCAGCTGGATGTAGTTCTGACATGACTAATCAACAGAAAATGATAATTTAAACCCTCTCAAACGCTAAAAGTCTTGAATCCTTCCATCTTTCCACCCTCATAGACATAGCCGCATTTTTGACATTGCATAGAATTCTCACTCTTTGAAAGCCTTGAACTTTTACAAACAGGACATTTCTTGCAGATTGGTTTTGAGGTCATCTTACTTGATCAAACCCAATTTCTTCAGCATCTCAACTCTCTCATTGTGCTGCTCGGGAGTTATTTCCTTCTCAACAACATTGTCTGCCTTGATTTCCCCATTGGAAGAAACGTACTTTTTCCTCTTGGGAAAGCTCAGTCTTTTTCCACCCATAATTCTTTCAAGAAATCGCTATTTTTAATTCTTTTCAATATCTCTTTTTAATTTCAGAAAATCTTTTTTTCGCATCGGCAATCATTTTATCATATAATCCTGGAAATAATGTAAATGGAAGAACGCAACTTTGCCTGCAGCTGTCATAGTCAAGTCCCAATAGGCTCCTGTATCTTTTTTGTTCCTGGATAATCAATGGCTCAAGGGAGTCATTTATTTTAAACACCCTCTTCCCATCCCTCGCCTCGGCGCTTTTCAGCATCTCCTCCAGAAGATCGCATATTCTTTGTCTGCGGGTTGTCATTTACATCACTCCCCTTTCTATCCATGCCGTGGTGGATCCACTCTGGATCTTTGCAATGTCCATGGTCTTTCCATTGAGAATTCCCCAGTAGGTTCTTACTATGTCCTCAAAGTATTTTCCAGGGACCGCATCGACATAGAACTGGTTTATTCCTGCTGCCACGAGGACCTTTGTTTTGTTGAACAATCCAAGCTCCTTCTCACCGACAACCTCCACCCCTCCGAAAATCCTGTCCACATAGAAATAATCCTTTCCATCTCTCATCTTTCTCTCTGGAAGGTCATGGGCAAGGGTCATCAGCCTTATTTTTCCATGGACAAAGGCCACAAAATCCTTGTTTTTGAACTTGACCAGCTCATCCATTGAAAGCTCAGGAGAAACCATGGGTTTTGCTCCCAGCTTTTGATAATAGTTCATCTGCAAATCATTAAAGCAGTTTGCATTGTAATCCAAAATCATTGGAAGTTTCAAGCCAAAATTCAGAACCCCTATGTTTCCAACAATCAATCCATCGGGCCGGATCAGTTTTATTCTGTCCTTTATCATTTCAATATCCGAATCAAGCATGATTCTTGGAGTCACAGCATAGATTGGTTTTCTGGATTTTCTTCGGATATTTCCCAAATCGTCATTGAACATGTCCACGGCAAGTATGTCAGCATATCGGTATGCCTTGGCTGCGTCCATTTCAGTTTCCACCCGGACAATCAGCTGTTTTCCAGAGGATGGCTTTTCAGTTATACTCAAACCGACAGGAATGGCTTCTCTCTTTTCCAGTTTAACATGTCTAGTGGTCACCTCATATGTGACCTCCTTTACCTTGGAAGTGCCAGAAGCGTTTTTAGGATTGAAGACAACGTCCCCTGAAAATTTTCCCTCAGTAAATCCTCTCGAGAATGAATCTTCCAGTCTTTTCTTCATCTCTTCCGTCACTTCAAACTTTCCCGCATAGTAGGAATCGATTGCCTGCCTGTAGACTGCAGTGGTATTTGCAGTGTAGAACGGAGTTCTCATTCTTCCTTCGATCTTTATGGAATTTATTCCCATCTTTACCAATTCGGGCAGCTTTTCAATCAAACAAAGCTCCTTTGTTGATAGGGGGAAAAGATTGTCATATCTTTTTCTGCATGGCTGGGCGCATTTTCCTCTGTTTCCCGATCTCCCGCCCATGTAGCTTGAAAACAAACAGGATCCTGAAATGCATGCGCACAGAGCCCCGTGGACAAACATCTCAATTTTCTTTTTGAAATGTTTCCTTATGGACTCGATGCTCGCCCTGTCAAGCTCCCTAGCAAGATTTATTCTGTCCGCAGAGGAGAAAAGATTGGCATGGCTTGAATTCAATATTCCAGTCTGGGTGGACATATGCACCCCAAGGCCAGGAAAGCTCTGTTTTATGACTTCTATGAAACTTGGATCCTGAATGATTACTGAATCAACACCCTCCTCATAGGCGTACTTCATGTGTCCAAGGAATTCCTTTATTTCAGAATTCTTGACAAGAGTATTCATGGTAACATAGAGCTTGACATTGTTGGATTTGCATATGTTGATCGCTTCTTTCAGATAATCTTTGTTGAAATTTGTGGCATATTCTCTTGCATTGAACTTTCTCATTCCAAGATAGACCGCATCCGCTCCGGAAGACACGGCTGCCTTCAGCATCCCAAGGGACCCGACAGGAGACAAGAGTTCCATTTTTTCCATGCTAATGAACATAATAATGGGTTTTTAATGGTTCCTTAAAACAATTTTCAGAATGTGAACTTGCCAAAGAATGTCCAAAGAATGAGAAGAAATATTCCTGCCCCAAACAGGCAGCCAGCCATCTTCCCTATTGCCGAGGAGATTGCCGTCCTTTTGTCCTTGATTTTATTCTGTCGGAGATAGCCCGCAGTCCATCCTTCGAAAATTCCAGCCATGCCGTCGGTAATTGTATTTATTGCAGCCCCGCCAACTATTGCCCCGATTATGCCTGCAAAATTTGCCCCTATAATCGCTCCAACAACAAGGAATCCATTATCTATTGCTCCAAAAACAAGATCTGGCCAAACGGTTTTAATCTCTCTTCCAAAAAGCCGTAGCACAATCAAATGAACAAATCCAAGGGAGATGAAGACTGGCCCAACCCATATTTTGTCATTAAGTACGAAAACCGTGGCCACTATAATCGCAACTGACAACATTAGAACACTAGCAATGGCATTTACCCATCCCTCTTTTTCCATAAACCATTTAATGATAATGGATTTATTAACATATCCTCATTTTGCATTTTGATGAGACCCGGGACAAATCATTGATATTGCAAAGATTTAAATTCAAACGTTCTAACAGCACTAAATGGCCTATGAACTAAAGAAAGTTTTGGATGAAATTGTCTCAAATTCCTTCCCAGAGCTTAGGGAGAGGAAGATAAAGATTGAATATGCCCAGATAGAAAATGCCTATTTCGGGTTTAATGGGAATAAAAAGGGTTACGAATTGTATGTTGATCCAAAAATGAAAAATGTTTCTAAAAATCTGGTTCTTGGGGGAATTGTCCATGAACTCTGCCACATTGTAAATGAAATGAATTTGAGCAGATATATGAGTCGGAAGGATCGCCTGCTCTACAAGAAAAACTCCCATTACTTTCAATTGGATGAGAAGAATACCGATCTCCAGGCAATCCTGAGGGGATACGGAAAGGGGATATTGGCCCTTTCAAAATTAAAGAAGAGATTGGGTGGACTAACCACCAATGAAGTTAAAAAACTACTGAAAAAGTAGTTCAATATTCCTGAAATCTAAGAATTCTCTAGTTCAGTGATGCGCTTCTTCTGCTTCTCTTGAAGCAAGGAACACACACATCGAGGGATCTCATGTTCATAAGATCCGTGATTTTTCTAGTTGCTTCATTCTTTCCACAGTGTCTGCATTTGCATTTTGTTGCCATTGTTTGTAATCTCAGAGAAAACGCTGAGGTCGCTAACCACCTCGAGACTATATCATACACTATTCAGTATATAAATGCTTTGTGAAATTGACCAAAATAAGGGAAATGCTTATATACTTCCCGAGGCTACCAAACTGCTTTCAGAATTGCTGAAAGAACGTATTCTGAAGCAAAACATAAAATGAACAAAAACATTTATGCATTGCCTTTGATTGCAGGAGGATTTTTCCTGGGTGGTTGCTTTGGCGGTTTGAAGAATGACAAGTACCAGGTGGTTAACTGCGGGCCTGGATGGAATTACCAAATCGAAAGGGAAGCCGTAGACTCTGTGAGGAGAGCAGTACATCTGAGGGGATCCTATCTTTTGGATGAGGACATGTCTGTTCAGACAAGCACAGATTCTGTTTTCGGTGTAATTAACAATAACACCGGAGCAAAGAGAAGATTGGAAAGACTTGTTCTGATAGATGCAAATAGGGATAAACTGATAACCCTTAAGGAAGCCAGCGCCTATGAACAGGTGCAGATAAAACTTCTCCAGGAAGAGCTGGAAAAACAGGACAAGACCAATTCAAAGACAATACTGCAAAATTTCAGAGGACAATAGGTCCGATTTAGAATTTATGTGACTTTGCCTAGACCTTGCCTTCATGATTTACCCTAACAATTGATCTCTTTAAAATAATCGTTTAGAATCATTTCCTGTCAAAGATTATTCTCAGAGCATTCATGATAACAATGACATCCAGGCCCTCCTGGAGTATTGCTCCAGTTACTGGACTCAGATATCCAAATGAGGCTGCAACCATCATGGCAAGGCTTCCAGACATTCCGATGAATATTCCTCCCTTGGCAACTCCCACAACTCTCTGGCTCAAACTGAACGCCTCTCCGACCTTTGTTAAGTTGTTCTGTGGGATCACAATATCTCCTGCCTCTGCCGATGCGGTCATTGCGCCCATGGTTATTCCAACATCGCTCTGGGCGAGGGCAGGAGCATCATTGATCCCATCACCCACCATGGCAACCGGAGGATTCTCCCTCTGCAGGCTTTTTATTTTTCTAACTTTCTCCCCGGGGGTTGCCTCAAAGAAAACTTCCTCAATTCCCGTTTCCCGTGCAACCATCTCTGCAACATTCTTTCTATCCCCTGTCAAAAGAATGGTTCTGTCAACCCCATTCTCTTCCAATAGTTTGAAAACCTTTTTTGTTTCAGGTTTGATCGCATCCTCAAAGTATACTGCTCCGATAATCTTCGGTTTGTTTTTTCCCCTTGCAAGATAAATTGCAGTTTCTCCACGAGTTAGAAGGGACTCATGCATTTTTTCAATCTCATTGCTGATTCTGGCTCCCTTTCTAGAAATGAATGAAAAGCTTCCAAGTAGGTAATTATCCTTTCCAATCTGTCCAAACACTCCCTCTCCAAATTTTTCATGATATTCTGAAGGATATTCTAAATTTATCCCATTGCCCAGGGCATATTGGACCAGGGATTTTGCAAGAGGGTGTGCGGACAATTGATCCAGCGATGCTGCGATTTTCACAAACTCTTTCTTTTCAATTTTGCTTCCAGAAAATATCCTTATTGATCTGACCGTGGGTGTTCCAAGGGTTATTGTTCCAGTCTTATCAAAGACAAAGGTTTTGATTGTTCCAAGTTTCTCCAACGCCCCTCCACTCTTTATTATTATTCCATTCTTTGCAGCCCTGCCCATTCCAGAAACTATTGCAATGGGGGTTGCAAGAATGAGAGGGCAGGGGGTTGCAACAACAAGAACCGCGAGAGCAGTTATTGGATTTTTTGTGATCATCCAGGCCCCAACTGCCATTATCGCTGTCAATGCAATGAATCCGATACTATATCTGTCAGCAAGCCTCACGATGGGAGCTCTGCTTTCCTGCGCCTCCCTCACTAATGCAACTATTCTCTCATATTCGCTTTCCCTGCTTGATCTGATTGCCCTGATCTCAAGAACGTTTGAAGAATTGACCGTTCCGCTGTAGACCTGGTTTGAAATATTCTTTTCAACGGGCATGCTTTCTCCCGTGATCATGGATTCGTTCACAAATGAGCTTCCCCTGACAACAACCCCGTCCGCAGGGATAATCTCCCCCGCTTTGACAACGAGAATATCTCCAACCCTGATTTTATTCAGAGGAATATCGAATATCTTTTCTCCCTTTTTGATGTGGGCGATCTTTGGAACACTTTCAAGAAGTTTTGTCAGATCACTCCTCGCCCTTCTAAGAGCGTAATACTCCAGGGCCTCTCCCCCGGAAAGCATTAGAAGGATTATCAGTCCCGCAAAGTTCTGGCCAAGAATCAATGAAAATGCTATGGCGAAGATTGCAATGATATCTACTCCGAACTGTCCAGAGAATATCTTTTTCAACATTCTTCCCAAAATTGGGATAGTCCCTATTATGAGGACTCCAATGGCAATCTGATTTGCAAGAATGCTATTCTTCATGAAACTCATAGCAGCATAGGCAATCAAACCAATTGCGGCAAATATGGGGACAGCGTTGTAGGTATTCACATTTTCAAGAACATAGTCCATAACCTTTCCTCTTTTGAAACCCATATTTAAGTCAATGACTCCATACTTTTAAATTATTAGAATGATGCCCTATCTCCAACGTTTATTCCCAATCCATCACCCAAGCCGCCATTTATCTCAAGAACATATTGTGCAGGAATCCTTGAGTCATAAACCGAGCATTCTGTTTCCTCGCATGGAACGGCATTTTTGTTTATCTCAACAACCGTCCAATTGGAATCTATAAATATCATGTCCAGTGGAATCAAGGTATTCTTCATCCAGAAGCTCCTTGTCTGCTCATCCTTCCAAACAAACAGCATTCCCCGACTTTCACGAAGACTTTTTCTGAACATTAGGCCTTTCGATTGACTGGCAAGATTGTCTGCCACTTCAACTGAAAATACATGTTCTCCAGAACTGCTAGAAATTGTAAGTGTCGGGGCCCTATTAAGAATTGTAAATAGGAATATTCCAATTATTGCAATAACAAACAAACCTGTCAAAACCACTCTTTTATCCATCTCCATTTTACGAGAATGGCATTTAAAATATCTGCTGACGAAGAACTTGATGACTATTCGCCTATTTTCCAGTCGCCTTGATCTTATTGAAGCTTCCGGACTTTGTTGCAGACAAATAGGTGATATCCTTTGCAGAGGCTATGCATCCTCTAACATGCTGGGAATAAATTCCTACTTTCTTCTTCTTGTGGCACTTCGGACATACGTGTTTCATTTTGATTTTCTAGAAGTCAACTAATTCATCTGTCTTTCAAAATCCTGAGATTTTGAAATTCCCAAAAAGATTCGTAATTTTTCCTATGCGCCTAATTAAGAACGAGTTCCGGATGATTCTAGCTCTACTTCCACTATCGGAGCGTCTGGGCACTATATAGATGTATATGGCGCCGATTTTCCCAAATTATCTTCTGAATAATACGGACGTTCCATCTGGTAAGGAAGGTTGATTGTCAAGGGAACCTGGGTTCCCTTACAAGGTTTTTATGCAGCAGGAAAAACTTTATTTTTTCCCTTGCTCTTTGCGACTCCTGCAACAATCTTTACTCTTTTTTGCCTTGTTTCAGAAAGTTTTGCTCTTAATATCCATCTAAACAACATTTTTCGGTAGGAGGGAGCAAGTGAATCAAAATATTCTCTTGATTTATCTTTTTCAAGAATTTCTCCAAGATCCTTCGGCATTCTCGGACTGTCTGGAATCCCATGATCATGGGGTCTTTTCTTCAATCCCTGTTTATATCTCATCAGACCATGTTCCGACATCTTTCCCTCTTTGATAATTTCCCTTGCATATTTCAGAGTGTTCCTGCTCCAATTTGCATTGTCCCCTCTCCTCACAAAATGTCTCACAAATCTTTTATCATCAAGTTTATTTATTGTGGTGTCTATCCATCCGAATCTGATTGCTTCTCTCATGGCCTCATGGTGCCCTATGAACGACTTTCCCGTATGCTTCTTATAACTGATCATTCCAACTTTCTTTTTCTTCAAATGATTCCTAGAAAGCCATTTCCTCCAATCCTCGATTTTGTAAACTGTGATTGTCGGAACCTTCTCTCCCCCCTTCTCTTTTTTCATGATTATCCTAATATTTTAGAATTTTTAAAATGTTATACTCAAAGTCAAAAAGTATAGGTCCTTCCGTGCGAGAATTCCCTGGGGATTATTATCTTACCTGACTTTTTGAAGTCTATTCCAACTGCGGGAACAACATATGGGCTTTCAGATCCCAAATAAGAAATGGGATTTTCTGAATCTATTAATATCCCTTTCTTTCCAGAAGTGATAATATTAAATGCATGGCCTTTGAAAGGCTCACTTTCAGATTTTATGAAACCCGCAACATAAAAGCATTTCTTATCAGACAATGGAGTGTTTTCGCTCTTTTTGAAAAGGTCCATTGCAATTTGGAACAACACTGATTTCTCCATGCACTCTCCATTCCCAGATTCAAATGCTTCAGAAAAATTATTCTCTCTATTTTGTAAGGTTTTGTAGGGCTTATCAAATATCTTCCTTACGGCATTATAAAGGTCCCCGAGATCCCTTGCTTCCCTTATTGAATTGAATTTTTGGGAGCCAAATATCTTATTCAAATCAAGAGAATAGAATACTCCTGCATCTTTCATCATCCTATCATTTTCTTTCAGATCGGTGAATACGCTGCTCTGGCCATCAACTTTCATTATCTCTTCTAGGGATTTTATGAGTTTAGTCATTTTCAAATTTTCCCAGAAAGAGTCTGAGGGCCCAATCCCCTCTAGAAACATAATTGGGTCGTAATATAAAAAGTTATGGTAGAAAAGGTAGGCTTGTAAAAAAGAGGGTTGATTGTCAAGGGAACCTTGGTTCCCTTACATTGTCGAGATGACAGTGATAGATGTAGGCAAAAAACACAAGATATATAAATATGTAGTCCTACTATTATAGTATGTTCATTGAAAAAAGAAAAGCCAAGGGAAAAATAAAGTATTTCCTTTCCCACACATTTAGAGAAGGGGGAAAGGTGCACAAAATACGAAGATTCCTCGGAGCAGACCTAACTCCAGATCTATTGAAAGAGCGAAAAGAAAAAACAGAGGGTCTTATCCTGGAAGAGGTAAATGAGTTCAGAATTATAAGTGACCCATTACATAAACCTCTATCTCCTGGAGAAATAGATTTTGTTAAAGATCTTGAGAAGAAAGCAAACCTTAAGGTGATTCACCTTTCAGAAGAACAATGGAAGTTATTCTCGGAGGCATTTACTTACAATACCAATGCAATCGAAGGTAGCGAACTTAACAAAAAAGAAGTGAAAGAGATAATTGAACATAATAAATGGCCAGAATTTGCTACCAAGACTGACATTGCTGAGGCCTATGGCTTAAATGAAGCAGTGAGTTATATCCGAGAGACAAAAGATCATGTTTCCATAAACCTCATCAAAAAACTGCATCATTTAGTCTTTCAAAATTCAAAGGACTTTGCTGGAGAGCTTAGGGGCCCAGGGCAGGAAGTGGTGGTAAGAAATATGAAAGGTGAGATCCTGCATCAAGGCGCACCTCAATCCAGAGTTGTTTCCTTGCTCAATGAGCTAATTTTATGGTATAATCAACACAAAAATGACTATCCTCCTTTAGTATTGGCCGCAGTTGTTCATAATCAGTTTGAGACAATTCATCCATTTGCAGATGGAAATGGGAGAGTCGGAAGACTATTGCTCAATAACATTCTGATTAAGCATGGACTACCTCCAGTGAATATTGATCTTAAAAATAGAGGCAAATACTACCATTCCCTGCAGACATATCAAAAAGAGCATAATCTTCAGGTGACAATAGAATTTATACTTAAGGAATATAAAAATCTCAAAAAGATAATAAATTCATAATGTAGTCCAAAATGTAGGCAAATATTATTTTGTAGTCCAGAATATAGGGTTAGCGGTTGGTCGCCCGCCGTGGCCTATATTTTGTGCAATCGGTGGGATGCTTTCTGTTTTCGTATTTGCCGTTGATTATTAAAGGGAAAGTGATTGTCAGGAAACCGCTTAGGTTTCCTACATCTCCGATGCTGTCTGGGTTTTTAAGGATTGTCGAGATGACGTGATGGCTCAGATTAAGTTAAACTTCTCTCGGTAACCTAGAGTAGACTCATTAGTTAATCTTGAGATGAAATCAATCATTTTTCCATTAAACTTCTCTGCCTGTTTTATTGCCTCTTTGACCTGCTCTTTAGTAATTTCAAAATCGACATAGTATTGCTTGTCTACTCTTTCCTTTTTGGCAGATTCTATGTCTGAATTGTCAATTTCAAACAATCTTTTGAGAAGGATTATTGAAGCAGAATGATTTTCAGACTTTACCCCTATTCTGAATAGCAGTGCAGTCAGTGCATGATACATGCTGTAATAAGTTAATGCAACAGATTCCTCAAGCTTGCCATTGTCAAAAAGGATCTTTGCAGAAACAAGATTGCTTTCAGATTTCTCAATATATGACTTCTTTATTTCCTCACTTGGTTCAACAAGTTCGAGCTTGCCCTCTTTCTTTAGCTTATCCAAAAAACCTATTTTTTTCATAATACTCCTCCGTTCCTTTCAAGATTATATGGTTTTTAGCTATTTCCATTATCAGAAGATTTGAAGAGTCATATTCTCCAATCTTGACATTCAATCTAGTATCTATCCTTTCAATCTCTTGCTTGATTTTAGAATTTTTAGTATTAACATAAACATCAATATCGCTGTCTTTCTTTGCAATTCCCTTGGCATAGGAGCCAAATAATACTGCAAGTCTGATTTCTTTGTTTTTCTGTATTTTCTCGATTATGCCCCTTAGATCAGAATATTTTTTGAGTAATCCTATAATTTTGTGATCCTCTGCCATGAACGCATATTTTTTAGCTTCAATACTTTTTTTTAAGAAATAGACCTTATTCCTTCCTTCTTCTCTGAAATCAACAACATTTTCTTTTGAAAGAATGTTCATCTTCCTAAGAATAAGAGTATGATTTGTACCAAGCTTTCTTGCAATATCTCTTAGGTGACTCTCATTTTTCAGCAGTTCATTCACAATCTCCAGCTTGGTGTCTTTTTGTTCCATATGGAACATATCTGCTCCATATATTTAAACCTTTTGCTTGGATGGTTGGTTGGTCGTCCGCCGTGGCATATATCTTGTGTAATCAGTGGGATGCTTTCTGTTTTGGTGTTTGCCGCTATTGGAGGGAAGGTGATTGTAAGGAAACCGTAGGTTTCCTACATTGTCGAGATTAGATTGATGGCTCAAAGTTTTGTAGATACTGGCATATTGCTTTCTTTGTTGATTCAATTCCGTCACTAAGATTGTTGTGCCAAGGTTGTACCTCTGCATTTTTTCTAAGTACTATGTCTAAAATTTTTTCATTCAAAAACGCCCCTGCGTTTTCATGAATAATCTGTAAGAATTTTCTTTTCTTTTCTTTCCTTCTAATGCTTAATGTTAGATTATGCTCCTTTAGATCAGAATAGATTCTGTGCAATGCCCTTATCACCTCTCCAACCTTGAATAATTGAGTTTCATTCAATTGAGGCAATTGCTCTTTGAGAATATTATAAAACTCTTTGATATAATCCACCTCTTTTACTTCTTTTATTCCATTTACTGCAACATAAAGTCTTTCAAGACCTATTCCTCCAACACTCACTGTATGAGCCATAGGTTCAAGCCCGATTATATTCTTTGAAACTTCTTCTCCAGAGTATTTTGGAAACCAGAGACATCTTTCAACTGTAGCTATATCGAGTAATTGAGGGTTCTCATCACTTCCTATATTATAATTAATTTCACATCTATATCCCCAGGGGGTCTTCTGATTTACATGAAGAGATAGAAGGGTATCTCTTGTTTTATCTGGAATCAAATTCTTTTCAGGAATGCCTAATTTTACAAATGTATCTCTTGAAAGAGTATCTTCAGGGACAACAAAATCAAATGAATACTTTCCATTGGTAAGATCGGAAACATTTCCACCCATGCAATAGGAAGGATATACTCTTTTCAAGTCTATTCCTAAAGAGACTAAGATTTCAATAAGTTTAGTTATCTGATACTTATGAAGCTCATTTGTTCTATTTTTATTTGAAAGTATTATCTGCCCACCGATATCTGCCATCTCAAACACTCCGAGATACTTCCAAAGCCCGTTACCTTTTCTTATGTTTTCATCAATATCTTGAGGCCTTACGCAAGATTGTATTGTTGAAAATACTAAATCTTTATGGAAATTTGAGAATCCATTAAATTCCTTAAGGCAATCATATTCTGTGAAGCTTAAATTGAAAGTTCCCGGAAATCCTTCATGAACTAGGGGAGCACGTTTCCTATGCTCACATTCTTCAAATTTTTCAGATTTGAGTACATATTCTCTTAATTCTTGATATTTCATCTTTATCATTTTACTCCTTTATAGTACTCCTCGAGGAAATTAAGAATTTATACTATTGTTGTACAAAATGAACAACAAAGTAAAGAATTAAAAACATCAAAAACCTAGAAAAATGCATGGAAGAAGACTTAATAAAAAGCCTGCAAGAATTGGACCTATCAGAAAAAGAAGCCAAAACCTATGTTGCTTTGATTGAACTGGGGCAGACAAACGTTACTAGACTATCGACTTTTTCTAAGATCAATAGAATTACCACATATCACATTCTTAATTCTCTTTTGGAAAAAGGTCTTGCAACATCAACAACAAAAGATGGAATTCAGAATTTTGTTGCGATAAAACCTCGGAGGCTTATAGAGATAATTAAGCAAAAAGAAGAAAAAATAAGATCAATCATTCCCGAACTTGAACAGAAATCTGAGATAATCGGAAAAAAACCTTCTTTGGAGCTGTATGAGGGTAAAAAAGGAGTTAGTGCTTTAATGGATGATCTAATTGATCATGCCAAAGGCGAGATTCTTGCATATGGTAACTTTGACATAGTTGAAAAAGCAATGGAATATCAATCACTTCATTTCAGAAAAACAAGAATTGCAAATCAGATAAGGCTCAAGGCTATAACTGATCAACTGAATGAGGATTTTACACAAAATCCTTCTTGGAAAAAACTTACTGAAGTCAGATTACTTAAAAAACTTGCAAATGTTTCTACCTGGACTTTTATCTGCGAAGATTGGGTCGCAATACTCACTGCAAAAAAAGAGCTTGTAGGCGTTGTAATAAAAAATGAAGAGATAGCCGATTCTCAAAAATTCATATTTGAAAATTTCTGGAATGTTTCTAGGAAATAAAAAATGGCCGCATGCTTGGCCTCTGCACCGTTGGTCGTTCGAACCCGTGTCCGTTGGTAAACACCTCTATGCCCCCTTTCTAGAAATGGCCGTTTTATCGTCGGTGGTTTTTATGCCCCTAACGGGATTCGAACCCGTGTCTCAGCCTTGAAAGGGCCGCATGCTTGGCCTCTGCACTATAGGGGCTTACGTTGAACCAAAAATATTGTGACTTAAAAAGCTTTCTCAGAACCGTTCATTGGGATATTTTTCAGTCAGAATCTTTTTGACTTTTTCAATATCTGCCAAACCCATAACTATATGATTTGACTTCCGTTCCTTAAGCGTTATGACATATCCATCAGCACCTATGTCCCTGCTGCATCTTTTGGCCGAATCGATGATTTTTTGCCCGTATCTTTGCTTTCTGAAATTAAATGTGATGTCCACCTCATGCCCATGGGCCCAGGCCATGGAATATCTCGCGCAGGGGGAATCATTTGTTGATGTTATTTTCTGCCCTCGGTAAAACTCCTTTCCTGTCTCAAATGCTTTCCTAACAATATCTTCAATGGACCCCATTGTTTCTCCTAACCTCTATCGTCTCATCTTTGTTGTAGGTGGCAGCATACCCTCTCTGTTTCGCAATATATGCAAATCCCGCGGCGGCAGTTTCCTTTGGGTTAAATGGGTCATGGTCATCGTGATCTTGACGCATGGTCTCACAGAACGCCTCGGCTCCCCTGGCCACTCCAGAAACATACTTTCCAGTAACAGTATGATCTTTTTGGGTGGAGCCCCCTCTAGTCCTGACATCCATCGCTATTAGTCCTTCTTCAAGTTTTGATATCTTCATTCTAAATTTTCCTAAAAATCATCCTCTCCAACCCCTCTATTAAAAGGAGGTTGATTGTTAAGGGACCTTGGTCCCTTACAAGATGGGCCCACGCAGATTTGAACTGCGGACCCCTGCCTTTCTTCGATTTTTCTAATCTTGAAATTTTATCCCTGACGGGACAAACTCTTATAAGAGCAGTGCTCTAACCAGGCTGAGCTATGGGCCCATACTTAAAAAGTAAAGGACTATATCACTTTAAAATCCTTTTGATGAAGAAGTATTTGTTAATTAACGAAGAATCCATCTTCTGCATGCAGAAGATAATCAGCCCTAAATTTTACTTAAAATCCATCAAGTAATTATTTCAATGCCATCTCTATGTTTCAGCTTGTAGTCTTTCCCCACAACCTGCTTTGTCCTGGCATTTATTGCTCTTATGAAATTCTTTCCGAGATCAGTGTGGAGTTTGAATGCGAAATCCAAGGCCGTTGATCCATCAGGAACAAGGAAACAGTCAGGAAGGATGTTTCCCTTGGAATCTGCCATCTTTCTTGCTCCGGCAGGGAATACGGCAATGTATTTCAGGAAATCAAAAACAGCCTTATTCAGAACATCCTGAACTCCCGTTGATCCATAAACTTTGAGTATGCTAGCATCAATAAACTTCAATGCGGCAAGCTGCTTCTCGCTGAGCTTTGATTCATCCGGAATTGTGAAGTGATCCTCTCCGGGAATGTATTCAATCAATTTTTCCTTTGATGCTTCCCTAAGAACAAGCTCAGATTCGGCCGAACATGGAACTATGAACATTTCAGGGAATGCCCCCTTTATCTTCTTCAAATTTTCAGCAGATTTGTGATAATCGCATTTGTTTCCAACAATTATGGAGGGCTTTGCAATCTTTCTCATTATCCTTACAAACTTCAATAGGTCTTCAGGGGTCCATTTGTCCACCCTCTCAGGATCCAGGCCCGATTTCAAAATTGTTTCCTTAACCTGATTTTCCTTGACATTCAATCCAGAGAACTGTTTGACAATTGCTTCATGCAATGGCATTTTATCTGCCACTGCCTTTCTGGCAAATCCTCTCCATGCCTTTTCCATTATTCCTAAAAACCAAAGATCCAGCTCCTCCTCTAGGAAGATTATGTCTTTGGTTATATCGTGATTCTCTGCAGGTTTTCCTTCACTGTCAGTTGTTCCAGAAAGGTCAACTATGTGCAGAAATGCGTCTGCCTGTCTCAAATCATCAAGAAATTGATTTCCCAAACCCTTTCCAGCATGTGCTCCCGGAACTAACCCTGCAACATCAAGTATCTGTGTTGGAACGAATCTCCAGTGATGCAAACAATAACCCTCCCTAGGCATGCACTGGGTGTTAAATTCAGTGTCAATGCAGGGAATCTTGACATATCCTATTCCCAGATTAGGTTTGATTGTGGTAAAGGGATATGGGGCTATGGCCACATTTGCGAGAGTGCATGCTTTGAAGAACGTTGATTTTCCTGCCGATGGCTTTCCCACTAATCCTAGTTGCATATGTCTGAAAGAATTAGTTCATTCAAAAACTTTGTTATTCATCATTAAGGTCTTGGAGAAAGTCAAATCCATAGATTTGACATTGATCTTTAACAGTTTTATACTATAAACTTGACATTAAAGGATATTTTTTATGATATTTCTTGATTAAACTTAACCTTTCTTGGAAAGAAACGTTAACGAAAGAAGAAGGATTATTGATATTTCTTGATTAAACTTTTTTCTAAGTAGTTCTTAATTAAAAAAGTTTAGAACATATCGTGCTGCTTGTAATAATCCAGAATGAACATGTGGGCCTTTGTCAAAAGCTCCCTGTTTGCCCTAAGCTTCATCAATTGCAGAGCATCCTCATAGGTGCACCATTTGTATGTCTCGTGCTCATGGCTAATCTTAACTTTCCAGCTCTCCGTCTTTGCAATGAAGTAAACAGCATCCTTTCTTATCAGTTGATTTTCAAACTTGTAGAAATAATGCTGGACCTCCCTGAATCCGTGCATTATCTTAAGATCATACAGTCCTGCCTCCTCCGCAGATTCTCGGTTTATTGTCTGTTCTTCAGTCTCTCCAGGCTCCACCATCCCCTTCACAAATCCCCAGTAGGTTGGATATTTCAAAAGCAGGTAGAATATTGTCCCCTTGTCCCTATGGTAGATCACCGATCCGCAGCTCAGCTGATACTTTGCCTTTGGCCCCCTATGGAATTTCTTCTCTCGAGTCTCTCTGCCCTCTTTTTCTTTTCTATGCATACTACCGTTTCTTGAATCCGAATTATATACTTTTCGCATCAGAGATTTTAAATATAAGGAAGGCATGGCTTTCCTATCAGTAAAAGGAGGTAGAATATAATGAATAAAGCAATTTTTGTAATATTTGTCGCAGGAATCCTGCTTCTAAGTTTAGCTGCTGTCGGAGTTAATGCCGAGAATTCAAAAGACTCTAGATTGGAAAACAACAGCATTTCTGAAAATGACGATTCTAATGATGTTGAAGATTTAGGGAATGACTCTAAAGATCAAACAGAAATTAAAAACGAGTCAGAAATAAAGGATGAATCTGAAGATGAGTCCGAGTTTGAAAATGAAAGCGAAGTAAAGGAAGGCGAAATCAAATTCAAGGAAAAAATTAAGGTCCACGTAGGGGATGAAGAAGTGGAAAGCGAATTTGAATTTGAAAATCAAACAGAAGGAAATGAGACCAAGATCAAGATGAAGCTTTCAAATGGCTTCAAGGAGATTAAGGTTATGCCTTCAACCGCTTCCGCAAGAGCCCTTGAAGTTCTTGGAGCAAAATGTGAAGAGAGAAACTGCACCATAGAACTCAAAGAAGTCGGAATAGGAAATGAAACCCGAGCAGCCTATGAGGTTAAGACCCAGAAGGAAGTAAAGGTTTTAGGATTGTTCAAGGCCAGAATGCAGGTAGAAGCACAGATTGATGCTGAAAATGGAGAAGTTATCAAGCAGAAAAAGGCTTGGTGGGCTTTCCTAGCTTCAGAATCAGATGAATCTGCAGCTCCTGAAAATGTTTCAGAAAACGTTTCAGAAGCCATTGGAGAAACAGTTTTAGAGGGAACATCTGGAGGAAACGCAACAGCATAGGTAGTTTATTTTTGTTTTTTATCGCCCAGGAATTGGAAACAATTCCTAGGTGTTCTTATTTTTTATTCCAAATTTATTATAATCCCTTCTGAGCACAAATCTTTAAATTGGGATTTTTATTATGGGTAACATGGATTACGGTGATGCTCCCGATGTGAAAGAGAGGTGTGAGAAGATAGTTTCTGCCCTGGACATGAACCATGTTGATCTTTCACGGGTTGCATTCATGAGAAGCAAGGGAACATCCACGCGAAACACTGTCGCAAGATGCCATGGCCTTTCCAGAGTGATGCAGATTGGGATGAACATAAAGGCATTCTATGTCATTGAAGTCATAACGGAGCTTTTTGACAGACTGGATCACGAGGAACAGACAAAGGTCCTCATCCATGAGCTCATGCACATTCCAAGGAACTTCGGAGGAGGATTCCGACACCATGACTATGTTTGCAGAAAGGAAGTAGACAAAATGTACAGAATATTCAAAGAAAGAACTAATTCTCCCATAGAATCTAAGTGGTTCAAATTTTAAACAGAATTAGGGGATTAAAGAGAGATTAAAGAACTTCGCTCTCTTCCTTTTCCCTTGCCTTCTCGACGATGATTTGGGTGCTTATCGCGGCCTTCTGATTCTTTTCCTCAAGGAGTTTTCTTCCAAGAAGGTCGGACCTTTTCTTAACACACTCGTCAAAGAAGTCGCAGAACCTGCATTCCCACTCGTCGATGTTTGCCGGAACCGGTGGAAGGATGTTCTCATCGATCATGTGCTTGGTTATTCTAAAGCTCTCAATGAGCTTTTCGGCCATTTCCTTGTCGTAGGAGATATGAAACTCCTTCAGATCCTGATTGTCCTTGTTCTCATATATGAAAATCCCCTTCTGAATTTTGAAATAATGCAGATAAAGCATGAGCTGTTTTATGTGTTCTGGCTTGGGGGCTTCAAGCTTCTTGAATCCGTAGGAATTTATGCTCTTCAATTCAAGAACATAGGGCTCATTGTTTATCACAACAATCCCGTCGCATCTTCCGTGGACAATGTCCTCCTCCAGGGCGACCTCTATGGCCTTGACCGCTCCGATTGAAAACAGCGACGACATGATCCTCATGTGGGTATAGTCCCCATTCTCGAAAACCCTCATGAGCCTTGCGTCCATCTGCTTCTTCGGGAATTTCTTGAAATTGTACCATATGGCCCTTTGGCATTTTCCCGCTTCGGTGATGTAGAAGTATGATCGGTCCCTGTCCTTTCTCCTCTCGAGATAGAATTTTTCTATTTTCTCCTTTATCATAAATTACTCTGTTACCGGACATTTAAATACATTATTATGGTGGATTTACCGTCGCTGAAAACCCTGTAATTTCCAGTTTCATCACTCTAAAATGAAATGTCCGACGGAGAAAGCTTTATATATTAAATCACCGTTGGTAAATCAAGCGAAGGCCAGAAATGGTCTTCATATAAATTAAAAGGGAGGATAAAAAATGGGAACAATTCTTGCAAAGAATGTCGTTAAGAGAAAGTCAGGTTACCTTTACTACGTCGACGGAAAAGGAAACGTATGTGAGGCTAAGATGGCTAGAGGCGGCAAAAAGAAAAAGAAGAAGTAATTTCTTCTTTTAATTCAATCTTTTATTTTTTTATTTTTTAACATTGCCGGAAATGCGATGCATTTCCGAGCATATTCTTTATTTTTTTATCAGAAGGGCTTTCAGATCACAATTGATTAAGATATTTTTCAAGCCCGTCCTCGAATTTGGCCATTTCCTTGCCGATTTCAATTATGTCCTTGGCCTTTAAAATTTCAAAGTACCGTATGGGCTTGCCGCATTGTTTTGCAAGGATGATCTCCCCAAGAACGCCGTCGGAGATTGCTCCGAATGACCACAGCTCATCGGCCCGCTTCACAATGTTGTTGTTGGAGCATCTTATTGTGTCCCGGGAAATGGTGTCAAGCAGAAAATAGCCATGGATATTGAAAGGATTAAGGGGAACATAGCCCTTCTCAAGGACAAATTTCGAGATATGGTCCTTGAAATAGAACAGATGCTTTGAAAATGCCGAATAAACCAGCTTCATTTCCCTGATTTCCATGTAAGAAAGCATTAAAAATCTCTTTTTATATATTTATATTGAATAGCACATGGCAAAACCATTTATCTGCCTAGGAATAGAATCCACTGCCCACACCTTCGGCATAGGGATAATAAAAAACAGAAAGGTCGTGGCCAATGTTCTCGACGGATACAAGACTGAAAAGGGCGGAATCATTCCAACCGAGGCCGCAAAACATCATCACAATGTTCGAGAAAGAATTCTCTCAACCGCTCTCGAGAATGCAGGCATTCAACTGGGGGATGTTGATTTGATCGCCTATTCTAGAGGTCCGGGACTTGCCCCCTGTTTGCATGAAGGTTTTAGATTCGCAAAGGAGCTTTCTCTTAAAACAAAAAAGCCCATAGTCGGAGTAAATCACTGCATTGCCCATCTTGAAATTGGAAAGTTGCTCACAAAGGCCAGGGATCCCGTTCTCCTCTACGCATCCGGAGCAAACACCCAGGTGATTGCATATGCTGCAGGAAAATATAGGGTTTTCGGAGAAACGCTTGACATGGGGGTAGGAAATTTCATAGACACTTTCGCAAGATCGGCCGGGCTTGGATTCCCCGGAGGCCCGAGGATCTCAGAACTTGCCGACAGCGGAAAGAATCTCATCGAGGTTCCCTATGTCGTGAAGGGTATGGATGTCTCATTCTCAGGAATGCTGACAAATCTAGAACAAAAATTCAAATCAGGAAAGCACAGAATCGAAGACCTTGCATTCTCACTTCAGGAAACCGCCTTCCCAATGCTCATGGAAGTTTCCGAAAGGGCCATGGCCCATCTCCATAAGAAAGAATTGCTGCTCGGCGGAGGGGTTGCATCAAATAAGAGACTTCAGCAGATGGGGACGATAATGTGCAAGGAAAGAAAGGCAAAATTCTTCTGTCCCGAAAGGCAATTCCTCACCGACAACGGCGCAATGATCTCCTGGCTCGGAGTGCTGTGCAAAAAGAATGCAGTCAAATATGACAAGATCGAAGGAAATCCCTCAGTTAACATATTTCCCTACGAAAGAACTGATGACGTTGAAGTGAACTGGTGATATTCGCAAATTTTCCCATGGATTTTTAAAAATTTTCTAAGCATATAGCAAGGCTTATAAACTTCCTTTTTGAAACTTCGTGATGCAAAAGGAAAAATTGAAGATAGGATTCGACTGCGATGACCTGATCATCCCATATTCCGAGTCAGTGCTGGACCACTTCAATGACAAATACAAATCGGACATGAAGATGAAAGACCTCTATTCCTACAGCATTGCCGAGTGCATTTCAAGGCATCTGAAAATTTCCAGCGAAAAAGTCTATGATTCCATTGTTCAATTCGACAGATCTCTTCTCAAGGATATCAGGCCCTATGATGAGGCCATAGCAGGAATAGAGAAATTGTTCAGAGAAGAGCATGAATTGTATCTCATAGACAAAAGAAGAAAAGAGCTCCAGGGAATAACAGAAAACATGGTTAACAATTATTTTAAAAACAAATTCATGGGCACATATCCTTCAAACGGAACATTTTCCATTGGCCCCATCCTGTCAAAGCCAGAGGCGGCCAAGGCATTCGAGCTGGATGTGTCCGTGGAGGTCTGCTCCGAAACATCCCGTGACATTGCAAGGACGGGAATAGACGTCATCGAATTTGAAAAGCCGTGGAGCATGGACCAGGGCGCAGGCCAGGATCTCGGGGGAAAAATATACTCTGTGAAATCCTGGGACGGCATCCTCGGAAAGATAGATGAATTATCAAACGAAAGTTTTCAAGAGCTCACGCATCAATGAAATGTTAGGCAAACGTTTTTAAAGCCACATTTCCCACCTTTAATGCTGAAGAGTTTCGAAAGAAGCTTTCACATGATGGAGAAAAAAAAACAAAATGGACTTATACCAAATGATTGAAACAGCGAGAAAGACTGGCAAAGTAGATAAGGGCACAAATGAAGTTACAAAGGCTATAGAAAGAGGACAGGCCAAGATGGTTGTCGTGGCTGAGGACATAACTCCTAAGGAGATTACCCAGCACCTAGCAGCTCTTTGTAAAGAAAAAGGAATTCCATGCGAAACAGTTGATTCCAAGAAGAAATTGGGAATCGCAGCAGGAATAAGCATATCTACCGCTTCGGTTGCAATAATCGACGCCGGAAAAGCTGAGATCCAATCAGACAAGAAAAAGAAATAATTCTTTAAAATAAAGCAAAATGGCTGAAGACAAGAAAAAAGGACAGCAGCAGGCAGAAGATGTTAGTCAGAGATCGAGAGCTCCAAAGGGGGCAGCAGTTCCTGCAGTTGTTGAAGAAATCGTTGGAAGAACAGGATTTAGGGGAGAGATAACTCAAGTAAAAGTTCACGTTCTAGCCGGTCCTGACAAGGGAAAGTCCCTTAGAAGAAACGTCAAAGGCCCGGTGAGAATGAGAGATGTTCTTATATTAAGAGAAACGCAGATCGAAGCCAGAAGAATCAGAACTGGCGTGCAAAAGGGAGCGTTCACATAATGGCAAAGTGCACGTACTGCGGAAGTCAGATTCCAATGGGAAGAGGCATAACCTATGTCGAGATCTCCGGAAAAATCCATACTCTTTGCTCATCCAAGTGCAAGAAGAACAGAATTCTTGGAAGAGATCCATTGAAATTGAAATGGACTGATAAAAGCAGAGAAGAACAGAAGTGATTCTAGGTTAGTTGTTCATAAAATGGCGCTTGAAAAGATATTTGAAGAAGTTGCAGAGCACTTTATTGGCACCCAAACCATGCGGGAGTTCGAGAAGGAGAGGAATTTCTACAGGGAGTTTTCTGGAAGCGGAGATCAGCCCTGGGCCGGAAAAGTTAACATCCAGATGTCCCATTTTTATGAAATATTCAATCTTGCTGTCGGAAAATGGCTGCCAACATTCTGCGAACTGTCCGGAGCAGCATACTTATTTGAATTGAAGAATCCAAACATCTTCTATTTCTCATTGATCATATCCGAGGCCGCGAGGGCTCTTAACAAGTATACTCTCCTCAATCCTCATTTTGAGAAAGTGAAAAAATTGCAGAAGGAAGTCAAATCTACTCTTAGGGGCGAACTGGAGCACAGAACCTGTGACGCCGTGAAGTTCTATCCCTGATTGTTGTAAATTCAGTTAACTTTTTAATCGGCCCTACTCTTTAATTTTTATGGCATTTCGTCAACCAATCATCACAGTCGTGGGCCATGTGGACCACGGAAAAACAAGAATGCTAGATGCCATCCGGTCAACGGCAGTATTTGAAAAGGAGGCCGGGGGAATAACCCAGAAGATATCATTCACAGCCTTCCCCGCAAACATACTCCAGGAAAAATGTTCCGACCTTCTCGAAAAATTCAAGATCAATCTTGAGATTCCAGGATTCCTATTTATTGATACTCCTGGACATGCAGCCTTCTCAAACCTGAGAAAGCGAGGCGGTGCTCTAGCGGACATTGCAGTCCTTGTCGTGGATGTGAATGACGGGTTCATGCCCCAGACAGAGGAAAGCCTCCAGATTCTCAAGGAAAATAAAACCCCTTTCCTCGTTGCCCTCAACAAAATAGACTCCATTGCCGGATGGAATGAGATTCCTGGACTGAATGTCATGGAGCTGATTGACAGGCAGCCGGCCCACGTAAAAGAGGATTTCAACAATAAGATGTACAAAATCATGGGGAGCCTTGCAAACTATGGCTTCGATTCCGATCTTTTCTACAGAGTTTCAGATTTCACAAAGCAGATTGCCATGGTGCCAACCTCGGCAAAGAAGAACATGGGGATCTCAGAACTTCTTGTCATGCTTGCCGGCCTTGCCCAGAGATTCCTGAAGGAACGATTGGAAATGGGAAAACAAACCAAGGGAACCGTTCTAGAAGTAAAGAAGGAGAAGGACATGACCTATGTTGAAGCAATTGTCTACGATGGCTCATTGAAGATAGGAGACAATCTTGTCATAGCCACCCTTGACAAACCCATAATCTCAAAGCTCAGGGCACTGTTCGAAGCCATGCCCCTGAAAGGATTCAAGTCCGTTCAGAAAGTAACGGCCGCAGCCGGAGTGAGAATGCAGTTCCCCGATTCCTCAAAGGTTCTTTCGGGAATGCCCTTCCTGGTTGCAAAATCCTCGGAAATCCATTCTGCAGAAAAGGAAGTTCAGTCCGAAGTTAAAACAATGGATCTGGATGAAACAGGAATAATCGCCAAGGCCGATTCCCTGGGAAGCCTCGAAGCCCTCATGATCCTTCTGAAAAAAAGCGGAATAAGAGTTTCAAAGGTGGGCATAGGGAGCATAAACAAAACCGATGCAATAATGGCATCCTCGAATTTAGAAAGGGATCCGCTCGATGCAGTGGTCCTTGGATTCAATGTGGACATTTCAGAGGATGTGAAAAATGAAGAAAAAATAAAGGTCATGACCAATGACATCATCTACAAACTCATTGAAGATTTTGAAGCCTGGAAAATTGCAAGAGATGCAGAACTGAAAAGGGAAAAAGTCCTGGAACTTGCATCCCCTGCCAAGCTTTCCGTTCTAAGATATGTTTTCAGACAGTCAAGGCCGGCAATCTTCGGAGTTGAAGTGAAGGCCGGAAAGCTGAGGGAAAACATCAAACTCATAAATTCTGAAGGAAAGGAAATAGACCACATGAGGGGAATGCAGGTCAAGGGAAAGGGAGTGAAGGAGGCAAAGAAAGGGGAAGAGGTCGCAATCTCGCTGCCATCGGTAACCTACGGAAGACAAGTAAAAGAGGGAGACATCCTCTACGTTGACATCAATGAGTATCAATTCAAAAATCTCAAGAACAACAAGGAACTTCTCGGCTATGATGAGATCAAGATCCTCCAGGAAATTGCCGAGATAAAAAGAAAGGAAAAGCCAACCTGGGGCGTATAAACTCTGACTGGATTATTTAATTTTCTTAATTAAAGTTCTTTTTGAAAAGAAATTTAAAAAATCAGAAACCAGAATTAGACTGAAGTATCCTATTGTATGCCTTCAGAACATCGTCGTATAATCTGTTGTACTCCTCTTCCTTTATGAATGGCTTGTACTCTGCGAATCTTTCTCCAAATATTTTATACTGGTTCATGGCCTCCAGTCTGTCCCCCCGGTTCATTGCAGCATGAATGCTTTCTATTCCGCTTCTAAGCTGTCCAAGCATGTCACTCTTTCTGCCCTTCAATTTAATCCTAATAAGAATTGTTCCGGCCGCAGCAATGAGTATTGCAAGTATTATGATCAAATACATCCAAGTGTTGTCTTTCTTTTCCGGAACAACTGCCGGCAATTGACAGCCCTGGGATTCCGCAGGTTTAGAAACGGAAGCACCGCAATTATTCCTATCGACACATAATCTTTTCTGGGTTCCACTGTTGCAGTTCCCCCAGTCAGAACATTCCCAATTCTCAGCACATTTTATTCCGCACCCGCTTCTAATCAGTCGGCTTGCAATGAACTGCCCACCCCCGGTGCAGGTGCTGCTTGCATCATTTCCTTCATTGTATAAAAAAATCATATTGCCCATGAGAGTATTGCAATCCTCTGAAATATCAAGTGTTGAGAAAGTCATATTCAATCTTCCAGCATCCTGTCGGTATTGCGCACTCCCTGTTAATGTTTTCGGATCAGAAAAACTCAGATAAAAGTCTAGGCTCGTGAATGTTCTCCCCCCAATGGTGAACGGGGAAGCAGTCAGGCTTAGATCCTTGCCATTTTGAGTTATTGAAATGGGAAAAAGGATGCTGTCACTTGAGCTGTCTCCATTGCTGCTGCACTGAATCTGGTCAAATGTGAAAACCTGATTTACATTCCATTTCCCTGAAATATCTGGATACTGCTCGCCTACGGCATGGCCCACAAAAACACTGGGAAATGAGAAAAGGAGAAACAGCACAGACAATAGGACTATCACAGAATTGATTTTGGATGCAGATTTCCTCGCCATCTTTTTCTAATTTACTGATGGAAACTCCGTTTAAATCCTTTTTCTTTCCCACTCTGTTCTAGGAAAGCTTTAAAAATGCCCAAAGTTAAGAACTTTTAAGAATGGTATTCAAATTAGACCTAAGTCACAAAGGAAAAACCTACCACATGGACTCCGATTCCGAAGTCTTCGTTGGTAAGAAGATAGGTGACAAGGTTTCTGGAGAGGAAATAAAGAAGGACCTAGAGGGTGCCGAATTCACAATCACAGGAGCCTCCGACAAGGCAGGATTCCCATCATACTCAAAGGTGGAAGGAACGGGATTGAAGAGAGTTCTTCTGACCAAGGGATTCGGACTTAAGAAGAAGCACAAGAAGAAGAAAACATCCAGTCCGACACTGGTCAAGGGAATAAGAATGAGAAGAACAGTAAGGGCAAATACCATGTCCGCCGACATTGTCCAGATAAATCTCAAGATGACCAAAGAGGGCCCAAAATCCCTGGCAGCAATGCTTGGCAAGGAAGAGAAGGCAGCAGAAGCCGCTCCAGCAGAAGAAAAGAAGTAGATCCCTTTCTAGATTTTTTACACATAGTCCGGTGAAACTATTGCACAGTGACTTTTTTCTGAATAATTCCCTACTTTACCCAGGTATATACTTTTATCGTCGCGATATATACTTTTCTTTCACCCCTGCATAAAAATTACCTATGCCACTAACATGTAGTCCTATAGGCAAAGATTTATAAACCAAAATTAGATGGAAGACATACATGACATCACAATCCGTATTGGAAAGAAGCAATCTGTACGCTGAAAAGATCAAAGAGACAGTTGACAGAACCTACGAGGTCCTGAAGTACAAGAAATACGCCGATCAATACAGAAAATACATTCTCATACCTTTGGCAGAAAGCTATGGCTCCAGGGCTCCAAGAAAATTCCTGAATGCAACCAAGAAACTATTGCACTATTTCGAGAAAAATGAACCCTACAAGCTTTTCGACCAATTGAAAGCAAAAAGAAGAAAAATGTCAAAGGAAGAAACAATTGCAAATTGGTTTAATTGCCTGACCTACGCCCATGACTCCAATGCCCGTGGAACATACTCCCAAAAATTACCTTCAGAAATAAAGGATGAAGAAAAAAGGAATTACGCTCCAAGTCTTGGAGAATTAGAAAACATTGTTCTTTCAAGAAGAAAATCTAAGAAATAAAATGGCCTACAATCAAAAAAATCAAAAAAATCAAAAATATGCTAAACAGATGCTTGCCATAGACAAGGTCATGCTTTCATCTCTCAAGGGAAGAGATTTGACGGAATACATGGAATTCAGAGCCGAGACCGGAAAGGCATTGCATCAAAGAGAAACCACCCCAAGAAGGGCATATCAGAAGCTAGTTTTGTATTCAGAGGAACATCTCAAACTAAGGGAAGACAATGTCCAAAGAGGAATTGAACGAATCCTTTCTGACGCAGAGGAAGCAGTATATCAGGAAGGGGGATTGAGAATTGTTACCGAGAGACAGCTCATAGCAGCAGCAGAATCAGTTGACTAATCATATTCTATAGGACTTTAAAATGGAACTAGAGCAAATATTCGATTCGATGGAAAATAAGATCAAAGACCTTAGAGACGAATTTCGTTTTTCCATCCAGGAGGGAATCGATGAAAATTCTAACGAAGCAAAACTTCTGAACAAACAGGAGACTCCCGAAAAAATAATGGGCTATTTCCGACTAAGAAAGATTGCGGTGGATGGGGACAGGAAATATGACCCATTCAAGAACACCATGACCGGCCGGCTGAATAGGGAGTCCATAGAAGAAACATTTTTCGGCATGTACACTCTTAGCAATGGAAAATTTGCTCCAAGGGAAGTTCCAATAAAGATAATCAATGCCCTTTCTGAGAATAGGGGCTGGGGAAAATGGTCCATACTCTGCCTTTTCAACGGAATCTATGCCTATCACAATTCTAAAAAATTCACCTATTCCGATAATACGCTCTATGGAAATGTCAGACAGATGATCATGAATGGCATTGACAACATCAAAATAAGAAATAGAAAATACGAAAAAGGCCTATTCCTTCCCCATGAGCAGGAAATGAAAAGCATCCTCCATGTTCAAACAACCCAGATGAAAAAATATCTGAGCAACCCTATCAGGGAGCATGAAACCAATCCCGATTTCAACAACCCCAAAGAGAGAGATTTTGCCTCGGAGCTCAATCAGCACGGATCCGGCATGGACCTGGCAGGCAGGGACGGCGGTCCAGGCTGTCTTTTCTAGTTACCGATACTATTTTTAGCAAGATTTAAAAGAAGCTTTCTTTTTCTTTCTTCTATGACTATCACTAAACAGCCAGTGCTGAATGTTGGAATGGTTGGACACATTGACCATGGAAAGACCACTCTGCTCTACCAGCTGTCTGGAAAGTGGACTGACACCCATTCTGAGGAGCTGAAGCGAGGAATCACGATCAAGCTTGGCTATGCCGATGTTGTAATCAGAAAATGCAAAGAGTGCAATGAATACACAAGAGAAAAGGTCTGCAAATGCGGCGGACAATCCGAAGAGGTCGAGTACATCAGCTTTGTGGATGTTCCTGGACACGAAATGCTCATGGCAACCATGCTTTCCGGAGCCGCAATAATCGATGCTGCCCTTCTTGTCATAGCTGCCAATGAACCCTGCCCAAAACCACAAACAAAGGAGCATCTCATTGCCCTCCAGGCCAAGGGTCTTAAGAATATCATCATAATCCAGAACAAAGTTGACCTTGTTGACAAAATCGGGGCAATGAAGAATTACCTTGAGATAAAAGAATTCATCAAAGGAACAGTTGCAGAAAACGCGCCCATCATCCCAGTTTCAGCCAGACAGGGAGTCAATTTGAACTTCATCTACGAAGAGATAACCAAAATCCCTCTTCAAAAGAGAAATGAAAAGTCAGAACCAATATTCTTCGTTGCAAGAAGCTTCGACATAAACAAGCCAGGAACAACAATCAAGGAACTTTCCGGAGGAATTCTCGGAGGAATCCTAAAGGAAGGAACCCTCAGGGTTGGCGATGAAATTGAAATAAAGCCGGGAATTTCTGTCAAGAAGCATGACAAAACAACCTACATCCCCCTTTCAACTAAAATAATCAGCCTCTACTCCGGCTCAAGCTCCCTGGACAAGGCAGAGCCTTCCGGATCCCTTGCCCTGCAGACAGAACTGGATCCCCTGCTGACAAAATCCGACAATCTTGTTGGATGCGTGGTCGGTTTGAAAGGCAAGCTGCCGGATGCTTCCTACACATTAAAACTTAGAACAACATTATTCAAGGAAATACTCGGAGCAGAAAAGGAAACAGCAGTAACTCCTATAAAAGTAAATGAGCCTATTCTTTTGTCAATCAACACTTCCATAAGCGTTGGAATGGTTACAAAAGTAAAGGGAAGCGACGTTGAACTCGCTCTCAAGATCCCACTGGTTTCAATCAAAGGAAGCAAAGTGGGAATGGCAAGAAACCTCGCCGGCCACTGGAGACTCATAGGCTGGGGCGAAGCGCTATAACTCCTTCTTTAGAATTCTAAACTATATCATTTAACTGAATAATCTTTTTAATGCCTCCCGAATATCTGTTTTTATGAAAAAGATAGTAACAATCGGAGGAGGAACGGGCCATCATTATCTTCTCAGAGGACTGAAGAGCTATGACCTTGATCTCACTTCCATAGTCGCAATGACTGACAATGGGGGATCAACGGGAGAACTCAGAACAGAGCTGGGAGTTATTGCTCCAGGAGATCTGAGAAACTGCCTTTTGGCCTTGGCAGATGACAAGGAACTGGTTAAGGTTTTCGAACACCGATTCTCAAAGGATTCCGGAAAACTCTCCGGACACAATTTCGGCAACATATGGCTCTCTGTTTTGAGCGATATCTATGGAGACATGGCCCAGGCTTCCGAAAAAACTTCCAAGTTTCTAAGAACAAAGGGAAGAGCTATCCCAGTATCAATTGATGACTGCCATTTATACGGTCGAACTAAGTCAAACAAACTGCTGAGAGGAGAAGTCGAAGTCAGCTATCCTGAAAAGGATGAGATTATAGAAAAGGTCTGGCTTGAGCCAGAAGCCTATGTGCATAAGGATGCGGCCGAAGCCATAAGGTCCGCAGACATGGTTGTTATTTGCCCAGGAGATTTGTATGGCTCAATAATTCCTAATTTTCTCACCAAGGGCGTGAATGAGGCACTTAAAGAATCAAATGCCAAGATGACCTATGTATGCAATCTAGTGACTAAGCAGGGAACAAATGGCTTCAAGGCTTCAGATTTTGTGAATGAAATAGAGAAATACTCTGGAAAAAGGCCAGATTACACTATCTGCAACATCAAAAAACCCTCCCAGAGTGTTGTCGACAAATATCAGGAAGAGGCCTCTCTGTTCGTAGATCCGGATATAATCGGGAATAATGGCCTTGAAAAGGTCATAGGGGAAAATCTTCTCATTGAACATGAAATTGGCGGAAAGGTGGTTGCCAGGCATGATTCAGACAGAATAGCCAGAATCATACTCAAACTTCTATAATTTATGTGTAAAAGTCCCCCTTTCCAGTGCGAAGAAATCTTTTTAAAGCACTGCCTCCCCTCTATAATTAATCAAGCTTAATCATATAGGCTTAACAAAATACACAAAGGAGGATAAAAAATGACAGAAGGAAGATGCATGAAGTGCAAGAAGCAGGTGCAGATGAAGAACGAAGCAGAAACAACTTTCAAAGGAAAGGCTGGAGACATGTTAGCCATGAAAGGAGTTTGCCCTGATTGCGGCACAAAAGTTTTCAGAATCATGGGTAAGAAGAAGTAATTTTTCTTAGCCAATTTTTTCTACATATTACACCCTTGGGGCGTCAAAACCCCTTGGATTTTATTTTATATTCTAACCCCTTTTTCATAAAATACAAGGAGGGACCTTGGATTTTATTTTTCTATGAATTTACACATAAATTGATCCTATGTAAAATACAAGGAAGAGACCTTGGTTTCCTACATTTTTGAAAAGAAAGTTTACGAGAGCTCACCCATTCAACTAAAAAATAAAAATAAAAGAAAAAGTAATTGCTGAAGATTTACTTGCAATTGCAAGGCATCAACATCTTTGAAAGACCGCTAAGAACTGCAAGTCCTCCAATGAACACAGGCCAGCTAAACATAGGCCAGTATGCATTTGCAAGTACGAGAGCTCCTACGATTATCATAGGCCATCCGTGTCCGTGACACATGCATACATTCTTTTTCACAACTTTTTTTGCCATTTAATTCCCTCCTTTCAATATTTAACAATAGAATTCACGCCTTAAATACCCTTTCAGAATCAGACTGATCTTCCCCGGTAAGTTATTGTTCTATTCCTGCCCTTCTGGGCATCCCTTATCATTTTTTTAGCTCTCAGGGCCTCATTTATCTTGGCATTCCAATAGCCAAAACCATCCGAGCCATCCGGAGCCCTTTCAAATGTGCTTATCTTGCTTTGATAATTGGGGATTGCCCTCTTCAAACACTTTTCAAGGGCGCTTAAAGCACTTACTCTTGATATCTCGCTTCTCCAAACAGCGTCAGAAACATAGTCCCAATACTGCTCCTCCCCCTCCCCCAATTTTTTCAATAATGAGTATTTGTCGGGATTTTCCATGGAAAATGCCATGCTTCTAAAATATATATAATCTCTCGTTCTGATCTATCAGAACAGTTTTCCCCAGAAAGTTCCAGAAATCATCTTGAACTCATGCTCATTCAATGTCTCAACCATTCTGCTCTTGAAATACCTCGGAAATGATTTGTAGAAGAAATCCTTCTGCATGAAATCATATTTGTACCTTGAATCTGCAAAGATGACCAATCCCTTCTTGTTTCTTGTTCTGAATATTCTTCCAGCAACCTGGCAGGCCTTGTTGACAACATTTGCATAGAGGATTTTGTAGGCCTCTTCGGAAGAATATTTTTTCATGAGATGGTCTCTTCTGCGATTGAAGAAATAATCATCCTTCATGGGAATCTGCAACCCATAGATGTAGACTATGGAAAGATTGTGGGCCTTGTTTATTCCCCTGCTCCCTTTTCCACCAAGGATAACATAGTACACTCCCTCCTCGCATTCCTTAACAGTATCCAGATTCTTTGCATCGGGTATTAAAGGAAGAATGTCCATGGAGGCAGCATAGGATGGGAAGGCAAGGAGAACACTCCTCGTCAGACCTCTCAAAAATTCTATGTCCTTTGCAACCTTTGTTGCAGTCTCTTTTCTCTGGGAGTAAACAGAAGAAATATCTCTCTTCAGAATGACCTTGAAATTTTCAGTGTTGAATTGATCCGAGGAAAAGAATTCCGCTTCTATTCCCAGACTTTTTTTGAAGATCTCCACATCCCCTATTGTTGCAGAAAACAAAACCGTTGAATAGAAATCCTTGAAAACATCCTTCAGAAGATAATCCTCACCCTTTGAAAACAGAACCGCATCCATCAGTTCATAGTTTGAAATTGCCAGAGACTCCTTCTGTTTCATCTTATACCCATAGAAGAATTGTTTGCTGTTCATTGAATCCAGAGAATCAAGAAATAGGTCCGGTCGGGACATCTTTTCAGACTGTTCTGAAACAAGGTTTACTATCTTGTCCAACATCGTTCTTATTTCCTCAAAACTCATCTTGAGATTCAGTTCAATGAACTGTATGAATCCCTCCCGCGGAACATCAAAGTATCCGTCCTCCCTTTCTGAGAAAAATGTCATGAATGTTTTATGAAAATCATCAAGGAAGACTGACTGCTCATCATTCAACACTTTCAGTTTGCTTGCCTGCTCCTTCAATCTTGCTATAGACATTGCCGAAGTCTGTCGAGTAAGTATTGACAGCACCCTATCCCTCAATTCATCGGCCTCATCCACAAGGAGAACGCAGTTCGGAGGATCTATCCCCATCCTCTTCTGGGTTGTGAAATATATTGGGGTGAAGATGTGGAAATAATCCAGAATGACAACATTTGCCCTCTTTGCCAGCTCAATTGTGATTTCGTATGGGCAAATCCCCTTTGACATGCATTTTTCAGAAACAAATTTTGGAAGAGAGGTGTGCAATAATAAATGTGGATTAAGTTTCATTATGCTTTCAATCTCATTAATCAAAAGAGTGGCCTCATGGGACAATTTCTTCTCGCTTTTATTATGGGCCTTGTTGTAAAATTCACATTCATCGTTCGCCTGCATCTGCTCGCAGCCCTCATAGTCAAAATTTTGCTGGAGACAAAGCTTTTCCTTTCCAATCACCGAAGCAACAGTCAAACCCTTGTTGAATTTTTGATTTATCTTCAGAACCTCGTCAACAATTGCATGGTGGGCCGCATTGTTGCATGTTGCGAAAACAACTTTCTTTCCAGTGGCTAGAGCAGCAGACAGCATGGCGATGCTCTTCCCTATGCCGTATGGAGCCTCAACAATCATTGTCTTCCCCTTGCTCTCAAAATTCTTTTTCAGAAATTCAGCTATCTCATCCTGATTCAGTCGGTGCTCATAGGGGAAATAACTCTTCCAGCTCTTCTCCTCCTTCCTGGGCTTCACCTCTTCCACTTTCATAAAACTCTCAGAATAATTTTGTTTTTAAATTCTATGGGTCTATTTGGAATATAAATCATTGATTCGTTCCACTGAATACTTCAGAGCTTTTGAGGCATAGATCTTTTTTCCATTTGCCCTGGATTCAATCTGGTTTATGTAGCTTCCAGGCAGCCCAAGCACTTCATGCTTTTTGTCTATCTCCTTGAGATCATCTATGAGCTCCTTTCCAACCTCAACTGCATTTTTCATGTTTTCAAGGTTCATTTTGACATAGTCAGGCCTGTAAAAAGAGAAATTCTTTGATGTCCATTTGTCTTCCTGCATAGCAATATCAGTGTATCCCACAAAATTCCAATCGCTTTTGTCAAGATACAATACATTCCCTATTTTTTTGAGTTCTTCTCTTTCTCTCAAAATCTCATCCTTCTTTGAAATGTCCATGCCGCTCATTTTGCAGATGTATTCCAGGGATGAATTCAATTCTTTGATCTCAGTAATTCCCTTTTGTGAGATGTATTTGGTGCTGGCATCCATCAAAGGCTCTTGGCCGACATAGGAAATCAGTCCCGATCCTACATGCTGTCTTATGTTCTCTAGCTGTTTGAAAGTGCTATCATCTAACATCTCCTGGATCTTTTCCTTCTCCATGATCTTTGAATACCTTGACAGTGCGCTTCCATTCTTCAAATCGGAAACATACTTGCTTGCCATAAGGCCATTTTCATACATGTTCCTAATCATGTTTCCATGCTCCTTCTGGAATTTTATCAGATTCTTGTTCTTTACTCCAAGAATATTGTCTTCTGAAATCATTCCGATCAATCTTTCAGGATTTGCAATTCCCAACTGTCCAGATTTTTCAATGAACTCTTCCTTCAGAACATAATCCTGTTTGATCAGATCTCTCCAGGCCCATTCATTTTTTGATCGTTCATATTCCTTTCTCGCCATTCTCAGCTTTCTTCCTATGGCTGTGATCTTTGGAGCAATCTCTCTGAATTTTCCTATTGAAAACATCCTGAGATAATTTTCCCTTTCTGTCTTGCTTCCCAAACTTCCCCTTTCAAGGAAATCTTTGACAGAATAATACTCATTCTTTGTGAGAACATGGTCTTTGACGATTTCTCCGAATTTCTTGTATTCCTCATGCAGATTCGATTTTTCACTTTCAAAAAGAGGTTTGATCTCCTTCAAAAGATAATTCCATTCAACGCCTATTCCGTATTTGTCAGAGGTTTTTCTGTTTGCCTTCTTTCTTATCTGCTCAAGCTTTGGAAAATGAAGCTTTACCCCCAGTGCTTCCAGGAAAGTGATATGGCTCTGTTCCAGTTTCTGCCTTATTGTAATTCTCTCAATAACATTTCTGCTTCTGAATTTTGTTGCAGGCCTCACATAGTGCTTGTCAATGTTCGGCTTTCCAACTGCTCTCAGCAATTCGTCATCTTCCTTCAAGCCATTCAGATAAAGAAGGTCATCCTTCTCTATTCCGATTACGGCATTTGCATCGAATCTTCTGAATTCATAGGAATATGTTGCAAGCTTTGCCAGTTCTTTCTTTGAGACAAGATAGGGAGCATTCTCAAGTTTTTCATAGATACCTACTATTTCATCATCTCCGATATTTCCAGTTTTGATTCTTTCCCTGAACCAGTTTGCAAAACTGTTCTTCCTTCCAGGATCCAATTCGTAAAGCAGTCCGTGCATTGTCAATCCGGTCTTTCCAGTCAGCCTGCCTATGTGTCTGACAATATTGGGATTAATGCCTAAACTTTCAAACTCCCCATGCAGCCCTCTTGGAAAATTGATAGCATCCTCTAGGTCTTTCCTCTTTCCATTCCTTGATCTTTTAACATCGCAAATCTCTCTGAGAGATCCATATCCAAGTTCAGAAAGCATCTCAGGAAGGAATGCATAGCAGTCCTTTCCAACAACAAATTCTGTCTTGGATGCCTTTCCCATCTGGCTAACAAGCTCTCCCGACTTTATTTTTCCAGAAACATGGTGCTCTATCCCTTCCTTTCCCGAATTTTCCTTCAGTCGCATTCTGTAAAGCCTGTCCGTGAGATTTGCCCCGCAGACGCATTTAGACTGGACCTTTCTTTGATAATCAATTGGCTCAACATTCAATATCTCTCTCAATGGCCTTCCTCCGAATTCAATAACCAGTCCCTTCAAAAGTGAAAGCTTGCTTGACTGATGGGTTTTCTTGTAATGGCCTATTGTCTTCCATGCATCCCTGTCCCATGCATGCTCCTCAGGATTCAATGATTTGTAGACAATGCTCCAGCTATCCTTCTCATCGATCTTCCATTGCCCTTGTTTTTTGATTTTGTTTGCCATTTTTTCTATTATTTCGTTTTATTTCGTTTTATTTTTTGTTTTGAAGCTTGTTGTTAGCAGTAGTCACATTATAAACTTTTGCTTTTTGGTTCTTTTTCATAGTCATTTTGCTCCCTCTGAAAAACTTGGAGAATAATCCTGTTGTGGTGCGGAGGCTCTTGATTCAAAATTCTCCTTCCGTTCTTTATTCTGGCTTTTGACTTCATTCTTTATCTGCCTGAATTCCTTCAGCAGCGCCTCCGGAGTCATAGATGGATAAAATTTAGAAATAAGGCCATAGAGGTCATCTTTATCTGTGATAAGGACCAGTTTATTTCCAAGACCTGATTGCTTGATTCGATCTAGGCGACCATTATAATATCTCTCTGCAATACATTTTTGGTATTGATAATTAAACTTCTTTTTCTCTTCATGTGACATTCCATTTATTTTTTCTCTATAACTCGCATATTCTTCTTCAGGAATATCTCCCCTAGATCTCTTACCCTTAATTTTTCCAGGATATAAGATAATAGGATGATATTCTATAAATATTCCATTCAACAAAAAGTCAATGCTACTGCCTGACGCATCCACCTGTAGATTTTCCCCGAGTTTTGGAAAATAACCACAGTATTTCTGAAGCAATGAAGAAACGGCTGCCTCTTCATATGAATCATAAAAGCAGTCATTCAATTTGATATCCCTTCTTCTTGTAAGCATGGTTGCAGCGATATGCCCTCCCAGTTTTCCAGCTTTTGATTTTTGCTCAGGGGTAAGTCTTCCCAAATTTTTGTGATAATAACGTTTTCCTTGTTCAGATCGTTGTTTAGCGGTCAGCTTGCCTATCCCTTTTTTATAGTTTAGTCTTGCAATCTCAGATATTTGTTCAGGAGTATGATTTCCATGGGTCTTTTTATATCCCTGCCTTCCTATTTGCACCCTTTGTTCATGCGTCATATTTCTCGAGGGATTACCATACACCTCACAGGTTCTTTTTCCAAGCTCAGCTCTTTGCTCAACCGTTTGGTTTACCAATCCTGCAAGATACGCCCTTTTCCCACTAATTTTTCCAAATTCAGACCTTTGCGCATCCGTTAGCTTTGCAAGTCCTGCTTGATATCCTGATATTCCATTTTTGTGTCTTTCTTCAGGACTGAGATTTGCTCCGGGATTTCCATAAATCTTGATTCTCATTTTGGAATGTGCGGAGTGTGCTATCTCCTCTCTTTGCTTTCTCAAAGTTACATCTTCCTTTAGGATGTTCCATATAGTGCATCCACAACATCCAAGCCAGTCAGCAAGCTCTTGATTTGTGCTTATTTCTTCAATCCATCCATTCCTATAAGCTTCCAATTCTTGCAATACTCGCTCCATCATCGCATTGCGCTTTTCTTTAGAAGTCCTTTTCATTCCAACCCCTCCAGATAATCCTTGATTATCTTTTCAACGAAATGGGACTGATTTCTGAAAGAATGATTTGATCTTACGAGATCCCTGATTGCCTCGGCAAGCTCCTCATCCATTGAAACTGTGAATATTTTTTTCATCTCATTCCTCCGGAGATATAATCTCTGCACTTTCTTCTGAAAGCATTGTATTCTTTCTGATCTCCATTAAAAATACGATCTTTAAAATCGTCCAAGGCATGGATTACTATCTTTTTTCTTTTTCCTTCATAGTCAAAAGAGAATTGATTGTTTTCTCTGTAAAGACTTTCTGAAGGTATTCCAAGATTTTTAGAAATCATCTGCTTTGATCCCGCATAGTCGCTCTTCCAACCAAGTCCTTTCTTCTTACAAAACATCAAATGCATGACATCGCAATGCTGAAGATATTTTTTAATAGAAGCTTCTTTTATTTTATTATTCGTTTTAATCTTTTCTTCCAAAACCGCATTTTTAGACAGTTTAATTTCAACAATCTCTTTGGCCTGAGACAAGAGCAGCCTTTTTTCTGAATTTAGAGATACATAATCATTTCCAACAACTCCGTCTAAGAAATATTTTTTATTCCCCCCATTAACTAAAGTGGCTCTTTGAACAGAGTTATTAAAGTATGACTCCATAATTGTTTTTCCATTTGAATTCTTAGAATACAAAAAGTTCTCAAAGGCCACACCCTGAGTCATTTTACTCTTCTCTTTTATTACTTTAAGGATTGATGGATTTTCTTTTTTATAATAATTTTTTAATTTATCCAAAAAGACACTTTTTCCAGTGAATGGGTATTTTTTAGCCACTAAATCAATAAATTCTTTACTTGAGGGATTTATGCTGAGCTTTTCGAAATAATTATTTATATCGTTTTCAAAGATCTCTTCAAATATTTTTTCTTGGATTGGTCCAGGAGAACGAGATATTTCCCAATTAAGCAATCCCGGGATTAAATTGCCCAAGATATAGGTGCCCATTTTTCCTTCGCTGGAAATATTCAGGGGATTATACCAATTGAAATGCTTAAGAACTGATTCCTTGTCTAATTGGAAGTCTATAGTGTCTTTGAAAGAGTTCCTAAGTCTATTAAAAGAAGTATCAAAACCATGACTTTTTCTTTTCCGAATGTCTATCAAAAAGTCTTCAATCTTCCCACTGTAACAATTGTCTAAATAACCTTTAAAATCTCTATGGACTTCTTTAAACACCTTCTCTTGAATTTCTCCAGATGAATGAGATATTTTCCAACCAAGCAATCCAGACATTAAAGCTCCCAAAGATGCAGAACCATTTTTACCGCTATCTGAAATATTCAATGGATTGTACCAGTTGAAATTCTTGAGAACTAATTCCTTGTCTAACTGGTTCTCTATAGTCTCCTTGAATGATTTCCTTAAGTTTTTATAAAAAATAGATAAGCTCAAACCTTTTAGTTCTCCCATTTCTCCTAAAAAGTCTTCAATATTGCTACCATAACAATTTTCTAAATAGCCTTTAAAATTTCCATGAATTTTTTCAAATATCTTCTGCTGGATTGGTCCAGATGAACGAGATGTTTCCCAACCAAGCAATCCGAGAATTAGGCATCCCAAATACTTAGAACCATCTTTACTATCATCTGAAATATTCAAGGGATTATACCAATTGAAATGCTTAAGAACTGATTCCTTGTCTAATTGGAAGTCTATAGTGTCTTTGAAAGAGTTCCTTAGGCTATTAAAAAAAGTATCCAAACCTTGGCCTTTTTGTTTCCGAATGTCTATCAAAAAGTCTTCAATCTTCCCATTATAACAATTTTCTAAATAAGTCTTAAAATCCCCATGGATCTCCTTAAATACTTTCTCTTGGGTTTCTCCAGCGCACTTAGATTTCTTCCACCCAATCAACCCGGGAATAAACCGGCCCAGTTTAGAAAGCCCATTTTTTCCATGAATTGAAATATTCAAGGGATTATACCAATTGAAATGCTTAAGAACTGATTCCTTGTCTAATTGGAAGTCTATGGTGTCTTTGAAAGAGTTCCTTAGGCTATTAGAAAAAGTACCTGAACTTTTACCATTTAATCCGCGGAGATCAACCAAAAAGTCTTCAATCTTCCCATTATAACAATTTTCTAAATAAGTCTTAAAATCCCCATGATTATTTTTAAGTATTTCTTGTTGAATTGCTCCGCAGCACACAGACTTCTTCCAGCCAAGCAATCCTGGAACTAACTTCCCAAATGACAAAGGGCTATTCCTCCCTTTTTGTGAAATCTTAAGGGGATTATACCAATTGAAATACTTAAGAACAGATTCTTTATTGGGCTGATTATTGATATTATCTTTGAACGCACCGATTAGGCTATTTGAAAAAGTATTTAGGCTATTACCTTTTAGTTTCCTAATCTCCTCTAGAAATCCTTCAATTTTTCCACCATAACAATTTTCTAAATAATTCTTAAAATCCCCATGGGCTTCTTTAAACACCCTCTCTTGAATCTCTCCAGATGAACGAGCTGTTTCCCAGCCAAACAATCCAGGAATTAAAAATCCCAAAGATGCAGAACCATTTTTACCACCATTTGAAATATTCAAAGGATTATACCAATTAAAATGCTTAAGAATAGATTCCTTGTCAAGCTGATTATCAATATTCTCCTTAAAAGACCCCCGCAGATTATTAAAAAAAGTATCAAAACCTTGGCCTTTTTGTTTCCGAATGTCTATCAAAAAGTCTTCAATCTTCCCATTATAACAATTTTCTAAATAAGTCTTAAAATCCCCATGGATCTCCTTAAATACTTTCTCTCGAATTTTTCCAGGTGACTCGGCTTTCTTCCAGCCAAGCAACCCAGGGATTAATCTCCCCAAATTGCCGATATTATTCTTTCCATTAGATAAACTATTCAATGGATTGTACCAATTGAAATGTTGTAGAAACTTGGCAAGCTCAATATGGCCCATGGCTAATTCTCCCAGATTAGGAGGAGGATTGTTTTTCATAATTTCTTTTACTGCATCTTTTTTCTTTTGATAGTCTTCTTTTGGAATGTTATCAAGTGCGAGATTTACCTCAGAGAAAAATGAGCTTGTTTCAGATATGATTGTTTCAAGGTTTGGTGTCATTTCATCCCCTCCAGATAATCCTTGATTATCTTTTCAACGAAATGGGACTGATTTCTGAAAGAATGATTTGATCTTACGAGATCCCTGATTGCCTCGGCAAGCTCCTCATCCATTGAAACTGTGAATATTTTTTTCATTTTGGTGTTTAATAATAGTTATTAGGAACTTATAAACCTTCCTATTTGTCATCACTTTAGAGTTACATCAGCCTATAAGTGCGAGAGGACTAATATGATTGCCTAAAAAAGATTGTCAGAATCAATATCCCTTGAATCTCACAGGGTTTGGAAGCAGGATGTCGAGACCCATGTGCGAGATGATGTCCCCGAGGTCTGTTCTTCCTAGGATAAGTTTGTCGTTCAGGATAGCATATTCATAATACTGCATGTTGGATGATCTCCTGAACATCTTCATTATTTCCTCCTTTCCAAAGCATGCATTCTCTATCTCGGGAATGGCCCCGTTCTTCCCACCGCCACAGGGGTTCAGGTAGGCCACATCAGGGACAAGGGCAGTATCTGCACCATATTCCCATTTTGGAGTCTTCAAAAGCATGACATTTCCCTGAGGATACAGCACCCATTTCTCGGCATTGTCCTTGAATTTGAACATGAATTCCAATCCATAGCCCCAGGATCCGTCCCTTGCGAGCCTGTCCGGGATAGAGAGGTAAGTCTCCTCATTCTTTCCCATGAATGCGATAGGGTCGCGGCTGTTCCATCCAAGCTCATGGAGGCTGCGATTTTCGTATATTGAAACTCGGTTGACCATTCCTAGAAGCATAAAATAATCCTAAATAAAGATTTCTGTGCCCTAATCACTATCCGAGATAGTCTTTTTCAGAATGCTTTGGGGCTTCAACCCTTGGAGGCATTTTAGGCAGGTTTTTGTCCTTCAGATCCTTCTCCAGCTTCTGGATGTTTTCATTCAGAACTTTCAAAAGACTTTTTGCAGTTACCTTGCTGACAACCACCCTGGATATTGCCCTTGGAGGATTGCTCAATTGGTCTAAGAATATTAGCTCTATGTTTCCCTCTTTCTCAACCTTGTTTCTGTCATCCTTGAATGCCTTTATCTTTGAAGCAACAACAACCTCATCTGCGAATAAAGGATCAGTCTTAGAAACATCAACATTAACCTGTCTTTGTCCTTCTGTCATGGGTTACTAAAAAAATCAAAGTTTAAATAATCTCCCCCTCAAGTCATATCCATGAAGCTAGGAATACTATTTTCAGGGGGAAAGGACAGTGTCTACTCTGCCTATCTGGCAAAGAAAGAAGGGAATGAGATTGTCTGTTTGATTAACATGGTTTCAGAAAACAAAGCAAGCTATATGTTCCACACCCCTTCAATTGACAAGGCAGTCGATCAGGCTCAAGCAATGGGAATAAACATCATAGTCTGCGCCACAAAAGGAGAAAAGGAGAAAGAACTTTCCGATCTTGAAGATGCAATCAAAGAAGCAATCAAAAGATATGACATTGAAGGTTTAGTCACAGGGGCACTAGCATCAAACTATCAGGCAGAAAGAATCCAAAAGATCTGCGACAAACTAAAAATCAAATGTTTGAATCCTCTTTGGAAGAGGAATGTTGAAACCTACTGGGACGATTTGCTGAAAGAAAACTTCGAAGTCATGATAATCGGAGTTGCTTCCGATGGGCTTGGAAAGGAATGGCTTGGAAGGATTGTTGATAAGGGGGTTCTGGCAAAACTCAAAAAAGCAAGCAAGAAATATCTGTTTCATCTTGGATTTGAAGGCGGAGAGGCAGAAACCTTTGTTCTTGACTGTCCGCTGTTCATCAGAAAACTCCAGGTTTCCGAGGGAAAGGTCCATTGGAATGAGAAAGACAAAACCGGAACCTATGAGATTCAGAAATTAAAATTGATGCCCAAATAGATTATTCTCGAAAGATTTAAATAGTTATATCAGTTGATACACCCATGAAACTATTAACAATGCATAAAGAAAAGCCAAGATCTCCAAGATTAGACACGGTTCTTATGGTTGAAGATTTTATCAAAGAGCATGATGGCGAATTTAGAAAAAAGGCGCTTTGGGAATCATTACCCAAGGGAGTAATGTATCAAACATTTAGCGTGATTATCGATTATCTTATTGTTTCAGGAAAGATTTCTGTTGATGCTGAAGGAAAGATTGGTTGGATTTTTTATCCTGAAACTGCTAGAAAATATCTTGCTAGGAAAGATCTTGCTTGGAAAAAATGAAACTTTCATCAGAAATAAGATTTGCAAATCCCAAAATTAGGGAAGCGTTCTATAATCTTGAAAAAGGAGATGAACAGGAAAAAGAATTGTTTAATATTCTAAATCCGGCTATGGCAAATATTGAAAGAAATGCTTTTTGTGGAATACAAATCCCCAAAAAACTTATCCCAAAAACCTATCTTAATAATTATGGCACTGAAAACCTCTGGAAATATGACCTCCCGAGAGGCTGGAGAATGTTGTATTCGATAGTTCATGAAGAAATTGTAGTTGTAAGCATAGTTCTGGAATGGCTTGACCATAAAAGTTATGAAAGAAGGTTCAATTATTAAAAATGGTCAGAGTAAATCTAATCCCTCCAAAACTTCTTTCAGACCAGCATCTCATTGCAGAATATGATGAAATCCTCATGCTTGAAGGCTATGTAAAGAAATTTCCAAAAATCTGCGGTGATGAGCCAAAACAATACTGTCTGGGAAAGGGCCACATCAAATTCTTTAAGGATAAATTTGCATACCTTCACAAAAGGCATGGGCTTTTGAAGAAAGAAATGAAAGCCAGAGGATTCAAAACAAACAAATCCCTGAAAGTTTCACAATTTCCAAAATCTCTCCATAAAAATTACAATCCGGACAAAAAAGCCATTTCAATAATTAAAAAAAGGATTATTGAAAAGTTGGGAAAGAAAAAAGACTTTTACCGATATCATGGGGAAAAGAAAAGTCAAAGCTTTTTCATCGACCTCATAAGGCGAGCGTAGTTTGGGGTTTTGATCCATTAATCAATTCATACTTCCAATCATAAAATTTCTTTCCAGGACAGGATGTTCTTTCATTTATCTCCCTATGTCCGAATATCTTATCGGATTGAATTCTATATTTTTGTATTAGGTTTATTGCAGTCTTCATTGCCGGCTCAGTCGGTTTTGAGTTTTCAAGATCATCCATAAAGCAGATTGCAATGCTTCTGCAATTTATCTCCCAATTCCCCGCATGCCACCCTATCATCTCATCATTCAAACATCGCTCAAACGTTCCATCTCTCATTATAATGTAATGATAGGGGATGAAAGTCTGTCTGCCATTCAAAACATGGTTAGACCATATTGGCTTTCCATATTCAGAATTTTCCTTCTTGCCATAGGATCTTCCATACAACCTAATTAAACCCAGAGCATCAATCTGACTCAGCTTCGCGCTTGGCTTTGTTGAAGTGTGATGGATTACTGCAGTGTCAATGGGTTTTCTGTCAGCATCATGATTTTTTCCCGAACTCCCAACACAGATAAGATTTGCCCTCAACAATTCCTCAACCATCTTCAAAATTTCTTCTCTTTTCTTCAGCCATTCCTTCGGCATTTTCTGGCCATTGTATGAATAAAAGAATTCTGCAAGCAGGTCATGAAGTTTGATGTTCCAGTCCTGCTTCTGGAAAGTTTCCAAATAGTCATAGGGATTTATCTGAGAGTATTTTTCAGAGAAGCTGAAATGCAAAAGTCTGTCCGTCCTCTGGTTTGATATTGTTATAACCATTTTGTCTAGAATAAATACTTCAGCGCTCCCTTTGGATATATCCTGAAATTTCCATTTGTCATGGAAACCATTTCATTGCATACTCTCTTCACATTTTCATTGTCTTCCAATATCTCCACCTTCCTATCAAAATACATCCTCACAAGAGGCTTCTTTCCATCAACCAGATCTGCATATATAGGGCTCACGAGTATTTTGAACACTCCAGGGGGCTCGAGTTCCAATTCTTTGTAATACGGCTTGAGCGCATCCACCATGATTCCAAAGAATATCCCCATGGCTTCGTTCCCATGAATGTCTTTGATTTGGCCAAGCAGTTCGACATCCCTGCTGCATATCTTCTCGAGAGATTCATCCATGATACTCTCAGAATAAACAGGTTTCATAAATATTCCCCTCCCACCAGTCATATTGGTGTTACTTAAGAATAGTAACAAAACACAAAGTTTAAATAGTTTAGAAGTATGTATATATTATACATAAAATGGAAGCCAGAAAAAACTTCGTACTCACAAAAAAGATCGCAAAGCATGGAAGCCAGGCCATAATCATCATTCCAAGAATTCTCGAGGATGAGCTCAAACCTGGAATGACTGTCGAAATAACAATCAACACCCTAAGGGAGGCCGAATAAAATGGAAACACAGGAAAAACCTAATTTCAAGCATAAGAGATACATTCTAAATAAGCAGGTGGGACAGGGAGCATGGGGAAAAGTATACTCTGCAGAGGATACTCTTGTCGGAGATAAGAACATCGCAATCAAGCTGCTTTCACCTTCAGAAACTGCCAAGGCCCAGATGGTCCACAGGGACATGGGCGCCTACCAGGCCATGAAGAATGAGGCCATAAAGCTCTCCTCTTTGAAAAATGTTGTCTCAAGACAGTTCGAAGTTGATGAGAACGGAAACCCTTTCATAATCATGCCATTCTATGGGAAGTTTCTCTCCGATGAGCTTGGTGAGAAAGAATCCTGCAGAAGGCACTTCAACAATGGTTTGAATCTTGAGGAAATCCTCCACTTCTCCAAGGATATTTCCAAGGGGCTTGCCGAACTTCATTGCACCCCTGGCATTGAAAGAGCCTATGGGGATTTGAAGCCAGACAATCTTGCAATGGAAAGTGGAAAAGTCATGCTAAATGATCTTGGATCGGCCACCACCTGTGTTTTGGAGAAAAGAGCCAATTCCCCAAGAGACAACATTGGCTGTTTGTACACAAGGGCTCCCGAATGCTTCAATGAAAATGCCCATCCGGACAGCAGATCCGATGTCTGGGCAATGGGCTCTCTGATGTACAGAATGTTCACAGGAGAATACCTTTTCGAGAAGGAGTTGAACAATTCTGAAAATCCTAAATCTTTCATCGAGAAGTTAGACAAGAAAGAAGGAAAAAAGCTCATAGAAAAAAAGCTCAAGAATGTTCCAAGGAAATTCAGAAGCCTTGTAAAGAAATGCACTGACATCAATCCTAATAAACGATATTCAGATGGGGCCGAATTGCTTGAAGGATTGAATAATGTTGAAGAGAGCCTTGACTCCTGGAAGACCTTCAGGAATTATGCTAAGAAATGCGCCCTTTGGTCACTTCCATTGCTGGGCACGGCAGGAATAATTCATTCTGCCATGACCTATGAGCCGAAGAAACTCACAATGCCTAACAATACAAATCCCGTCCTTCTCTACAAGATAGGGGAAGAACCCAAGGGAAATATCCAGTTTGAATTTGAAAGAATAGTCGACCTTCCAGAGGTTTACGAGAGTTCCGCTTTCCAGGGTCTGGAAAAGCTTGCAAAGCAGAATTCAAACAACAACAGAGTGGTCGCCTATCTTCTGAAGACCCATGCCCAGACTGCGCTTGCGGGCGGAACATTCAGTGGATCTACTCCCAATGAATATCAGGCAAACGTATATTTTGTTACTGCTCCTAAAGGTATGGGGGTCTCGCCAGAAAATCCTAAATATAATCCTTGGCCAGCAGTGGGAAAATCCATAGAGGTCGCACTTGGCCAGAGCAAGACCGATGATGGAAAAGTAGATCTTGAGGATGTCTGCGCAATCGCAAGACTTGGAGCTCCTAAAGTCATGGAAGCCAAAAGAATATCCAAAAGCAATGACTGGGGAGTCTACAGAAACGCAAAATATTCAAACGGCAAGGAAGTAATTCCCAAGAATGAAGTAAGATTTATCGATAAATGGCTGTCCTACTATCACTCAGACCTTTGACTAAGGTTTTTTTCTAGAATATCTCCCAGTACTGGGCTCGTGCTCACCTGTATCAATCTAAACATCTCTCTTAAGTATGAATAGACGACGGCATTTTTCCCCTTCGCCTTTTCTATCAGCTCAAGGCACATTCCAAAATGATAGGTTTTTTTCAGGTTGTTTAGCTCATGGATAGCCCTAATGTCTGAATTCCTGTAGGCCCTGTCAAGCAGATCAAAATATCTGCACAGATCGCCCAAGGATTTGACCATCTTGCCATCTGCCTTTATTTTGTTTTCAGATGAGAACTGATACAGATAGAACAGCGAATGCTGGATATGCATCAAAAATGTCAGAAGCTCCCATTCCGTTGCCGCATTCCTTTCAGAGTTTTTAAGAAGCATGCGCTTGCAGAATATTATCAGCCTGTCCTGCTGATCCCTTATCTCCTCTATTTCGTGCATATTCTGAAGTTTCCCCGCTTCGAAATCATTCTTCACCATCTCCAAACTCTCCCTCATTATCAAAAAGACCTTGTTGAGCATCACCTCGTATTTCCCCTCATTCGGCTCCGATATGTTCTCTATTATGCAGGATGATTCGCTCTTTTCAACCAATTCAAAACCCAGAAGAAGCTTCTCAGTCAAACTTCGTATCTCCTTGATGAGCGAGGGATTGACATTTTTCAAGATTATCCTGTCAAATCCTTCCCTGTAAGAATGGGTGAGCAGATGTCTCACATCTTTTGCGTTGTCCGGGGTTATTGCTATTGTGACTTCCTTCTTCCCCTTTTTGATCTCTCCGGCAGTTATGAGCAGATCCTTCTCCCTTTCATCAAGATTTATCTCATCGCCCTTCTTCAGGCCGTTTTCCCTTATCCATTTTGCAGGAATGGAGATCATCATCGTCGCTGCTCCCTGCTGAACCAGCTTTCTTTTCATGCCATAGTCAGTAAGGCCATATATTTAAACTTTTCTAAAATATATATAGATTTATACTAGTCTATATAGTTTAATCAAAATGTATAAATATCAAAATACCTCCTAATAAGTATCACTCACAAGTGACAATTGAAACAAAACAAAATGGAGAACAAAAAGAAAATGGAAAACAAAAACACAATCAAGGGAATCGGACTTGCAGCCATCCTAGGCGCAGCTAGTCTCATGCCTTCAACTGCCGAAGCAATAAGCGGAGGAATAAGACGTGTCCAATCAATAGACCATGAGGGCTCAAAGGTAACCAATAATTCTTACCCTGAACTTCAGATGGGCTACGGACTTCCTTTCGGAGTTGGAGGATTCACATTCCTAGACTTCTACGGAAATAAAGTAGGATACTTCGGAAAGACTGCGCTTGAGAAGAATATAATTGAAGGAGTCGGAGTCAGAACTCAGATAGTCCACTCTAATCAGGCATACGGTCAGCAGGGCTTCGGTCTTAAGGCCAATATACCTCATCTTCCTAAAGGAATTTCTGCCAAGGTTTATTTCATGCCAGCTTGGACTGACCAGAAGGGAAAGAATGTCAAAGACAAGAAGATGGCAGGATTCTCGGCCAGTGCAAAACTTCCTCTGGAATTCAACCTTAGCACCTACGGAGAATGGAACACCCAGACAAGACAATGGTCCTACGGAGAAATCGAACTTGGAAGACAGATCAAGCTAGGAAATAATGAGTCTATCATACTCAGCTACAATCCTGCACTCAAGAACCATGGAGACATGAGTCCCATACTTGAGCACAGAGTAGCTCTGCAAATACCTTTCGGAGGAAAATGAAATGACCAACAGAGAAGTAGTCACATTAGAAGAAAGGACGCTGGGTCTAGGAATCGCCCTAGGAATAATACTCATTGGAAGTTCAGCAGTAGCTTATCTTAAACCAGAAAGGCCCCAGAAGCATGCAGAATATCCAATCCAAAGGGTTCAGCTTTATGATTTCAACAAGGATGGTCTTGAGGATGTAGTTTTGAATAGGAATGATACGAAGGAAATATACTATGGGACCTTGGAAGGAAAAACCACACATTATCTCACAGCAGATCAACTGCGAGATTACAAGGTCAAACAAACAGGGCAGGAAATAACGAAATACCCTTCTGTGGGGGGAAAATAACCATGACAAAAATAAACGATCTCGAAAAAATACTAGCCGACAGCCAGAAATCCATTGAAAAGATGGAGCAAGAAGCCAATAATCTTAGTCAGGAGTATGAAAATTATGCTAGCAAAGCTCAAGAGGAACTCGGAAAACAGATTTTTGAAAAATATGTAGGAAAGAATGAGAATTTGGAGAAGCTGGAAGAGCTGGAGAGCAAGATAACTGCCAGATCCGAAGAAGTTGTCAAAGATGGATACTATGTAAAGGGAGTGCCTGAAAAGAGAAGAGCGCTAAGGTCTGCAGTCCAGGAAGACATATTCAAAAAAGTCGCAAAAGCCACTGACGAAGAAAAAATGGCAATCGGAACCTACATGGCACACAAAAACTTAATCTCAACATGCAATGGATTCGGATACTACAAGAATCCAACCAGCTGTGGAGGATGTCAAAGCGGAGAGAGACTCCTAGACGGCCTAAATCTGAAAAAATACGCGAAATTCGAGGGAGACAGAGTGTACAAGATCCCTAAGGAAGTCAAAGAAGAAGCAATCAATGCCCTCATGGAAAAGACAAACATAATGAAAGATGCAAAAAAGGACGCGAAGGAAAAACAAGTCCAAAGCAAAGAGATTATGAAAACAGTCGAAAGTGAGAAAAAGAAATGCGAAGAAATAGCAAAAAAACTTCAGGTGTATGGAGTATTTTCAAAATCAGATGTAAAGGATGAAGACATAGAAACAATAGAAGAGAAGATGCCCTCTTTCATCAAAGCAATGAAAAAGAAGAATGTCACTTTTGCAACTGCCGATCTGAAAAATAATGTAGGAGTTATGCTCATAGATGAGTCGCACTACTATGGGAGCGGAGGATGCGAGTATGGGGTGACTGTCAAGGTCATGAGAGATGGAGACTCCGAACAGGAGTACTTCAAATGGAGAGATGCCTACAGCTCTGGTAACGACAACAAAAGCCTTTATTTCAACAAAGCAAAGATTGTAAAGATAACTGATAAGTCTGTGACCCTGGAGCTGAAAAGCAACACCTCCTCAAAAACCGAGACATTTGAACTTGCAAAATCTAAATCAAAAAACCTGACCGGCATTTTGAATGAGCATGAGCAGGAGAAGTGGCAAACAGAATATGATCAAACAAAGAAAAATCTCCTGAAGCAGCATTACATGTCGAATGCCACCCAGGCCGATTACATAGGTACGAATTACCTGACCCATGGTGTTCCTACAACTGGAAAGCAGGTACCTTATGATCAATCTCAGATAGTTGATGAGCAGGTTGATTCGGAGAAGGGACTTGCAGCCATTGTAATAAAATCTCAGATAGATGCAGCCGCGGACAGCGGAAAACAGTACGCCTGGACAGGATATTTAATAGACAAGAACGGGAAAGCCCGACAGGTTTATTCTGACAACGCTTCACAGATGGATCTCAAGGATGGAAAAAGGATCGAAGTCAAGGCGAGCGATCTGCTCAAGGAGAAGAAAAAATGACAAAAGAAAACTGTAACGAATGCGGGATGTTCAAAGGATTTCAGAAGTATAGAAAATCCGGACTGATGCAGCCCCAGGGGAAGTTTGCCAATAGGAAGACCTATCTTGTTTCCATATCCACCCCATACCTCACAGAAACAATCAAAACTCTTGAGGAAGCCTATGAATCAATTGGCAAAGATCCAAGACAGGGAGTAATAACCCAGATAAAACATGGATTCCATCCAAATAATCTGCACGGAAAGGATCATCTCATGACAAGAAAAGGCAATATTGTCTTGCTAAGCACCCATAATAATTCCAAGATTGCGTGCCCAGTTGTTGCAGACATGGATATTTCGGGATGCACCGAAGATGTAGAAATTGGTGTCAAGGAATTGATGGGTTCAGGGCTCATAGTTGCAAGATATAGCATATTCTACGGAAAGAACAGTGGATACACTGGAAACTCTCCAGAAAATTCAGGATATTCTCTTGACATTCCTAAAAATCCGCAGACCGTGAAGGCCTTGCTGAAGAATGACTCCTTTTTGGAAGCCCTAGTCTCAAGGGATGGATCAAAGATCCTAAGATCTCTTGGAAGGCTGAACAGGAAGCTTGAGAGACCGATTCTTGTGACTCCTTACCTAGAGGAAGTCCTGGAGGCAAGAAAATGACAAAAGAAAAATCGCTTGAACAAAAAATGAAAGAAGCGAATGAGAAATTGCCAGGAGTTGATAAAATGCTTCAGCCATCCAGTTACGCAACCTGGGGAATGCATTGGAATGGTCACCCTGAAGATATCAAATCTCTTGAGACAAAGAATTATCAAATAGTTGCTGCCAAATGGGACGAACATGAATGGTCTGAAGATGGCGGAGGAATCCAATGGAATGAATGGCTTTCTGTGCACTATAAACCCAAGGGATCTGAAGAGAATATCAGAAGCTTGACCACAGAAAGAATCATCACCAGAGACATGCATAGTGCCTCCAATGATCGAGAAAGCCTATGGCCCTATAATTATGTGGGCATCAAAGCGCTTGAGGGTAGCGAAATAGAAGTCTCATGGCAGAATGAGAAAGGAGACAGTGCCCGATCATACATAATTAATCTTGAGGAAAGGACAATTAACGGAATAAAGTACAAGGAGGAAAAATAAAATGGAAGAAAAATGCCAAAAAGCAAAATGTATCTCGCTTGAGTACACACGAGGTTCATACTCTCTTTTCCAGGGAGTAAAGAGATATATGGAAAGCGGACCTATTCAAGGCGGAGGAGTTTTCATAAATCGAGGAACGGGGTGGGGGGAGAGCATAGTTGCTTCTAAACTCGAACTTTCAGTTCAACTATCCGAAGAGCCGCGCAGAAATGAGACAATATGGATAGACAAGTACTTCAAAGGGAAAGTCGGAATTCTCACTAAAACAGTAAGAGGATTGATCGAAGAAACCCTGCCCGAAGAAGTTGAAGTATCTGAAACCTGCAGTAAGATGGGGACTACCTATTACCAAGTTTCTGAAAAATGCTTGAATTCATGGCTGTGTAGCTTTTGGGAAAAAGCGTTCGGGCTTAAGAAAGACAAAGCTCGAAGACTTGCCGGAAGAATTTCGTGGAGAGAGAATCATAATGATTACTTCAGGAAGATCGCATCTTCAGATGAACTGGCTGAAAAATTGATGAAGATGTACGAAAGCCTGTAATATTAATTCAAAATGCAAATAGACAAGGAGAAAAATGACAAAGAAAAAAATAATGATAATTGAAGACAACAAAGCGTACAGCGATGCTGCCAAGCAATATTTCAGCACAGTTGAAAATGTTGAGACAGTATTCGGCAAAGACTATGATCAGGCCATGAATATTCTTACAGAATACAAAGGGAAGCTTGACGGAGCTTTGATAGACTGTTTCTTCCCAAAACAAACTGGAAGTGGAGACAGATCTCTCGGACAAAGTTTGATTGAGAAGATGATCAATTCGAATGAAGGGGAGAAGAAAAGAAGAGATTCTCTCGAGAAGCTCGGGAAGCTCATAAATCTGGATTCTGACCTGGAATTGAAGGGTTATGTGAAGAATATGTTCTATTCATTTGAACATTATGGGGGCAATAGCGAAGAAGTTATCAATTCCCTCGAACATGTAAGCAAAGCCTGCGGAAAGGATGCTGCCACAAAAATAGCGAAGAATTCGCTGGGCGTGGCCTATTCTAAATCTGACCAATCTTTCTCCGACTACTACGGAGAGTTGGAAGATGCTATTCAGAAATCAGAGGACAATCAGCCTCTCGGACTGCTTGTTGCCCATGAAGTCGAAAAGATGAATTTGCCATTCATGCTCGTTACTTCAAAATATCATCATAATCATCTTGCGGAGCCCGTGTTCGCATACGCCTGTAAAAAGGGCTGGAGAATCGCCGAGTGTTATAAGAGTGATAAAAAAGGCACACCCGAATTCTGGAAAGGCGCATTTGATCAGCTGAAGGAGAAATAAAATGACAGACGAAAAAGAAAACAAAGAAAATCATCCAAAAGATCTTGAAGGATTCATAGAAAAGGCCAATGAGATGTATCTTGACGGAAAAGAATCCACAAAAGAATACAAAGATCTATGCATAAACATGGCCAGATTCATTACAGCAAATAACTCTTGCAGGAATCCCAAGTCCTACAATCCAAAAACCCATTATATTGACAGATATGGAAACATTCTCAGCAAAGAATACTCCAATCCAGAGGATACTGAAAAATGACAGACGAAACCCCAAAATCAGCAGAGAGTCCGCTTGAACAGATCGCAATAATCACCTATAACATCATAGGCGGAGGGGGATACAAAAATGGCTGGCTGGAATATCCTGGAAAAAAGGCACTGATTGTTCAAAATAAGGATGGGGCAAGGATAGGCCTTCCACTCTGGATGCTATTCACAAATCCCAAGGCAACCGAGATATGCAAGACAAAGATGGAAGATTTATTTGAAGGAATTACCTCCACGCTGAAACAAATGAATCAAATTTATGTCTATGTAGGGCTTGGCGGAGCAAATGATGCAATACGACTTACAAAAGATCTTCCTCCCCAAAAATTATCCTATGTCCTCTGTGATTGCAATTATCGTCAAAAAATAAACCTGATATCGGAGATAGGGAATAATCATGCTAAACTCATCAAATGCGAATGCGGTGGATGGGATACATTGGATAAGATTCTAAAAGATTTTATTGGGAACAAAAATAAATAAATGTTTCTATAATTCAACTAAATCAAGTTTCCTTTGAAAGATATTTAATTTTCTTAGGATATTTCTTGATTAAACTTCTTGCTAAACAGTGAATTAAGAAAAGAAGTTTGGGATATTTCTTGATTAAACTTAACCTTTCTTGGAAAGAAACGTTAACGAAAGAAGAGGACTATTTAATTTTCTTGATTAAACTTCTTGCTAAACAGTGAATTAAGAAAAGAAGTTTAGGATATTTCTTGATTAAACTTCTTGCTAAACAGTGAATTAAGAAAAGAAGTTTAGGATATTTCTTGATTAAACTTCTTGCTAAACAGTGAATTAAGAAAAGAAGTTTAGGCTTCTGCTTCTTCGCCATCGGATGTCTTCTGCACTTTGACGACGGAAGTTGCCTTGTCCTCGTTTGAAAGCTTGATTATCTTGACTCCCTGGGTGTTTCTTCCCATTTCTCTTATGTCCTTGACAGGAGTTCTTATGACGATTCCCTTGGATGATGTTACGATGATTGAATCGTCAGTCTTCACCATTTCAATTCCTATAACCAGTCCGTTTCTTGCAGTGTCGCATGAAATATTGATTACCCCTTTCCCTGCCCTTCCCGTTGTTCTATAATCTTCCACGGCAGTTCTCTTACCATATCCGTTTTCAGTGACTGTCAAGATTGTAAGGTCCTTTCTCAAACTCTCTTCCTTTGGAACTACCTGAACTCCAACAACTAAATCATTATTGTCAAGTTTGATTCCATTTACTCCATAGGCTGCCCTTCCCATCTCTCTAACTTCAGTTGCAGCGAATCTTATTGCGGCTCCCTGCTTGGTTGCCATCATGATTTCCTCATCCCCTTTAATCAATTCAACATCAATCAGTCTGTCATTCTCAAGGTTTATTGCATTCACTCCGCCCTTTCTTGGATTTGAGAATTCTTCCATATTTACTCTCTTGACTATTCCCTTCTCCGTTGCCATGAAAAGAGAGCCCTTGAATTCCTTTACTGGCAAGATAGCAGTCACTTCATCGCTTATGTTCAAGATATTTATCAAAGCCTTTCCTTTTCCATACTTTGCAACTTCTGGAAGTTCATAGGCCTTGAGCCAGAACAACTTCCCCTTTGAAGTGAACATGAGAAGATGGTCATGCGTTGAACATGTTAAAATCTGTTTTACGAAATCTCCCGTTGCCAAATCTGCTCCAATTACTCCCTTTCCTCCTCTCTTCTGTTCCTGATAGGATTTAAGATCCATTCTCTTGACATATCCCTTGGAGGTTATTGTTATGACCACATCTTTTTTGTCAACAAGATCTCTCTCAGTCAGTTCCTTGACCCTTTCGAAAATTGTTGTTCTTCTTGAGTCTCCATAAACTCTTCTCAATTCCATCAATTCCTTCCTTACAATGGAAATTACCTCTTCGGCAGATTCTATGATTTTCAATAATTCCTTTATTGTTTTCAGCAATGTGTCATTCTCATCCTTCAGCTTGGTCATTTCAAGGCTTGTTAACTTTGAAAGCTTCATCTCAAGAATTGCTTCGGCCTGTTTCTTTGAAAGTTTGTACTTTGTCTGAAGGGTTTCATTTGCGGCAGTTGTGTTCGCAGATTTTCTGATTGTGTTGACAAGGCTATCAATGTCCTTCAATGCAATCAGCAATCCCTCTGTGATGTGCTGTCTTTCGGAAGCGACCTTGTGCTCATATTTTGTTCTCTTCAGAACAACTTTCTTTCTGAATTCCACATAGGCTCTGATAATATGTTTGATGTCCATGACCCTTGGAACCCCATTGTCCAGGGCAAGCATTATTCCATCAAACTTTGTCTGCAGGGTAGTGAACTCATACAGCCTGTTCAGTGTGAACTGGGGATTTGCCTCTTTTCTCAATTCAATCACCACTCTGACTTTCCCCTTTGCAGATTCGTCTCTGATGTCATAGATGTCTGGAAGTTTCTTGTCCTTCATCAAATCAGCAATCTTCTCAACAAGGGTTGCCTTGTTAATCTGATATGGAAGTTCGGTGATGATGATTGCCTCTTTGTTCTTGAGCTTTTCAATTGTTGTTCTTCCCTTGAGAATCATGCTTCCTCTTCCCTTGGTATAAAGGTCCATTATTCCGCTTCTGCTGATCTGTCCACCGGTTGGGAAATCGGGACCCTGAATGATATCAGCAAGCTTCTCAACGGTTATTTCCGGCTTCTCAATATATGCAATGCATGCATTCGTAACATCAGTCATATTGTGTGGAGGCATATTGGTTGCCATTCCAACCGCAATTCCAGAAGCCCCATTCAAAAGAAGATTTGGAAGCTTTCCTGGGAACATTACTGGTTCATCAAATGAATTGTCAAAGTTAGGGATGAATTCAACCGTTTCCTTATCCAAATCCTGTATCAATTCTTCCGCCATCTGGGCCATTCTTGCTTCGGTGTATCTCATCGCTGCCGCAGGGTCATCATCTATGGAACCGAAATTACCCTGGCCCTCAATCAAAGGATATCTCAAAGAGAAATCCTGGGCCATTCTTACTAATGCGCCATATATTGAAGAGTCTCCGTGAGGATGGAACTTACCCATGGTATCTCCAACGATTCTCGCGCTCTTTCTTGTTGGCTTGTCAGGATGCAATCCAAGCAAACTCATGGCATATAGGACTCTTCTCTGAACAGGCTTCAAACCGTCTTCAACTGCAGGAAGGGCTCTTGAAACTATGACTGACATGGCGTAGTCAATGTAGGCCGATCTCATCTCTTCCGAAATCTCTGCCTCTATGACTCCCTTCTCCAATTCCCCTTTCTTTAGTTTTGCTTCTTCTTCCGGTGTCATTTTATTATAAGTCCAGCTGGGCCATCTTTGCATGTGTTTCAATGAAAAGCTTTCTTGGCTCAACGTCATCTCCCATGAGAGTTGAAAATGTTTTGTCTGCCTCTACGGCATCCTCCACCATGACTTTCTTAACAAGTCTGGTGTTTGGATTCATGGTAGTGTCCCAGAGCTGCTGAGGATTCATCTCTCCCAATCCTTTAAATCTTTGAACATCAGGCTTTCCTCCGAGTTTGTCAACAAGCTTCTTCAATTCTTCATCAGAGAAAACATAATGATCCTTTCCCTTTCTTACCTTATACAAAGGAGCTACGGCAACGAATATTCTTCCGTTGTCAATTAGCTGTGGAACATATCTGAAGAATAATGTCAAAAGAAGAGTTTTGATGTGCTGTCCATCAACATCTGCATCAGTCATGATTATTATCTTTCCATATCTCAATTTGTCCAGTGCAAACTGTTCTCCCGTTCCTGTTCCCATGGCTGTAATCAAATTTCCAATTTCCTCGGATGAGAATACCTTTGTTGGAGCAGCTTTTTCAACATTCAAAATCTTTCCCTTAAGTGGAAGTATGGCCTGGAATTCCTTGTTTCTTGCCTGCTTTGCAGAACCTCCGGCAGATTCTCCCTCAACTATGTACAATTCGGTTTCATTAAGATCGCTTGAAGAACAGTCGGCAAGCTTTCCAGGAAGTCCTGAGGAAGTCATTGCAGTCTTTCTTCTAACCAATTCTCTTGCCTTTCTTGCTGCCTCTCTTGCGTCTGCCGCAGCCACTGACTTTTGAACTATTTTCTTTGCAATTGTTGGATTTTCCTCAAAGAACTCGGCAAGAGCAGTTGTGACAATTGAGTCTATCAGTCCCTTTACTTCGGAATTTCCAAGCTTGGTTTTTGTCTGTCCCTCAAACTGCGGATCGGGAAGCTTTACGGAAACGATTGCAGTCAAACCCTCTCGAACATCGTCTCCGGTGATGCTTGAATTCTTTGTCATCTTGTTTCTCTGGGCATAGTCATTGATGACCCTTGTCAAGGCAGTTTTGAATCCAGAAATATGTGTTCCGCCCTCTACGGTGTTGATGGTGTTTACGAATCCGAAAATGGATTCATTGTAAGTATCATTGTACTGTATTGAGACCTCGCAGACACTGTGGTCGAAATCCTTCTTGAAGTAGATTGGCTTGTGCAAAACATTCTTTCTTTCATTAAGCCATTTTATGAAATCAATCAAACCCTGGTCATATTTGAAAACGATTTTTCTGTCATTATTTTGACCATCGATGAAGATATATGAGACTCCCGGATTCAAGAAAGCAATCTCTCTGAATCTGTCCTCAAGAACATCGGCATCGTATTTTATTGTGGAGAATATTTCAGGATCGGGCCAGAAGGTTACAGTTGTTCCCGTTTCATCCTTTGCCTTTCCAACAATTTTGACATCTCCTGTAGGCTTTCCTCCATTCTTGTAGGTCTGTTCGTAGATGTTTCCATCCCTCTTGACCTGCACAACGAGCTTTGTTGAAAGTGCGTTAACCACAGAAACTCCCACTCCATGAAGTCCTCCAGAAATCTTGTAGGCATTGTGGTCAAATTTACCCCCGGCATGGAGCTTTGTGAGCGCGACCTCCATTGCAGAAACCTTGTAGGTTGGATGCTTCTCAACCGGAATTCCCCTTCCATTATCCTCAACAGTTACGGAACCGTCCTTATTCAAGGTTATAACGACTTTATTGCATACTCCGGCAAGGGCTTCGTCCGTTGAGTTGTCAACAATTTCCCAGACAAGATGATGCAATCCTTCCTTTCCAGTAGAACCGATATACATTGCAGGCCTCTTTCTTACTCCTTCAAGACCTTCAAGAACTTTGATTGTTTCTGCGTTATATGCGTGCTTTTTTTCTTCAGCCATATATGACTAGCCTCTTTTCTAACAATGACTAAAAAAATAGGATATTTATAAACCTTGCTGCGAATTTTTGGAAGAATTGGCCGTTCTCTCGTCGACTTTTATTTTAGAAACCTATTTAATCTCTCGATTTACCTGAATTCCATGGAAAGCGAGTATGACCTTGAGATGGAAAAGGCAGTGAAAACTATCAGATCCCAGAAGGCAAAGATTGTTGCCCTGCAGTTTCCAGACGGTCTAAAAAACAAGGCAATTGAAGTTTCCGAGGCTCTAGAAAAGGCAACCGGAGCAAAATGCCTGATCTGGATGGGTTCCTGCTTCGGGGCCTGCGATGTTCCACAGCCAAGCGCCATGGGGAACATGAAAGTCGATCTCGTGATCCAATGGGGCCATTCCGATTGGCCATTCAAGAAAGAGGGAAAGAAAGGTGTGGAGATTATCAAAAAATGAAGGATCCCTACTTCGATCTCACTGTCGCAAGGTTTGAGAAAGCATTCAGCCCATGGTTCTCCCTGGATCAAACAAGGCTGATCTCAAAGGACATGGTTGAAATGAAACTCCTGCTCGAGGCCATGGTCAAGGTCGGAAACGATTCCATCGTTGAATTCGAGGACGGCTGCGGATTTGATTATTTCTCACACATCTGGCATGAGAACGGCAAATTGCAAATCGGCCAGGAAAAATTCAGCCAGCTTGAGCAAAAATACAGGGAATATTTTGAACTTTCTCCGAAATGGCTTCTGGGACTGTACAACTCCTGCAATGCCTATCAGAATTTCATAGCAATAAACTCCGAAGACGTTAAAATGGAAGATTTTTCCAGCGGAAAAAATGATCCCCATTCAATGCCTCTCGGAAACGGATTGCTCATCATTTCTCCAAGGGGATCCTACTACAATACGGACGACAAATCCAAAAAAGACCTGATAGTCCGATTGAAGAGCATCAAAATTTAATCGAGAATTTTATTTTCACCAACGATCCTTTCCAAATCCTTCCAGCTCCTGATTCCCTCAACATTCCCCATTCTTATCTGTTTGAATGGTTCCGGTCCGTAGTGCTGTATGAACAGCCGGTTCGAGATCTTTTCTTTCTTGATTTCTCTCAGAATGAAATATGCCTCCACAAGATCTTTTCTGTCCCATATTTCTGCGGATTTGCTCCTCACCTCCCTGTTCAGCTTCTCTCCCAGAGAAGTTAGGAATTGGTTGTATGTTCTGACAGCCCGATTGTAGCTCCCATTGCCTATGGGGTGCAATGCTCCGCAATACTCCTTTCCAAATTCCCTCAGTTTGGGCACCCTTCCAAGCCTCTTCTTCAATTCATAGAACGCGCTGCGGACATTCCGCGGAGTCCATTTGTGTTTTCTCTCCAGATTCAGCTTTTCCCCCAGGGATCTCAGGAAATCATTCCAGCAGCCAACATCCTGGCGGTATTCTCCGGAATATATCGCATTGGCCGCTCCCCCGAATCTTTTGCAGAATTCTTCCTGGGTAACATGCCCATTCTCGCTCTTCATCAAATAGAATACCTCCCTTATCTTCTCGGGATGCCCCTTCCAGTTATTGTTGAATTCTCCCAGTCCTTCTATGAATTTCATATAGTTGTGGATACCCTCCGAATACCTTCCCGAATGGATGGTTTTCCATGACATCGGAAAATGCTCTTTGAATTCCTGTTTCCCCGGGATCCTTCCCAGAAAATCCTTCAATGTAAAATATTCAATTTCTATCTGGCCGCCGTCAACATAGAATCCCTGCCCCCTGGGAGGGAACTCCCCCATCTGTTCTAGGAATCCGGCATAGGTTTTTATTCCCCCTCCGAATTTGCCATGCTTGATGGCATCGGAGATCCCCTTTCCGTACGCGTTCAGATCTATTGACTTTGGAACCCTTCCCAGAGAACGTTTCATCCTCCGGAATTCCGCGATTATCGTCTTTCTGTTCCAATACGCATGTTTTTTTGAGACAGTATCTCCCATCGAGGTCACGAACTTCCTCCAGCTGTTGATTCTGCAGTCATATCTTCCCTGCGATATTGCCGCCACGCCCCCTCCGGTGCGGATTTCAAACTCCCTTGCAGTCGGAACCTTTTTCAGTTCATTTCTCACCGCCACATAGGCGTCTCTGATCTCCTGCGGATTCCACCTTGTGTTTTTTGCTCTGACCATTTTATTTTTTATCCTCATTGACAATTCTTTCCAAATCTCTCCACATTCTTATCCCCTCTATCCTACCTTTCCTCATTTGCTCGAAAGGGTCAGGACCGTAATAATTCTTGAACGCCGTCCTTGATGGCTTCTTTTCTTCCAGGTCCTGGAGAATGAAATACGCGTCTATCATGTCCTGCCTGCTCCATCTGTCCTTTCCCCGGACTTTGAGTTTTAACACATTTGGCATCTCTCCCAGATCAACCAATAGCTGTGAATATTTTTTTATTCCTTCTTTATATTTTCCCCTAATCAGCGCAGAGTACGCTCCCTTTCCAAGATTTGAGAATTCCCTTGAATTTGGAACCCTTCCGAGCTTTTTCTTCAGGCCAAAAAACTTCTCCCTGATTGTCTCATTATTCCAATAATTCATCTTGAGGGTGGTCTCCCCTATTGAACTGAGGAACTCGTTGTACTTTTTTATTTCCGGCCTGTATCTTCCCCTTCTTATTCCATGGGCTGCCCCTGAAAATGCCTTTTCAAATTCCTTCGCGCTAGGAATCCTTCCAAGATTTGCCTTTACCTCATAGAATGCCATTCTTATCTTTTTGGGATCCCAATGCTTTCTTTCTATGAACTTTTCTCCAAGCGATCTCATAAATCCTCCCCATGAATTTATGCGAGGATCATACTCTCCCCGCTCTATGGCATTGATTGCCCCCCTGTACCTATCGCAGAACTGATTCCTTGTGATCATTGCTCCTTTGTTTTCAGTCTTCAGGGTGTAGAATGCCTCTTTTATCTTCTGTGGATTCTTTTTCCACCTGTTGTTGAACTCTCCGATCTTTTCCAGAAATCCATTGTAGCTTCTCACCGATGGATCGTACCTTCCAGACTCTATGGTCTTTTTTGCGAACAGGATTTTTGTGAAGAACTCTTTTTTCAGCGGAATCCTTTTCAATTTTTTCTTTAGAGCATGATATGATTTTTCCACCGTCCCACTGTCAATGTAATGCTCCCTGGGATTTGTAGGAGGTTCTCCAATATCCTTCAAAAATTCAGAATGTTTTCTGACATCCGGCTTGTACAGGCCCAATGACAGTGCAGGCATGGCGCCGTGACCCATTTCCTTGAATTCCATGCAGTTCGGAACCCTTCCCAATTTTTTCTTGATGTCATAGAATGCCTTCAGAATTGTCTGGGTGTTCCAATATTCGAATTTCTTCTCTGGGATTTCTCCTATGAACCTTAAAAACTGCCCCCAGTTGCCCACCTTTTTGTTGAATCTTCCATACTCTATCGCGCTGGCCGCCCCGCCATGTCTTGCCTGAAATTCCTTCTGCCTTGGATTCCTTTTTAACTCTCTCTTGAGCGAGAAATAGGCCTCCCTGACCTTTTTAGGATTCCATTTTCCTAACTCCGGAGCAGGATTCACATTCTCCCCCAGGGATTTTCTGAATTCATTCCACGAGGTTACCCCCGGAGCATACCATCCTTTGACGATGGCATTATGCGCTCCTGAATACAGTTTTTTAAAAACCTCTTTAGAGGGCTCATGATCTCTCTTGAATTTTTCATATGCTTCCCTCACTCTTTCGGGATGCCCTTTCCAATAGTCCGGTCCGATGTTCGCCTTCTCCCCCATAGAAATCATGAACTGGCTGTAGGTATGGACGCCATTGGAGTATTTTCCATGGTGAATTGTTAAGTATTCCTTCGGGTTCTTTTTCTTGAATTCAGTTAGAAGAGGCACCCTCCCCAACTCCGTCTTCATCTCCAAAAACGCCCTTTCAACCTCTTCCTTTTTTGGATAGACCCTGGAAGCTATGCGGAACGTATCTTCCCCGAGGCTCTTCAGAAAATGGCTGTAGCTTGTTATCTCGGGATCATATCCTCCCCTTTCTATGGCGCATACTGCACCCCCGAACTCCCTATATCTCGGAGTCCTTCCCTTTTCCATCTTCAGCCGATAGAACTCCAGCAGGATGCTGTCTGGATTTGACCAATCCGCCTTCCCTCCCTTTCCCCCGCAGCCCCTATTCTCCATTCTCACATTTTCATATCTTTGTATATAAACATTATTGCAAAAAGGATTAATCCTCGAATCCCTCGTGGAGAGCATTTTTAAAGTTTTATTATTATTAGAAATTATGGTTATTAGAAAACCAACGGTTGCTGGAAAGAATGGAAACCAAACAAGGCAGAGACCGCAGGAGGTTTCCATAAGGAAGCCCACAAGAACAATCTCAGGAGTTACTCCCATTGCAGTCATGCTTCCACCAAGGGCATGCAAAAAGGGAGCCTGTTCCTACTGCCCTTCTTTGAATGCTCCACAGTCATACACTCCGGAAAGTCCCGCAGTTCTCCGGTCATCCAAACTGGGCTATAAATCCTTTGAACAGGTTAAAGCAAGACTGGTTTCATTCGGACTGATGGGCCATCCCACCGACAAGGTTGAGTTGATAATCATGGGAGGAACATTCCTAGACTATCCCGTAAACTTTCAATACCAATTTGTCAAGGACTGCTATGACGCACTGAACGGAAAAAAATCCAAGAACCTTGCCCAGGCAAAGAAGATAAATGAAACGGCAAAGAACCGATGCATTGCCCTCTGCATTGAAACCAGGCCAGACGTTTGCGGAGAAGAGGAAGTAAAAAGGATTCTGGAGTTCGGAGCCACAAGGGTTGAACTCGGAGTTCAGGCTCTCGACGATAAAATCTATGATAAAATCAAAAGAAGGCACTGCGTCCAGGACGTGATTGATGCCACAAAAAGGTTGAAGGACGCAGGATTCAAGGTGGGCTATCATCTCATGCCCGGCCTGCCGGGCTCATCAATAAAAAAGGATATAAAATTATTTGAAAAAGTTTTTTCTGATGAAAATTTCAGACCGGATCAGATAAAAATTTATCCCACCCAGGTTCTCAAGGGAGCTGAACTTGAGAAAATATATTATCAAGGAGGCTATGAGCCATACAAGGAAGAGGATTTGATAAAACTCCTTTTGAACATGAAGCTCATGGTTCCAAAATACTGCAGGATCATGAGAATAATGAGGGAGATTCCCCCGGCCTACCTGGTTGCGGGAACAAAAAGAATTGATTTGAGAAAGGTCCTTCTTGAAAAGTTGATAGAGCGGGGAAAGAAATGCAAGTGCATCAGATGCAGAGAGATAGGATTTGTAAGAAGAGACTCTAGGACAGAAATTGACAGCCATATCAAACTCGAAAGAATAGATTACACGGCCTCCGACGGAAAAGAAATATTTTTAGAATTCATAAATAAAGACGATGTTCTATTCGGGCTATGCAGGCTGAGGCTTGTTGGAAAGGGAAAAGAGAAATTCATGTTTGTCAGAGAGCTTCACGTCTATGGGCAGGAGTTGAAGCTGAATGAGAAAGGCAATAAAAAATCCCAGCACATGGGCCTTGGAAAAAAACTAATGAAGGAGGCCGAAAAGATTGCAAAGAAAGAAAAATGCTCTGAAATAAAAGTGATTTCTGGAATCGGAGTGAGAGAGTATTATAAAAACATGGGCTACAAACTCAAAGAGCCGTACATGGTTAAGAAAGTTTAATTCTTCCTAGAATCCTTAACATAATGTCTTGCGAATCCGCAAATCTGATAGGGAGTATTCATTCTGAACTTTTTCTTAATTTCCTCGTTGCTCATTCCCCTGTCTCTTGACTTGGAATATTGATAGAAAGTAAGTCTTTTCCTTTTGTCATAGCCCCTGGCAGAAACCAATTTTTTGCTCCTGTCATATCCAGCCATTTCTTTTTCAGTTTTGCTATCTTCATTAAACAAATGTAAAAATTTATAAAATTTATCGATAGATTTGCCATAGTCTCCATTTTTCATTTGCTCAAGGCGGGTTTCGAAGTCTTCAATTTTCTTGACATCTCCCGAGGAGTATACTTTCTTGACCAGATTGGCCATGGTCTCTTTGATATGGCTTCTCTCATTTTCAAATGTCTCTGAAATTTCCCTTTTCAAATCTGCCGAGGAAATTTCTTTTCTGCCGTTTATTATTTCATATAACGAGCTTTTGTGGTTTTTTGTGTTTTTCATCTTAAAATCCTCTTGCCTTCAGGAACAGATACTTCATGTTCTCAGACATGTCGAGAGCAGTTCTTGCGAGCTCTTCCGAATTGACGCTGACCTTTGCTTCCTTTAGGATTCTCTGCGCCTCATAGTAGGCCACTTCCTTTGAAACAAGGTCTATGTTGTATGAAAGGAACAGAGGATCATTCTTAAGAGAAGATATCCTTGTGTAGTCTTCATGCAGGGTGTTTATGAGTATTGTGGGGGAGATCATCTGTGCCATCTTGCTTCTAAGATCCATCTCCTGGTTAGGGAAATCTCTAGGTTCTATTCTGAAAGGGAATGGGCTTCTTCTAGGAACGACTCTCACAATCACTCCTGGCTGTTCCTCTATGAAAGCTCCGGGTCCTGCAGGTCTTCCGACAACGGGTGGCGTAGGCACCTGTGGTTCTCTAGGTCCCCTGTGTCTTATGTCCGTGGGTTCAATGCCGACAACCGGTGTTAGAACTCCGGCCTTGCCTCTTGTATAGTGACCATATCCTTTCTCAAAATCTCTCCATATCTGCTCGAGAGTATTGCTCATGTCTCTGAAGAATTCCATATCCTTTTTCTTGACAATATGATTTTTTCTTGATTCGATTTCAGGCCTTATTCTGTCTTCCAGGCTTTTCACCGCATCGTACCATGCCTTGAAAGCATTTCTCTGCCTGTCTATTCCGAGTCTTCCGAGTATGAGCTTATTGAATCTGTCATTTACAAATCCAGAGATCTTTCCCGATGCCCAAACTCCGCTTCTGCTGAATTCTGTCAGTTCTGCAAGTGATCTGTAAACAAGAACATCCTTGGAGTATACTGCCGCCTTGTCATCCAGAGCATCCGGATTTATGAAAAGGCAGACTTCCAATTTTCCAGGATTTGGATCATTTTTTATTGGGATGTCGATTATCTCATCGAGAAGCAGGCTTGATCCTTCTCTTTGGTATTCGATTGGCTCGAGCTTTTCAGTGTGGGTATTGCCTTTCTGATCGTAATTTGCCAGAGTGAGGTCCACTATCCCTGCCTTCAGCGCAGGATTGTAAGTCATTCTGAGGTGCTTCTTCAGATTTCCAATGGTAAGTATCTTCTGAATTGTGTGGGGGTCAACGCCGTCGATTATGATCCTTGTTCCATGGGTGAATATTCCGCCGAAGTTCTTTTCAACATCAGAAGGGCTAAGCACCCTTGTTTCATAGGGAAGGGTTTTGTTGATCTCATCAAGCTGCATTATCATGTAATTATAATCATTGGACCTTCCGCCCTTTGGCCTGCTTATCATCTGCATTGACCTTCCGAGTGTTCCAAATGCAAGTAGTCCGAGGGCCTTTTCCCCTCTCTTGTCCGTTCCATCCTTTTCAGATTCCCCTATCTTGCGGGGCAAGGAATCAAGTTTATAAAAATCCATTCCAGAGCAGTTGTCCGTGATCATGACTCTTTGAGATTTTGGGAGGATTGCGATTGATATGTCTGCATAATCCTTGTCAAGTCTGGCATCTATGCTGTTTGTCACAAACTCTCTTATCGCGTTTTCAGGAGTGTAATTTCTGGCAAGTTCTATGAGTGCCCTTCCCTCTCCCTTTTTACTGAAGCTGGCATAGCCCTTCGCCATATTATTTTCCTCCGAGCCTCTTCATTCTTGAAGGAGGCTGGGCCATGAGCATCCAGCTGTCAAGCTTTTTGCCCTGGTAGATAATATTAAGCATCTGAGAAACATATCCGAAGCTTTCAGGATTTTCCTTGAGCTTTGAGTTGAGGATGTCCTTCTCGTTTTCCTTTGCGGTTCTGAAATAATCGACTTCTTCACTAAGAATATCAAGCAGCTCCATTATTGCGTCTGCCCTTTCATTTGCGCCGTACTGCTGGGACTTCAAAAGTCCAGCCCTGAGTTTCTGGATCCCACTGAGGCCGGAGGTGGCTTTTTCGACAATATTCTCTATTCCCTTTTTAGAACTGTTAACAATTTCCCCCATCGATTCTCCGGGAGAATAGGTGTCATTTTTAGGAGAATAGCCTTTGCCATTATTTTGCGGAACTTCCGTGCCGTTGATTTTATTAAGATTAATTGCAGGATAGGATGTTTTGAAGCATTCCAAACCAGTAAGCTTGTATAATGCGTCCTTTCTCTCTTCGGATAATTTTCCAAGATCCTTGACCTTTCCGCTGAGATATTCCGAAAAAGAAGTTTTAGGTATTCCGCCCTCTCTGGCAATCGCACTGATTGTCTTTCCAGACTTCCTGTGCCAATTTGCCAATTCACTGTTCCAATCTTGATTAGAGTCTTCCATTTTAGATTTAGAATTGAACCCTTTCTTATTTATAAATGTTTCTATCTGTTACTACCCTTAAATGACAAGAATCTAAATGGGCTAGTTGCAGTAGCCCCTGGTGGACCGCAGGATCGATTCAGGCCCGTCGGCTTTCTCCCGGGGGCAGATGTATTTGTTCACGCAGTCCGTCAGAAATGCGTCTATCATCCCATAGCTCACCCTTGCCATACTTCCGTAGTCCCGGATCTCATGGGCAATCTTCAATATCTTTTTCTTTTTCTGGTAAAGCAGGCGGCCCTTCGAAACCTTTAGCTTCTGTGCCATCTCGCCGTTGGAAGCCCCCTGGCATAAAAGCACAGTCATCTTCTTCTCAAAGGGACTCATCTCCCTAGAAACTTTTTCCAGAAGGCAGTCATCAAAAAGGAATTCTATTCTCCTTCCCATCGCTATTCCATGCCCGGGATGCTTATAAAATTGCTTATTTTAAACCTCTCGCTATTTAATTTCTTTAATTAAAGTTTCTTTTGAAAGAAAATTTAGAATATTTCTTGATTAAACTTAACCTTTCTTGGAAAGAAACGTTAACGAAAGAATAGGACTATTTAATTTT